>Ga0315287_10001094_pt1 | contig 24526 bp, 15 predicted proteins | sample YL17G11_0_MG_FD_205037 | JGI IMG/M metagenome (GOLD analysis project Ga0315287, IMG submission 205037) | Sediment microbial communities from Yellowstone Lake, YNP, Wyoming, USA - YL17G11_0 | ecosystem: Environmental > Aquatic > Freshwater > Lake > Sediment | place: USA: Wyoming | collected... | reverse complement strand
ACGCCCGGGGCGGCCGCGGTCGCCGCGCAGGCCCTCTTCACGGCCGCCTGGGCGGCGCCCTGCTACGCGGCCTGCGTTGTCCTATCCATCCAGCTGGCGGGCGAGGTTGCGGGACTGGCCCTGAGCGTGCGTGGCGTGGCGACGGCAGCCGCCGCCCAGACGAGTCCTGCCGCCCGGCGTGGCCGGCCCACCATCCCACCCCGCTCCCCAGCGTGCCCAGCCTCCCCGCCCGGCCCGGCCGCGCGCGCCGCGGCCGCGGGCGCGACCGCCGCGGCCGTCGCTGCGGGTGCCCGCCCGCCCCGGGCCGCCTCCTCCCACCCCCGCCCAGCCGCCGCCGCGGCGGGCGTGCTCTTCCGGGCGGCGCTGATGGGGTCGCTCCTCGGCCAGGCAGCGGCTGCGCGCGCGCTCCTCCCAGGCAGGGCGGCGGGGCTGGTGGCCGGGTTTTTGACGTCCCTCATCTACGGCTGGTACACTTTTGACTATGCCTGGGTCGCGTCGGGCATGCCGCTCCCCGCCCGCCTGGCCGCCCTGGAAGCGGCCTGGCCTTTCTTCGCGGCGTTCGGGGCGGTCGCGGCTGGCCCCTCCATTTTCCCGGGTCTGCCCGCGCTGGAGGGCGGGGCGCTCACGACCGCCCTGTTCCCGGTCTTTGTGGTGTTGGCGGTCGACGCGGGGCCAGGGGCTGGCGCCGTCGCGGCGGCGGCAGTGGCCAACAAGGCCGCGGCGGCCCGGGGCGTGGCCCTGTCCCCTACCACCCTCCCGATCCTGATGCCCGCCATCTTTGCGACGACCGCCCTGGTCGTGCGCGCGGTGCCGGCCGGGGTCGGGCTGGTGCGGTGGGCGGCATCGCGGGGCATGGGGACTGGGGCGCCGCCGTCCACGCGGCGGCGGGTCAAGGTGGGTAGAGAGTAGAGTGTATAGAACTCTGGCCGGGTTGAGCCGAGCGAGAGTTTTTTTTTGGGGGGGGGGGCCATTCACTTTTTTTTTTTCTCCCCGCCTCCCCAAGGGAGAGAGAGAGGCGCGCGGGGCGCGAAGATCGCGAGGGAGATCGTCCTAGAGGCACATCGCAATGACCGGCCCCTCAGGCTCACTGGACGCGCCCGGGCACGCCCCACACGTGCGATCCAAAAAAGGTTGCCCGCCCTGGTCCGACCTCAACAGCCGCCTCGACACCAACGCCGACCGTATCGCCGCCCTTAACGCGTCCGTCAGCCTCGCCGCAGGCAGGCCGCCTGCAAGCGAAGAGCTTGCTTTGGCGGCCGCCGCCCGGGAAGGCCTGGCCGCCGTGGTCGCGGCCTTCCCGCCGTCCGCGCTGTGGGGCGCGGCCGGGCCGGCGCCCGTGCCCGCACCCCGCCGTGCGGCCGCCACGGGGGACCTGGTGGCGGGCCTGGGCCTGTTGCCCTTCAACAGCTGTGCCGTCGCACCACCACCCAAGCCAACAGTGCCGGCCGCCGTCGCCGTGCCGCCCTCACAGCCGCCCGCCCACCCTCACCCCCGCCGCGTGAGGGTCTGTGTGGTGGCCGGCCCGTGCGGCGCGGGCAAGAGCACCGTCGGCGCCGCCCTCGCGCCGCGCTTCGGCTCCGGCACGCCCTTCATCGACGGCGACGACTACCATTCCCCTGAAGCCAAGGCGGGCATGAGCGCGGGCGTGGCGCTGGAAGAGGGGGAGAGATCTGCCTGGCTCGGGCGGGCCGGCATGGCGGCCGCCTGTGCGGCCAGCGCCGCGCCGTCAGGGCGGTCGGTGCTCGCCTGTTCCGCCCTGTCCCGCGCACACCGTCGCGCGCTGGAGACAGCCATTGCGGCCGCCCCGCCGGGTGGTGCCCAGGCGGCATTCGTCATGCTCCTACCGCCACGCCCCATCCTAGAAGCCCGCCTGGCGGCCCGGGCGGCCCATTTCATGGCGCCCGCTCTCTTAGCATCCCAGCTGGACCTGGTGGAGGAGGGGGACGCGGGATTGGCGGCCATTGTGCGAGACGGGGGCGGCGACGTGGAGGCCGTGGTCGGGGCGGTGTTGGCCGCCTTTGGCATGTAGACAAATAAGGAGAGGCTTGTTCTTATATTTTCTTTTTCCATCCATCCTCCATCCCCTCCCCCCCCCGCCCTCCCTCATGTCCCCCCCCCCTCTCCTCTTTCTCTTTGTCTGTCTCTCAAGAAGCCGACCCCACCCCCGCCATGCGGCGGTACTTGATGCGCGTCGGGTCTGCCCCGCCCGTCCGCTTCCGCAGGTCCGCCTCGTACTCGGTCCACCCGCCCTCAAACCAGCGGACGGAGCCGTCATCCTCGTAGGCCAGGATGTGGGTGGCCAGCCGGTCCAGGAAGCGCCGGTCGTGCGAGACGATGAGGGCCGTGCCCGCCCAGGCCTCCAGGGCGGACTCCAGGGCCATCAGCGTGTCGACGGACAGGTCGTTGGTCGGCTCGTCCAGCAGGAGCAGGTTGCCAGAGGTGGCGAGCGTGCGGGCCAGCTGCAGGCGGTTGCGCTCCCCGCCCGACAGGACGCCCACCTTTTTCTGCTGGTCCGCCCCCTTGAAGCCGTACCAGGACGCGTACTGGCGCGCCGTCACGTCCCGCCCCGCGATGGAGATGACCTCCGCCCCGCCCGCAATTGCTTCCGCCACGTTCAGATCGGCGTCCAGGCCGTCCCGGGACTGGTCCACGTACATCGTCCGCACCTGCTCGCCCAGGCGCACGGTCCCCGCGTCCGGCTCCTCCAGGCCCATGATCATGCGGAAGAGCGTCGTCTTGCCCGCGCCGTTGGGCCCGACGATGCCGACGCAGGCGCCGGGCGGGACGGAGAAGGAGAGGCCCTCCATCAAAACCCGGGCGTCCCCGGTCCCGTCCAGGGCGGGCCGGGTCTTGGTCAGGCCCTCCACATCCAGCACGATGTCGCCCAGGCGGGGGGCGGGCGGGATTTGCAGGGTGTCCACGCCCGCGGCCTGCGTAAACGTCGCCGCCTGGGTGACCATGTCCTCATACCGGCGCAGGCGGGCCTTCCCCTTTTTCACCTGGCCCTTGGCGTTCGACCGCACCCACTCCAGTTCGGCGGCCATGGCCCGGCCGAGCGAGTCTTTCGCCTTGTTCTCGTTCGAGGACCGGTCCGACTTGGCGGCCAGCCACTCGGCGTAGTTGCCTTTGCGAGAGAGGTGGAGGGGGGAGGTAAGGATAAAGGCGTGAGGTTTTGAGGTTGGAAACGAGAGCAAAGCGCGCGCGCACCACCACCACCCCTTGCCCCCTCGTTTTCTTCTTTTCTTCTCTTTTCTCACCTTCAAACGGGATGCCCTTGCCCCGGTCCAGCTCCAGGATCCATCCCGCCACATTGTCCAGGAAGTACCGGTCGTGCGTGACCGCGACGACCGACCCCTTGAAGGCGGCCAGCGTTTTCTCAAGCCAGGCCACAGACGCGGCGTCCAGGTGGTTGGTCGGCTCATCCAACAACAGGATGTCGGGCGCGCTCAGCAAGGCCCGCGCCAGGGCCACCCGCCGCCGCTCCCCGCCCGACAGGGTGGCCACCGCCGCGTCCCCCGGCGGGCACCGCAGGGCGTCCGTCGCCCGGGCAAGCGTGCGCTCCACCTCCCACCCATTGCAGGCGTCAATCTTGTTTTGGAGGCCGTCCATGCGGGTCATGAGGCCGTCCAGGGCGTCGGGCCCCGCGGACGCGCACGCGGTGGACACCTCCTGGTACTCGTCCAGCAACGCCTGCACGGCGGCCAGGGCGGGGCGGAGGTTGTCGTCCACCGTGGCCCCGTCCGCCAGCTGGGGCTCCTGTTCCAGGTAGGCGACGTTGATGCCGGGGGCGAGCGTCAGGTGCCCGTCGTACGCCTCGTCCACGCCCGCCAGGATTTTGAGCAGGGTGGACTTGCCCGCGCCATTGATGCCGAGCACCCCGATCTTGGCGCCCAGGTACATGCCTAGGCCGACGTTGTCCAGCAGCTTCTTGCCGGAGGGCGCGGTCTTGGTGACCCGGTCCAGGTTGAGGATGACTTTGCGCGTCTCCTGCTCATACGCCGCGCCCTCCCGCACGTTGCCCGGCGACTTGTAGCCGCCGCCGCCGCCGCCGCCGCTTTTTGAGCCGCCGCCACCATCGCCTTTAGAGGTGGGCGGGCCGTCGCGGGGGCCGCGGGAGCGCTTGGCGGCACTGTGGGGATGGAGAGAGTGTGAGGTTTTGGCCAGGTTGGGAGAGCCGCCGCGCATAGCCGGCGGCATGCACGCGCACGGGGGGCGACCGTGGCTTTTGATTGGGCTTGTCACGCGCTCATGACTCACGGTCCCTGTGCACTCCAATCTCCACAGTGACGGCTTTCATGCGCGAATCACGTGCAAGTGGCCCCCGCCGGGCGACGGAGGCGCGTGTCTGTTTGGGGTCCCGCGCTCGGGTCTCAACTCTCCCATCACTCACGTCACCGTCAAGCCCCGCTGACGGGGTTGTGGGGCGCCCCGGACCGGCCGGCCAGGCAGGGCTGGAGTCCGGCTCGCCAGGCTGGTGGCATGCATGGCGTTCCAAAGGTTTGAGGGCGTGACGGGGTGTCGCGCTCGAAAGAATACAGTATGTCATTCTTTCACACTTTCTGCCGCGCTGGCATTCGCAACCGCATCTCCAGCCATGCCCGACCCGCCACCCACCAAGCCTCCCACCACGCCCTCTACCTCTTGGACCCGTCTGGCCGCTGATGAAGCCGCCGAAGCCGCGGCCGCGGCCGCCAACCCGCACCAGCCCAAACCGTTTTCGCCACCGCCGCCCGGGTGGGCCCCGCCCTCGGTCTCAGAGTTGTGGGGGTATGCAAATCGACGCCACCCGTACGCGAGATTGGGTTACGGTGGCGCCGTCCTGATGGGTCTGCTCGTGTGGAGCCTGGCGGCGGGCGGGAAAAAAAAAGACGAGAAGAAAGAAAAAGGAAAGCGATGATGGAGGAGATGATGGAGATGATGGGTCAAGGGGTAGGGTGGTGGTGTTTGTATTGTTTCAACGTTAGGAAATGGCCCGCACACGCTCCATCGCCGCCCCCACCAATTCAGCAGGGGGGCCGTGCGCACAGCAGCCCCAAGCGCACGCTGGCTGAGGTGGAGAGACAAAAACACAGAAACGCGCTCGACATCACAAAAGGCACCCGACGTTGGCCGGCTTGAACACGTTGAACCCGTCCCCCGCCGTCGTGACCACCAGCCCCGGGATGGCCGGGTGCCACGCCCCTTCCTTGACCTGGGACTGGCCGGCGTGCAGGAAGAGGAGTTGAGGGGGCAGGCCCTCAGGGGCGGCGACCGGCCCGGCAGACACGCCCAGGCTGGCCTCCTCGTCCGGGTCCCGCTCCAGGGCCAGGTCCCACACCGCGCACGCATCATCCCCGCCCGTGGTGAGCAGGACGGCCGCCTCGTGAGGGGACCAGGCGACGGAGGTGACGGGGCCCCGGTGGGCGGCGATGGTGGCGACGACGCCGGGCGGGGTGGTCGAGGACGACGGCGACGCTTTCTGAGGGGGGGCGCCCGCCGCCGCCGCCGCCGCCGCGACCGCCCGCAGGTCCCACGCCTTCAGCGCCCCGTCATCCCCGCCGCTGGCCAGCATGAAGGTCGCCCGGGCCGACCAGGCCAGGACGTTGACGTCCGCCGCGCCGTGGGCGGGGCACAGCGTGACCTGGGGGCCGCCCGACCCGGGGGAGCGGGTGTCCCAAATCCGGATGCCCCTGTCCACGCCGCAGCTCGCGAGGACGGTGGGCTCCGTGGGCGACCAGGCGATGTCCTCGACGGAGGCGGTGTGGCCGACATAGGGAGCGGAGATGATCCAGGACGCGGCAGTGGAGGCGGCTTCCGTGGGGTCCCACACGCGGAGGCCGCCCGCGCAGTCGCCGCTGGCCAGGCGGCCGTGCGCGAGGGGGGACCAGGCGAGGCCAAACCCTTCCGCGGCGTGGGCGGCCCCCGACGCGCCGACCGGGCGCAGCGGGGCCGGCTTCGGGTTGGTGGGCTTGGACGACGGGGCGGCGTCCAGGGAGGCGCGCAGGGGGGCCGTGTCCCACACGCGCACGCGCCCGTCCTCCGTCCAGGCGGCCAGCAGGTTGGGCGCGTTGCCCGGCCCCACCGCCGCCCGCACGCGGTTGACGCCGGACGTGAGGGCGATGGAGCGGGAGTGGAAGGTCGGGGGCGCGTCGCCGGCGTCCGAGTCGTCGGACGAGTCCAGGGCGTCGCTGTCGTCGTCGTCGTCGGAGGAGGAGGGGGGCGCCTCTCCGCCCGCGCGCGCGGTGGCCGCCCGTTTCGCTCGCCGCCGCTTGGCCCGGTCGCCGTGCCGCCCCTGGCCAAGGCCGCCCAGGCGGAGCAGGGTGAGCGTGTTGGCGGAAGCCGTCCCCGCCTGCGTCCCCGCCGCCAGGTAGACCGTGTGCGGGAAGGCGGTGCGGTGGGAGGGGAGGGCGTCGGCCAGGACGTCGAGACTGTGCAACAGGGAAAGGATGGAGTGATGGTCGGGCGGGAGAAAGTGGCTAGCTAGCCGCCGCCCGTTTTTGCGTCCCCGTCTCTCTTTCCTCTCTCTCTCCACGCGCTCCTCTCTCCCCTCGACCTCTCATCTCTCTGTCCGCCGGCATACATACCTCAGGCAGGGCCATTCCAGCCCGAACGAGTGCAAGCAGTCGTAGGCGGTGGGGTCGTAGTCCAGGGCTTCCCCCTCGGCCAATGCGTCGAGGCCCGGGCGCCAGACGGCCGGCGTGAGCGGCGCGTCCGCGTCCATCATCGCGCCCTCGGCGCCGGCGCCGCCTGGCGGCGGCGCTTTCTTCTTGGTCGCACTGTCCACCTTCTTGGCGGAGGTGCGGGCGCGGCGGGGTGGAGGCATGGCTAGGTGTGTGAGAGAGCGGTGAAAGAGAGCCGCCGTCTTGTGCGTTACTCGACTTTGTGCAGTTTCTTGTTGCACAAAAAACCTTTCTCCTCTCTCCGCCGTTGTGTTTCCGTCAAACAAAAAAATCGAGCGTCCCGCCTGTTGCGGCGGAGGCACATGCACATGCACCCACACCCACACCCACACCCACACCCACACCCACACCCAGTCTCTCACCCAAACACCCATGCTCTCCCACGCAAATTAAGGCAATAAAAAGGCAAACAAAGTTCACCAGTCACCGCCGCCCGACGACCCGCCCCCACCCCCGCGGTAGCCGCCGCCGCCGCCGCCGCCGCGGCCGCCGCCCCGGTACCCACCGCCACCCCCGCCACGGCCACCACCGCCGCCGTAGGACGACCGCTCGCCGCCGCTGTAGGAGCCGCCGCCGCCGCCACCGCCGCGGTAGCCGCCGCCCCCACCCCCACCACCCCGCCCGCCGCCGCCGCCGTAGCGGTTGTACCCGCCGCCCCGGCCGCCCCGGCCGCGGTAGCCGCCGCCCCCGCCCCGCCCCCCACCGCCCGCCTCCTCACGCATGTCGGCCAGGGCCAGCGTTTTGGGGCGGTCCAGCTTGAACCCCCGGCTGGTCAGCTCCTCCGCCTGCGCAAAGAGGGCGTCCGCGACCTCGCAAGGAATGTCAAAGGCGGCGCCATCCTCGCCCGCGGCCGTGTCGCTCAGCATGCGGATGCGGCCGACCGCGTCCGCCGCGTCCCGGCCTAGCAGGTTGCGCACGATTGTCACCACGTGCCCGGGCGCGGCGATGCGGCCCGCCCGGGACATGACCCGGCACGTCGCCGAGCCGACCTCCTGGGACAGGAGGGAGCGCTCCTTGGGCACCTCGAGCAGCCCGCTCATCGCCGCCAGCGCGGAGGACAGGGCGTGCCGGGGGTCGGCCGACGCGAGCACCGCGTCCGCGGCCGGCTCGAAGAAGGTCCGCACGTCCGTGTCCACCTTGTCCAGGCGGCGCAGGACCTGGCGGGCGGAGGCGGCCATGACCTCCTTCGGGCCGGGCGGCGGGACCAGCTCGACCGTGTCAATCTTGACGTCCCGCAGCATGCGGCGGAAGGTGCCCGCCTCCCGCCCCGTGAACATGGCGATGGCCGTCCCCGACCGGCCCGCCCGCCCCGTGCGCCCGGACCGGTGCAGGAAGGTCTCGGCGTCGTTGGGCAGGTCGTAGTGGACGACCAGGTCGACGTCCGGGATGTCCAGCCCCCGGGCGGCCACGTCCGTGGCGACCAGGGCGGAGAAGCGGCCGTCCCGGAAGTGGGAGAGGACGGCCTCCCGCGCCTTTTGGGCGATATCGCCGTGCAAGGCCTCGCAGGGGAGGGTGAGGGCCAGGGCGGCCGCGACCTCGTCGGCCTCCCGCTTGGTCTGCGTGAACACGATGCCCTTGCCGCCCGCCCCGTACACCGTCAGCAGGTCCACCAGCACCGAGCGGCGGGACTCGGGCGTGACCTGGACGGCCAGCGCCCGGATGGTGTCGGCCAGCTTGCCGGCCGCCGAGTCGCCGACCAGGTCGACGAGGACGGGGTCGCGCAGGAACTTCTTGGTCAGGCGCTGCACCCAGGTCGGCATGGTCGCGCTGAACAGCAGGGTCTGGCGTTCCGCGGGCACGCCCGACAGGATGTTCTCGACGTCCTCCTCGAAACCGACCGCCAGCATCATGTCCGCCTCGTCCAGGACCACGAACCCGATCTGTGACAGGTCCAGGGCCCGGCGCTCGATGAGGTCGATGATGCGGCCGGGCGTGCCGACGACGACGTCCGTGCCCCGCCGCAGGGCCCGGATCTGGGCCCCAATGTCGACGCCGCCGTAGAAGCAGCCCATGTCCAGGGAGGGGCCGATGCCGCAGACCTCGCGCTCCACCTGCTGGGCGAGCTCCCGGGTCGGGGCGAGGACGAGCGCGCGGGGCGCGCGGCCCCGGCGGGCGGCCTCGGCCGCGCGCGCGTCGCCGCCGGCAGCCTCCAGGGCCGCCTCCCGCTCGCCGAGCAGGGCTTCGACGATGGGCAGGGAGAAGGCCAGCGTCTTGCCGGACCCCGTGCGCGCCCGCCCGATCAGGTCCCGCCCCGCGGCGGCCGGGTCGAAGACGTGCTTCTGGATGGGGAAGAGCGCGGCCACGCCGCGCGCGGTCAGCGCGGCAATCGTCTCGGCCCGCAGGCCGCAGTTGGTCAGGGCGAGGGCTTCGTCGGGGACCAGGTCCGGGTCGACCGCGATGACGTCATCATCCGACTCGAAGATGGCGGCCAGGGAGGACCGGCGGGGCGCGCCCAGGGCGGCGGCCGGCGAGGCGGCCGCGTCCTCGTCCTCATCAAAGGACGAGTCGGCCGACGCGTCCGCCGCATACATCAGCGCGGGCGACCCGTCCGCGCCCGCCTGGGCCAGGGGGATGGCGTCATCCTCGTCCGGCTCTTCCATGGAGGCGGTGGAGAGGGCGGCATCCGAGAGGAGGGCGGGGTCCTCGACGGCCTGAGGAGAAAGGAGAAAAAGAGGACGATGGATGGTGTGAGAGGTTTTTTGTGTGTGTGGGGACACAGGGGCGGGCGAGAGGGGCGCGGAGGCCGTCGCCCCTCTCACGCGGGACGAGAGAGAGAGGGAGAGAGCGGGTTCAAAAAGCCCCGCCTACCCGGCCACTCCAACAGGAGGCGAGCAACGGGCGCGTGGACAAGACGTGGAGAGGCGTCTCCTCTGGTTGCGCCCGCCCCCCCGGCGGCCCGCACAGGCGGCGGCGGCTGGTTCGCCAGCATGCCCCGCTTCCGGGCCGCCCGCACAGGGGGCTACCCGCCATCCGCACGCCCGCTTTCACCCACCCCGACACGCCCCGGCCTCGCCTCGGGGCTGGCGGGGGCGGCGCCCGGCTGCGCCCGCACCCCTGCTACGCCGGCGCCCGCTCTCGGGGGAGAGCCCAAGCGTTGCCGCGCGCGCGCGGGCTGGCCACGCCGGCCAGGGGCGAGTTGCGTTCCCTTTCCTCGCTCACCGGCCCACGGCTGGAAGGGGGCGCCTCCCAAGCTCGCTCAACCCCTCCCTATGTGTAGCTCAGGCACAGGCCATGCCATCGCGCGCGGTTGCGGTGCGCATTCTCCGCGCCCCGCCCCCTCTCATCGCCCCAGCCGCCTCTCTTCTTCCACTAGGAAAAAAGAGGCACTCCACAATAAAAAAAAACACTCACCGCTGCCGCGCGCACAGCCGCCGCCCGGGCGGTCGGCGCCTGGACAGGGGCGGCCGCGTAGGGACGGGCCCGACGGGCAGCCCCTGGGATGACGCGGGGCGAGGCCGTCCAGCGGGAGGCCAGGGCGCCGCGGGCGGAGGCCCCGGCGGCGGCGGAGGTGGCGGCGGAGCGCATGTCGGTTTTCGTGTGTGCGAGGAGAGAGTTGAGGATGGCGCGCCCAGCAGTCGATACGCACTTGCGCATACACCGGGGCAGATAGGGGAGTGAGGTAGGGGGGCACACGCACAGGGGAGTCTGTGTGTGTGTGTGTGTGTGTGTGTGTGTGTGTGTGTGGTATGTGTCGCGGGGAAGGAGAACGTCGGGAAGAGAAGCAGAGTGAGAGGAGAGGAGGCCAGCACCACGCCCCCTTCCCCCCCTGGTTCTTCTATTCTTTCTCTCACTTCGCGTTTGCGCACGACGTGCCCCCGGCCATTGAGAGAGAGAGGTGACGCCAATAACATCATGCGTCCACCCTCCCCCACCCTCCTCACCGCCCTCGCCGCCGCGGCCCGGCGTGCGGCGTCGTCGTCTGGCGCGGCCTCGACGTCCGCTCCTTCTTCCGCCGCGGCGTCGTCCGTGGCGTCCGCCTCTGCCTCGCCCGCCGCCACCGCCACCACCCTGCGCCCCACACGCCGGGCGGCCGTCCAGCTGACGGCGGCGGCCGCCGCCCGGGTGCGGGACCTGCTGGACAAGCGGGAAAAGGTGCGCGTGGAGGAGAGGCGCGAATGCCAGCGGCGCAACACACACACGCACACAAAAACCTCACAAGCGCCCCCTGCCCCGACCTCCTCTCGACCTTCTTCTTCACTCACGCGCCCCCTATTTCGTCTCTCCTCCCTGCCCTCCCTACCCGCAGGAATTCCTCCGCCTGGGCGTCAAGCGGCGGGGCTGCAACGGTCTGGCTTACACCTTGAACTATGCGGGTGAGATCCGGGATGGGACGTGGCAAGAGAGAGGGAGGGAGAGGGGGAGAGACCGTGCGGGGCCTTGTCCTCCATCTCACCCGCGCCCCTCTCCCTTCCCCTCCCTCCCCCCCAAACCCTACCTACAGACGCCAAGGCCAAGTGGGACGAGGAAGTCAGCGCCGCGCCCGGCGTGACCGTCCTGATCGATCCGGGCGCGCTGATGCACGTGGTCGGGACGGTCATGGATTACACGGACGACGGCCTCACCTCGGCCTTCTCCTTTGCCAACCCCAACGCCGCCGCGGCGTGCGGGTGTGGGGAGAGCTTCACCAGCGCGGCGGACGGTGGGTCGTTGGCAGGTGGGGGTGGGGTGAAAGGGGCGGCGGCGGTAGGGTAGCGTGCGTGTGATAGCGTGTTTTTTTTCATGGAGGCGGGCTGGGTCTCATTCCTCGCTTTTCGTCGTGGGGGCGCAGGGCCGCCAGTTGCCAAGCGCGGCGCCGCCAGGTTCCCTCGATGCCCGTGTGAGGCCGCGCACACGTACCCCCTTTGTCTCACACCCGAGGGGAACAAAAGCAAGAGCGCGCCCCTTCCCCCCTCCGCGGTCCTCAGAATAGGAAAAACCAATAATAAAAAATGCGGCGCCCGGCCGCGCCCCTCCCCATGGCCCCACCCCCTCCACCCCCACCCCAACCACCCCATGACGGCGGCTTCATGGATGATGACTTCCCGGAGATCGACGATTTCGGGGCTCTGGACGAGCTCATCTCCCAGCGCAAGGTAAAAAACGGAAATTTTATTTCAACCGGTGCTTGCACGTGCACAAGATGCCACCCGCCTCTCTCATCCCTCCCCGCCACCCCTCCCCCCCCCCACCCCCCCACACCCATACACAGAACTCCCAAGCCGCCGCCCGCAGCGCCGGCGCGGGCCTGCCCGCCACGGTCGCCCTAGAAGCGTCGGCGGGCGGGCTGACTGCGCCTGCGCCTGCGCCGCCGCTGCCGCCCGCGTTCAATGCAGGGGGCGTGGCGCGGCCACCGCCGCCCTTGCCACCCCGTTCGTGGCCCAGTGGGGAGGGCGCAGGCATGGGGCATGCCGGTGTGGGCGGTCGAGGACTGGGCGGCTCCGAGAACAGTGAGTTGAAGGGGCAGAGAGCAAAAGAGAGAGCAAAAGAGAGAGCAAAAGAAAGGAGAGGCGCGTGCCGATGCCAACGCCATGCCCCGCCCACCCCCTTTTTTTTTTTCCTATCCAACCTCCCCCTTTTTTTTTTTTTTTTTTTTTTTTTTTCGCTCACGCCCAACGCGCTCTCTCTCTCTCTCCCTCTACGCACAGACGGCGCCGGTCTCAACGGCGCACCAGCACCGGCAGGCCCTGGTCCCCGGCGCGCCTTCACCGGCCCGGCCGCGCCAGGCGCCGCCCACGCCGCCCACGCGCACCGCCCCCCGCCTCCCCCTGCCCGCACTGACCTGTCAGCCGCCCTGGCCGCCGAGCAAGCCCGCCGCGCGGTCGCGGAGCGGGAGGCCGTCGACCTGCGGCGCCGCCTGGCGGAGGCCCAGATGGCGGCCGCGACCGCGCCGCGGGGCGCCGGGCACGCCCAGGGCGGGGCGGGGCAAGGGGGCGCGCTGCCCGGCAGTGGCTCCGGCTCCGGCGGCGGCGGCCCCGGCCCCACCAGTGGCGCCGCCGGCGCGGCTGGCGCCCCGCCCCCGTCCACCGCCGCCGCCGCCGCGGCGGGTCTGACCGCCTGGGCGTCCGCGCAGGCGGCCCGCAAGGAGGCCGGCCTGGCCACCGCCCTCAAGTTCGCGGAGGCGGAGTCCCGAGACGCGCGGGGCGCGGCCGCGGCGGCCGCGGCCGCGGCCCGGGCCGCGGCCGCGCGGGCCGACGCGGCCGACGCGTCCGCGGCGGCGGCGCTCGCGGAAGCCGCCGCGGAGCGCGCCCGGGCGGACGGCTTGGCGGCCGCCCTGGCGGCGGCGGCTGACACGAGGGGCGGCGCGGCGCCCGGCCAGGCGCCGCCGGCCGTGGCGGCGGCGGCCGGCGGCGCCTGGCCGGGCGGCGGCGGGCGACGCGCCCCGCCCCCCCCCGCCCCCTCCACCGCCGCCGCGGACGCGGTGTGGCATGCGGCGGGCGATGCCGCGGGCGCCCTGCTCTCCTCCATCCCGGCGGACGCGTCGCCCGCGTCCGCGGCGGGCCTGGCACGGGCCGCCCTGCTTGGCCTGTCCGCGGGGGGGTGGGGGTGGGGGGTGGGGTGGGGGGGGAGCGGCGGCGCCCCTCCCCCCGCGACCACCCTCCTCGCCGCCCTCGCGGCCGGCCTGGCGTCCTCCCCCGCCCCCTCGCACCCGCCCTGGCCGCCACCTGAGCCTGCCGCCCGGGCCATCGGCGCCCTGCTGACCGCGTGCGAGGCCTGCCGGGCGGTCGCCGTCGCTGGAGGGGGGGCGGCGGGGGGGGGGGCGGGCCGGGACCCGGCCGCCGCCCGCCTGGCCGCGGCTGGGGACGAGGCGGCGGCGGCGGGCGGCGGCGCATCCGGCGCGTCCGGCCTGGCCGCCGTCCTGCTGGCCCTGATCCACGCCTCCCCGCCCGACTCCAGGCGCGCGGGCGCGGCGTGGGGCGCCCTGCTGGCCTTGGCGGCCGCCCGCCCGCCGGGCTGCCCGCTGCGGGCGGCCGTGCTGGCCGGGGCGGTGGGCCGCCTGGCGGCCGCGGCCCTGCACCCGGCCGCGCCGCCACGCCTCCGGGCCCTGGCGGTGCGGGTGGTGGGCGCCGTGGCCGGGTCGCGGGCCGGGCGGGAGGCGCTGGAGGGCGGCCTCGCGGGCGGCGCTGCGGCTCCCGTGCCCGTGCCCGGGCCTGCGCGCGCTGCGCCTGGCGGGGCGGGCGGCGCGGGTGGCGACCCTGCCGGGCCGGTGTCGACGGACGATCCCTCCCCGCCGCCGCCCGCCGCACCAGCGACAGTGCCCGGCGGCGCCCCACCCGCCGCCGCCCCCGCCGCCCTGGCCGTCCTGCTGGCGGGGCTGGACCCGGGCTGGGCGGTGGCGGGGGCGGTGGCGGGAGCGGCGGGAGCGGCCGCGGCCACCACCACCCCCCGGTCCGCCCTCGCCGCCGCCGCCACCCTGGCCGTCCGGGCCCCGCGCGGTCGGGCGGTGGCGGCCCTGGTCGACCCGGCCAGCGGGGTCGCCGCCCTCGCCCCCGGCGGCGCGGCGCGCGGCGGCCTGGCCCGGCGGGCCCTGGCGTGCGCCGACGCGGTGGCCGGCCCCGGCGCGCCCGGCCCCTTTGGCGGCTTCCTGCCGCCCGGGTCGGGCGGGGCGCGGGCCGACGCGGGCCCCCTCCCCCCGCCCGCCCTGGCGGCCATCGTGGAAGCCCTCGTCCTGGCCCGCGCCCTGACGGCACCGTCCCAGGCGGCGGGCGGGCGGACGGCGGAGGCGGCGGCGGATGACCTGGCCCACCCGCCCCACGCGGCCCGGGCCTCCCTGGTGGCGTCGTCCCGCCTGGCCGACTGGGCGGCGGGTGCGGGTGCCAGCGGTGTGGGGGATTGGGAGGGCGGGGTGGGCGGCGTGCTTCCCACCGCCCTGGCCCCCTGGGCGAGCGCGCTGCTGGCGGCGGGCGTCGCGGCGGACGCCCGGTTGGCGGCGGGCGGTGGTGGTGGTGGGGAGGGCGGCGGCGGCGGCAGGCACGCGCCGCCCCCACCCCCACCAGGCGCGGACCGCCCGCCGCCGCCGCCGACCGTGGCCGCCATTCCGGAGGCGTCCTCCCTGGCCCGCAGCCTGCGGAGGCGGGTGCTGAGGCGGCTGGCGTCGTCGGCGGCGGTGGGGCACAGTGGAGCCGGGGGTGGCGGATAGAACAATGATTGAAAAGTGTGTAGGTGAGAAAAAGAAAAGGAAGGTCAAGTCACGCAGCATACGAGAAATAAGGTGGAACGGGCGTCACCGCTGTTTTGTGAGGGCGGGCCGCACGCTGCCCCACTTCCCTTGAGGCGGTGGCAGCACAGCGGGCGACCCCGGGGACAAGCAGGCGACACGCGCCCTCGAATTTACAAAAAAAAAGAAAAAAACTGGTGTGGTGGTGGTTCACGCCCGGCCACCCCCCCCACCCCCACCCCGCCCGCCCCGGGCCCGGCTGCTGCCAAACGCGCTCACGGGCGGTGCGACGGACGTCGAGTCGGGCGACCAGCTGAAGTCGTTGGCCCGGTCGGGCGAGGGCGAGCCAGCCCCCCCTCCCTCCTCCTCCTCCTCCAGCGCCGGCTGCTGCTGCTGGGGTGAGGGCAGGGTCGCGGGTTCGGGGGGTGCAGGCGCCGCGTGCGTGCTGCCGCCGCTGCCGCCACTGCCACTCGCATGGCCGCCGGACGGCGTGGTCGTCGTGCCCGCCGTCGAGGAGGAGGCCCGGGGCCGCCCGTGCGGACCAGCACACGCCTCGCCACCGCTGCTCGGCAGGGGAGGCGGGTGAGGTGGCTGGGCGGCAGGGCCGGGCGCCGCGCCGCCGGCCCCTCCTCCCGCGGGGGGGGTCGCCCCCCGCTCGGCGGTCCCAGAGGGCCGTTCGGGCGACGCTGCCCGGCTCAGTCCACCGCCGCCCCCGCCGCCGCCGCCGCCGCCGCCGCCGTCCAGATCGGTCGACCAGCCGCGGGCCGGGACCTCCCCAGGCGCGGACAGGGTGCGGGAGGGCGCGCGCGAGGCTGAGGGGCCGCCCGCCGCGGCCGCCCGGGCCGCGGCCGCCGCGTCGGCCAGCGGCCTCAACGCCCACACCACCCCGCCCGCGGAGGGCCGGGCCCCCGGCTCCGCCGCCCAGCAGGCGTGCATCAGCGCCACATACTCGGGCGGCACCCCGCCGCCCAGGGGCTCCGGCCGGGCGCCCTCGAAGGCGACCTTGTAAAAAAGGGCGGGGGGCGGGGTGCCCGCAAACGCGGCGCCCCCGCTCCACAGCTCCCACATCACCATGCCAAACGAGTACACGTCCGCCGCGGGCGAGCACCGCCCGTCCCGGATGAGTTCGGGGGGCATGAAGGCGAGGGTCCCGAAGTTGAGGGTGGACGCGTGCGTCGCCTTCGTGTCCAGGACGCGGGAGAGGCCAAAGTCGGCCAGCTTGGCCACCCACCCCCGCCCGGCGGGGTCGTCGGCGAGCGATTTGAGCAGCACGTTTGCCGGCTTGACGTCGCCGTGGACGACGCCCACCGAGTGCAGGTAGGCCAGGCCGGAGGCAATGTCCCGGAGGCAGGCGTAAATGACGGCCAGGTCGGGCGTGGTGGCGGGCGGGCGTGGGGTGGTGGGGGCGGTGGTGGAGGAGGGCGTGGCGGGCGCGGGCGCGGGCGCGCCGCCCCCGCCTCCACCTTTCATCCGCAGCCGCCCGCGCCGGTTGGCGACCTCCAGGTTGCCCCGGTCGCAGTACTCCAGGACGATCCAGGTCTCGTCCAGCTCGCCAGGGGATGGCCCGGCGGTGACGTCACCGCCGTCGTCATCGTCGCCGTCCGTCGCCGGGCGGCGGCGGCGGCGGCCGCGGCGGCTCAGCAGGCGCGACAGGAAGGAGGCGGGCGCGCCCGCGTCCCCTCCCTCGCCCGCCCCGCCGCCGCGCCCACGGCTGCCACCCATGCGGACGTGGATGACGTCGTAGGTGGCGACGACATTGGGGTGTTGCAGGGACAGGGAGAGGCGGGCTTCCCGTTCCACGGCGGACGGGCCGCCGCCGCCGCCGGGCGCGTCGGGCGGCGGGGCTGGGGCCGCCGGGGCCGCCGCCGCGGCCTCCTCCCCACCCTGCGTCGGGGGGGCCCTGCCGCGGAAGGCCTCGCGCGCGGCCGCCGCGGCCGCCGCGGCCGCCGCCGCGCCCGCCGCCTTGATGACCTTGACCGCCACCAGCGTGTCATGCCAGCGCCCCCGGTAGACCGCGCCCGAGGACCCGGAGCCGAGCAGGGCCTCCAGGGCGACGTCGGCCGCGGACCCGGCCGCCCGGCGCCGGATGGTCGGCACCGCCCCACCGCCCCCCAGGGCCGCCACCGGAGGGAGCCCGTTGCCGTCCTCGCCGCCCTCGCCCCCCGCCGGCGCCCGCGTGGCCCGCCGCCCTTCCCCCCCGCCGCCCACCCACGCGGGCGGCGGGTCCGCCCCGCCAAAGCCGAGGGCCAGCAGGGCGCCCACGCCCCCGCCCGCGCACAGGCAGAGGCCGGCGAGGATAGTGCCGGAGACGCCCGGGGAGGCGGCCAGCAGCATGGCCACGCCCGCCGGGATGGCCAGGGCGCACGCCGCGCCCCCACACCCGCGGGCCAGCCAGTCCGGGCGGGACAGGACGGCGCCCGCGAGGGCCAGGGCCGCGGCTTGGGGTGAGAGGACGGCCAGCCAGGCCGGGTTGCGGCCGCCGACGGGGGAGACCTCATTTGTGGAGGAGGTGTCAAACGTGCCGACCGCGCAGATGGCGACGCCGACGGCGGCCGCGCCCAGGGCCAGGGCCGCGCCCACCCGGGCCGGCCTGGCCGGGCGGAGGAGGGCGGCGGGCGGCAGCGGCGGCTCGATGCCGAGCAGGTAAGCGGCGGCGATGTCCGCCAGGGCGGCCCCCAGGCAACTCGCCTTCCAGGCGACGGCCGCGGCCGTCCGGCCCGCGCCGCCCCGGAAAGTCATGTACCCGCCCCCGCCGCCGACCGCGCCAGCCGGGGCGGCCGCGGCGGCGGCCGTCCCGGCCAGCGGCCACCAGACCTGCCAGATGGCGGCCTGGGCGGCGGCGGCGGCCAGGCCGGCGGCGGCCAGGCGGCCGCGCCCCGTGCAGCATGCAAAGCGCCCCGACGGGGAGGCGGCCAGGGACAGGCAGGCGTAGGCGGCCGCCAGGCATTGCAGGCCGGCCGTCCACCCCCGCATCACGTCCCGCCCGGACCAGCCGTGGCCGGCTAGCAAGGACGCGGCCATGGCAATGGCGGACGCAGACGCGAGCGCGGTGGCGGTGGCGGTGGACGCGGCGAGGAGGGATGGAGGAGCGGAGGGAGAGACTGGCCGCGTCCCGCGCGGCTTGGGCGGAATGCCGCCGCCGGTGCCGCCCTCCTCGTCGCCAGGCAGCCCGGCTGCAGTTAGCACGGCCTTCGGGTCAGGGGCGGACGCGCCGGCCGACGGCAACGCGCCGTCTGCTCCTCCTCCGCCACTGGTGCCACTACTACTGCCGCTCACCGGCCGCACAGGCGCCCGCCGGGTGCCGACCGCGCCAATGCATAGGAGGTTGCCCGCGATGGCCATGAAGTTGCCTGGATGGGCGGGTGGGGGTGGTGGGAGAGAATGTGATGTGGGTTCTCCCCCCAAGCCCCCCAGCCCCCCCCCAAGCGGCTAGGTTGGTTGAGAGCGCTCGCGCCGTGCCAGCGCCCTTCTCAATTCCACACGGGCGCCCGCCCGCGCCCCGCCCGCCCGCGCACCCTCACACGTGATCCAGTCGACCTGCTTCTCCTGAGAACGATCGACGATGTGCCCTGCCACCCCTCTCTCCTCCCATCCCATCCCATCATCTCTCTGCTCACCAATTATCGCGGCCAGGGCCCGCGTGCCCGCCGCCTCAAACGCCAGTTGCAGCACGGTCAGACATGCCAGGGCCGCGACAGCAGGCACCGCGGCCAAGCCCGGTCGCACCAGGGCCACGCCTGTCAGGGCCAGCGTGACCCCTTGGTAGGGGACATGCGCAAACCAAAACGGCGTGCGCAGCGGCTTGTCTCGATTGGAGGCCAGCACGGCCTGGGCTCCGCCCAGGGAGATGAGGGTGCCAGTGGCGGCCAGGCAGAGGGCGGCCCAGGCCCAGGACGGGGTGCGTGGAGCGGGGCGTGCCATGCGGTGGGGTGGAGCCGGGGGCCCGAAGGGCGCGGGTTGTTTTTCTGGCACCCGGCCACCCATCATTTCTCGATCCGTCCGTACACAAAAAAAAATGTCGCATTGAAAGATGCGCCCCCTCCTCACCTTCCTCGCCCGCCGGGCTGCCTCCACCACCACCCCACCTTGCGCTCTCCGCCTCACGACTGCCGTGCGCGCCCTGACCGCGACGGGCCCCGGGTTGATCACGGGACATCATCACATCCTAAAAGGAAAGATGCGCCCCCTCCTCACCTTCCTCGCCCGCCGGGCCGCCTCCACCACCACCCCACCTTACGCCCTCCGCCTCACGGCCGCCGTGCGCGCCCTGACCGCGACGGGCCCCGGGTCGATCACGGGTCTGACGCCGGAATCCCTAGTCGATTCCGCTGCCGCCTCCCTCGCCAGGGGTTGGGCCCTCGGCGCGCTCTCGGACGCGGACGGCGACGCCCTGCTGCGGTCCGCCCGGGATGGCGCGTCCCTGGCCACGATGCGGCGGGAGACGGGGAGCGCCCTGTCGGCCGTGGACGGGGTGCCGCTCGTGGTCGGCCCCCGCTTCGGCGTGGCGGGCGCGCCCTCGCCGGGGCCGCCCGGCGGCGGGCCGCCCTGCCCCCCGGCCGCCGTGGACGCGCACGTCGTGGCCCGGGCCCGGGCCCTCGGTTTCCTGCCCATCGCCCAGGCGGCCTGGGAGCCGGGCGCGCCGGGGGCCGCGGGCGGGGTGGGCGTGCCCTCATCACACCACGCCACGGCCGCCCGGGCCGAGGAGGCGGCGGTCGCGGCGGGCGGGGCGCAGCCCTGGGTGGCTGCGGCGGGCGGGGGCGATGCGCCGCCCACCCTTGCCTCGCCCTCCGCCCGCGTCACCTGCCTCCCCGCCGGGGGCGGCCCGGCCGCCGCGGTGGTGGTGGGAGCGGCGAGTGGCGGCCTGACGGCCGACGCCCTGGGCACCGCCCGCCTGGCCGCGGCCTGGACGGGGACCGTGTGCTGCGTGCCGACGCCCGGGCGCCTGGGCCGGGGCGGCCTCGCCTCGGCCATCGGCGCCCGCCTGGACGTGCCCGCCCTGGCGACGCGGACCGTCGCGGACGCGGCCCTGCTCCTGGGCCTCCTCCAGGAGGGCGGGGGGAAGCGGTCACCCTGCCCGGGAGCGGCCGCGGTGGCCGCCCTCGCCTCCGACCGCCCAGCCGACCTGGACGGCGCGGCCGCCCCGCTCCTCGTCCACCTCCTCCTGACGGGCGAGGCGGGCGCGGCCGGGCGGGCCCGGGCCGAAGGGTGGAAGGGCGACCACGCGCTCCCCCCGCTGGGCGGCCTGCGGGTGGCCGTGCCCGCGGGCGAGGACGGCCTCGCCCTCTCGCCCCCAGCCCGGGCGGCTCTGCGAGCCGCGGCGGGCGCCCTGGCGGGCGCGGGCGCGCACGTCTTTCCCGTGGGGCGGGACCGGTTCTACGCGCCGCCAGGCGCCGGGGCCGCGTCGTACACCCTGGCGGCCGGGACCGCGCTGGCCTGTGCCGCCGCCGCCGCCCGCGGCGCCGGCCACCCGCTGCCCGGCCTGGGGGTGGTGCCTGGTGGGAGGGAGGAGCAGCACACCCCCGCGCTGCTGGCGGCGGCGGCGGCGGCCAGGGAGGTGGCGCACGCGGTGTGCGCCGCCCGCGCCCGCGCTGGCGCGCCCGCGCCCGGGTCTGCGGACCAGGCCGACGCGGCGGCCCGCCGGGCCCGGAGCGCGGCCGCCCGCACGGCCCGGTCGCTCTTCGCCGACGGGACCGCGCATGTCGTCCTCACGCCCGCCGCCCCGGGCGTCGCCCCGACCGTCGCGGACGCCGCGCGCGCAGGGCGGGCCTGGCTAGCCCAGGTGGACGAGCTGGTCGCGCCGGGCTGCCTGGGCGGCCTGCCGACAGTCGTCGTCCCAGTCGGCGTGTGCAAAGACACGGGCCTGCCTGTGGGGGTGGCGGTGCATGCCGGGCCGGGCCGGGACGCGGTCGCCTTGGCGGCGGCGGCGGTGGTGGAAGGGGTGGGGCTGAGGTGAAGAAGAGGTGTTCATGAGAAGAGAATACTCATTGCCACGAAGCTCTCATAGAAAGCGATGCGCCGAGCCGCCAGTCTGGCTCTGGCCCGCCTGGCCAGTCAGCGCCCGCCTTGGACGGGGGGTCCCGCCGCGGGCGCGGCCTGGGCCGGCCGCCAGGGAGATACGGCGCTGTCGCCGTCATTGCCATCGTCTTCATCGCCCTCATCTTCTGGCGGGCGGCGGTTCAATTTCACGACGCCGACCCCGCCCCGATGGTATAAAGAAGCGGATGTGCGGCCGACAGACGTGAGTGAAGAAAGAGGAGACAGAGCGAGCGAGCGCGCAAGGGGGGGGGGGGGGGGGGATAGGCGGCGAAAAAGGGGAGCGCCGGAGAGCGCCAAGACCTCGCGCACGCTCTTGGTCTCGAGTTACCTCCCTTTCCCTTCCCTCATAGTCCGCCGGCTACTCCGTCACCCTGGACGGCCGCGCCCTGGCCACCCCCGCCCGCAAGCCCCTCATCCTTCCCACCCGCGCCCTGGCCCTCGCCATCGCCGCCGAGTGGGGCTGGCAGGCGGGCCGGGTGCGCCCGCACACGATGCCGCTCATGAGCCTGGCCGCGACCGCGATCGACGAGCCCAAGCCCGCCGGGTCGGTCGCGGCCACCCTCCTGGACTACCTGCACACGGACGCCGCCCTGTGCTTGCCCGGCGAGCCGGGCACGGCCCTGGCGGACGCGCACGCCGCTGCGTTCGGCCCCGTCACCGCCTGGGCGGCCTCCACCTTTGGCGCGCCCTTCATGCCGTCCACCTCCATTTTCGGGGCGGTCCAGCCGGCCGCCGCGCTGGCGGGCGTGCGTGACTACCTGTTGGCCCTCGACAGGTGGGAGCTGGCCGCCGCGTCCGCCGCGGCGGGGACCTGCAAGTCCGTGCTGCTGGGCCTCGCCCTGGTCGAGGGCGCGGTCAGCGTGGAGGACGCGGTCGGGGCGGCCCGCCTGGAGGAGGACGTCCAGGCGGAGGCGTGGGGCTGGGTGGAGGGCGGGCACGACCTGGACGCGGCGGGGGCGGCCGTGAATGTGGCGGCGCCGGCCGTGTTCGTGCGGCTGGTCAGGCACAGGCCACACAAGGAGGCGGTTGAAGTAAAAAGCTAATTGTTTTCGACATATTCTCAACATCTCTATTCCCTCGTCACGCACGGTGCGGCGACGCAGCACCGCCCGGCCGCCCGTACGCGGGCCCTCCCCCCGTCACTGTGCGCCGGCGGCGCAGCGCCCACACAAAGCCCGCCACACCCGCGACCACCCCGCCCACCGCACACGCTTCCAGCGACACAGGTGGCCGGCGCGCGACCCCGGCCGCCAGGTGCAACCCGCACGCGGCGTCCGCGGCGGGCTCCACCGCGGCCGCCAGCATGGCCAGGCCGCCCATGGCCGGGCCCAAGGCTTGCGGGCTCCGCGAACAGGCCAGCCAATTGTAGACGGTGCGGGCGCAGGACGGAGAGCAGGTGGCAGGCGGGCCGTGGCCGGGCACCCAGGCGCCATGCTCCCTCCGCAGGGCGGCCGGGCGGGCCAGGCGGGCCCAGTCCTCCCCGCACGCGGCCGCCAGCATCGCGCCCGGGTCGGGCAGGCCCGCCGCTGCCTTGGCCGTCCGCATCAGGGCGCGCCCGTCACACGCCAGGCGGCCCTCGTTGAGGTCGAGGTGCCAGTCGCCCACGCCGGGCGGGCGGGGGTCGACCAGGGGCAGGGCCGGGGGCGGGTCCCGGTCGCCGGCCTCCAACCCGGCGTACGGGCGGTACTCGCCCGCGCTGATGACGCCCTCGCAGTGGCGGGCCGCGCCCGCCGCGGACGCCGGGTGGGCGGCCAAAAAGGCGATGCACATCTCGTCGTCCGAACCCAGCCCGCCGTGCACGGCGGCCGACCGGTTGCGGGTGTCGTACACGCACGTGGTGGCCAGCACGTCGCCCGGCAGGACCATCACGGCCGGGGTGAGGCCGACGTAGTGCGTGGCGGAATAGGAGTAGTCGACGGCGGAGCCGAGCGACGCGACCGTCTCCCAGGCCACCCCGCCGCCCCGCTCCCCGCTCACATCGCGCACCGGGCGCAGGAGGGATGCCCCCTGCGCGCGACCGGTCTTGTGCATGTGCGGCAGGAAGGCGTAGACAGAGACGCCGCCCGTCGGAGCCGGGAGGCCCCGCAGCCTGGCCACCGCCCTCTCCCACCGCGTCGGCACCCCGAGCTGCGGGCGGCAGTGGGACCCCACATAATACGCGGCTTTGCCCGGCGGGATGGCCCCGACGCCGTGCGAGATGGGCCCCGCCCACAGCAGGGCCGCCTCCCCAGGGCGCAACTTCTTTGTAACATGCAGGCGGACGCCCGTCATGTCGGCGACGGCCCGCCGGGTGCGCTCGCCCGCGGCGTTGAGGGGCGGGGTGTGGTAGTGCGTGCCCAGCCGGAACGACCGGACCGCCGTCCCCTTCCCATACCGCAGGCCCGCGCCCTCCGGCAGCCTGTGGATGGGCGCCCCGCCGGCCGTCCACACGTAGACCGCCTCCCCGCACACGGGCGACGTCGCGGCGCCCGGGGTCTCGACCTGCATGCCCGGCGACGGCGCCAGCCCCCTGCACAGCGCAAAATCAAAGTGGTGGAGGGCGCCGGTGGAGGCCCCGTCCAGGATGGGCTCGATGGCGACAATGTCCCAGGCGGCCGCGTCCAAGGGCACGCCACTGGGGGAGGCCAGATTGAAGGGCAGGGACCCGTACGTGGTCGTCTGGTTGCCCGGGACGGTGAAGGGCGCGGCAGGGCGGTAGTCAACGAAGAAGGACGACCCCGGGTCGGCCGGGTCGGGCGAGGCGACGCCCGTCTGGAGGTCTGATGGCGTGGCGGCCGTCGTAGATGCATCACCGCACGCGGCGTCCGCCCGGCGGCGCAGGCCGGGCGGTGGGGCGGGGTCGGCAAGGCCCGGGTGGGAGGCGATGATGACGACGGGGTGGGTTGAGCGTCCTCCGTCCATCGCCGCCGCCGCCGCCGCCGCCGCCGACCATTCGCAGCACGGGTCGCCCAGCTCCTCGCCATTAGTCAGGCCGTCACCGTCCGAGTCGGCTTCGCACAGGGCCCGCGTCCAGATGAAGCCGGCCTTGGCGAAGGACTGAAAAACACACCATACGGAGAGCAAAGGGGGTTCAGAGAGGTTGAGGGAAGCTGAAGCTGAAGCGGCTGAACGCGTGCGCTCGCTTCCCTCCTTTCTCTCACCTTGCCAAACGCGTTCAGGGGCGATCCGCCGCCATAGCTGTGCCCCAAAGAGCACCCAGGCGCTGCCAAGGCTGTATCCTGCCTAATGTGGTGCGCATGCGGGTCCGCTGGGGCGCCAGTCAGGCTGCCTGGTGGAGAGGAAGCAGCACCGTCAGCGGGCTCTTCGCACTTGATGGCCCGGGCGCCGGGCGGGAGGCGATCCAAAAAGGATGGAAAGGCGTTGGATGTATGAAGGATCAAAAGCAGCAGCAGGGGTGCCGGGGTGAGGCGGGGCATTGCGGTGCGGGGCAACTGCTGGCGCGCGGGCGTGCTCTCGGGCAATTGAGGGCCCCCCCGCCTGTTGTGCCCGGTGCCTGGGGGAATGGTGGGAATGGTTTCTAGTCAAAGAGCGTATCACTTTGTTTAAATCATCCTCTCTTTCACCATGCCTGCCGCCCTCCTCAAGCCCACCACCCCAGTTCGGGGCTCGCGCTGCATCCGGGCGGCGGCCACGCCGACGGGCTTGACCGTGTCCGACCTGAAGGCCAAGGTAAACAAGATGAAAAAAGTGCCGCGCC
>Ga0315287_10001093_pt1 | contig 24533 bp, 19 predicted proteins | sample YL17G11_0_MG_FD_205037 | JGI IMG/M metagenome (GOLD analysis project Ga0315287, IMG submission 205037) | Sediment microbial communities from Yellowstone Lake, YNP, Wyoming, USA - YL17G11_0 | ecosystem: Environmental > Aquatic > Freshwater > Lake > Sediment | place: USA: Wyoming | collected... | reverse complement strand
TCATATTCGGGCCGTCCAGCAGCTGATAGATGGGGCCGAACGGGCGGAAAGGAGGCGGGCGCGCCGTGCCGAGGATGCCGGCCGACGTCGTGTACAAGAGCTTCCACCGCCCGTTGAGCTCCGGCGCGGCCAGGGGCGCGCGCGTCGGATTCAGCTTCTCCAGCGCGGCAAACTTGGAAGCGACGTAGGCTTTCTGGGCGTCGGTCGCGGCCGCGCCGCGCGCGAGCGGCGCGACCGCCGCGAGCAGGGCGGCCTTGGCCGCGTCCCGCCGGTCGGCGGCGGCGCGGCCGCCAAAGAGAGGGGGGAGAGTGGGCATGGTGAACGCGGCGCGCGCGGGGCGGGGAGAAGGGCGGGCCCGCATTGCGGCGGTGTGGGCGGCCCTCGTCGAGCGGCGGCCGCGAGCGCTGGTTCACAGATGCCGCGCCACAAAACAAAAACGGGCAAACCAAAAAACGGGGACAAAGCAGGACCGTGCAAGAGAGCACATGAATGGGGAGCGTCGAGGGGCGGGACTCAAAAACGGCCGGCGGCCGCCGCTGCGCGCGCGCGCAGCGGCGGCGGCCGGCGGCGCGTGGCGGCCGGGGAACGACCAAAGGTCGCCGCCCGCCCGCCACGCTCGCAAAATTTGTTATGGGCCTCGCCCCGCCAGAGAAGGAGTCTGGCTGGGGCGAGGCAGGAAGGGACTCGGGTGCAGCCGCGCGGCGACCGCGCCGGGTCGCCGCGCGGCCGCCCCACACCCTCGCGCCGCCCTTTCACGCGGAGCGACCGGGAATGCCGCCGTGCGCGCCCGCCACCTGCCGCACCAGCTTGCGCGCCGACGGGTGCAGCGGGGGACGCGTCCCGGTGTAGTTGGCGGGGATCCATTTCACCGCGCGCGGCGTCGGCGGCAGGGGACGCTTGCCTTCCACCACCGCCCGCAGCGCGTCCAGCGTCTCGGAGCGGCGGCATAGGGGTTTGATCATGCACACGCCCGCCTTGACCGCGCAAAAGTGAGACGCCGCGGACGAGCAGTCGTGCTTGCACGGGGCGCGCCCTTCGGCCATCGCTTTCTCAGCTTCCGCGATCAGCTTGCGGCGGTCGTAGAGCTTCTTCTGGATGTCGGGGTGCAGCTTGCGCACGAGGGTGTTGTAATCTTTCGCCGCGGCCGACGGCGCGCGGATGACGGCGGCCAGGGCTTTGTTCTTGACGTCTCTCAGCGTGTCGTCGGCGGCGGCCATAAAGGCGGGGGCGGCAAAGAGGGCGACGCCGAGCAAGGTGCCGGTCAGGGCGCCGGCGCCGGCAAAGAGGAGGGTGAAAGTGCGACGCGACATGGTTGGCAGATGCGTGGGTGAAGAGTGTGGCGCGCGGGGACGGCGGGGGCCGTTGCGGCGATGTGGTTGGCTAGATTGGCACGATGGGCGTGCGGCGGTGAGCGGGGGTGCGCAAAGTGCGCCCGGCTTGGTCTACTTTGCGCGAAATGTTCGTGCCGCGTCCCTTTTGGGGGCGGAGGGGGGGCCGGAGAGCCGGGCGCGGGGTGGCGGGAGCGGGTGTGGCAACGACGCCCGTCGGGCTTGGATAGAGAGAGTCTTTTCACTGCGACACGTCACCCCCCACCCCCCACCGCTTGACCATGTACGCCCCCTCCAGCTCATACCCCAACCGCCGGTAGTAGGCCCGGGTGCCGACGCCGGAGATGACGGCAACGCGGTCCGACCCGTGTTCGTGTCGCGCGATTCTCTCCGCCTCCTCCATGAGCAGCGTGCCATACCCCCGGTGCTGGTGCCGGTCCTCGCTGGATGCGCGCGCGTGCACGGCGACGGCGGCGCCGTAGGTGTGGAGCTCGCGCACGATCGAGACGGCGCCGCGCAGCGCGGGTTGGCGAGTCGCGTCGGCCGCGGGGTCGGACCGCGGCTTGCGCAAACGCAGCAGGGCCACGAGCACGTCCCTCCTCGGGTCTTCGTACGCGAGAAAGGTTTCCCAGCCGCCGCTGGCCGCATAATCCCGGCGCACGAGCTCGAGGTCGGCCGCGGCGACCCCGCCGTGCAGGCGCTGGATGCCCGCCTCGCGCGTGCGCACGTCGCGCACGCGCAGGCCGAGTTGGCCGGCCCGCGCCAGCGCCAGCTCGCGCAGGTTGCCGTGCTCGACGCCCGACGTGACGAGCGGCATGGGGATGTCGCGCTGCACCCGGTACGCGCGCACCCACGGCGGCAGCATGGCCAGGATGCGGGCCACGAGGTCGACCAGGACGGCCGGCGGGTGGTTGCGGTACAGGCCCTTGCGCCAGAGTTCGTAGAGGCCGGTGCCGCGGATGACGAGCGTCGGGTAGATTTTGAGGCCGTCGGCCCGGAAGTCGGGCGACTCGAAAAACTCGCGAAACGATTCCAGGTCGCGCCACGCGGGCACGTGCGGGAGGTCGGGCATCATGTGGGCGACGACCTTGAAGCCCGCGTCTTTCGCGTCGGCGAAACAGCGCGCGACCGAGGCCACGGTGTGCCCCCGGTTTGTGTCGCGCGCCACGTCCTCGTACGTGGACTGGAGGCCGATCTCGAGGCGGGTGCAGCCGTAGGAGAGCATGGAGGACAGGTGCGCGCGGGAGCAGTGGTCGGGGCGCGTCTCGATCGTGAGCCCGACGCACTTTGTGTGGGCGACCTCCCCGTAGGCCACGGCTTCCGCGACAGAGGCGGAAGCATGGCCCGAGAGCGCGTCGTGCAGGCCGCGGACAAACCAGTCGCGGTAGTCGGCGGGGAGCGAGAGAAACGTGCCGCCCATGAGCACAAACTCCACCTTGTCCACGGCGTGGCCCAGGCGGCGCAGTTGATCCACCCGCGCCCGCGCCTGGGCGCGCGGGTCGTAGCGCGCGCGGATGGCGCGCATCGACGTCGGCTCGTACCCCGTGTACGACTGCGTGCTGTACTCAAAGTCGGAATCCGGCCCGCCGGGGCAGTAGATGCAAATCGCGCCCGTCGTCGCGATGTGGGGGCACCGGTGCGGCTTGGACATGACGGCGACGACCGCAACGCCCGACGCGGTGCGCACGGGTTTCGCGCGCAGGCGCGGCAGCAGCAGGGCGCGCGCCTCCTCGGGGACGGCCGCGATGATGTCGACGAGTTTGGGGGTTTTGTTCAGGCCGTGCCGGCGCGAGGCCTAGGGATGGGGGAGTGGGAGTGGGGTGGGGTGGCGCGCGCGGTCGGCCGACCTCCTCCCCTCTCCCTCTCCTTACCTCTTGCTTGACCGCGTTCAGGTTGACGTCCCGCCCGTCCTTGAGCGACGCGGTGAGCTCGGCCACGATTTCGGCGACGGCCGCGAGCTTGGCCTGAGGGAGAGAGGAGGAGGGGGGTGGGCGGCCGCGCGCGTCTGCCGCCGCCGCTCGTCGCTCGCTTCGCTGCGGGACGGCGCACGCCCAAACTATCATCGCGCGCCGGGACTCACGTCGCTGCCCGCCATGGCGGCGCCGGGACGGCCGCCGCCGGCGCCGGTCTGCGGCGGGCCGCGGAGCACTCTCACTGCCGCCCCGCCCCCCGGGCGCCCCGCATTCGCGCCCCCGCATCGCCGCCATGCGCGCCCGCGCGCCCCCTACTCCCCGCGGCGTCCAACTGCCGGTGGCGCGCCCCCGCGCGCGCACGCAGCCCCTCCGCGCCACCTCCTCCGCCTCTTTGTGGGCCGGCCTAGACGACGTGGCGGCCGCCCGGGCCAAGGCGCCCCCTAGCGAAAAGCTGGCCTACGGCGAGGACGTCAAGGCGGCGCTAGCCGCGCTGAGCGCGGAGAACGCTATCCCTAAGTTTGGCTCCGCGCGCGCCGACGGCTCCCTGACGCGCCGCAACATCATGCTGGGCGAGTTGCGCCAGGTGGGCATCAAAGATCCCGAAAAAGTGGCCGTCCCGTCTGTGCGCAACGACGCCGCGTTTCTCGCGACGACCGTGCTCGGCTCGTCCGCCGCCGCCGTTCTCGTGGGCCAGCTGCCCGGCGATTGGGGCGGGTTTGGGGCGTATTTGGTGGGGGGCATTCCGATCGTCGTGCTCGCCGTGGTGAGGAGGGGTGAAGGGAGGGTCGCGTGGCGGGCCGAGCTCCGCCGCAGTCCGCGCCCCCACCTCTCCCCACCTCTCCCACCTCTTCAGGGCTCCACCGCCCCCCAACTTCTCACGTGGGCGACCGACAAATTCTCCCGCGTCTTCCCCGACTACCGCGAGCGCGTGCGCCGGCACGAGGCCGCCCACTTTCTCGTGTCCTACCTGCTCGGCCTGCCCGTCGCCGGCTACTCGCTGGACATTGGGTCGTCGCACACCGACGTCGCGGAAGCGGAGGAAGGTAGGGGAGGGAGGATTGGTGGGCGGGGTGGGCCCGATAAAAAACAAAAACAAAAACTCACCTTCTCACCCTCCTCCCAACTTTAAGCGAAACGCCTCATCGAAGGCTTCCTGGACGACGCCGCCCTCAACACGTACGCCGTGGCCGCCATGGCGGGCGTGGCGGGCGAGGGGCGGTGGTCGGAGACGGTCGTCGGTCAGACGGCCGACCTGTTTGACCTCCAAAAAGTGCTCAACCGCGCGCGCCCGCCCCTGTCGCCGTCGGCCCAGCAAAACGCGACCCGGTGGGCGGTGTGGACGGCGGCCAAACTGTTGCGCGACCGGGACGCCGAGTACGAGGCGCTGTGCGGCGCGATGGACCGCGGCGCGTCGTTGGCCGACTGCGTGCGGGCGATAGAAAAAACGGAGACGGTGGCCGCGGCGCAGTGAGTGGAGGGAGGAGGCGGAGTCGGTTTGAGCGACGACGGGCTGTGACAGAGGCCGAGAGAGAAGAGCGTGGGCCGGGCCGCGCGGTTGGGCGCGCCCTCACACCGCCGCCCGCCCGCGGTGCGCGCTCCTCTCCCCTCGCCGACACCGCCCCGGCCACCGAAGGCCCCACCCCGGTCCAGCATGAGGTAAGCAGCGCGCCGCAGCGTGGGCGCGGCGCGCGCGCGCCTGCATGCGGCGCCCCCGCGCCCGCCTCCTCCCTCCAACAAACCTCGTCCAACACGCCACGCCTTAAGCTCCACCTGGCGCACCCTCTCGTGCGTCGCGGCCGCCTCCCTGGCCGGCTTTTGGGTCGTGACCCTGGGCGGCGCGGCCGGCCTGCAGCGCGAGCACGCCGCCGGCCGCGGCCTGGCCTCGCTGCACTTGCTGGCGGTGTGGGTGGCGTTGGGCGTGGCGGCGGTGGCGCTCATTGTCACCTGCGTCGCGGTCGCCAAACCCGCCGCCGCCCGCCTGCCCGCCGTCGGCTCCGCTGCCCTTGCCTACGCCGGCTTACTCTACGTCGCCATCGTGGCGTCCGACTTTAGCGCGGTCGGCGCCGGCCCGAGGTCGACGACGACCGCGGTGGGCGCGTGCGGCGCGGCGGCGGCCGCGCTCGCGGCCGTCGCTGCGCTCGGCGCGCGCCCGCACGCGACCGCGGGCGCGACCGGCGACGCGCTCGTGCCCGCATTTCGCCGCGTGGGCGCCGCCTGCCTGGCGGTCGGGTCCGTCGGCTGGCTCGCCCTGGCCACGGGCGCGGGCGTGCGCTCGGGCGAGCTCGCCCACGCCGACGTCGCGCTCGTCCTGCCCACCGTGGGCGCGGCCTTTTGGGAGGTGTGCCTGCAGGCGGCCGCGTTCGGCCTGGCGGCTGTCGCGCTGTGGCCGCCCAGCGCCGGCGCGGCGTACGGCCGCGCCCGCCTCGCGGCCGTCGGCCTCCTCGCCGCCGTCTCCACCATGACCCTGGTCCGTGCCCTCCCCCCCTACGGCCCCGGCGCGGGCGGCTCCCTCCTGGCCGGCGCCGCGCTGTGCTCGGTCGCCGACTGGGGCCTGATGGCCGCCCTGGGCGTGCGCGCCGCGCGCTCGGGCGACGCCGACCGGTCCGCCCTCCCCCAACGCGTCGTTGCCATCGTCGGCCTCGTCCTGGCCGGCCTGGGCCTGTTGGCTGGCGTCGTAGGCCAGCTGACGGCCGCCACCGCGCAGCAGGCGGGCGACTACGCCGCGTCGGCGCTCACCACCGTCTCCCTGCTGGCTTTTGCGCCGCAATTGGTGGCGGTTGCGATTGCGTGCGTCGCGATTTCGCGCGCCACTTGGCTCGCGCGCGGCCGCGCGGCGGCCGTGGGCGCGCTGGCGGCCGCGGGCGGGTCGCTCTTGTTTCACCTGTGCACGCGCGAGCGCCTCGCGCCGTCACTCGTCGCGGGGCTGGCCCTGTGTGTCGTCGGCGATTTGGCGGCGTTGCTGGCTCTCGGCTGGGGGTCCGACCTTGAGGAGGCATCGGGCGCCGACGCGCGGGTGACGCTGGCCCACGAGGACGGCAGTGAAGCCGCGGCGGCGCGCAAGGGCAAGGCCGTGCGGGCGTGATGGTGGGCCATTTTGGGGGTGCACCATGTGATTATGAGACTTAAACGAGGGCGAGGAGCAGCGGAGAGGCGCGGGAGAGAGGGTCGGGGGGGAAGAAGAGCGGCTAGGGGGAGCGGCGCCCAGCCGAGACCCAGTTTTTCGAAGCGCGCTTCGCTGGCCGCTGCCCTCCGCATCGCACTGTAAGCAACCAAAAACGCCAGCGGGGGAGAGGAGACGGCATAGAAATTGCGACCACGGTGTGCACGCCCCAAAACACGACACCAATAACGAGTGCCCGCCTCCCGACAGCGCGCCCTCCCTCCCCGCGCCTCTTTCCGCCCCCTCTCATCACAAGTTCAGCATGGAAATGGCGGCCTGGTCAAAGTCAAAGCGTTGGGAGAGGACCTCGCGCACCTGGGTCTCGGTCAGCCGCCACGTGACCGACGCCGCGCTGTCGGCGCCCCACAGCTCGCGCAGCTCGTCCACCGACTCGAGCGACAGGATGGTGGCGATCTGCGACAGGCGCGCGAATTTGTCGCGCACCGAGCGCTGGGTCACGTCGGCCAGGGTCGAGACCAGGGCGCGCACGTCGCGGTCGAGCTGCAGGCCGCCAAGCATGTTGAACCGCTTGAGGCGGAGCAGGGCCTCCAGACGGTCGACAATCTGTGTAGAGGGTTGTGAGGGGGTGGGCGTCAGTGGGAGAGCAGAGAAGGCGGTCGAGGTGGGGAAGGAGGGGGCGGTCGAGGGCAGCCCCAAATTGTGCGCGCGGCGCCATGCGGCTTGCGTTCACCCCAGTCTCGCCGCCGTGCGACGCAACCATGGCCATCCACACACCTCCGCAACAGCGCGGCGAACGCAACGCCGCAACTGGCCACAACGGACCAATGCAACTCACCTTGTCCAACGTCGCATCCACCAACGCCTCATACAGCCCCGGCGACAGCATAGGCTGCACAAACTCGAAGCAGGTGAGCAACACCGCAAGCAGGCGCTGCACCCAGGTCTCGGCCAGCTCATTGGCGGCGAATTCTTGTTCGCCCAGTTCGTAGGAGGCCGCGGCGGCTTCGTCCAGCGTTGGCCTGTAATGAGGGTGGAGTGAATGCGTCGCATGGGTTTTGCAAAGGCGCAGCGTGCGGCGCAATGCCAACGACGGACCACAATGCGGCGCTAGCGGGCTTACCTGATGCGGGGTTGCAGCACGTTGCTCGCCTGCTCCACCAGGCGCCCCACGATCGCCTCCAGGTCACCCGCGGTCTTGTTCATGTCCGCGAGGATGGATTGAATGCGATCGATATCGCCGGGAGCGGGAAAGGCGTCGGCTGCGACGCACTCGAAATCCTGTTTGAGCTTGAGCGTGTACCTGCGAGAGCGTTGTGTGGTTGGCACTGTCCTCCGCACAGTGCGTCGCACGCACATCGCGACGATTGTGCGCCAAAGTGTGTGGCAAACGCAAGGGCAAAAGCGGCTCCACCCTTCCCCTCAAAACTCCGCACTCACTGCGCGCTCGCGTCTACGTTGTTGAACAGCGCGGTCTGCCCCGCGGCTTCGTCGCCCGTACCGGGGTCGCCGTCCAGGGCGGCGCCCAGGAGTTGAGAGAGGCGCAACGCGGCGGGCTGTGTGTGCGGGAGAGGTCGAGTGCGGCGTTTTCGACTCCGCCGCAACGCCGCCGCTCGACGTCTGCTTGCTCCGCGTTTCCTCCCATGCGGCGCATCTCTATCCAGGCATCCTACCTTCCACTTGGCGTCGAGAGCCGCTTTCAAATCGGACGCCAGCAGGCCGTTGCCCGCGGTCAGCACCGCGCACGCGCACTGCACATTGCCCGTCGCCAGCGCGCGCCGGCCGCACTTTTGCACGATGAAGAAGACGTCGTCCACCATGCTCGTCAGGGGCGCGCCGGGCGTCCAGTCGTCGATGTCGACCGCGGTGCGCACGTTTTGCTCGGCATAGAATTCCTCCTGAAGAGGGGGGGGTGGCGTCGGCGGTTGCTCCACGCCGCCCTCCCCATCGTCCCCCACACACCCCTGCAACACACCAAATTGATGTAGTGCGACACGAGCTCGCGGACGGTGACGTTGAAATCGCCCGAGCGAAAGGCGTGCTCGCGCGTCGGCCCGAGCGGGTCGGGCGCGACCGCGTCGGCCATGGCCGCCAGCAAGTACTGGTTGTACTCCTCGCACCGTTGGTAGAGCACGAGCACCTCCTCCAAGTATTCCTCGACCGCGCGCGGGTCGGCCGGGGGCCCAGGGGTCGCGGGGTGGTTTTTGTCGGGCGACGCGGCCGCTACGGCCGCAGCGACGAGCGCGTCCAGGCGCCGGTGCTCGCAGTAGCGCTTCAGGATGCGAGCGCCGTGGTCATCCACCTCCTCGTGCAGAGCGCGCGCCAGGTCGAGGCCGGCGGCGGGGCCGTAGGCGTCGGCGACGACGGCGCGGTTGGCGTCGAGCGCGCCGCCGACGTCGCGGAAGAGGTCGGTGAGCGCGGTCACGAAATCGGTGCCTTGACGGTCTGTGCGGGGTGATGGAGGGGGTTGGAGGGGGCGGGGTGGGATCGAAAAATTGGGGGGCGGGGGCCGAAAGCGGGGGGGGGGTGCGCGGCCGCCCCCGACTCTCGCCGCCGCCCTCGCCCCAGAGCCACCGCAAAAAAAACTTACTCGCGCCCTCCATCAACACGGTGTAGCTCTCCGCCGCGCGGTCGGCCACCAGGCGGCGCAAGTAGGCGGCAAACCAGGCGAGGCCGTCGGGCACGCCGAGCGGGCCGTGCAGGCGCACAAAGCGGACGACGCCCTCGTGGTCGCCCGCGCGGGACGCGACTTCCAGGCGGGCGTGGACGACGGCGAGGAGCTTGTCGCGGGCGGCGGCGACGGCCTAGAAGGGGAGGAGAGGAAGAGAGGGGGATGAGATGAACGCCCTACGCCTGCCTCGCGCCCACCACCGCCCTCCACCTCCCCACATCCCATCAACACTTACCTGGCGCTGCTCCCGCAGCTGCCTGTCGTCCGCGCCCGCGCCGCCCGCGAGGAAGCGGGCTTCCAGGTCGCGAAACGCAGCAACCCGCGCCGCCGCGCCCTCGTAATCTTCCGCCACCAGCGCGGACCGCAGACCTTCCACAGCTTCCGCGCGCCCCACGGCAGCGTCGATGTGGGTCAGCGTCTCCTTGACGCGCGACTGGGCGGCGTCGAGCTGCCGCACGGCGCGTGAGACGCGCTCGGCCAGGGACGCGGTGCCGGTGATGCCGTCGGCCAAGGACTGGGCATCCGCGCGCAGTGTGGCCAGGTCCTGAAGAGAAGGGAGAGGGGCGGGATGGGCGCCCAACGTTCCAATCGTCGGTCGGCCCCGCTGCCGCCCCCGCCCGATCCACCTCCCACCCACCTCGGCCGTGTCGTCCACCACGCGCGCCAAGCGCGCCTCCAGGGCGGCCCGCCCGGCCAGCAGGGAGTCGAGCCGCGCGTCGATCGCGCGCTCGCGCGCGCCCACGTCGGCGAGCGCGCGCGAGACGTCGGCCAGCGACGTGAGACGCTTGCTGGAGGAAGGGTCGGGCAGGGGTAGAGGGGGCGGGGCGGTCGCCATGGTGGTGGCTGTGCAGAAGGGAGAAGAGGAGCGACCCAGACCCCCGCCCGCCGCTCGCTTTGCCTCACGTCCTTGCTACACACACCGCGACGCCCCCCGACACCAAGACCGTCACGCGGACGCCGCGGCCGCATCCCCCAGCACGTCAGCCGCGACGCGCGCCACGTACTCGACGGCGACGGCTTCCACGACGTCGCCCGCGCGCGCGCCGGCAAAGCCGTCGAGGAGCAGCCCGCACTCGGAGCCGGCACCCACCCGCTCCACGTCCAGCTTGTGGCGGCGCAGGGAGGAGGCCGCGCCCTCGAACACCACGACACCCCCGCGGCGCACGCGAAAGGTGGCCTGCTTGGCGAGCGCGCCGTCGGTCACGCGCACGCCCGCGACGACGGCGCCGCCCTTGGACACGGGGAAGAGGGCGACTACGGTCGCCGTGCCCACCACTGTCTCCACCGCGGTCGCGGGCGCGGCGCCGGCGGCGAGGGCGGCGACGGAGTCGACCAGGGCGTAAATAACGCGGTGCGCCAAGACGCCGACCCCGGTGCGCCGCGCCTCGCGCTCGATGGCGGCGCCCCCGGCTCGCACGCCGTACGCGACGATGGTGGCGCCGATGGCGGCCGCGTGCTGGACGTCGGAGAGGGAGACGGGGCCAACGCCAGACGCGGCGACGGCGACAGGGACGGTCGGCGACGAGAGCGCGGCGAGCGCGGACGACGCGGCTTCCGCCGCGCCATGCGTGTCGCCCTTGACGAGCAGGACGACGCGGGTGGGGGTGGTGGCGGCGGCGGCGGCGCCGTCGGCGTCTCCGCCGGCAGCCGCGGCCGCCGCTGCCGCCACCTCGGCCGCCGCGCTCACCGCCGCCGCGCTCGCCCCGTGCCGCGTCGACGCCGCGCGCGCGGTGCGGGCGGCCGCCAGCCGGCGCGCGCGGTCTTCCGAGGGCGCGACGGTGAGCGCGTCGCCCGCTGACGGCACGCCGCGCAGGCCCGCGACCTCGACCGGCGTCCCGGGTCCCGCGGATGAGACGGCGCCCCCTCCGCCCGGCGCGGTCAGGGACCGCACCCGCCCCCATTCGCATCCAACAACGATGGGCGCGCCGGGAGCGAGCGTGCCCTCCGACACGACGACCGTCGCGACCGGGCCGACGCCGCGGTCGACGCGCGCCTCGACCACGACGCCCGCCGCGGGCGCGGTGGGCGATGCCGCCAGGTTCATGGTCGCCGCCTGCAGCAGCAGGGCGTCCTCCAGATCGGCCAGGCCGGCGCCGGAGCGGGCCGAGACTTCGACACACTGCACCGCGCCGCCCGCGGCCTCCAGTTCGACCCCTTCCGCCAGCAGCTGCCCCCGCACCCGCGCCGGGTCGGCGTCCGGTAGGTCGCACTTTGTGATGGCGACCACGATGGGCGCGCCCGCGGCGGCCGCGTGCTTGATCGCTTCCCGCGTTTGGGGTTTGACCCCGTCGCGCGCGTCGACCACCAGCACCGCCACGTCCGCGCCCGCAGCGCCCCGGGCGCGCATGGCGGTGAAGGCGGCGTGGCCGGGCGTGTCTAAAAAGGTGATGGTGGCGGCCGAGCCGGGCATGCGCACCTCGAAAGCGCCGACCGCCTGCGTGATGCCGCCCGCCTCGCCCGCCGCCACGCTCGTGTTGCGCAGCGTGTCCAGCAGGGTCGTCTTGCCGTGGTCGACGTGCCCCATGACCGCGACGATCGGCGGGCGGGGGGCGGCGTCGGCGGGCGGCGGGCGCGCGACGCGCGCCGCGACGCCGAGCTCGAGCGCGGCGAGCTCGGCCGCGTCGGCGTCGACTGCGTCCTCGGCCGACGCGGGGCGCGCGTCCAGGGAGGCCAAGGTGTCCTCGAGGGCGGTTAAGTCAACCGCCAGCAGACGGGCGAGCTGGCGCAGGGTCGTGCCGGCGGGGACGGCCACGTCGCGCGGCGCCGGCGCCGGCGCCGGCGCCGCTTTGGCCTTGGCCTTGGCCTTGGCCTTGGCCTCGGGCGCGGGCGCGGGCGCCTCGCGCGGCGCGCGCCGGGCGGCGGCGCCGCGCCAGGGCGTGGCGTCGGGCTGGCGCCACACGCGCTCGGCGGGGGGCGGCGCGGGGGCGTCGCGCGGCTGCCAGCGGCCAGCGTTTCGGTCTTGATAGCCGCCCTCCTGGGCGCGACCATACTGGTCGGCCTGTCCCTGGGCGTCCCGGTGCCTGCTGGGCGCGCGGTCGCCGTCGCGCGGCGCCCAGCGAGCGCGCGCGCTGCCGTCGCCCGCGTCGCGCGGCCGCCACGGAGGGCGCTGTTGTGGCGGGGCGTTTCCTGCGACAGCAGCGTTGACCGCACCGTCCAGGGACGACCAGTCGGCGCGCCAGGCGCGCTGGGGCGGCCGCGCCGCGCTGCCGCGCAGCGGCGCGCTCCCGCCCTGCGTCCGCCCCAGCCCTCCTCCCACGTCCACCGACGGCCGCAGCTCGCGCTCGCCATGCGCGTATCCGCACCTTGCCCCGGCGGGGCACGCGCCCGCCGCCTCCCAGTCGCGGCAGAGGCGCGTCTTGTAAAAAATCGACGCGCCGCCCGCCTCGCCGCCCACCACGGGCGCGGCCGAGTACTGGGTGCGCGGTTTGAAGGGCCGGTGACGTATGGCGGGTTGGGGAGAGGGTGGTTCGGAGGTGGGGGCGGGCGCGGTGGCGGCGGCGGCTTTTGGCGGCGGCGGCGGCGGAAGCGGCGGTTGGACCGCGGCCGCCGCCGGAGCCGCCTCTCCAGTCGCTTTTGTCGACCCAGGCGGCCGCCCGCGCCGCTTGGGCGCCGCTGCGGCGGCCAGTTCGGAGGTGGAAGGCGCGCCCGCGAGCGGCGCGTCCACCGGCGCCACCCTTCCAGCAGCGGCAGCCTCGCCTCCTTCCTCTGCCTTAACCTTGGGCGGCCGCCCGCGCCGCTTGGGCGCGGCCGCGGCCTCGCCCGCGGCGGCCGGCGCCCTCGTTGGCGGCGTCCGAGGCGCCGAGGACGCCGCCAACGAGGGCGCCGAGGCCACCCCCTCTTTGGCCTCCTTGGCCGCCTTGGCCGCTTTCGTGCTCCCCGGGGGCCGCCCCCGCCGCTTGGGCGCGTCGGCCGCCGCCGGCTCGGCCAGCGCGTGCGCGCCGCGCCGCGCGGCGCCCGCCGCGGCGCCGGTCGCCGCCCGCGCCCACGCCAGCGTCGGCTCCACACTATGCGCCAAGTCGCGCCGCGACAGCAGGCGGCGCAGCGCGCTCATCGCGGGGCGGGGCGCGAGGGCGGCGCGCGCAGAGGCGCGATTGGTTGGGCGATGCGGCGCGCTCAGGCGGCGCCGCGGGCGCGGACGCTCATGGTGATCAAGGAGGGCGCCGTCTGGGCGGGGGCGCCGGCGTAGGGCGCCGGGAGAGTGGGCGGCCGACGTGGACGCGCCGCACTGCGCGCCGCAGGGCGCGCCCGCGGCCGCGGCGATGTCCATCCACGAGCTCATAGACCGCACCAACGTCGTCTATTCCAAGTGAGGGAGTGGAGAGTGGTGGGCAGGGGTCCGGCGGCGGTCCGCGGAAAAACGTTGACCGCGCCGCGCCCACGCCCGCCCCCCTCCCCTCCTCCCCGCTCTCCCAGGTACGAAAAGTATGTCGTCACTCGGGATGCCGACGCAGGCGCCGGCGACGCCTTCGGCGCGGCCCTGGCCGAGGTGCTGGTCATGGCAGCTGCGCTCATGGCCAAGGCGGACGAGGCGGCGGCCGCGGGCGGCGACCGCGCCACGCGCGCCGCGCTCAACGCCGAGATTCGGTATAGGGAGAAGGGGGAGGTGGTGGCGGCGTGGGGCGGGCGAACCTGCGCTCACGCCCCCCCTACCCCCTCTAGCCGCGGCAAGGCCGCCCTCTTTGAGACCGACCTGCCCGCCCTCGACCGCCTCGCCCGCCGCGGCTGGAAGAAGCTCCCCCCCGGCGCCCTGGCCGAGCGCGAGGCGCGCACGGCGGCCGCGCGGGACGCGGTCACGGCGGTGCCCGACGGCGTCCACGCGCCGCGCGCGGGCGCGGGCGGCCCGCCGCGCCCGCGTGCCGCCGGCCAGGGCAAGGTGCGCCCCGTCGTCATGCTGGACGAGGCCAAGATGGGCAAGCGGCACGATGCGGACGGGTACTACGCGGGGAGCGAGGCTGTGACCGCATTTCGCAAGGTTTGTTAGGAGGAAACAAAAAGGACATGTGTTTCAGCGCCTCGTCGTTCATTGTTCCCCTTTCGGCCACTACCCTCCCCCCTCCTCTTCCTCCCAGGACGTCGACGCCGCGGCCGCGTGCCAGGACGCCGTCCTGGCCGACATCGAGCGGGGGGTTGGCGACCTGCGCGGCCTGGGCGACGCGATGGGCGCCGCGCTCGACGCGCAGGCCGTCCTAGCCGTCGCCATCGACGACAAGGTGGGGGAGGCGTCGTCCAACATCAAGCAGAGCAATAAGAGGATGACCGGGCTGCTGGTTTCGGTTAGAGAAGGAGGGGAGGGGAGGGGGGGTGGGGGAGGTTTCGGCCGCCGCGCCTCGCTCACCGCCCCTCTCCTCTCCTCTCCAGCTGCGCACGTCGCGCAATTTCTGCCTGGACATCACCCTGCTGGCGATCCTGCTGGCGCTGGGGCTGTACATATACAAGGTGGCGGCCAACAAGTCATGATATGGGGGGGGCGGCGGTCGAGAGACAAACGAGCGCCGAGCCGCGACACCGCCAGCCCTCGTCACAGTAACCCCACCAACACCACCTCCTCTCTCTCTTACTGCGCCGCCAGCCACGTGCGCAGCGCCTCGACCCGGTCGGCCAGCGGCACGAGCGCGCCCGCGTCGGCCACGGCGCCGCTCGCGGCCGCGAGCACGGCCAGCTGGTCGCCCACTTCCGGCCCCTGCGTGCGCCCGGTGAGCGCGAGGCGCAGCGGCATGAACAGGCGCTTGCCCTTGCGCCCCTGGGCTTTGCCCAGCGCTTTGACCCAGCCCTTGTAGCCGTCGGCAGCGGCGACAGCGGTGGCGAGGTCGCCCGAGTCGGCTGCCGCGACGGTGGCAGCGGCGACGGCCGCAAAGTCGTCCTCCAGGATGGCGGTGGCGGCGCCGGACGCCAGTGTGTCGGCCAGGGGGTAGGAGAGGAGCTTGCGCAGCTCGACGTCGGCGTCGGTGACGAGCTAGAGAGAAAGGGGTGGGTGGGTGGTTGGGTGGCGGGTGGGGGCGGGCGGCGACCCCATCACCCCCTCCCCTCGGCCTCCTTACCTCGAGCGACGTCTTGACGACCGCCGCGGCCGCCCGCACAAACTCCGAGTCGGCCTCCCGCACGAGCCCCGACTCGACCCAGGCGGAGCCCAGGAGAGGGATCAGGTCCCCATCCCCCAGCGCGCGCAAATGCTGCCCGTTCATCCAGCGCAGCTTGGCCACGTCGAAGACGGCGGCCGACTTAGTGATGCGGTCGAGGGAGAACTTGGAGAAGAGCTCGTCCCGCGTGAAGATCTCTTGCTCGGTGCCGTCGTTCCAGCCGAGGAGCGCGAGGTAGTTGATCATGGCGTCCGCGAGAAACCCTTGCTCCCTGAACTCGCCCACCGACGTCGCGCCATGCCGTTTCGACAGCTTGGATTTGTCGGGCGCCAGGATGAGCGACACGTGGCCATAGGCCGGCGGCGTGAAGCCGAGCGCGGCAAGCACCAGGCGCTGCCGCAGCGTGTTGGGCAGGTGCTCCTCGGCGCGGATAACGTGGGTGATTCCCATGAGGGCGTCGTCGATGGCGACGCAGAAATTGTAGACGGGGAGGCCGTTGGAGCGGAGGACGACGAAATCGCCGACGGCGTCGGTGTTAAAGGTCACGTCCCCGCGCACCGCGTCCTTGACCACCACCTCCTGCCCGGGCGGCACCCGGAACCGGAAGCAGTGCGGCGTGCCGGCAGCCAGCTCGGCCGCGACGTCGGCCGCGGGGGCCGACGCCCACTTGCCGCGGTAGATCGGGGGCAGCGATTTGGCGGCCGCCTCCTCCTTCATCGCCGTGATTTCCTCGTCCGTGCAAAAGCAGGGGTACGCTTTGCCGTCGGTCACAAGGCGGTCGACGAAGTCGCGGTACAGGGCGGTGCGCTCCGACTGCCTGTACGGCCCCGCGGCGCCCGGCGCGTCGGGGCCTTCGTCCCACTCGATGCCCAACCACTTCAGGTCGCGCAGGACAGCGTCCTCCGACTCTTTGGTGGAGCGCGCGGCGTCGGTGTCTTCGATGCTGAGGGGGGAGAGGGGTGGGCGGAGGCGCGCGGCGCGGCGACGACGGCCCTCTCCCCCTCATTCCTCCTCCCTCCTCTCTCACCGCAGAATCAATTTCCCGCCCACATTCTTGGCGTACAGGTAGTTGAACAGGGCGGTCCTCGCGCCGCCGACGTGCAGGTTGCCGGTCGGCGACGGCGCAAAGCGCACGCGGGGGGCGCCGCCGGGCGCGACCGCGGGCGCGGGCGCGCCCGCGGTCTGCACGGCGGCGGCGGCCGACAGGGAGGGGGGCCCCCGGGGGCGCCCCCGGGGGCGGGGGCGCGCCGGGGGTCTCCCCGGGGGGGGGGGCCTCCGGGGCGGGGGCCCTGGGGGGGGGTTTGGGGGGGGGGGCGGCGTCGGCGTCGGCCGCGCGGAGGCCGCACATTGCCCCAGCCGCGCCCATAGACCGACGCCCTATTACCCACCGTGCGCCACCGGGCGCGGGCACGACCGCCCGGGCCGAGCGAGCCGCCGCCGGCGCGCGCGCCGGCGCCGGCGCCGCGCGCGCGGCCGCGGCGCCGGGCGCGCGTCGGAGGGCGAGCGCCATGGCGCGGAGAGCCGTCGGGGCGGGGCGGGAGGGGGTGCGAGAGGTGGTGGAGCGCGCAGAGTGGTGGCGCGTCGTCGTCGCCCGACCCGACCCTCTCTCTTTCTTATCCCGCTACGCCTGCAAAACGCCGCCCAGACCATCACCCGTCGCCCACAGTGCAGCACACGGCCGCCACGTAGCTCACGCTCGACCCCTCCGCGCCCGCGGGTGGCGGGCCGAGGCGCTCGCTCTGGCCGTACGCGAGAAACCGCGCCTGCACCCGCGGCCCCCCTCCCGCCGCCAGCGCGGCCGCGGTCGCCAACAGCAGCGACACCGGGTACCTCCCGCACACCGTGTTGCCGGTGCGGGCCAGGTAGGCGCGCCACGCGGGCGCGGAGCCGGCTTCGACGAGCGCGATGCCCTCCCGGTCGAGCGCCTCGATGCCGGCCGCCACCGTGGGCGCGTCAAAAGCGGGCGTGTACCCGAACCGCGCCCCGTAGTGACAGAAATCGGTCGACACGACGGCCAGGGTGCGCGCGTCGGCGAGCAGCGGCGCGAGTGCGGACGCGACGGCGGCCTCCTTCGCGGCGTCGAGCGCGCCGACCATGATGGGGACTAGGGTCACCTCGCTCAAGCGCCCGGCAAACACGTGCGCGAGCCAGGGCGCGTGGAGCTCGAGCGAGTGTTCGGCCGCGTCGGTGGAGGCGTCCATGCCGTCAAACTCGCCGGTCGCCCGCAGTGCGGCGATGGTGTCGGTGTCCACCACGAGATCCCCCAGGGGCGTCGCGTACGCGGCCGCGGACGAGAGGTGCGCCGCGCGCGTCGCGACCTTGTGGCTCGGGCCGAGCAGGAGCACGCGCGTCGTGGCGGGCGCGGCGGCTGCGACGGCGGCGTACGCGTGGGCCATGACGTGGCCGCAGTACGAATAGCCGGCGTGGCTGGTAGCGGGGAGGGAGGAGGAGGGGGCGCGCGTCGACCCAGCCCGCCGCTCCTCTCCCTGCTCCTCCTCCTCCAAACGTCCCGCCCGACACCGGCCACGCACGGTCCGATCACCGCGCGCACGGCGCCCGCCGCCAGCGCGGCCGCGGTGCCGGGGTCGGCCGCGGCGTCAGCGAGCCAGCCGTCGAACGACGTGCGCAGCGTGTCGCCGTCGGCGGAATACCAAGAGCCCGCATGCGTTGCAGGGCGCACGCGGGGCATGACGGCCACAGCGTCGGCAGTGGCGATGGTCGGCGTCAGCGTCGGCCGCCACTCCGAACCCCCTTTTCGATATGAGGGTCCTCACCACGCGCCGCCCGCCGTCCGGCGGCGGCCTCCCCCGGCGGCGCGGCCCGTCGCAGCGCGTGCGGGCGTCGGCCTCGACCCCCGCCCCCGCCCCAACAAACCCCCTCCTCGCCGCCGCCCTCACCTCTGGCGGCCTCACCCTCGTGGGCGACCTGCTGGCCCAAGCCCTGACCCACCGGCTGGCCGGCGGCGAGGGCCTGATCGGGAACGTCGACGCCAAGCGCGCCGCCCGCATGGGCGCCTTTGGCCTCGCCTTTTACGGCCCCTACCAACACTGGTGGTATGGCGCCCTGGCGCGGGCGCTGCCGGGGCGCAGCACGGGCGCGTTTGTGGGCAAGGTGGCGGCCAACCAGCTCTTGCTCGCGCCCGTCGTCCTCGCCGCCGTCTTTGCCTGGTCGGCGGCGGGCACAGGGAAATTAAATACCCTGCCAGACAAGATCAAGGCGGATCTAGTCCCCACCATGGTCAACGGGTGGAAGTTTTGGGTGCCCGCCGCGTCGGCCAATTTCTACCTCGTCCCCCTGCGCCACCAAGTGCTCTACATGTCCCTGTGCGGCGTGGCGTGGACGGCGTACCTGTCCCTGGCCAGCAACGCGGCGGTGGGCAGCAAGGGGGGGCTCAAGAGGTGAATGGGGCGAACAGAGACACGGGAGGGACGCATTTTGGGCCTGTTGCCGCCGCCGCGCGCCCCCGAAAGAATACGACAGACGCCACGCTCTCTCCCCGCGACCCTCCTTCACCCACCCCCCTCGCCCGCCAACATTTTGCCAAGGTCGACGCCCGACGCGGAGAGCGCGGCCAGCACGAGCAGCACCGACCCGTTCCAGGCCCCGTGCACCGCCATCGTGGTCAGCAGGTTGCGGGAGCGGGCGTAGGAGAAGCCGAGGAGGACGCCAAAGGCGGCGAGCTGGGGGAAGTCGCGCGCGGACAAGTGCGCGCCGGCAAAGGCCAGCGCGGAGACGCACACCGCCGCCGGGACCGGCATCCACTTTGTCAGGGAGGGGAGCAAGAAGCCGCGGAAGACCGTTTCCTCGAGGATGGGGGCGAGGATCGCGGTGACGACGAAGAGCGCGGCGACGGTCGACGCGTCGGCGCCGAGCACGCCCGCGACCGCGTCGGCCGTGCCGCGGCCGACGGGCTCGGAGCCTGACACGGCCGCCGCGAGCGCGCCAGCGCCGGCGATGGCGAACGGGGAGGCGACGGCGGTGAGCAGGGCCCAGGTGAGCCAGCCGTCGCGGCGGGCGAACGGGCGGGCGGGGTCGGTGACGAGCACGTCGCCGGGGAGCGGCCGAAACTTGTCCACGCCCTTGTACACGATGGTCAGCCCCACCACCGTCTCCGCAATCTGGTTGACGAGCAAATAGAGCGCCTTGTCGGACGCCGAGAGGTCGGCGGGCGACACGGCGCCGAGCGCGCGCAGAAAGAGGGGGCCGACCGCGACCCCGGTCGCCACGAATGCCGCCGCCCAGCCCAGCATGACGCCCGCCGTCTCGCGGCCGCCCCAGGGCACGTCCCAGGGGCGCGTGTAGAGCGCCCAGCGGAAAAGGGCGAGTGAAGTGCCGTCGTCGTCGTCGTCGCCGCCGTCGGGCCGGCCGCCGCCTTTGCCGGGCGCTTTACCGCGGTCGGCGGTGCGCTGCGGCGTGGCCAGGCAGGTGGGCAACGGGCGGGCCGCTGGCCGGCACCGGCGCGCAATCGGGCGGCCCGCCGACGGCGCGCGCCGCGGCGGCCGGGCGATGGCGCCCGGCCGGCACGCAATCGCGGAATGCATGGCGCACGAGGGGAGGGGCGAGTGTGGTGGCGCAACCGCCGGTGCGGCGGTCTGTCTCTGCCTTTTGTCACAGACCCCGCCTCCCAACGCTGCAACACGCCGACCGCGACACCACCACCCTCAAAACAGCCTCCCGGCATGCACCGCCCTCGGCAGCGCGGCCGCCAGCGCAGGCCACTGGACGAGAAACAAATCCGTGAGCCGCCCCCTGTAGAGTATTTTCCCGGTCAGCGAGAGCGACGCAGTGCGGCACACCGACTCGACGTACACGACCCTCGTGCGCGCGCGGCCGACCAGGCGCAGGGCGACGGCCCACAGGACGACGGGGACGCACGTGCCGGGGCCGTTGACTAGGAGGAGGTCCGGCCGCGCCCGCCACACGACGGCGGCCGCCGCCCAGAGCGCGACGAGCGTGGTGGCGACCGAGGAGATGTAGCTCTGCCCCACCTCGCGCGCGCGCGGCAGGACGGCAACCGTCGGCGCAGGCCGCCCCGCGGCCGCTTCGGCGGCCGCCGCTTTGGACGGCCCCAGCGCGTCCGTGGCCGCCACCACGTACGTGCGGGGGGCGTACCAGGAGGCGTCGAGGCGCGCGACGAGCGCGAGCATCTCCGCAGTGTGGCCGCCTGGAGGGTAGGGGAAGGTGGGAGGTCGATTGCCTGCCTTGTCGCGCTCCTTGTATCGCCATCGTCCTCTCGGCCTGACGGTGGGCCCAGCGGCGCGACCCTGAGCGCATCCCTGGCCGCGCCTCATCCCTCCCGCTCTCACCCGACCCCAAGACGACCATCAGGCTGTGCAGCTCGCGCGGCGCGCGCAGCATGCGCATGGCTGGGGCGGGCCGCACGCCGGCGGCGCGGCAGTGTGCGGCGATGGGCGGGCGGCGTCACACCCCGCGCCGCTGCGCCCGCCCCGCGCCGCGGCCGCGGTCGACAGCGCCCGGACGCGCCGCGTCCGCCATGAAGCGGGCGCGCGAGGCCGACGGCGCCGGCGCCGGCGACGCCGCGCCGCGCCGCGCCGGCCCGCGGCCCGAGTCGGCGGCCGACGGCAAGGCCGAGGCAGTCGCTGGAGAAACGGTCACGACGGCGGCGGCGCCGGCGGTCGCGGCGGTGGCCGCCCCTCCGCCACCCCCCGCCCCCCTCCCCGTCCCCCTGGTCGCCGGCCTCGAACTCCCCACCGGCTGGCTCGACTGCCCCCGCATGGGCCGTAACCTAAAATCCCTGGCCCCCGCCGGCGGCGTCGGCCTCAACATCGTGCCGGCCAAGGCGCCGCTCGGCGCGCGCTTTGCGCGCGCGGTGCCCCCCGACCGCTCGTTCACGCCGCGCGACGCGTACGACGACCTGAAAAGTAAAGGCATGGAGCTTGGGCTTGTGCTGGATTTGACAAACACGGGGCGTTACTACGACCCCGCCGAGTTTGGCGCGCTCGGCGTCGCGCACCAAAAGGTCTACTGCCCGCCGCGCGGCCAGGTGCCGCACCCCGCGTCCGTCAACCACTTTGTCTTTGAGCTGCTGCGGTTCTTCGAGGCGACGCCCGACAAGTTTGTCCTCGTGCACTGCACGCACGGCTTCAACCGCACGGGCTACATGCTCGCCTCCTGGCTCAACCGGCGCGCCGGCATGCCCATCGGCGCCGGGGTGGCCGCGTTTGCGTCGCTGCGGCCGCCCGGGATCTATAAAGAGGCGTACCTGGCGGAACTCTTTCGCTACAACCACGAGCGCCGCCCCTCCACGGCCATCGCGCCTCCCGTCCCTGCCTTCAAAGCTGGCGAGCCGGACTCGCCCCGGCGCGACGGGGACGAGGGCGACCCGGGGTCGGTGTTTGAGCGGCCGCCCGTCGGCGCGGCCGTCTCCGACGGCGCCGACCACGGCGACGCCTTTGGCGAGGCCGTCCACCCCGACGAGGTCGCCCGCATCCAGGCCTCCGTCTTTGAGCTCGTGCACGGCCGCCCGCTCGGCCCGCACGAGCGCCCCCACTTTCCGGGGAGCCAGCCCGTGTCGCTCGACCGCGCCAACATGGCCCTTCTCGCCACCCGCCGCTATTCCGTCACCTGGAAAGCGGACGGCACCCGGTACCTGCTCTACCTGCTCCCGTGCGGCGCGTACCTGCTCGACCGCGCGTTTGGCGTGCAGCGCGTGCACGCGCGCTTCCCGACGCGCGCGCCGCAGGGGTCGGGCCGCCTCGCGGGGCCGCCCCACGTGCACACGCTGCTGGACGGGGAAATGGTGGTGGACGACGATGCGGCGACCGGGGCGCGCACGCGGCGCTTTCTGGCTTATGATTTAGTTGCGCTCAACGGCGCGCGCCTCTCCGCCCGCCCTTTCAAAGAGCGCTACGCCGCCATCGAGGCCGACGTCATCGCGCCACGATCCAAGGAGCGGGACGCGTACGCCAAGCGGGCGCCTGGCGCGGTCTACGATTACGGCGGGGAGCTCTTCCGCGCGCGGCGCAAAGAGTTTTGGCCGCTCGCGTCCGCGGGCCGCATCCTGGACAAGTTCATTCCCTCGCTCTCCCACGAGTCGGACGGCCTCATCTTGCAGCCTGCCGACGACGGCTACGTGCCGGGGACGTGCCACGAGCTGCTCAAATGGAAGTTTGCGCACCTCAACTCGGTCGACTTCAAACTGCGCGTCGACGCCGCTGGCGACCGCACCCTGTGCCTGCTGGAGACGCGCAAGGACAAGGCGGCGCGCGGCATCGTGCCCTTGGCGGGCGCGGCGGTCGACGTGTCGGCGGTGCCCGACGCGCGCGAGCTGTCGGGCAAAATCGTCGAGTGCGCGTACGACGCGGCCCGGTCCTGCTGGACCTTCCTCCGGGTGCGCACCGACAAGGACGAGCCGAACGCGGTGTCGACGTACGAGAAAGTGGTGCAGTCGATCCGGGACAACATCACCGAAGCGGACCTGCTCGCGGCGGTCGACGCGGCGGTGAAGGAGGCGCCCTACGCCAAGGCGGCAGAGGGAGCGCCGCCGCCAACCTAGGCGTGAGCGTGGGAGAGAGGGGGAGAGAGATTGTCGAGGGGGCTCGTTTTCAGGTCGGAAAAACCAAACGTCGTCTGTTTTTGTGTGCAACCCGCCCCTCGCTCAGACCCAGCCCTGCAGACCGGCGCCCGCGCCCTCGGAGGAGAAGAGCTTGGCGGTGTAGCGGTCGACGAGGTCGTCGAGGGTGTCGCGCTTGTCGGCGCCGCGCGCGGCGCGCGGCGCGGGGGCGCGCGGCGCGGGGGCGCGCGCGCGGGGGCGCGCGGGCGTCGCGGGGGCGCGCGCGGTGGGCGCGGCGCGCTCGGCGGGCGCCGGCTTGCCCGCGCGCGCGGGGCGGGCGGCGGACGCGGCGGCGGGCGCCGCCCTCTTCGCTGGCGGCGCGTCGCCGCCGTCGCCCGCCCCCGCCTTGCGTTTCTTGCGCTCCGCCGCGGCCGCCTCGCGCGCGCGCCGCCCCGACCGCTTGGCCGCCGGCTCGGTGGCCCCGGGCGCGGGCGCGGGCGCAGGCGCGGGCTCGCGCGCGCCGGCGCCCGCGCGCGCCGCCGCCGCCTTCTCCCCCCTCTTCTCCCCCGACTTGCCCGACCGCGACGGCCGCACGCGCTTGGCGGCCGGCTCGGGGCCGGCGTCGGGCTTGGGCTCGCCGCAGCGCACGGTAGCCGTCCCCCCTTCTTTCTCGTCCCGCCGGGCGATCGCATTCTCCCTCTTCCCCGCCCGCTTTTGCAGCGCGCGCGCGTCGTCGATGGCAAACTCCACGATCGGCCGCCGGTCGGCGCCAAAGGGCGTCGGCGAGTTGTTGAGCTCGCGCAGTGCGCACAGCGCGTGCTCGTGATCCGCAAACTCGGCAAAGGCGAGGCCCTTACTCTTGACGGGGGCGCCGGGGCGGCGGGCGCCGGTGATGACCTTGACCTGGGTCAGTTTGGGTTGCGCCTGCGTCGCGCGCGCCGTCACCGCGTCCAGCAACAGTTTCTTCAACCCTGCTTCATCCGTCGCAAACGGCAGGTTGCGCAGGCACAGCCGCGTCTTGGACACGCAAAAGTTGGGCGACGCGAGCTTGGACTTGGCCTCGGCCGCGGCCTTCGCGCGGTGCACGCGGTCGGTCGGCGACAGACCGCTCCACGCGGACGACCCGGGCTCGATGCGCCCTTCCTTGGCGAGGTACAGGTTGCGCGCGTCGCCCGCCGCGCCGCCGGGCTTGCCGCCGCGCGCCTCGCCGAGCGCGCGCGCGCCGTCCTTGCTCAGCGCGACCGCGGCGCGCACGTCGGCGCCGGCCACCGTCAGGGGGCGGCCGTCGCCCGACGCGGCGGCGTCGGACGCGGCGGCGGCGCGCGCGGCCGAGGCGGCGTCGGCAAACTCGACGAAAGCCGTTCCCTTCGACCGCCCCGTCGCGGCGTCGACCACCAGCCTGCACGCCATCACGTCGCCAAACGCTTCAAAACGGGCCCGCACGTCGCCCGCGGTGGCGGCGGGGGGGAGGCCGCGCACAAAGGTGGTGCCGGCGACGCCCGCGCCGCGCGCGGCGAGCGCGCGCGCGGTCGCGCGCACGTTGGACTCGAGCTTGGCAGCGGCCGCGGCGGCGCGGTCGGCCCTGGCCTTGGTGGCGTCGGCGTCGGCCTCGGCATCGGCGGTGGCGGCGCGGACGGCTTTGGAGGCTTTCTTGGGCGCGACCTTTTTGGCTGGCCGCGACTTTTCTTCCGGCTCCAGCCCGGCCACGACCGACGCCAGCAGCGACCGCTCCGCGCCAACATCGACTTCGGCAGGGTCTTGGTCGTCTTCGTCGTCCGACGGGGCGGGAGCGGCGGCGGCCCCGGGCTTGGCCGCCGGTTCGGCCACCGCCGGCTCAGCCTTGGCCGCTTCCTCGCCGCCCTCCCCACCCGCTTTGTCAAACGCGGCCTTGCCCACCGCCCAGTCGACCGCCA
>Ga0315287_10001092_pt1 | contig 24544 bp, 16 predicted proteins | sample YL17G11_0_MG_FD_205037 | JGI IMG/M metagenome (GOLD analysis project Ga0315287, IMG submission 205037) | Sediment microbial communities from Yellowstone Lake, YNP, Wyoming, USA - YL17G11_0 | ecosystem: Environmental > Aquatic > Freshwater > Lake > Sediment | place: USA: Wyoming | collected... | reverse complement strand
CACTCCGGCCGAGTCATAGCCGCGGTATTCGAGCTTCTTCAGCCCGTCGATCAAAACAGGAATAAGGCTCTTCGGCCCCATGTACCCGATGATTCCGCACATGCTCGCCCCCTTCGATTATTCAGATTTAGATTTCGATTCCGCGGCGATCGCAATCTTGGCCCTTCGGGCCGCCGCCCAACCCCGTTTTTCGACCTGGTGCCCGCGGGCGACGGCCAGGGCGTCGTCCGCGACATCCTTGGTGATCACGGAGCCGGCGGCGACGTAGGCTCCGCGACCGATGCGCACCGGAGCGATCAGCTCGCTCCCCGAGCCGATGAACGCGCCTGCGCCGATGACCGTCCGGTTCTTATTCACACCGTCAAAATTGCAGGTGATGGTCCCGGCGCCGATATTGGCCGACTCACCGACTTCGCTGTCGCCAAGATACGAGAGGTGCATGGCTTTCGCTTTGGGCCCGAAATCGGTTTTTTTCATTTCGACGAAATTTCCGACCCGCGAACCGGGTCTGAGGATCGTGTTCATCCGGATTCGGGCGAACGGGCCGATCCGGACGTCGTTTTCGACCACGGCTTTTTCGATCACGGTCGAGCTGAGGACATGGACGTCGTCGCCGAGAACGGCGTCGACGATATGCGCGCCCGGAAAGATCCGGCCATTCCGGCCGACCACGGTCGAGCCTTCGATCACCGCTCCGGGATAGACGACCGTCCCATGACCGATGACAACTCCAAAGTCGATCCAGGTCGTAGCGGGGCTCAGGATCTCGACCCCGCTCTCCGCCAGCGTCCGGATTTTACGGAGGCGCAGGAGATCGGCGGCCCGGCCCAGGTCATAATTGGTTTTCAGGCGGAGATAATCCTCGGGATCGGTCGCCTGGAAGACCCCCACGGAACGACCGGCGGCGGAAAGAGCCGCAACCGCTCCCGATAAGGAAAATCCTCCGGCGTCGCCCGCTTTGGCGATCCGCGGCCATATCCGGAGCAATTCCCCGATCCGAAAAACCGCGAACCCGGTGACGGTTTCAACAGGTCTCCCCAACGGCGAAACCGCTTTCCGTTCGGCGGCGATCCGAATACGTCCCTCGTCTTCGCGGACGATCCGGCCGAAACCCGAAGGCACGGTCTCCAGGACACTGAGAATCGTGCCGGCGTCGGCTCGTTTTCGATGCCGGGAGACAAGAGTCTTGAGAACATCAGCCCGGATCAGCGGAGTATCAGCCGGGGCGAGGAGGACATCCCCATCCGGGTCGCGGGACAATTCCTTCCGCACAGCCCGAAGCGCCGCCGCCGGGTTTTGCCCGGCGGTCCTGCTGCCGATCTCGATCCCGGCGTCGGGAATCCCCGAGCCGGAGGCGACCAGCATCCGCGCGGGGCGAATTTTCCGGACAGCCTCCAGGGTCAATCGGAGCGATGAGGTTCCTAAAAGCGGACGGAGGGCCATCGGGACCATCGACGGAGATCCAGCGCCCCCCCTCTCCGCCAGGATCAAAACGATCAGGCGGTTTTTCATCTCCTCCCCTTGGCCGGGAATCAGGCGGTCCGGGTAATCGCCTTGAATCTTTTGTCTTCCCATAACGGAGCAAAATCAATTTCGTTTTGAGCCAGAATCCGATATGTTTTTTCAGTTTGAACGGCTTTCCGCAGGGATTCCAGAGCCGCATCCAACTGACCGCCGCGGCAAAGCAAGTCGGCCTGAAGGAAGAGAACGCGGGGATCGTCGGGGCTGATCTTCGCCGCTTTTTCGACATATTTGAGAGCTTCTTCGACGACGCCGACGTTCATTTTGTAAACCGCAGCCTGAAGAAGGTCGTCTACGGTTTTAGGAACGAAATTCTCCCGCGGTTCCTTCAGATGTTCTTCGGCGATCGATAAATAAGTCCGGGCACGGCAAACAAGGTCGCGCTCGGCCGGAAATTTTTCGATGAACACTCGGAAGGACTCGGCCGCCTTGTCATATTTAGGCTTCCGGAAATCCTTCATCGACTCGGCGAAGGCCGCCAAGGCTTTCTGATATTCATCTTTCTTGCTTTTCTCGTCTTTCAAGGGTGTTCTCCAACGAAAAGATTAGGCGTATATTACCCGATTCGGGGGTTGAAGTCCACTATCCCCTCCAAGGAGCATTCCGCCGGGAATTTCATTCGGCTCCGACGATTTGCTTTAGTTGACGGATTATCGCGCTTGATACTTCCGTTAGTGAACCTCTTGGCGTAGGTTCTCCTCCGAAAGTCTAAGGGCGCTTTTTGGGGCTCGTGTTCAACCACACTTCGGCGAAACGGCCTTGCATCATTTTTTCAGGAGGCGCAGTCTGGTCGACGCCGAGATTGACCACAAACAGATCCGGAAGACCGTCTTTGTTGACGTCTCCCACGGCGACTTCCCAACTCCATTCTTTGCCCAAACGCAGCTTGCTGTCGCTGAAATCGCCCTTACCGTCATTCACCCAGACTTCGTCGGGACCGATACAGGCCAGGAAAATATCCAGAGAGCCGTCCCCATTCAGGTCGACGACGGCCACTTTCTCCGCGCTATTGGTGCCGATTGTCGGACCGGCAGAGAAACGGCCTTTTCCATCATTCAAGTAAAGCGTGGCAAAGGGGGCTTGTTGAGTGACCAGGACGAAATCCATATCCCCGTCCCGATCGAAATCGCCCAGAGCCAATCCGTGGGAATGCCGCAAACCGGCATCGAAGATCTGGCCGGTTTCCGTGAATCGGCCCTTCCCGTCGTTCAGCAGGACGCGATTGGGACAGGGATCGGCGGCGGCGTTGCGCCAGCCGCTCAAAACGGCATCGACGAATCCGTCGCCGTTGACGTCTCCCAATTCCACCGTGGCCAGAATCCCTTGCCCGAGCGGCTGCCCGGCGTATTGAAAGCGCCCTTTGTTGTCGTTGAGATAAACCCGTCCCTTCGATTGCCCGTTCACCATGGTGATGGCGAACACGTCGATCAGGCCGTCGCCGTTCAAGTCCGCCAGACGGCACTGCCAGAAATTGGCCTCATCCGCATCCGCAAAACGGGAGGCGTCCGGAGAAAATTGGCCGTGGCCGTCATTCAACCACACTGTCCGACCGGTGAGGACATCCTTGTCCCCATCTCCGTCGATATCGAAGACGTTGGGCTTCGCTGCTCCTGTGGGATGTTCCAGCTTTTGGCCGCTGTCCGTGAACTGGCCGCGCCCGTCGCCGAAATAAACCCGATATTGGCTGTTCGGCCCGGCCTCATTGACGGTAAACGCGTCGATAGCGCCGTCGCCGTTGAAATCAGCGAGGGCCACGCCGCGCCCGACGAAATTGTTGATCTGCTGCCCGTTGCCGACGAACGACACCTGGGCTTCGGCGGCGACCGCGTACGTCAAGGTGAAGAAGGCGACCATCAGGCAACTGAACAGAATTTTCTTCCCGGATATTTCCGGTCGCTGATTCATCTTTTTCGACAACACAGAATTTCCAATTAAACCCATTCGACTCTCCGGGCTGAAGCCCGGGGTATATCCAGGGTTAATACTGAGCGGCGCTTTGTACCCCGATTTAAAAATCGGGGTTTTGCGCCGCGAATGTATAAAATTCATGTGATTCTCCTTTTGGGCAATCGTGAACGATATTTTAGCACAATCATATTGGATTTGCGGAAACATCCTGTTCGAACGGCCGGGAAGGAGCCTGGAAATTTCGCCAAACAGGTGGTACATTAAGCGGAGAAATGGCAACGAAAGGAGATCGGAATTCATGAAAGCAATCGTGTATACGAAGTTCGGATCGCCGGATGTCCTTCAACTTCAAGAAGTGGAAAAACCCGTTCCCAAGGACGACGAAATATTGATCAAAGTCAAGGCGGCATCCGCCAATGCGTATGACTGGCGACACCTCCGAGCCGACCCGTTTTTGATCAGATTCATGGGCGCCGGTCTTCTTAGACCGAAACACAAGATCCTGGGAGCCGACATCGCGGGTCGGGTTGAAGCGGTCGGCCGCCAGGTCAAGCAGTTTCAGCCCGGCGATGAAGTTTTCGGCGACGGAGGCTACGGAGGCTTTGCCGAGTTTGCCTGTGTGGCGGAAAATCGATTCGTCCTGAAACCGGATCATCTGACTTTTGAAGAAGCGGCGGCCGCTCCCATGGCCGCGCTCACCGCTTTGCAGGGTCTTCGCGATAAAGGAAAAATTCAGGCGGGGCAAAAAGTTTTGATTAACGGAGCCTCCGGCGGTGTGGGGAGTTTTGCCGTCCAGATCGCCAAATCGTTCGGAGCCGAGGTCACGGGCGTTTGCCGCACGACAAAAATGGATTTTGTGCGCTCCCTGGGCGCGGACCAGGTCATTGATTACACCCAAGAGGACGTCACCAAAAATAAGAAGCACTATGATCTGATTTTTGATATCGCCGCGTACCGCTCAATCTCGGAAAACAAACGCATCTTAAGTTCCGGCGGAATTTATGTCGTGGCCGGAGGTTCGATGGCTCGAATATTCAAAGTCATGCTCAGATCCATGACCGGCGTTAAGAATATGAAAATCATCGTCGGGCAGGCCAACCAGAAGGATCTGATCTTCATCGGAACGCTCATGACGACAGGCCAAGTGAAGTCCAGGATCGATAAATGTTTCCCCTTAAACGAAACGGCTGAAGCCATTCGGTATCTTGAAGATGGACACGCCAGCGGAAAAGTCGTCATCACCGTGGAGGGAAATAAACAGGAACGAACTCCAAACAAGGACAAACAAAAGAAATAGTTTGGAACTATTTCCCGGGACCCGGACTCGAGTTTTCAAGACAGGCGGATTTTAAAGGAATACCCGGTTAACAGGCCGTAACCTGCAGGCCGCGGTCGCCGATCTCGTAGGAGAAAAACCGGGCCCGGGGATTCGGCGGATGCGTTTCAAGAATCTTCCGGACGGCGGCCGCGTCGGCTTCCGATCGGCAGACGAGCAGTAAAAATCCTCCGCCTCCGGCGCCGAGAAGCTTGGCCCCGTAAATCCGGCGGCGGATGCGGGCCAGGATCTCCTCGATTTCGGGCGTCGTCGATTCGGGGTCGATCCGTTTGTTCAGCCGCCAGGCCAGGTCGATGAATTCGCCGAATCGGCAGCCGTCCTTGCGCGACATCGCCTCGGCCATCCGGGGAGGAAAGGCATGCAATTCCGCCATCGTCTCCATCGCCTCCGCGTCCCGGTCGAGATAGCGGCCGACGACGGTCCTCAGGATATTTTTCGCCAACCGGCGAATGCCGGTGTAATAGAGCAAAGTAGTCCCGCCGTTCGTTCGGGGATCGAGAACATCGGCCGGGACGTAATGAACGAGGGGTTCGGGGACGAGCCCCGGCTCGGTCGTGATCATTTTGACGCCGGGCAGCACTCCCCCGATCTGGTCCTGCCAGCCTCCGCCCGTGGTGAGTTCCTGCTCGAGCTGGAGGACTTTATTGAAAAGTTCATCGGACGTCAGATCCCGGCCGATCACGCGATGGATGACGGCGACAAGAGCCGCGCCCATCAAGCTTGACGTCCCCAATCCGGAACCGCTGGGGATCGCGGCCAGCGTGGTCAATTCCAATCCGCCGCCGAATTTCTTCAGCATGTCCCGCAGGCGCGTCGTTCCCGAAGGCCAACGGGCATAGGCCGGAGAAAATCCGGACAGGGCCAGGGCGGCTTTAGCCAAGCCGAACCGGCTCGTCGGATTCCGGTAATCGAGGAGTTCGTCGAGCTCCCGGATCCGGACCTGGGTGCCGTGATCGATGGACGTGATCCGGATTTCCCGCGTTTCCGTGACACGGGCATAGACCTGGATCGGCGGCTGCCCGTTCAAATGGACGGCGGCGTTGATCACCCGGCCGCCGCGCTCCAGGGCGTAAGGAGGAGTGTCCGTCCATCCGCCGCCGAGGTCGAGCCGCGCGGCCACTCGGCCCCAAACGATCTCGTCGGACCGGAGGGCGTTTTCCGGGCGCGGAGTCCGGCGTCCGGCCCCGGTGATGATCGTCCGGCCGATGATCTCGAAAGCGTCTTCCCGCAGTGCCCGCGCCTTCCGAGCGAGGTTTGGCCAAGTCGAGGCCAGGCCGGCCGATCCGAGGGTATGAAAAATCCGGGCCCAGCGAAGGCGTTCGAGGCCGGCCGGAGAAGAAACGGCGCCGGCCGCCGCAACCGCGGTCCGGGCCGCTTCCCGGAACCACCGCCCGGCTTCCGCGCCGCCCGTCTGACGAAGAGCTGCGCCCAACGCCGCAGCCGAGAGATCCTCCTCTTCGGCCCAGCGGAAGGGATCGGGCAGCATTTACCGGCTCGCCTTAACCTGGGATTCGATCCAGGGATACGTTTGGGTCAAACCGTCACGGAGCGAGAAGCGGGAGGCCCAACCGGTCGAACGGATCCGGTCGTTAGTGAAGTTTCGGGCTTTCACCCCAACCGGGCCGGCGATATGTTTCAAATGGATCGTCTTCCCGGCGATTTCGGCGATCGTCCGAATCAAATCGTCGACGGAGACATATTCCGGACGCCCGATATTGACCCCGTTTTCCAAATCCGATCCCATCAACCGGACGATTCCGTCCACCATGTCGTCGATAAACGTGTAAGCACGCATGGCCGACCCATCTCCCCAGACCTCGATCGTTCCGCCATCCGGCGCTTCGGCGATCTTCCGGCAGAGCGCCGCCGGAGCCTTCTCCCGCCCGCCCCGCCACGTTCCTTCCGGCCCGTAACAATTCTGAAACCGGGCCAGCCGGACAGTCAGGCCAAAGCGGCGGCCGAAAGCCATGGCCATCCGCTCGGCGTAAAGCTTCTCCCAGCCATACTCGTTGTCGGGAAGAGCCGGATAGGCGTCCGTTTCCGAGAGCGGCGCCTCGCCGGCGGTCATGTCCCGGTAGACGCAGGCCGAAGAGGAGAAGAAATATCGCTTGACGCCGGCTTGGGCGGCCTGGTCCACCATGTGAATGTTGACGAGGGCGCTGTTCCGCATGATTTCACATTCGGCCGAATGGATAAAGCCCATGCCGCCCATGTCAGCGGCGAGTTGATAGACCTCGTCGAAAGCGGCCCCGTTGAAACGGACGGCCTCGGCGCAAGCCTCGGGCTTCCGCAGGTCGAGAATCCGAAAATCATCGGCCGCGCTGGGCGAAAAGTCCGGCCGTTTGAGATCCGCGCCCCGGACCCATACGCCATCCTTCTTGAGCCGTTTGACCAGATGGCTTCCGATGAAGCCGCCCGCTCCACAGACTAAGGCTCGTTTCATCGGCACCCGCTCCTTTTCAATGGGATTCATCCTTCCCAGCCGCGGCCGGTGGTTCGGCCGCGCATTCCGGATGATCGAGAAAATACCGGACAGCCTGGAGATGGAGGCGATGTCCGGCCTTGACGGCCGTCACTCGGCCGGACAGCGGACGGCCCAGCAAAGCCAAATCGCCGACGAGGTCCAGAAGTTTATGCCGGACAAATTCGTCGGGGTATCGCAGCGGACCGCTGACGATCCCGTTTTCGTCCAGAACGACGGTATTCTCGAAAGAAGCCCCCAGGGCCAATCCCTGAGCTTTGAGCCCCTCGAAATCCTTCAGAAAGCCGAACGTCCGGGCCGGGGCGATCTCCCGGGCGAAGACATCCCAGGAAAACCGCTGGGCCAGGGTTCGGACGCCGATCGCCGGATGGTCGTATTCGATCGAATAGGCGATCTCGAGACCGCCAGACTCACCCGGAGGGGCGAAGGCGATCGAGGCCCCGCGATCCTCAAGCGAAAACGGTTGGACGACCCGGAGCGCGGGCCGCGAAGAGGGCAGGTCCTCGAACCCGGAAGTCTGGAGGGCCTGAACAAACGGCGCGGCGCTGCCATCCAAAATCGGAATCTCCTCGGCGTCGAGCTCGACGACCAGGCTGTCGATCCCGCGGGCCCATAGAGCGGCCAGTAAATGTTCGACGGTCCGGACGCTGAACCGATCGCCGACCAGCGTCGTGCTGTTTCGGGATTCGACCCGGTCGAACTCCAAGGGCATCTCCAGGCCGCCGAGATCGGTCCGGCGGAAAATGATCCGTCCGGCTGGGGACGGGAGAAGGCGGAGATGGACGCGTTTTCCTGAATGGACACCGACCCCCTCGAACGAGAGCGGACCGGACACGGTTTTAGAAGGAATCATTCTCGATCCTCGGCCGCCCATTTTACCACGGATCCCGTCCGTTTTTCCCCCGCGGCTTGGGAATGACCGGCGGATCTGTTAGAATTGAACCATGAAATCGCAGATCGAAGACATCCTGAACCAAGTGCACCGGGGAACGATGACCCCCAAGGAAGCGATGGCCGCCCTGAAGGATTACCCCTACCAGGACCTCGGATTCGCCAAGGTGGATCATCACCGGGAAATCAGAAAAGGGTACCCCGAGGTGATCTACGGGCTGGGAAAAACGGACGATCAGATCGTCCAAATCGCCAAATCGATCGTTCAGAAGGGCAGTAATCTACTGATCACCCGGGTGGAGCCCGCGACCTCCGCCAAAATCCGAAAAGCCATCCCGAAGGCCGCTTATAATCCGTCAGGCAAAATCGTTTTCCTGAGGAACAAACCCTCCCTTCCGGGTCAAGGGACCATTTTAATCCTCACCGCAGGGACGTCCGACATGCCTGTCGCGGAGGAGGCCTTCGTCACCGGCGAAATGCTGGGCAACACGGTCGAACGGGTTTACGACGTCGGCGTCGCCGGATTGCACCGCCTTCTGGGGGAATACGAGCGGATTAAAAAAGCCCGGGTTATCATCGTCTGCGCGGGTATGGAAGGAGCTCTGCCGAGCGTCGTCGCCGGCTTGTTCTCCGTCCCCATCATCGCCGTCCCGACGAGCGTCGGGTACGGGGCCAGCTTCAAAGGCGTCGCCGCCCTGTTGGCGATGCTTAATTCCTGTCCGGGCGGAGTGGGCGTCGTCAACATCGACAACGGATTCGGGGCCGCCTACCTGGCCAGTTTGATCAATCACTGATCCCCGGCTGAGCCCGGCCGTTTCGCTGAATCAGGGGAGGCTTTGCGGACAGGGGCAAGCTCTGTAGCCCTATGTGAGCCTGGCGAACTAGGGAGATTCCGTGGTCAAGGGAATAATCAATATGAAAAATTGGGGGAAGTCCTGTCACGCTCCGGCTTGACAATCGGTACACCGGGACCTATATTAACCTAAACTTTGCGTAAACTGGCATACTCCCGAGCCGATATGAATTTAGGGGCGATGTGTTTTCCGTCCCCGGGAGATCAGATGGAGGCCGCGGTGGATCGTCCGAAGCCTCTGAAGTGAAGCGGTCGGGCCGAAGGAAATCATGGAAATTGTCGATCAGGTCCGCGGCGCGGCCAACATCGTCGAGATCGTAGGCCAATACACCGCCCTGCGGCAGCGGGGGAAAAAATACGTCGGTCTTTGTCCGTTCCATGCCGAAAAATCCCCCTCCTTCACCGTCGACGCCGAGAAAGGGCTCTATCATTGTTTCGGCTGCGGAGTCGGCGGCGATGTTTTCACCCTCGTCATGGAGAAGGAGAACCTCAGCTTTCCGGAAGCCGTCGCCTACCTGGCCGAAAAATACCGCATTCCCCTCCCGGAAAAGCGCCGGATCTCTCCCCAGGCCCTCCAGCTCGAGGACCAGCTTCACAAGATCATGGAGTCCGCCCTCGCCTTCTTCCGAAAAAACCTCCGGACCACGACCGAGGGAAAAAAGGCGCTGGACTATCTCCTCCAGCGGGGTCTTTCGGACGCGGTCATCGAGGAATTCAATCTCGGGTACGCGCCCAATTCCTGGGACGCCCTGACCGGATATTTCAAGGCCAAGGACGTCGCCGCGAGCCTTCTCGAAAAAGCCGGATTGGTCCTGCCCGGCCGGAAACCGGGCGAATTTTACGATCGGTTCCGGGGTCGGGCGATCTTTCCGATCCGGACCTTGACCGGGAAAACCGTCGCCTTCGGCGGACGCGCCCTGTTCAACCAGGAGCCGAAATACCTGAACTCACCCGATACGCCGCTCTATTCGAAAGGCCATCTCCTCTACGGACTGAACGCCACCAAAGAAGCCATCCGGGAAACCGGGGAGTTCATCCTGGTCGAGGGGTACACGGATTTCTTGGCCTTGTATCAGGCGGGCCGGAAAAACGTCGTGGCCTCCCTGGGAACGGCTTTGACCCCTTTTCAAATCGGGCTGGCCATGCGATTCGCCCCCAAAGTCGTCATCAACTACGACGGTGACGCGGCCGGCCAAACGGCCGCTTTTCGAGCCGTTCCGCTGTTCTTCGAAAAAGGCGTCGAAACACGGGTCCTCATCCTTCCCGAAAATCTCGATCCCGACGGTTTTATCCAAAAAAAGGGAGCTGCCGCTTACGAGGACCTCTTTCCCGACGCTGTTCCGGGCTTGAAATACATCATCGACCAGGCTTCGCGGGGCCAGCGGATGGACGTCCCCGAAGTCAAAACCAAGGTCCTCCGCTCGATCCTGGCCGTTCTCGAGGTCATCCCCGACGCGATCGTCCGCTCCGAATATCTCCGCCGGACGGCCGAGCAGATCGGCGTCGACGAGGCCCTCCTCCGATCCCTGTCCCAGGGCCGAGCGGCCGAAAAAAGCCTCGGGCCGAGCGACCCGTTTTTCCCGGCCGAGCGGCGTCTCCTTCAGATTCTGATCGAAGCCAAAGACCTGCGGCCTTATATTTTCTCCGATCTGAACGAAGAGGACACCCGGGGCTTGAAAAGCGAGCCGATTTTTGCCATAATATTCGACTTGTTCAAAAAAGATAAGGACCTCATTCTCAACGAGATACAGAAAGCCATCGGGCCCGGGCTGTCCCGGGAGCTTTCTCTGGCGCTTGTCGAACCGGGGAAAGCCCCGAGCCTCGAAGAGGCCCTCGATTGCCTTTGCGCTCTCCGCATCGCTGGTAAAGAGTACGAAATACGGAAGATCCAGGCGGAAATCGCCCGTGAGGAACAGGGGGGTCAACGGACGAAATTGACCGCTCTGATGAACCGGAAGCAGGACTTGACCCGACAGGTCATCGCTTTGAAATGAGGCCCCATGGATCTCCCGCGAAACAACGCCGCCTTCGGGCCTCATGAAGAAAAAATCGAGCCGCAAGGAGCCGCGCGTGTCCGCTGAAAATAAATTGCCGAAGGACGAAATCACCGAGCTGATCTCGAAAGGACGCCGACAGGGCTTCCTGCTGTTCGAGGACATCGACAAGACGTTCCAGGACGAGCTCGATCACGGGGGGAATTTCGACGATTTTCTGAGTTCGATCGACGATTACGGAATCAAGATCCTCGACACCAAAGGCACCGAGCTCGTCCCCCGACGGCGAAAGAATGAAGTCGTCACGACCCAGGGATTGGAACGGACGACCGACCCGGTCAAGCTCTATCTAAGGGAAATGGGCAACATCTCCCTCCTGACCCGGGAAGGCGAAATCGCCATCGCCCGGGAGATCGAGCGCGGGGAGAAAGCGATCGTCAAGGCCCTCTCCAAGACCCGGCTGGTCCTCAACGAAGTCCTCTCTCTCGAAGAGCGGATCAAGGTCGATCCGTTGGTCATCACCGAGATCTTCGACGTCTCCGAGGACGATATCGCCGAGGGGAAGCTTGAGGATAAGAAAAAGCAGATCCTGGCCAAGGTCAAGAAGATCAAGGACCTCGGCCACAAGCTCGATAAAATTCCCAACACCCGCCGGACCGTGTTCACCCGATCGCGGATCATTGTCGCCATGAGCGAACAGATCCGCGACCTGAACATGCGGGCCTCCCAGAAGGAACGGATCATCAACGTCCTCCGGACCAAACTCCGGGTCATCAACGACCTAGAAGAGCGGCGGGACGAACTCGAAGCGGCGGCGGCCAAATCCCGAAAAAAGAAGGACGCCGTCGATCTCGGGCCCCAGGTCAAGGAGCTGACGAAAAGCCTCCGGACCGCCCAGCGGGAGATCGGTCTGGACGCCCAACACCTCCGCAAGATCATCCGGGCGATCACGACCGGCAAGAAGATCAGCGACCAGGCCAAGAAAGAACTCGTGGCCGCCAACCTCCGCTTGGTCGTGTCCATCGCCAAGAAATACTCCAACCGGGGCCTCCAATTCCTGGACCTGATCCAGGAAGGCAACATGGGGCTGATGAAGGCCGTGGATAAATTCGAATACCGGCGGGGCTATAAATTCTCGACCTACGCGACGTGGTGGATTCGGCAGGCCATCACCCGGGCTATCGCCGACCAGGCCCGAACGATCCGGATTCCCGTCCACATGATCGAGACGATCAATAAACTCATCCGGATCAGCCGCCAGCTCGTCCAGGAAATCGGCCGCGAGCCGACCAGCGAGGAAATCGCCAAGAAGATGGATATGCCCGTGGGCAAAGTCCGCAAGATCATCAAGATCGCCCAGGAACCCATCTCCCTCGAAACACCGATCGGCGAGGAAGAGGACAGCCATCTCGGCGACTTCATCGAGGACAAGGTCATGCCCTCGCCTCCGGACGCGGTCATCCATATCAACCTCCGGGAACAAATCGAGGAAGCTCTCAAGAGCCTGACCGAGCGCGAGGCGAAAGTCCTCAAAATGCGTTTCGGCTTGGGCGACGGGAACGAACACACCCTGGAGGAAGTCGGCCAGCAGTTCAAGGTCACCCGCGAACGCATCCGCCAGATCGAAGCCAAAGCCCTGCGGAAGCTCAAACACCCCAGCCGGTCGAAAAAGCTCCGCTCGTTCACGAACGGTTACAACTGAGGGTCGCCGGCCCGCCGGTTTCTTTCACGGATTTTCCCCGGGATGCGTCCGCTTCAGGAAGCAGGACTTACCCGAAAAAATAATCTGGAACTCAGCCAAAGCGGCCAGGGAGGACCAAAGAAGCCTCGGGCCCAGGAAGACATTGCGCGCCGGCGGGGATTCTGATATAAACAACCGAAGGGCCTATAGCTCAGCGGAAGAGCTCCCGGCTCATAACCGGTTGGTCCCAGGTTCGAATCCTGGTAGGCCCATTTGACCGAGAGGACCGGATGTGGACATCTCCTACGATAAACTGATTCATCTTCAGCATGTCGATTCCGAAATCGCCGCCGTCACTGCCCTTCTCGAATCCCTGCCCGCGAAGCTCGAGGCCATCGCCCAGGAAATCAAAGCCACGGCCGAGATCGTCGCCGCGGCCAAGGAAAAGCTCGCCGCCAACCAGAAAAGGAGGCGCGACTACGAGGGCGAAGTGAAGAGCGTCCGGGACCACGCGGCCAAGTTCAAACGACAGCTCAACGACGTGAAGACCAACAAGGAATACTCCTCCCTCCTCAAGGAGATCGAGGACGTCGACCATAAGATCGCCAAAATCGAAGAGGACATCCTCAACGAGATGATCGCGGCCGACGACATCGAGAGGGAAATCAAGTCCGCCCAGAAAAAGCAGGCCGAGGAGGAAGTCCGGCTCAAGGCCGCTCAGGAGAGCGTCCTCCGGGACCAGAAAGACGTCGAGAAGAAAAAAATCGTCCTAGAAAAGGACCGGGCCGCGCTCCTCCCCAAGATCCCTCCGGACCAGGTCGCGATTTATCTCCGCATCGCCAAAAAAACGGCGGGCGTGGCCCTCTCGCCGATCACCGACGATTTCTGTTCGATCTGCCAGTTGCGGGTCCGCCCCCAAATGCTTGACGACATCTGGGCCATGAAAGAAATGATCACCTGCGAAGCCTGCGGCCGGATTCTCTACCACGTCAAGCCGCCGGAAGAGGCGGAAGAGACCGAACCGGTCGACGACCCGAACCGCAAAGACGATTCCGCCCCTCAAGACTAAAACGACGCCTGGATCCCGATAAAGGGAACGAGGGGCAGAAAATACACGGTCTTTTCCCCGCCCTCATCCCAGAACTTGTAATAGACGTTCTTCCGGTTGTAGACGTTCTGGATATCCAGGTAGGCGTCGAGCGTCACCCGATTGAAGGAGAACCGTTTCCCGATCCGGAGATCCAGGCGATGGTAAGCCGGATAACGGGCGGTGTTGATGGCCGTCAGGTCGAAATAGCTTGAATCCCGGGCCGTCGACAAAGCCAAATCAAAGGGCGTATAGGGTTGCCCGCCCGTCAGCCGCCACTTGACCGATAAATCCCAGGACGAACCGAGCCGGCAGGTCCCGACGAAATTGAAAAGATGCCGGAAGTCGAAGTCGCCGTTCCGCAGGATCCCGTCCAGCGCCTTGTATTTGACGACGGCGTAGGAATAGTCGGCGAACCAGGTCCATCGGCCGGCGCCTGCGGTGCGGACGCTGCATTCGATCCCGCGGGCGAATCCCGAGCCGGCCGCGGTCAGCCGCGAGCCGAAGAACGTCGGGATGACGCTTCCCCCGAGATTGGCCAGGGTTAAAAAGGGATTCGAGGGATCCACGGGATAATGGGAATAGGTCTTGGCGTAGATTTCCGTCCGGACGAGGAAGTCCTGAACCGGAGAAAACTCGCCGCCGACGAGAACGTGGACGGCCTTGATGAAAGGGAGGCTGTCGTTGTCGGGATGAGACGCCAGCCAGAAGGTCTCCGGAGACTGGTAATAGATCCCCGCCGAGCCGTGGATCCCGGCCTTCTCCGAGAACCGGTAGCTCAAGCCCAGCCGGGGACTCACCGCCGTCTTCCCGATGATCTCGAACCGGTCGGCCCGCACTCCGGCCGTCAGGGAAAACCGCTTCGTCACCGGGAGGCTGGTTTGGAGATAGGCGGCCGTCTTGGTCGAAGCCAGACTCGCGCTCGTGTTCGTTCGGGAATACCGAAATCCCATCCGGTCGATCACGATCATCCCGCCGCGATAATACATGTGATGATCGGCTTCGATCCGCTTGATCGAAAATCCCCCCATCCATTGGAATCCTGGAATAGGGGTATATTCGGCGTCCGCCCGGACCGTCTCCTCGGAGTCGTCCGAGCGGATGGAATAGCGTTCCAATCCGTGGCTGACATAAGCGTAACCGTAGCGGCTGTCCGTGCGGGATACGGTCGCGTAAGCCACGCCCTTCGTCCCTAACAGCGCCCTCAGGGTGGTTCCAAACACCGATTGACGGTCGCCGATATCGATCTTCATCCGGTTTTCGGGCGGGTCGTCGGATTCCTCGACCCGGATGTGATCGCGGGCGCCCATCCCGAGAAACGAAACCTGGAAGCCTCGGGCGATGTCGGTGACGGCCTTCAATTGGACGTCCTCGAAGTCCGGAACGACGGTCAAGTCCATGGTGAAGCCGCGCGGAATGACGGAAAAATAATCCTTCCGGGCCGCCAAAATCCAGGAGCCCCGGTCGGAGAACAAGGGGCCTTCGGCTTGGGCGCTCGCCCCGAGAAGGCTCAGGCCGAAGCGGCCGCCGAACCGGGTTCGGGATCCCTCCGTCAGCCGGATCCGGGTCACGGACGAAATCTTGTCGCCGAAATAGGCCGGAAAACCGCCGCTATAGAATTCGATCCCCCCGACGAGGCCGGGATTGATCAGGCCGAAAAACCCCCCGCTCGAGTTTTGGGAGCCGAAATGGCTGATGCCGGGGATTTGAATCTGATCGATCAGGAACATGTTTTCCGAAGGAGCCCCGCCGCGGACGATCAGGTCGTTTTTGTAGTCGCCCGAGGTCGCGACCCCGGGAATGACTTGCAGGGCCCGGGCGACGTCCTCGAACGTCCCGGGAATGGTCCGGAGTTCGGCGCCGGTGAGTTCGCGGCGGCTGGACGCGGCCGTCTCGGGCCGGGGAAAGGCCTCGGCGGTCACCGTGATTTCGCTGGCCAAACGGTCCAGGGCCGCGTCGGCCCGGACGTCGGACAGCTCGGCCGACAGACGGATCCGGACGACGAGCGGGGCGAAGCCGTCCTTGACAAAGAGAATCCGCTGCATTCCAGGCGGCGCTTTTTCAATCCGGTATTCGCCGGAGGTCGAGGTCAAGGCCTCGGCCGACGTATCGAGAATCGAGACCCGCACATCCGCCAGGGGGGTTTGGAGAGCCCGATCGACGACTAGGCCCCGCAGGACGATCCCCGTCCCCGCGGATCCGAACACGAAGCGGCCGCCTCCGGCGACGAGGACGGCGACGAGAACGGCAACACGGAAAAATCGGCCGGGTTCGCGCATCCGTCGGAAACGTCAGCCCAGGTCGTCCCCATACAACCCCTCGATCAGATCCTGGTACTTTTTCTCGATGATGTTCCGTTTGACCTTGAGGGTCGGGGTGATCTCATCGCGCTCGATCTCGAATTCGTGGTCGAGGATGGCGATCCTCTTGATCCGCTCATAGGAGGCCAGGTTCGGCGTAGACCGCTCGATCTCCGACCGGAGAAAACTCACGATCTGCTCGTTCCGGACCAATTCGGCCCGGTCGGAAAAGGGGATCTTGGCGAACTTGGCGTATTCCTCGATCTTTTCGAAGTTGGGGACGATCAGGGCGGTGATGAACCTGCGCCGGTCGCCGACGACCACGGCGTTGGAAATATAGGGGTTCGTCTTCAGGACGTTCTCGATGGGCTGGGGGGCGATGTTCTTCCCGCCGGCCGTGACGATCAGGTCTTTTTTCCGGTCGGTGATCGTCAAAAATCCGTCGGCATCGATGAAACCGATATCCCCCGTCTTGAACCATCCGTTCTCGAAGACATCCTGGGTTTCGGCCGCCTTCTTGTAATACCCCTTCATGATGTTGGGCCCCTTGGCCAGAATTTCGCCGTCGGGGGCGATCATGACGTCGACTCCGGGAAGAATCTTCCCCACCGTTCCGAACCGGAGGGCCTCGAAGGTATTGAGCGCCAGGACGGGCGCCGTCTCGGTCAGACCGTAACCCTCCAGGACGATCAGGCCGAGGGCATAGAAAAACTCGGCGATGTCCTTGGACAGCGGGGCGCCGCCGGAGACGAAAAATCGAACCCGTCCGCCCGTTTTCGCGATAATCTTCGAGTAGACGAGCTTGTGGGCGAGGTTGCGTTTGAAGGTCAGGAACGGACCGACGGACTTGCCGGCCAGCGTCTTCACGCCCGCAGCCTTTCCGACCTTGATGCCCCAGAAGAAGATCTTCCGCTTGAGGCTCGAGCTCGACAGGACGTTGTCCATGACCCGGGAATAGATTTTTTCAAAGACCCGGGGAACACTGACCATAATCTGGGGACGGATCTCGAGGAGGTTCTGGGCGACAGTCTCGGCGTTCTCGGCGTAGGCGATGGAGCAGCCTTTGTAAATGTAGGTGAACGTGACCATCCGTTCGAGGACATGGGACAAGGGCAGGAAGGACAGGACGGTGTCGGTCGCCGAAAACTCGATCACCCGCGAGACGCTGACGAGGTTGCTGACGAAATTGACGTGGGTGAGGATGACGCCCTTGGGGACGCCGGTCGTTCCGGACGTATAGATGATTGAGGCCTCGTCCTCGGGCCGGACCGACTTGGCGGTTTCCTCGAAAAGACCGGGCCGGGCGGAGGCCAAAGCCCGGCCCCGGGCCTGGACTTCGGCCAGGGTCAGGACGCCGGGAGCGGGGGACTGATTTTGGAAGATGATGATTTGTTTGACCCGGGGCAGGTCGTCCTTCAGAGAAGCGACTTTTTTGTATTGGAAGAGGTTGGACACGACCACGATTTCGGCGTCGCTGTCGTTGATGATGTACTTGACCTGCTCGGCGACCAGGGTGGTGTAAATCGGAACCGTGACGCCGCCGAGGCACAGATTGGCAAAGTCGGTGATCGTCCATTCGGGCCGGTTTTCGGAGAGGATGACGAGTTTGGCCCCGCGCCCATGACCGAGGTCCTTCAATCCGAGGGAGAAATCGCGGACGGCGTTTTCAAAATCCGCCATGGAGATATCGGTATAGACATCGTTCCGTTTCACCTTCAGAAAATCCGGTTTGGGATAACTCCTGACCGTGTTCAAAAAGAGTTCCGGCAAAGTGTTGATCATGTCCTGCTCCATTCTTTTCTGCGATCGAATGAGCCCATTCTATGGAAAAACCAGGAGATGGTCAAACCCCAAATTGTCCGATTCGGACAACCGGGCTACCGGTCGGAAAATCCGGTTTTCTATTTCTTTTTGGCCATCTGGGCCGCCCACTTGATTTTTTCGAAGTCGACGGCAGCCTGGACATAATCCTTCACCGCGGTATTGATCTCATTTTTATCCCGGGCCGCGTCGCCTTTGGCGAGCCGGTCCTTGGCCGGGGAAAACAAAGAATCCGCCGGCAGGTCTTTCAAGACCGATTGGGCGCCGTCGCGCAAACCCGCCGCGTATTTGGCCAAAGCTTTCAGCCGGGCGACATCGTCGCTTTCATCAACGCAAATCCGATAAAGTTTTTCGGCGACGGTATAAAGACAACGGCTGTCCAGGATTTTTCGCTGAGCGGACGCCCGGCCGGCCTCTTGCTCCCGGGCTTCGGCCGTCCGGAAAAACAGGGCTTTCCCGTCCAGGCCTTTTTTGGCCGCCTGGCTTTTCGCCCCGGTCATCCGGGCTTTGGCCAAGTCCATCGAGGCCGGGTCGGCGGAGGACGGCGCGGGCCCAACGGTCCCCGAAGCGGGGGCTTCCGGCTTCACGTTTGCGGGAGGCTTGACAGCTTCGGTTTTGGACGGGTCCGGTTTGGCTCCTTCGGCCTTGTTGCCCGCAACGGCCGGCTTGGGCGTTTCGCCGGAGACGGTTTGGGGAGCGGGTTCTGCGGGCTTCGTCAGCGGTTTGATTTCCGGTTTCGATTCAACCGGTTGGACCTTGGTTTCCTCGACGGCCGGGGGCTCGGACGGTTCGCCGGACGTCTTCGGTCCCGATTTCGGTAGAAAAAGGACGAGGGCCACGACCGCGACCACAACGGCGGCGGCCGCGATCACGATCATTTTTTTCCGCGCATCGGCCGTCCCTGGCGTTATCTCTTTCGGCGTCTTCTCTTTCGACGCTTTCGTCTTCGAAATCTTCGGGAGGATCACCCGTTCGGCCGTAGCCAAATCTTGATCCGCAGCGACTAAAGCCGTTTTCAATTCCTCGGCGCTCGCATAGCGTTTGTCTCGATCTTTTTCCAGGCATTTGGCGATGACCGCGGCCAGCCCGACGGAAATCTGGGGGTTCAATTCCCGGACGTTCCTGGGCTTTTCGGTTTTATGCTTCATCGCCAAACTGAGCGGAGTGTTTCCTTCAAACGGCACCTTCCCGGTCACCATTTCGAAAAGGACCACCCCGAGGGCGTAGAGATCGGCCCGCGGGTCCACCTCGAGCAGTTCCGCCTGCTCCGGCGACATGTATTCGGGGGTCCCGATCATCACCCCGGATCCGGTCATGCGGTCCATGTCGGTGAACCGGGCGATCCCGAAATCCATGATCTTGGCGTTGCCTTCCTGATCGATCATGATATTCTGAGGCTTCAGGTCCCGGTGCACGGCGCCGTCGCGATGGGCTTCGGCCAAGCCCTCGCAGACCTGCCGGGCGATGGCGATCGCTTTGCCGGCCATCAGCGGCCCGGCCCGTTTCACAAACCGCTTCAAGTCCTCCCCGGCGACATATTCCATCGTGATGTAGTGGACAAAGTCGGTCTCGCCCAGGTCGTACATCCGGCAGATGTTGCGGTGGGCGATTTTTCGGGTGAATTTCAATTCGTTTTTAAACCGCTCGATCGCTTTTTCCTGGACGCCGATTTCGGGCCGAATCAGCTTGAGGGCGATCACCTCGCTGATTTTATGGTCATAAACTTTGAAGACCTTGCCCATGCCGCCCTGGCCGAGCTCCTCGATGATCTCGTACCGGCCGGCCAGGCGGTTGCCCCGGGCCATCTCGACCGTCGAAGCCCGCATCGTTTTCGAACCGTTCGACGATGTGGCGGCCGTTGTTCCTTTCAAGGGCGCCGCGCAGCTGGCGCAAAAACGGCTGTCCCCGGGATTGGCCGTCCGGCAACCCGGACAAATCACCTCGGCTGCGGCCGTCCTGGACGGGGTCGCGCCCTTCGTTCTCTTTTTTTTCACTTCGGTGGGAGCCATGGTTCTGATTCCTATTATCCGGGAGACGGGCGCCTTGTCAAGCCGACGGACGGCTCCGCGTTCCTTTCCATCCCTTCACGACATAAGCCTTCAGCACGCCTTCATGCTTGGTTTCCACCTCGATCGGCGGATGTTCGACCTCGAGACAATAATGCAGACGGGAGTAAACAACGGGGCTGGCCAGAATCGCGCCCGGAGCGGCCGCGTCGCAATATCGGGAGGTAAGATTGATCGTATTGCCGATCACCGTGTATTCCATCCGCTCGGGCGCGCCGATGAATCCATGGATCGCCGGACCGGCATGAAGGGCGATCCCGATCCGGAACGGAGTCCGGCCCTTCCAGCGGGTCATTTCCAGTTTTTTCATGGCCGCTTGCATTTCGAGCGCCGCTTGGACGGCGTGTTCTCCCTGTTCATCGTCGGGTTCGGGACTGCCGAAGACGGCCAGAACCGCGTCCCCGATATATTTATCCACCGTCCCGTTATGCTTGAGGATGATGGGGGTCAAATCATAAAACATCTCGTTGAGCATCCGGACGACCTCCTCCGGTTCCATGGCGGAGGACATCTTGGTGAATCCCCGGACGTCCGAAATCAGGATGGTCACTGTTTCAAGCCGCTGACTGGGGATGGCCGCCCGATCGGGGAGGCGGGACAGACGGTCGGCGATCGAGGGGGGAAATTGGGCCAGCAGGCGCGCCTTGATATCCGACTCGCGCTGGAGTGTTTGCCGCAGTTGGAGGTTCTTGATGAACATGGCCGCTTGGGTCGCCATGAGCTGGAGGAGGCGGAGATCGTCTTTATCCAGAGCGGTCGCGGCCGAGGTGGCGTCGAAGTAGACGACACCGAGGATCTCGCCGGACCACATCACCGGGGCGTACATGGCCGAGGTCGCGCCTGCGGACATCAGACTCATCGACGGATCGATTTCGCCCGGGACGCCCAGACGCCAGAGGCAGGCCTTCTTCTGGGATAACACGTGGCGGGCCAGGGTCAAACTGCAGGAGGGCGGATCGGCCTCGGGCAGATAGGCCTTGAGGATCAACTCCGGACCCAGAAGGAGTCCGCTGTGGGCGTTCCGGCCGAACGAAGAGAACACCCGATGAAGATGTTCGAGAAGAACGCGGCCAAGCGCGTCGACGGAATCGGTTTCGCTCAAAACCGAGGACAATTCGCAGATGGCGGTGAGCCGTTCCCGGGCGGTGTCCGGGGCGGCATCGGCCAGGACCAGATTCGGCATGGGCTCGTCCCCGGCCACGACTTCGAGAGGCGTTTGAACCGCCTCCGGGGTTTCGATCCTCCCGATCGGACGGGGTCCGGAGGCGAGCATTTCCAGATGGATCGTCGTCCGTCCGATGAATACGATTGAGCTGGGATCGAGGCGGATTTTAGCCTTGATTTTTTTCCCGTCCACCCAAGTCCCGTTGGCGCTGTTCAAGTCCTCCACATAGACGCCCTCGCTTTCGAAGGTGATCCGGGCATGATGGCTCGACACCAGGTCATCCTCCAGGCCGAGATGATCCGGACGGGGCGGAAGACGCCGGCCGACCAGGACCATGTCGGATTCGGTCTGGAATTTGGATTTCTCCCCGGACGCGTCGATATAGGCCAAACGAATTTTGATCTTTCTTTTCATCGCCACGTCAAACGATCTCCCTTGAAAGACAGCTCGTCGTTCCCGGACCTGGAGAACTCCACACGGGACGCGTATTTATATCGCGGAGAGGGGGACAAAGTCAAAACGGGTCAGGATCTTCAACACCTCGACGACAAGGTTCGTCGTCGAGCGTAAATAGGCGAAGTCGACAGTCTCGGCGGCATCGGTCGGACGATGGATATGGGGCGTCGTATCCTGGTGGCGGTATTCTTCCGTGAGCCCGACCGCCGGGAATCCCAATTTTCGAAAGGCCGTATGATCCGAACCCGCCTCCGTCGTCGTCCACAGGAGAACCGGAACGGGTAAAGCTTTCGCGGCTTTCTCATAAAGGGCAACCGCGCCGTCAAAAGGGATCTCGAGCTCGACCGTCCGGTCGCCGTCGGCGTCCCAACCCATCTGATCGATCGTGTGAACCGAATGAACGACCCGGTTTTCGTCCTTGAGTTTTTGGGCGAAGGCCCGGCTTCCCCGCAAGCCCCGCTCCTCCTCGTCGAACAGGACAAAAATGATGTTCCGGGACCGGGCGGGGAGGCGGCCCATCTCCGCCGCCGCCGCGGTCACAACGGCGACGCCGGTCGCGTCGTCGTTCGCTCCGGGCGAATTGCGGGCCGTGTCGTAATGGGCGCCGACGACGACGAATTCCGAGGATCCAATCGTGGACGGCAGGAGAGCGAACAGGTTCCGACCCTCGGGGCTGTAATCATGGGCCTGAAGGTCGAAGCCGAGACGTTTCCACAAATCGATCAAGTACGCCCGAGCCATGGCCTTGTTTTCCAAGGCAGCCCGATTGGGGAGCTTGATCCCGGGTTTGATGTCCGACCCGCCGGCGAGGACGGAGACGATCTCCTTTTGAAGGGCGGCGATATCGACGCCTGGTGCCGGATTCTGGACTGAAGTTTTCGAGGGAATGGCGCAGGCATACCCAAAGAACAAACCCGAGAATGCGAGGACCGCGGCCGAAACCGTAACCCTGCTGAAGGGTCTCATGAAAAACCTCCCGCGGATTTTCTCGTGACCCTTATTCGCTTTCGCTGGCGATCGCCACGCCGCAGATCAAGTCGCTGTCCTCGAGGTTGATGATCCGGACTCCCTGCGTCGCCCGGCCGGTCGAACGGATCTGCTGGGTTTTGATCCGGATCACTTTGCCCGAAACCGTGACGACGAGAAGATCATCGTCGCCGACCCCCAGGACGGCGACCGCGGGACCGATCCGGGGCGTGATTTTGAGATTGATCAAGCCCTTCCCGCCGCGGTGCTGGATCCGGTAAGACGACGTCTCGGTCCGCTTCCCGTAGCCCTTTTCGCTGGCCGTGAAGATGTACTTCTGCTCGTCCCCGACCGCGACCATCCCGATGATCGCGTCCTTCTTCTTCAGCGACATGGCCCGCACGCCGGACGCGGTCCGGCCCATCGGCCGGACGTCCTTCTCGCTGAAGCGGATGGCCTTCCCTAATTTCGTCGCCAGGAAGATGTCCCGTTTGCCGTCGGTCAGACGAGACCACATCATCTCGCTTTTCGGCCGGAGATTCATGGCGATGATCCCGCCCCGGCGGATATTCTTGAACTCATCGAGCCTGGTTTTCTTGATCTGGCCGTCGGTGGCCATCATGACCACGTATTGATCTTCGGCGAAGTCCTTGACGGCGACGACGGAAGTGGCCCGTTCCTCCGGCTGGAATTCGAGGAGGTTGGCGATGGCCTTGCCCCGGCCGGCGACGCCCACGTCGGGGATTTCAAGGGCTTTGAGCCAATACATCCGGCCGATATTCGTGAAAATCAAAAGATAGGAGTGGGTCGAACAGACGAAGACGGCGTCGACCACGTCCTCGGCCTTCATGCTGATGCCCTTGCGGCCTTTGCCGCCCCGCATCTGGAAGTGGTAGGACGAGAGCGACGTCCGCTTGATGTACCCGGACTGGGTCGTCATAACCACGACATCCTCTTCCTTGATCAGGTCCTCGGCCCGAAGGTCGGCGACCATCTCCCCGCGGAGTTCGGTTCGCCGTTCATCAGCGTAGGCTTCCTTGATTTCTTTCAGCTCGCCGGCGATGATTTCCGTCACCAGCTTATCAGAGGACAGGATTTTCTTGAGTTTCACGATCAGGGCCTTAACCTCCGTGTATTCCTGGACGACCTTGGTCCGTTCAAGATGGGTCAGCCGTTGGAGCTGGATCTCGAGGATGGCCTGGGCTTGGATCGGACTCAGCTTGAACTTCTCCATCAGCCCGGTCCGGGCCGCGTCCACGGTCGGAGACGTCCGGATGAGCTTGATGACGGCGTCGAGATTATCGAGGGCAATCGTCAATCCTTCCAGGATATGGGCCCGATGCTCGGCCTTTTTAAGGTCGAACCGCGTCCGCCGCCGGATGACGTCCTGGCGGTGGCTGACGAAATATTTCATGATGTCGATCAGCCCCAGGGTCTTGGGCTGCTTGTCGACGATGGCCAGCAGGATGATCCCGAAGGACGTCTGGAGGGCGGTGTGCTTGTAGAGGTTGTTGAGAACGACCTCGGGCAGCTCGCCCCGCTTGATTTCGATGACGACCCGGATGCCTTCCCGATCGGATTCGTCCCGGATGTCGGCGATGCCTTCGATTTTCTTCGCGTTGACCAGCTCGGCAATGCTCTCGATGAGCCGGGCCTTGTTGACCGCGTACGGAATTTCGTTGACGACGATCCGCTCCCGCTCACCCTTGTCGCCCCGCTCGATCAGGGTCTTGGCCCGGACCTGGAACACGCCCCGGCCGGTCCGATACGCGTCCCGGATCCCCTGCAGGTTGAAGATGTAGCCGCCCGTGGGAAAGTCCGGGCCGGGGATGAACTCCATGATCTTCTCGAGCGAGGCATTGGGGTGGTCGAGCAGATAGATGATCCCGTCGCAGACTTCCCCGAGGTTGTGGGGCGGGATGTTGGTCGCCATCCCGACGGCGATTCCGGACGAGCCGTTGACGAGCAGGTTCGGAAATTTCGCCGGCAGGACCTCGGGCATGGTCAGGCTTTCGTC
>Ga0315287_10001091_pt1 | contig 24548 bp, 20 predicted proteins | sample YL17G11_0_MG_FD_205037 | JGI IMG/M metagenome (GOLD analysis project Ga0315287, IMG submission 205037) | Sediment microbial communities from Yellowstone Lake, YNP, Wyoming, USA - YL17G11_0 | ecosystem: Environmental > Aquatic > Freshwater > Lake > Sediment | place: USA: Wyoming | collected... | reverse complement strand
TCCTCGTCCCGGAGCAGCCCGGCGATCATGTTTGTTTCGCCGTCCTTGAGCCGGAGGACTCCCTTCAATTCCCGGGTATTGATGATCGGCAGGTCGGCGTAGCCCTTGCCGCCGATCGAGGTCACCTTGAGCTCCATGGTCAAAGTGACTTCCCTCTCGGCGTGGATTTTCGGAGTCAATTTCACATCGATGCCGACGTCCTGGTAGTCGTACTGGGTGATCGGCTGTTGGCCGTACCCACCGGCGGCGAACGGCTGGAAGGTTGTCTTCGGGACGGGAACCTTCTGTCCGACGAGCTGGCGCAATTCCTCGTCGGCGACGCCTCTCAATTGCGGCTGAGCGACCATCTTGGTATCGCTGTCGGACTCCAGGAATTGGAGATAGGCGAGCGGGAGACTCACGGAATAATTCCCTCGGTTCCCGAATTCGAGGCCTTGGAGATTGAGCCAATTCGTCGAAGCGGCCGTGGTGGTGGTGCCGTCGGTCATTTCGCCCCCATACCGCAACCCGAGGACGTTCTGGTCGAACGAAATCCCCAACTGCCGGAGCCGGGTCCGGGAAACTTCCATGATTTCGATGGCGATCACGACTTCCCCCTTGGGCTTGTCCCAGAGCCGAATCAGCTTTTCGGCCATCTCAACGACCTGGGGGGTATCACGGATCGTGATGGAGTTGAGGGACTTGTCAAAAAAGATCAAAGGAACTTTGGCCGTCCCCCGGAGCATATTGGTCAACGAGGCTTGCATCTCTTGGGCGTTGGCGTTCGAAAGGAAAAACGTCTTGATGCAGTTCACTTCGTATTGAAGACGCTTTTGGGGCATATCCTGCACGACGATGACCGTTCGTTCGTCGATGATCCGGTAGAAATTCTTCGTCGCCTGGCAGATCGTCTTTAAAGCCTGCTCGAACGTGACATTCGTCAAATCCGAGGGAAAGGGCGTATCCCCACGGAATCCCTCGTCGAAGACGATATTGATCCCGCCGGACCGGCCCAGAGCCTGAAAAGCCGCGCGGAGCGAGGTCTCGGCCGAAAGACGGAGGTCGAGAGCCCCGTCGCGGGCCTTCAGTTTGATCGGAAACTCGATTTTCGTCGATATGGGCTCGGCCGGTTTCGGCGCCGCCGCGAACGCCTGCTTGGCTTCAAAGGCGACATCCGGGTTGCGGGGATTGAGGGCGACGGCTTTGGCGTAAGCGGCCGCGGCCTCCTCTTTTTTACCCTCGGCCAGAAGCCGGCGGGCCTCCGTTTGGTAATAAAGAGCGGCTTTGATCTTGACTTGGGCGAGCGCCAGCCGATAAACGGGTTCCTTGGGGTTTTCCAGGCTCGCCCGTTCGTAGGCCGTGATGGCCTCCTCCCATTGTTTGGCGATTTCCGCCTGGACGCCCAGGCGATACTGGGGGGTAAGGGTCGCGCAGGCCGCGGCCGCAAATACGATCACGATCGCGAGGGCGGTCGTTTTTTTCATCGGCGTTCTCCTTGAAAGACAAAGACCTGGGCTGTTCCTTCGGGATCCTGAACGGTAAGCTCCTTCTCCGTGATGTTCAGGACTTTCCAGCCGCGGCCGAACGTGTCCCCCACCGAGACGGCCGCGGCCGCGCCGTCGACCAGGACGAGGGCGGTAAAAACGTTGCCCGTTTTATTCTTGATCAAAATCGAACCGACAAATCGAACGATCGGAGCCGGGGGAGCCATCTCCACGACGGGAGGCACTTCCCGTGCCGGGGGAAAGCCCGCGCCGGCCGCCGGATCGCCGAGGACCGGCTGTCCGCCGACAAAGGCGACGACGGAGAACGGATCCCGGGTGACGGGCGGAAAGACGGGGGCGGTCAAGCGGATGAGATCCCGCCGGACGATGGGCTTGGAGGCGTCCTCCGCCGGGACTGTCCCGGAGAGAGCGATGACGGCAACGGCCGCCACGGCCGCTCCGGCCAAGGCCAGGCGCACGGCCTCATTCCTGGACATAATATCCCTCCAGGGCGAATCGGGCTTCCAGAAAACCGGGACCCAGCCCGATATTCTCGAAATCGATATTGGCGATATATATAGCCCGCGGATGGGCTTCGATCGTCTCGAGGATCCGGCGAAAGGCGGGATACGACCCGCTCCAGCGGAATCCCACGGTCACTTTCCGGAGGCGGTCCTTGATCACTTCGGTCTCGGCGAAAACGATTTCAGAAGCCGGGACGTTGGCGGCTTCCAAAACCCGCTGGAGGTCGAGACGCATGGCCTGCATGCCTTTGGCCCGGTCGAAGAACCAGGCGCCGCGAAGAGCTCCCACGTCGGCCGCCCCCTGCGTCCAGCGCTCCCAGTCGCGCCCAACGGTCTTCCGAGCCCGCTCGGCCGCGTTCCATCTCGTCTCGATCCCGTCCTTCCGGGAGGCCATCCGGCCGGCCTCGAGTGCGGACCGGACGCTGAAAACCAGAAGCGCGGCCAGGAGACATCCGAAAATCGTAGCCAGGACGGAGAGAAACCGCCGTTCCTTGTCGTCGAGGAGATCAACGAGGGCCGTCATAGATGAGTCCTATTTCGCAGATCAGCCGGCCGCCGCCGGATATTTCGTTGGTCATCGAGACATTCTTGAAATTCCGGGCGTCAAGATTTTCGAGCAACTTCAAAAGGGCGGGCAATCCGGGCGTCAGGACCTTGAAGGAGGCTTGGAGGCGTGTCCCGGACAATTGGAGGGGCTTGATCGAAGTGATCGAACAGTTCGGAGGCAAGGCCTCCTCGATCCGGGCAAAAAAATCCACCCAGGAGAAATTTTTCCGGTTGATCACGCCGTTGACCTCGGTGAAGAGATCCCCGTTCTTTTTTTTCATCGCCTCCGACTGGTTCGCTTTCTCCGCCCGATCCTTATCCGCCGCTTGGATCTTGAGCTCCAGTTCGGCCGCCATCTTCTCGTCGGCCCGGCTTTGGGCGGCCGACCTGATCCACAACCGACCGGCCCCTCCTCCCAGAAGGAGAAAGAAGATGACGAGTCCGCCGAACGCCGTTCGGTACAAACGCCGATTCCGGAGCGGGTGGGACGCCAGGTTGAGACGCGGACGCAAGTCGCTGATCATGACATTTGCCCCCAGAGTGAGGCTAAGAAAATTTTTTCCGCGGGGGGGATCCCCGTCATCTCCTCGCCGGCGATCATCCGGACGGGGCAGGCTGTCCGTTTTTGAAGGAGGGTCCATCCGTCTTCGGCCGGGCCGGCCGCGGCCGGCCGCACCCAGACGGCGTCGATTCGCTTCTTTTCGCGTTCCTCCAGGAAACGAAGCGTCGTCGCGACTTCGTCGGCCGCTTCGGCCCACACGTCGCCGGCCGTCAGCGGCTTCACCCGGAACAGGGCCGTTTCGCCTTCCAAAACGGCCAGGGCGGCGATATGATCCTCCTCGACGTTGACCACGAGAAAGTTCGACCCTCCGTTCCGGGGCAGGCATCCCAGGAGTTGCACGGTCGGGAGGCCGATCATCCGGACCTTCAAACCGGCCTGGGCGAACGCCTGCTCGTATTCCTGAACGACCGCTTCGAGCGCCAGGACGCAGAAAGCTTTGGCCCGGCCGTTCGACCGCAAAACATCGAACGACAGCCGCGTCTCGCCCGGGCGCAAGGGCAGGGTTTTCGCCAGCCTCCATCGGACGATCCGTTCGCATTCCGCGGACGCCGAGGGGAGGGCGTCGAACGTCAGCAGGGCTGTTTTCACGCAGGTCTCGGGGAGGAGAAGCGCAATCGGCCCGTCCGGAGAACCGAGGCGGGACGCGGCGTCCTTCAGCGCGGACCGAAAGGGTTCGGGCCGGGCGATGTTCCGCTTTTCAAAGGACGGTTCGATCATCCCGGCGGGCAACGTCCGGAAGACCGAACTCTTCGCCGACCCGGCTTTCCCGGGACGGCGAAGGCCGCCAAGATATCCGCGGGCGATGTGAAACGCGGCCGCCGGGACGGACGGGGCCGTGAAAAACCGAACTCCAGCGTCAATCAGTTGGCTCATTCCTTATTCCACGAAAGTGACTTTATTCAGTTCCTTGAGGCTGGTCAAACCCTTGAGGACTTTCTGGACGCCGACGTCGCGCAGAGAGATCATCCCTTCGGCTTTGGCGGTCTTCCGGACTTCGGAGAGGGGCTTCCGGTTCAGGATCATCTCCCGGATCGCGTCCGAGAGGTCCAAGACCTCGGCGATAGCCGTCCGACCCTGGTATCCGCTGACTCCGCACTCCGGGCAACCCTGGGCTTCGTAAAAGACGTGCCGCCGATGGATCTCCGGATCGAGCCCCGATTCCCTCAACTGGTCGTCGGAGTAATGGACGGCGGTCCGGCATTTGGGGCAGAGGAGCCGAATGAGGCGCTGGGCCAGGATGCAATTCAAGGCGGAGACGAAACTGTACGGGTCGACCTGCATATGGATGAAGCGTCCGATGACGTCGAAGACGTTGTTGGCATGGACGGTGGTGAAGACCAGATGCCCGGTCAGAGCGGATTGGATGGCGATCTGGGCGGTCTCGGGGTCGCGGATCTCTCCGACCATGATCTTGTCGGGGTCGTGGCGGAGGATGGAGCGCAAGCCGCGGGCGAAGGTCAATCCCTTCTTCTCGTTGACCGGAACCTGGGTGATTCCGTCGACCTGGTACTCGACCGGATCCTCGATGGTGATGATCTTGTCCTCGGGCGACCGGATTTCGGTCAGGGCGGCGTACAGGGTCGTCGTCTTCCCGCTTCCGGTCGGCCCCGTGACCAGCACCAAGCCGTAAGGCTGGGCGATATACCGGCGGAACCGGCGGAGGACGTCGTCCGAAAATCCGAGGAGGTCGAGCTTGAGCTCGGATATCGCCTCGGTGATCATCTCCTTGTCGAGGATGCGGATGACCGAATCCTCGCCATAGATCGACGGCATGATCGAAACGCGGAAGTCGATGGTTTTGTCCTTGATCTTGAGGCGGAACCGGCCGTCCTGGGGAACGCGCCGCTCGGCGATATCCAGGTCGGACATGACCTTGATCCGGGAAATCATCGGCAGCTGAAATTTCTTGTCGATCGGCTCCATGGCTTCGCTGAGGACGCCGTCGATGCGGTATTTGACGTGGACGTTGTCGTCTTTGGACTCGACGTGGATGTCCGAGGCCCGCTTTTGGACGGCGGTGAAAATGATCGTGTTGACCAATTTGATGATCGAGCCGTCCTGGTCGGCCAGTTTTTCCAGGGAAATGACTTCCTCTTCCTCCCCGCCATCCTTCTCGACGATCTGCTGGATGTATCCCTCGGTCGCGTCCTTGAGGACTTGAAGAGCGGTCTCGCTTTTGCGGAGAGCCTCCTGGATGGCCCGGAGCGGGGCGGCCACGACTTCGACCTTCTGGCCGGTGAACGACTGGACGGCGTCGATCGTCGCCAGGTCGGACGGATCGGCCAGGGCGATGTGAAGGATTCCATCGTTCGAAGCCAGGGGGACGAAATTCGACCGGTATAAAAATTCCGGGGGGAACGAGCGGACCAATTCCCGGTCGACGGCGACGTCAACGAGGTCGGTGAAGGGAACGCCGTATCGTGCGGCGAGTTTCCGGATCTCGTCGTCGGAGGGATGGGGAGGACGCGAGGGAGAAGCGCTCATCTTAGTGGGCCACCTGAATGATACGGAAGATCGGGAGATACACGGACAGAAGCATTCCGGCGACGAGGGCTCCGGTGAAGATGATGACGACGGGCTCAACCAGGGACACCAAGGTGTCAAGCTTCTGTTGAATCCGTTCCTCGGTGACGTCGGCCAATTCCTGGAGCATGCCGGCCAAATTCGCTGAAGCCTCCCCGATCCGAATCAGATCGAGGGCCAGCGGGGGAAAGAAATCCACTTGGCCGAGGGTTTCGGACAAGGACTCGCCGTTCCGGATCCCGGCGGGGACGACCTCCATCCGGGCGACGAGGGATTTGTTGGGGATGGCGTGGGCGGCCAAGCCTACGGCCTCGACAAGGGAGGCCCCGGCCCCCAGGAGCAGACTCAGCGTCCGGCTGAACAGCGATACCGCCGACTCGATGATGAGAGGTCGGGCGAACGGGGCCTTGAGCTTCAACCGTTCGAGCCGGAGATTCGCCCGGGGATTCTTCTTCATGCGGACATATCCCACGCTCAGAACGACCGCCAGGATCGGCCAGACGAAGGCGTTCCGGCGGACGAAAAGCGAAAAATCGATCAAGCTGGAAGTGATCAAGGGAAGCTGAGCATCAAAATCGGCGTAAAACCCGGAAAAGTTGGGCAGGACGAAGTTCAACAAAATGAAGAGCAGCCCCACCGAAAAGCCGAGGATGAGCGTCGGGTAAGTCAGCGCCGAACGGATCCGGCGGCGGGTCCGGTCAACCGTCTTGGCGTAGACGATATAGCGGCCGATCGTCTCCGGAAGCGTTCCGCTGATTTCGCCGGCCATCAGGGCCGCGGTATAGATTTTGGAAAACCGGTCCTCGAAAGGGGCGAAGGCCTCGGACAGCGCTTTGCCATGCCGGATATCGTTTTCCACCCGGCTCAGGACGGTTTTCAGGGCGGGATTCTTGGTCCGGCCGGCGATCGCTTCGAGGCTGCGGAGAGCGGGGAAACCGGCCCGGAGCATGGCCGTGAATTCCTGGTTGAACATGATGAAATCGCGGCTCTTGATTTTCTTCTCGGAGCCGAGGGAGGCCAAGGAGATTTTCCGCCAGTCCCGGCGGACGGAAAGAACGCATAGGCCGTCCGCCTCGAAATGGCGGCGGCAATCCTCGGGCGTCGCGCCCGGATATGATCGGACGGAGACCGTCCCGTTTTCATCGGCGATACGACAGATATAAGCAGACATCTCGGTGGACAACTCCCGCCATGGCTCCCTTGATGAGGGACAACCGAATATTAGATTAGGGCAATCGTTCCCCCATGTCAATTTTTCAAACGGGGTCAGGTCTTAACTTTTGACGTTTTTGACGAGGCCTGGCACCAAGGGGTCAGGCCGAGTTAAATCTGTCAAAAGTTAAGACCTGACCCCGTACACCGGGTTGACAAAAAGCCCGGCCGGGGTATTTAATGATACTCGATGACAAAGAATACGGGGAGTCGGCGGCGGATCATTCCTCTTCTCCTGTTCGCCGCCATGCTCGGGCTCGGAGCCCAGACCCCCCCGACCGGGAGCGGACTTCAGGAGACGGATCCAGCCAAACGACCGGCGACCGAATATATGCGGTCTCTTCTGCAAAATACGAAACCTCTCGGTATCGTCGTCGACAAAACACTCCAACAGCTTCTGCGCCAACCGACGATCGCCTGGGCCGCCCGAGCTGCTCGCCGGCACATCCTGGATTAATCCGATGGTCCCCGAATTGACCTCCCCGACCGTTTCCTATATATTGAATTCAATTTTTTGGATTCAATCGTGAAAAACCGGGCGAATTGGCTGCTCGTTTGGCTGGTGACTCTTCTGATTCTGGGCGGACTCAACGTCTACCGTCAAATCACCTGGAAAGAACCGACGGACGGCGTCGTCTGGGCGATGAAAGAAGGCCGGTTGACGGCCATCAAGGTCGATAAGGAAGGCCCGGCCCTCTATATCAATAAAGGCGACATTCTTTATTCGGTCACCCACGCGCTCGCCCCAGGCAAGATCCTCGTCCAGAACAAGATCGACCTTCTCCAAAACCTCTGGAAAGTCTGGAAACAAGGGCAGAAAATCACCTACGAAATCTATCGGGAGGGCGAGGTCTCCACCTTCAGCACCTCCTTGTTCCCGGGCAAGAAGGGTGCCAATTACATTTACTTCTATCTCGCTATGATCGGCCTGACGACGATCATTATCGCCCTGATCGTCTACTTGAATTCGGCCCGCCCGATGCTCCCGACAAACGTCCACTTTTACCTCCTCTCCGGTTTTCTCTACATGTTTTATGTCTTTTCCTTTACCGGGGAATTCGACCTGCTCGACAGCCTCCTTTATGGGCTTGATAAAGCCGCGTTCCTGGTCTTTCCGCCGCTGCTTCTGCACTATTTCCTGATTTTTCCCCAACGCAAGAAGTTCCTTCGCGAACGGCCGTCGGCCGCGGTCCTTCTCTACATCCCGGGCCTGATCCTATTTCTGGCGAAAATCATCCTCTTCCTCCCCATTTTCCGAGGGCTGGATTCCACCCAGATTCTTCGGATCTACAGCTCCCTCGAAAAGTGGGACCTGGCCCATTTCGCCTTCTTCACTCTCCTGACCCTGGGAACGATCGCCCATGGGACGCTCCGCCATCCGAGCTTCATCGTCCGCAAACAGCTGAAATGGATCGTCTATGGCCTGGGAATCGGCGTCGTCCCTTTTTCCGGTTTCTATGTCCTCCCGTTCGTTTTCGGGAGCGCGCCCAGCACCGCCGCCGAACTCACGACGCTGCTCCAAGCCCTGATCCCGCTGTCCTTCTCCTATTCGATCACCCGCTATAAATTGATGGACCTCGAAGTCATCATCAAGAAAGCCGCGACCCTGGTCTTTTCTTATTTCGTCCTGGCCCTGGTATATCTCGGGGTCTCCTCCCAGACGAAAATCTTCTCCGAGAATAAATTGAACGCCCTGATCCTCGGCGTTCTGGCCATCGTCCTGGGCGCGACGATGTTCACGCCGCTGCGATCCCTCGTCCAGTCATTGATCGACCGGGTGTTCTACCGCCGGAGTTATCAATACCGGAAAACCCTCCTGACCATCTCGCAGGAATTGAGCCGCGAGCGAAATCTCGAGGTTCTGGCCCGACGCCTTCTCGAATTGATCGCCAAAGCCTTGTCGCTCCGGACGATCGCCCTCCTGCTCCCCATCGAGACGGGAGGCCCCGCCTTTTCGGTCTTCAGCGCCCGGGGGGAGTTTGGAGCCCAGCCGCCGGGTCGGATGACGTTCGATCCGAAGGTCTACGACAGCCTGGTCCAAAACGACGCCCTGTCGCTCTATTCGGTGACCGAGGACATCAAACTCCAAGCCCAGCTCGAAGGACTCCGGTCGTCAGGCTTCGAACACTTTCTGGCTCTCAAAGGCGAGAATAAACTGGTCGGCTGTCTGGCCATGGGCCGAAAGCTCGACGCCACGTTCCTGACCAGCGAGGACTGGGAGCTTTTGACGACGATCTCGTCTCCCGTGGCCTTAGCTGTGGAGAACGCCTATCTCTATAACCAAGCCGGACTCCGGGCCACCGAATTGGAGCGGCTCAAGGATTACAACGAAAACATCATCGAAAGCCTGACGGTCGGGGTTGCCGTCCTCGACCAAAACGGCCGGATCAGCGGCTGGAATCGGATCTGCGAGGAAACCTTCAGCCGAAAACGGGAGAGCGTCCTGGGGGAGAGCCTGCGCGACGTGATCGGACCGAAGGCCTTCGAGGCGATCTTTCCCCCGGACACCCAGGCCGAACATCACGTTGTCGGGGAAATCCCGATCGACCGGCCGTCCGGGGAGATGCGGATCTTCGACATCGCCAAGACGCCCCTGCTCGACAACCGGCTTCATTCCTACGGGACGATCATCGTCTTCGAGGACATCACCGACAAAATCCGCCTCCAGCAGCAATTGGTGACCTCGGAAAAATTGGCCTCGATCGGCCTTCTCTCGGCCGGCGTCGCCCACGAGATCAACACCCCGCTTACCGGGATCTCGAGCTATGTCCAGATCCTCCAGAAAAAGGTCTCGGACGAGCATTTCTCCCAGCTTCTGGGCAAGATCGAGGCTCAGACCGACCGGGTTTCGCGGATCGTGAAAAACCTGCTGACCTTTGCCCGCAATCCCTCGGACTTGGCCTTCCATCGCGTCAATCTGAAGGACAGCCTTCAGGAAATCTTGTCGCTCATCGAATACAAATTGAAGGCGATGGACATCGCCCTGGAGACCGACCTGGCCCCGGCCAAGCCGATCTGGGCCCAGGGGGAACGGCTTCAGCAAGTCTTCATCAACATTATTCTCAACGCCCTGGACGCTATGCCCAACGGCGGCCGGCTCCGGTTGGCCCTCGTCGAGACTCCGGCCGAAGCGATCGTGACCATCACGGACACGGGCTCGGGCATCAAGGAACAGCATCTCGCCCGGGTCTTCGACCCCTTCTTCACGACCAAGGGCGTCGGCAAAGGGACGGGCCTCGGTTTGTCCATCAGCTACGCGATCGTCAAGGAGCACGAAGGCCGGATCGAGGTCCAGAGCGAGCCGGGCAAGGGGACGAAATTCAGCATCTACCTTCCCCGCGACCTGGACAAAAGGGCGCTGAAGTCAGGAGAGTCATGAGCAAAGGATTGATCCACGTCATCGACGACGAACCCATTATCCGCGATATTCTCGAACAGCTTCTGACCGCGGAGGGGTACGATGTCGAACTCTCGGCCTCGGGCGACGAGGCCCTCCCCAAGTGCGAGACCGTCGGTTACGACCTCATCCTTCTTGACCTCCTGATGCCGGGGCGGGGCGGGCTGGAGATCCTGCCGGTGATCAAAAAAATCCGGCCGTCGACCGTAGTCATCATCATTACCGCCTACGCCTCGGTTGAATCGGCCATCGAGGCCATGAAGATCGGAGCGTACGACTACATCCAGAAACCGTTCAAACACGAAGACCTCCTCCTGACGATCGAGCGGGGCTTGGCCCACAAAAATCTCCAGGACGAGAACCTGCGTCTCAAGGAAGAGCTCCGGCGGAAGTTCAGCTTTTCAAGCATCCTCGGCCGAAGCAAACCGATGGAACAGGTGTTCGAGCTCATCAGGGCCGCCGCCCCCACCCGCTCGACAATTCTGGTCCAGGGGGAGAGCGGAACCGGAAAGGAGCTCGTCGCCCGGGCTATCCACACCAACTCGAACCGGTCCGCCCATCCGTTCATCACCGTCAACAGCGGCGCCCTCCCGCCGGACCTTCTGGAAAGCCATCTCTTCGGCCACGTCAAAGGAGCCTTCACCGGCGCAGTCGCGGAGAAACAAGGCCTCTTCGAGGCCGCGGACAAAGGAACGATCTTTTTCGATGAGATCTCGACGATCGGGCTCGAAACCCAGGCCAAGCTCCTGAGGGTCCTGCAGGAAAGGGAATTCATGCGTCTCGGGGGCACGAAAACGATCCGGGTGGATGTCCGCATCATCGCCGCGACGAATGTCGAACTCGAAGACCTGATCGTTCAGCGGGTTTTCCGCAAAGACCTCTATTACCGGTTGAACGTCATCAAGATCGTCCTGCCCCCTCTCCGCGACCGAAGAGAGGATATCCCCCTGCTGATCAAACACTTTTTGGATGTTTTCGCCAAGGAGAACGGGAAAACGATCGAAGGAATGGCCCCGGATGTCGTCGAACTCCTGGAACGCCACTCCTGGCCGGGGAACGTCCGCGAACTCGAGAATCTCATCGAACGGACGGTTGTTTTCGCCAAGGATCAAATCATTACTCGGGAAAGCCTCCCCGAGCTTTTTCTCCCTCCACCCTCCGAAGACGCGGGTGAGGCCGCCCTGGACCTCAAGGAGCGGACGTTCGCCTTCCAGAAGCACCTGATCGAAACCGCCTTGGCCAAGGCGAACGGCGTTCAAAAAACGGCGGCCGCGCTCCTGGGCGTCAAACCGACGACCCTGAACGAAATGATCAAACGGCTCCAGATCGAACCGGGGAATTACTGAGCGCGGTTCCCGGAAGGGGGGCTTCAGTTGAAAATGCCGGGGACCAGCCGGTCCGGATTCACTTTGAATTTCGTTGGTTTAGCGCTTGTCCGAAACGTGAAAACCTTGGTCGGCGCGTCGACGTCGAGTTTTCGCTGAACGGGACGGCCGTTTTCCCGCCAGCTCACGGACAAGGGGAAGACCATCGGATTTTGATTTTGGCGGACCTGGACGCGAAGTTCGAAACCGTCTCCACTGTTCGTCACCTCGGTGGTCACGGAGACTTTGGGAAGATCGTGGGAATCGAACCATCCGCGGAAAAATTCCTCCAAAGCCCGTCCGGAGACCGCTTCCATCGCCTTGATAAACGCGCTCGTCCGGGACCCCTGGAACGACTGGGCTTCGAAAAAAGCCCTCAAACCCCGGTCGAAAACATCCTCCCCGATCAGATCGGAGAGGAGGAATAGGGCTACGCACGTTTTCCCGTAAAGGACGGCCTGATAACCCTTGTAATCGAATAGGCTCAACCTCGAACCCAGGGTGATCGGCCCGATCTGCGACTTTTTTTCCGTCCAGTCGACGTATTTGTTCAAAATCGACGGGAGAGATTTTTCCCCGTACCGGGTTTTCAGAAATCGGACGGCGGCGTATTGGGCCAGACCCTCGCTCAACCACTGGTCATGATAAGTCGCCCCGGTCAGGGCCTGCCCCCACCATTGATGGGCGATTTCATGGGCCAGGATGTATTCCTTATACCGCGGCAGGTCGACCGGGCTCTGCGGATCCGAAATCGTGACCGCGACCTGATTCCTCGAAATTTCGTTGAGGACAAGGAACGAAGCGGGACTATGCCCGCCGGCCGACGGCCAAACCCGCTGGACGATGGACAGCTTTTCATAGGGAAAAGGGCCGAAGATCCCGGCGTAGACCTGGATGATGGCCCGGGCATCCTCGAGGACATTTTTCCGCGGCCCCCGGATGTCCTCGGAAACGTGGAGCCGCAGGGGCGGCACGCCGGCCTGGTTTTCGGTGAATGTCCGGTCGAATTTTCCGACGATGAAAGAGAGGTATTTCAGGGGTTTTCGCGTCTCGAAAATCGAGATCCGATTCCCGATTTTTTCCAGGGTGAAAACCCGGCGGACTTCGTCGACCGTGACCTCCTCCATCAACTCGCCGTTCGTGACACAAACATAGTCAGGCGGGATGCTGATCCGGAGACGGGATTGGAAATAGTCCTGCTCGGAAGGGGATGGGTACCAGAGGGCCGAATGACTATATAAATAGTTGTCGTAATTCGGGGGAATCAAGCTGATCTGGGCGTCGAATTGGCCGACCGAGAGGACATCGGTCGTTTGGATGGGCGGTTCGAGGGTCCCCCGGTAGAAGACCTCGATGGAGGTCTGTTGCCCCTTTTCCAGCGGCTGGAGGAGGAAGATATACAACAGTTGGCGGGATTTATCCTGCGTGTAGAACAATTCCCGCCCGGCCTGATCATAGACGCGGAGAATGTCCAGGGCCGGATTGAAATCGAATTTCAGGCTGTCGACATCCTGGACGCGGGCCGCGACTTCCACCCGGGCCTTGGCCGAAAGGAAAAACCGGAGCGGCTGGAAATCCAAGTCCACATCACAGCGAAGAACGTCGAATTTTTCGCCGAACGAGATGAACATCTTCCGGCCCGTGTCGCCGGAAACGACCGGGGAATAGAGACAGACCAATTGATCCGGAGTCCGACTCTGAAATTGGACTTCCTCGTCCGAGAACGGGGAGTAGACGTAGCCGAAGCCGCGCCGCTCATCCGTCCCCAGTTCGAACACGACCTGCTCGCCCTGGGGGATGTAGGAGAGCTGTTCGCCGTTGAGCGAATTCTCGATCGTGAACGAATTCGCGTAATGACGGGCGAACAAATTTTTCGCCCGGGCCGTTTCCGCAAGAGGAGGCATCGCCTTCGAAGCTCCTTCCGCGCGGGTAATCTTGATATTGCTTTCGAAAAACGAAGGGGAAAAACGCAGGAAGGCGGAGACGAGATTCGTTTCCAGAATCCCGTTTTTATACCGCAAGTCCAATTGATGCCGTTCGGAGGGCGTGGACGGAGAAAACCGGAGCCGGCCGGCGCCCATGACAATCAGGCCGGTTTCCTGCCGGGGGATGTTGTCGAAATACACCCAAGCGTCCTCGAAGGTCACGGTCAGATCCGCGTGCCGGATCTCGATCCGGCTGACTTTCTCGACGAGGCCGGAGGGGATCTGGAGATTGTAGAGCATCGAGGGATTCCCGTTGATTTCCTTCGACCGGATGGTCCAGCGATCATCCTTCCGGATTAATCCCAGTTTCCAAGTTTCGAACAGGGCTTCCGTCTCGTTCTGGAAGAGGGTTTGGACGAACAGGGAGGCCGTCTCTCCCTCGATGATCCGGCTGGCGGTATGGAACGCGGCCCGGGTCAGCTTGAACGCTTGGCGGAGGGTATCGAAAAGGTCCCCCTCCTTGGACCGGATCTCCTCGGCAAAGACCTCGAGAAAAGCGGTTCGGTTCCCGGTATCGAACGATTGCCGCAAACCTTCAAAAAAAGAGCTGAAATCCGGCGGGGGCGGGGTGGGATTCTGACCGAAGGCCGCGACGCCGAGAAAAAAGAAGAGGACCGCCGTCCTTCCCTTTTTGAGCACGCCGGAATTATACCAAAATCGAAGCCAAAGACTATTTTTCATTTTTCAGGCCTCGCTTTGGGATAAGCACAAAACATGCCAAGCCCTGATAAAGCGCCCTCCCGAAGAGGGAAATATCTCGAAGCCCAGGTTCACGCCTCATTTGCCATAAAACGAACCGTCGCCCGCGGCAAATTTCATGGCCGATCCGCTCCAACAGGCTTTATTTATCCCCGAAAACTCCGTTTGAGTCGAAAACAATCAAATCATATTTGTAAAATATATTTACTTCTTTGGTCAATGGATCGAGTAAGTATCCAGTCCGGCGGCCTCGGATCTTCAAGTCCATCGAGACCGTAAATGGTTTCTAACCGTCCCGGGGATATCCCTTCATCAAGGCGATGGAATTCCGAGAATCAGCCGACCTTGTTCTTGAGGGCCTCTTCCCAGGTGATGAAGCTATGGAAATATTTGCGATCCCCTTCGTCCATTCCGCGGGTGATTTCAGTGATGTGGGAGGTGGAGGAACCGAAGGCTCCCAAAGCATAAAGGACGGCCTTCTCCGGATCAACGTGAATCCCGCACGTATAGATGTCCAGAGCCGCGTATCTCTTCTCGGGCCAAGTGTGAGTGGAGATATGGGATTCGGAAATGACGACGACGCCGCTCACTCCGCTGGGAGGGAACTTGCTGAACGAAATCGCCCAGACTTTGGCCCCGGCGATCTCAGCGGCCTTGACCAGGATATCCTGGACCTTTTCGACGCTCCCGATGATTTTCGGATTACATCCTGAAGCTTCGACGATATAATGATGACCGATCGGTTCATACACTTTCTTGGGCATCTCGTTCATCCTCCATCCAAGCGGGAAATAGCGTTATTATTGCACATCCGCCCCCCCTGTCAAGAAAAACGAATCAAGCCTTGCCCCAAAATTTCATGATAAGGTTATCTTTTGTCTCCGAATCTCTCAAACTTGATTCCAGATGATTTTTTCTCTATGTCTATCAATTTCATAAGATTAGCGATCTTCATCACAATATTTTGGGGGTAGTCCTGAAGCGAATCCGTCATCTTAAGGGAAAACCCGCCGTTCATCTTTCACCGTGTTCAGAACGAGGTGGGTGACGGTCCGGTCGATATGGGGGACGGAATTGATTCGCTTTAAAAAACGATTGAGGTCGTCGGGCCCTTTGAACCAGGCGACGACGAGGGAATCCCATTCGCCGGTGATGTCGTAGACCGCAGCGACATGGGGATCTTCGGCGATTTTTTTTTGGGTTTCCAGAAGTTTCCCCTGCGAAATCCGGAGGGCGATCACCGCGCTCAATTCGAATCCGAGATGAGCCGGATCAATCACCGGGATATATCCGCGGATGATCCCCTTCGATTCCATGCTTTTCACGGCATGGATCACCGCCGTTACCGAGGTCCCGACTTCTTTGGCGATTTCCCGGAAGCTTTTCCTCGCGTTTTCATTCAATGAATTGATGACTTTTTTGTCCAGATCGTCGATCATATTGGACTCCTATGCATAAATATTATAACATTATTCATTCATTTGTCTTTTTTTTTAACATATTTATTGACATTTGTATTTTATTTCATCTATTATGTAGACACAAGACGGAGATAGCATGAATAACGAAAATCTCTCTGCCCTTAAAACGCATGGATATGCGAACGAAGAAGAAGTACTGCGAACCGTCCTCGATCCCACTCATAAGATCGAATTCATCCGGGTGATCTTCCCCGATATCCTCGGACGTCCCATGGATTTTTCCTTTCCCTCCGGCGAACTCGAAAAAGCGTTCCGGGACGGGAAGGGATTCGACGGATCGTCGGTCGAAGGATTCGTCCGCATCGAGGAGAGCGACCTCAACGTCAAGCCCGATCCGGCCACTTTCCGGATTCTGCCCTGGACCTACCAGGGATTTTCTCCGGAAACGACCTGGCGGGAAGGGATCATGTTCGGGGACATCATGACCCCGGAAAAAACACCCTACGAAGGAGACGCCCGCAATATTTTGAAAAAAGCCCTCCGTCGGGCCCAGGCCGATTTCGGCATCGACGCCTTTAAAGTCGGTCCGGAAATGGAATTTTTCCTTTTCGCGAACGATCGCGAAGCTCTGCCGCTCGATGACGGCGGGTATTTTTTCGCCGGCCGGCACGGGGAGATCCGGAAAGAAATCCAGATCCTTCTGAAACGCATGGGCATCCACTCCGAATACGATCATCACGAAGCCGCCCCCGGTCAGCATGAAATCGACTTCCAATATACGGACGCGCTCGAGATGGCCGATACGGTCATGATCGTCCGTTACATGGTCAAACGGGTCGCCCGGATGCACGGCCTCTACGCCACCTTCATGCCCAAACCCATCAACGGCCAGAACGGAAGCGGCATGCATGTCCATCAATCGCTCTGGCGGGACGGGCGGAATCTCTTTTTCGACGAAGCCGGGCCGTATCAGCTTTCGGAGACGGCCCGCTCTTATATCGGCGGACTGACCCATCACGCCCGGGACTTCTCGGCCGTCTTCAGTCAATGGGTCAATTCCTACAAACGGCTGATCGAAGGATACGAAGCCCCGGTCTACATCGCCTGGGGGCAGAAAAACCGTTCGGCCTACATCCGCGTCCCGCGGTACCAGCCCGGCAAGGAAAACGCCACCCGCATCGAATTGCGGTCGCCCGACCCGGGATGCAATATCTATCTGGCCTTCGCGGCGATGCTGGCGGCCGGGCTGGACGGCATTCGGAATCGATATCCCCTCCCCGATCCGGTCGAGGAGAATATCTACGAAATGAGCGGTTCCCGGCAGAAAAAATTCCGCATCCAAACTCTGCCCCGGAATCTCGACGAGGCGCTCCGTCTCTTCGAAAAGAGCGAGATGATCCGGACCGTGCTGGGCGATCATATCCATTCCAAGTTCATCGCCAACAAGCGCGAGGAGATCGACGAATACGCCAAAAACGTTTCGGCCGAATTCGACAAACAGGTCAGCGACTACGAAATCCAGCGCTACCTGCCGATCCTCTGACGGCGGCCGAGGCCCCGGGCTTGCCCGGGGGTAAAATTCCGCCGTACTCGCCCGTGGATTCAAGCCATGGGCGAGTGGCAAGCCGAAGGCTCGTCCCTTGACCGGAAGGGACGACCGGCCGCCTATTTCCCGGCCTTGATCTCGTCCCAGATTTTGACATAGAGGGCGTTGGCCGCCCCCAGATCGGCCAACACTTCACATTTGGCCCGAAGTTCGGGAGCAAGAAAAATCCCCGGATTTGTCCGGATGGCTTCGCTCAAGAGCGGATACGCGTCCTTATTCGGGCAGAGGTATTGGATGAATTCGGTGTTCTCGGCCGCGACTTTGGGATCGTGGACGAAGTTGATGAAGGCGTGGGCGAGTTTCACCTCCGAGGCGGTCTTGGCGATGACAAGATCATCGCACGAAATCACCCCCCCCTCTTGCGGCATGGCGAAGACGATGTCGGCGTTTTCGCCCTGGACCTGGAGGATGTCGCCGCTGTAGCCGTGAACGAGGAGGAATTCCCCGGAAGCGATTCCGGTCTTATACTGCTCATTCTCGAATTTGGCCAGGTTCGCCCTCCACCGCAGGACGACGTCTTTGGCCTTGTTCAGCTCCTCGGGATTCGTCGAGTTGAGGCTATAGCCGAGAAACTTCAAGGCCGCGCCGATTGTCTCCCGCATGTCGTTGAGCATGACTGTCCGGCCCTTCAGGTCGGTCCGGTCGAACATCCCCCAGGACGGCTTGAAATCCGCGACCTTGCTTTTCAAATAGGCGATCCCGGTGTTCGTCATCATGTAGGGGACGGAATGGTCCATCTTCGGATCGAGAGAGATGGCCAGGTAGTCGGAGTCGATGTGGATTAGGTTGGGAAGCCAGTCTCGGTTCAACGGTTGAAGCATACCCTGGCTCTGCATCAGGCTGACCATATAACTCGTCGGCGTGATCAGGTCGTATCCGGAGGCCCCGGCTTTGAGCTTGGCGTACATCGCCTCGTTCGAGTCGAACGTGTCGATGACGACCGTGCATCCGTTTTCCGCCTCGAACCGGGCGACGAGATCGGGCTTGACGTAGTCGGCCCAGGTGTAGATGTGAAGGACGGGCTGCGCTTTCGACCCGCCGCAGGCGGCGGCTCCAAGCGCGATCACAGCGATTCCCGCCCCGATGACCAAGCGACGAAGCGACGTGTGGGTCATATTCCTCCCTCCATAGCGCCGGATTTGGATAAGCGTTGACTCAAGAAAACGGTCCCGAAAGTGACCAGGAGCAGCAGCGTCGAAAGAGCGTTGATCAAGGGCGTCGCCCCATGCTTGATCATACTGTACACGCGGATCGGAAGCGTCGTCGCCCCCGGTCCGGCGACGAAAAACGTGATGACGAAATCGTCCACGGACAAGGTGAAGGCGATGAGCCCGGCGGCCGCCAGCCCGGGGGCAAGCATGGGCAGGAGAATCCGGCGGGCCGCCGTCCACCCGTTCGCCCCCAGGTCCCGGGCGGCTTCGACGATCGTGAAATCGAAATCCTGAAGACGGCCGAGGACGACCAAAGCGACATAGCTGATGCAGAAAGTCACGTGGGCCAGAACGATCGTGATCATCCCCAGCCGGAGGCCGGCCGCGACAAAGGCCATCAGCAGGCTGATGCCCATCAGGATTTCGGGCACGACCAAGGGGGTGTAGATCAGGGTGTAATGAAAGCGCTGGAGACGGGATTTCGCGAACCGATGAAGCGCCAAGGCCGAGGTGGTGCCCAAGACGAGCGAGACGAGCGTCACGACCAGGGCGATGAGCAGAGTGTTGCGGGCGGCTTCCCAGATCGCCGGCTCGTGGAAAAGCCGCGCGTACCACTTGAATGAAAATCCCTGCCACGCCCCGCCGAACCGGGCGGCGTTGAAGGACTGGATGATCAGAACGAGGATGGGAAGCCAAAAAAAGATCAGGACCGCCCCGGTGACCAGGAAGGGAAAACGGCTCCGCTTCATGAGCCCTCCGCCCGAACGATGACGGGTCGTTCCTTTTTCCGCTGGAGGACCAGAACCGCAAGAAGAGGGGCCAGAACGGCCAGGATCAGGACGATCGACAAAGCGCCGGCCAGGGGCAGGTTGCGGTCGACGAAAACCCGCTGGGCGATCTTGTTCCCAAGCAGTTCGCTTCCGGGTCCGCCGACGATGTCCGGAATGACGTAGGACCCGAGCGAGGGGATGAAGACAACCAGCACAGCCGTCATCAGCCCTTGCCGGATTCCGGGAAGAAAGATGGCGCGGAAGGCCTGGAACGGCCGGGCGCCCAAATCGCGGGCCGCTTCGATCAGCCGATAATCGAATTTCTCCGCGGCCGCATAAATCGGCAGGACGGCGAAGGGGAGAAACGTATAAACCGTGACCAGGACGACCGCGCCCAGATTATAAAGGAGGGAGGCCTGGGGCGAGACCCAGCCCAAGGTCACGAGAATTTTCTTGATCAGGCCCTCGGGATGGAGAATCGATTTCCAGGCGAAAATCCGAATGAGAAAACTCGTCCAGAAAGGGACGATGACGAGCATCAGGAGGAAATTCCGGCGGCGGAGTGGAGCCCGGGCGATGGCGTATCCGGTGGGCACAGCCAGACCCAAGCAGATCGCCGTCGTCAACAGGCTGACCCAAAGCGTTCGTCCGGCGATGATCAAATACTGCGGATCGGCCAGGGCTCGGATCGTGGCCGTCGTCCAACCCCGCCCGATCCCGCCGAACGGGTCCGCCGGACGGAAGGCAAGCACGAAGACGAGGGCCGTCGGGACGAAAAAAAACAGAAGGAGCCAGACGAAGGAGGGGAGCGTCAGGAACCACTCGCCGAATCTCTTTTTAGGCATCGCCCACTTTCTGAGGCGGCGCGGCGACGAGCTTTTCGTCATCCCGGCGGAATCCTTCGAGCATGAATCCGTCGTCTCCGTGCCACCAGATCCAAACCGCGTCCTTCCAGCGGATGGGTTTCTCATCCAGGAAGAAGCGGGCATGTTGGCGAAGGACCTGGATCCGGTGCTCCCCCGATCGGACCCAGTACTTCGTCGTGGGGCCCAGATAGATCACGTCCTCGACCACGCCCGGGACGGCGTTCCGCTTCGGTTTCGGTTCCGGCCGGTCGCGCGAGATCTGGATTTTCTCCGGCCGGATACTGAGGAAGACCTCGTTTCCGTCGGCGATCTGCTTGTCGTTGTACGTCATCACCTCGGGCCAGCCGTCGATCCGAAGGCGGCAATACTCCGGATCCGGATGATCGGCCACGACGCCTTCGAGAAAGTTGGTGTCGCCGATGAAAGCCGCGACGAAGCTCGTCCGCGGCGCTTCATAGATCTCGGCCGGCGGGCCGATTTGTTCGATCCGGCCGGCGTTCATGACGCCGATCCGGTCGCTCAGGCTCATGGCCTCGCCCTGGTCGTGGGTGACATAGAGGAACGTGATCCCGACTTCGTCGTGGATCATGTCGAGCTCGATCAGCATCCGCTGGCGGAGCTTCAGGTCAAGGGCCGCCAACGGCTCGTCGAGCAGGAGAACGTCCGGTTTGTTGATGAGGGCTCGGGCCACGGCCACCCGCTGTCTCTGCCCGCCGGAAAGAAGGTCCGGTTTCTTCCCGGCCTGATCCTCCATCCGAATGAGGCGGAGCATGGTCTCGACCTCGCGGTCGATTTCGGCCTTCGGCCGCTTGGCGATCTCGAGCCCGAAGGCGATGTTCTGACGGACGGTCAGATGGGGAAACAGGGCATAGCTCTGGAAAATCGTATGGACCCGGCGCCGGTTCGGGGGAAGATCGGTGATGTCGCGGCCGTCGAGGAACACTCGGCCCCGGTCGGGATTCTCGAAACCGGCGGCCAGACGGAGCATGGTCGTCTTTCCGCACCCGCTCGGCCCGAGCAGGGAGAAAAATTCGCCGCGCTTGATCTCGAGCGAAACGTCATCGACGGCCTGGATCGAACCGAAGCGTTTGGAAATTCGTTGGAATTCAAGAAATTCGGACACGTCTTCCCTTCTTGGAGGGGCCATTATGGAACAAACATTCTGGTTTTTCAAGACCGAATATGCTATAAATACGCCCGACGCAAATGAATGTCATTTCGATAGTTATCCAAATTTTCGTCCTCTTGTTCGCCATCACGGTGCATGAGGCCTCGCACGGCTGGGCGGCCAAGAAATTCGGGGATCCGACCGCCTTTAATCTGGGCCGGGTGACACTCAACCCGCTGGCTCATATCGATCCATTCGGGACGATTCTGATGCCCCTCCTTCTGTCCCTGGCCGGAATGCCGGCCTTCGGCTGGGCCAAGCCCGTCCCCGTCAATCCCTACAACCTCCGCCATCCCCGCCGGGACAATCTCTGGATCTCGTTCGCCGGCCCGGCCGCGAATATGACCGTCGCTCTTTCCTCCCTCGTTCTCCTCTTTATTTTAAAGCTGTCGATTCCCGGCCTCGGCCAGTTCATCAAGGCCCTCATCAACGGCTTCTTCCGTCAAATGGGCTTTCTCCTGCCCGTCCTCCCGCGCGGGTTTTATCCGCTCGAGGGTCTGGTTCTGATCCTTCTGATGCTCATCCTGATCAATTCCTATTTCGCCCTCTTCAACCTCATTCCGATTCCCCCGCTCGACGGCTCGGGAATTCTCATGGGCCTGCTCTCGGAGAACGCCGCGAGCCGCCTCGACCGGATCCGGCCGTTCGGCTTCATCATCGTCCTGATGCTGATTTATATGCGCCTTCTCGACGTGCTCATGTGGCCCGTCAAACTCATGATTGTGATCCTTCTCGGATGAATAACTCCGCCCCCGTCAAAACCGTCCTCAGCGGCATGCGGCCCACCGGCCCGCTCCATCTTGGCAATTACGTCGGCGCCCTCCGCAACTGGCTCAAGCTCCAGGATCTCCACCGGTGTTTCTACACCATCGTCACCTGGCACGCCCTCAGTTCGGAATACCTGAATTCCCAAGCGATCAGAGGCTACAGCTTTGAAGTGGCCGTCGATTGGCTCAGCGTCGGCCTCGATCCCGAAAAATGCGTCCTGTTTCTCCAATCCGAAGTCAAGGAACACGCTGAGCTTCATCTCATCCTTTCGATGGTCACGCCCCTGCCCTGGCTCGAGCGCGTTCCGACTTTCAAGGAACAGCTTCAGGAGCTCCAGGAAAAGGAGTTGAACACCTACGGATTCTTCGGGTATCCGGTCCTGCAGGCCGCCGACATCGTCATCTACAAGGCCGATTTCGTCCCGGTGGGCGAGGACCAAGCCGCCCACCTCGAGCTGTCTCGGGAAATCGTCCGCCGGTTCAACCGCATCTTCGGCCCAATTTTTCCCGAACCCCGGACCCTGCTGACCGAAGTCCCCCGCCTGGCCGGAACGGACGGGCGGAAGATGAGCAAATCCTATCATAACGCCATCTATCTAAAAGACTCCGCCGAAACGATCCGAATGAAAATCATGCCGATGGTCACCGACACCCGGCGGGTGCGGCGGACCGATCCCGGGGAACCGAACGATTGCCCGGTCTTCACCCTCCATCGGGCCTTCGTTCCGAGCGAAAAGCAGGAAGAGATCGCCGGCGGTTGCCGGTCGGCCGCGATCGGCTGCCGCGACTGCAAGTCGGTCGTTCTGGAATACTTATTCAGATTCCTCGAGCCGATTTGGGAACGCCGCCGTCAATTTGAAGAGCGTCCCGGCCGGATCTGGGAGATCCTCGAGGCCGGGAACGTCAAAGCCCGGCGCGTCGCCCAAGCCACAATGGCCGAAGTCCGGGCGGCGCTGGGTTTCTAGGGTCGAAGGTTCGAGCGAATGGCCCGCCGCGAATATCCGAACGAGGAAGGACCCCTCGAAATCCCCTGTCCCGAGGGGCCCGCCTATCCGAACGAGGAAGGCCCCCTGGGCGAGGCGCCGGGGACGGCGTCCCTCCGGCCGGAGGAAGACGGATACCGGATCAAGCTCGACATCTTCGAAGGCCCTCTGGATCTTCTTCTCTTTCTGATCAAAAAGAAGAAAATCGAAATTCAGAACATCCCCCTCGCCCTGATCACCCGCGAATACCTCGACTACCTCCACGAACGGGAGCACATCAATCTCGATCGGGAAGCCGAATTCCTCCTGATGGCCGCCCTCCTCATCTACATCAAGTCGCAGATCCTTCTCCCGCGGGAACAGCCGATCGAGCCGGATATCGATCCCCGGAAGGAACGGCCCGACCGGACCGGGGACTACGAGCGGGTGCGGGTCGTTTCCGCGGTGCTCCGGGACAAGGAGGAAGAGCAGTCCACGATCTGGCGGCGCACGGCCCTGAACGCCCCTCTTCCCGAACAGGATCTGGACCTCATCGAGGTCTCCCTCTTCGACTTGGCCGAATCCTTCTTCACCATGATGAAGCGGAAGCAAGCCGCGCCGCAGAAGATCCTCAAAACCAAGGAAATCTCCGTCACCGACAAAACGAAGGAGATCGTGCTCGCCCTGCAGACCAAAGGATTTCTCGATTTTCTCGAATACCTGGACGCCCAGGAAACCCTGGAGGAGGCCCTGGTCGCCTTCTTTTGTCTTCTCGAGCTCATCATGGCCCGCAGGGTCAGGGCCATCCAGGAACAACTTTTCAACACGATCAAAGTCTGGCTGCGCAAAGAGCCGGCCGGTGAGGACGCCTGATGGACCATTTAAAAAACATTCTCGAAGCCTTGATTTTCATCTCGGTCGAACCCTTAACCCTGGACAAGATGAAGGAAGTGCTGGACGACGTGTCCGAGGAGGACATCCTCCAAGCCCTCTTCCGTCTCGGAACGGAGATGGAGGAATCCCCCCGGGCCATCCGGCTCGTCCAGACCGGGGGCGGCTGGGTGTTCATGACCAAGTCGGCCTTCGATGCCCCGGTCCGCAAGCTTCTCCAGATCGAGCGGCGGAAAAAATTATCGCCGGCCGCGCTCGAAGCCCTTTCGGCCGTGGCCTACCATCAACCCGTCACCCAGACCGATATTATGGCCATCCGGGGGGTCGATTCGACCCACTCCCTCCACACCCTTCTCGAAAACAAGCTCATCAAGATTTCCGGCCGCAAGGACGCTCCGGGACGCCCGCTGCTCTACAAGACCACCGAAAAATTCCTGGCTTACTTCGGCCTGAATTCCCTCGAGGATCTTCCCCGGGAGGAAGAGCTCAAAAAGATTCTGGAGGAGGGCAACACCTGATCCTCCCCGGCCGAAACGGCCCCTAACTTCAAATGATATCGTAAGTTAGCATTGACAAACCGGCGGCGATCGGATAGACTTAGCCGTCATTTTTGCTCGGAAAGAAAATCATCATGCCGATGCCTGATAAGTCCACTATGCTCCGCGGAGCAA
>Ga0315287_10001090_pt1 | contig 24553 bp, 26 predicted proteins | sample YL17G11_0_MG_FD_205037 | JGI IMG/M metagenome (GOLD analysis project Ga0315287, IMG submission 205037) | Sediment microbial communities from Yellowstone Lake, YNP, Wyoming, USA - YL17G11_0 | ecosystem: Environmental > Aquatic > Freshwater > Lake > Sediment | place: USA: Wyoming | collected... | reverse complement strand
TCTGGCCACTCCGAAAAGCCAAAAAATGCATAACTCATGAAAACTCTATCTCTTCTCTTTGAGAACAACCGGAAATGGGCCTCTCAAATTTCCCAAACTAACCCATCCATTTTCTCCGAGCTTGCCCAACAGCAGACCCTGGGGTTTCTCTGGATTGGTTGCTCGGATAGTCGAGTTCCAGCTAATGAAATCATCGGCCTGCTGCCCGGTGAACTCTTTGTACATCGCAACGTTGCAAATCTTGTAATTCACACAGATATGAATTGTCTCTCCGCACTGCAATATGCCGTAGAAATATTGAAAGTCAAACATGTTATTGTCTGCGGTCATTATGGGTGCGGTGGCGTAAAAGCTGCGCTGGAAAGCCAACCTCATGGACTGATCGACAATTGGCTTCGTAACATTCGCGATATTCATCAAAGACGAGCGAGTGAACTTTTGCAGTTTTCCAATGCGGAAGAAAGGATCGATCGGCTCTGCGAGTTGAATGTGATCGAACAAGTAAAGAATGTTGGAAACACAACGATTATTCAAGAAGCATGGCAAGCAGGCCAAATGGTGACCATACATGGTTGGATTTATGCAATCTCGAACGGATTGTTGAAGGACTTGGATGCTTGTGCTTCTTCAATTGATGAATTGACAAGATTGGAAAACCTGTAAACTATAGGCTGGCAATAACGGTGACAATCGGTCTAACGCCGGCTTTAGTGGTTAGCATCAAAGAACTCGTCGCTTTCGCCACGGCCACGCTGCTTGTTGGAGCAGCTATCGAAAGTGTTGTAAAAGAAGCAGCGAATATCATCAATCCCGGTCTCCTGAAATCAAAGGGCTTTATACGCTTAACACATTTATTCAATGGAGGTACTATAAAAATATGAACAACATTAATGGCAATAAAAAGGGATTGTCGCCAAAACAACGTGAAGAACTTCTCAGGGCGCTGAAAACCCGCTTTGAGAAAAACATGAACCGTCATAAAGGTCTTGAATGGGCTAAAGTACAAGCAAGGCTGGAAGCTAACGCTGAAAAACTATGGTCGCTCAATGAAATGGAAAGAACCAGTGGCGAACCGGATGTTGTGGCCCATGATAAAAAGACGGGCGAATACATTTTTTATGATTGTTCACCGGAAAGTCCTAAAGACCGCAGAAGTATTTGCTATGACCGTGAAGCGCTGGAGTCAAGGAAAGAATATAAACCGAAAACCAATGCTATGGATATGGCGGCTGCCATGGGCATTGAGCTTTTAACGGAAGAACAATATCGGGAATTGCAGAAACTTGGAAATTTCGACACGAAAACATCGAGCTGGGTGAAAACACCTTCTGAGATTAGAAAACTCGGTGGTGCCATCTTTGCTGATCGTCGCTACGGCCATGTCTTTGTGTATCACAACGGCGCAGAATCCTACTATGGTGCCAGGGCGTTCCGCGGCTCGCTAAGGGTCTAAACTTTGCGCGGACAGCACCGTTGCGTCAGCGCAGGACCTGTTCCAAATAGCTAAAAACCACCTGCTGCCCTTCCTTGATCCCAAAAAGAATGAGTTTTCTGCTCCACCACTTCTCAACAGAATCGAGATTTTCCCTTCATCGGAAGCAACCTACCAGGTGAGAATCGAACTACATTTCCCGAACGATGAAGGTGCCAATTGGTGGGTTCGCTTTAACGTCCCCTATCCATTCCCGCCGTTCCCGTATGGAAACGAGCGTATCTATTGGCCAGTTGAATTGGGACAGGCAGTCGAATAATGGTTCACGCGCCTATCACTTCTATCAACCCGACGGCGGGTTATCTCCAAGGGTTAGGCAGCACTGAGAGGTTCGCATGTACGAGACGCTCGTTCTGGTCGATCAGGACTCACGTATCAGCGCAGACGACCTTGAGAGGCAGCTCAGGGTCTTCTGTGATGATCGTGGCGCTCATAGACTGCAACTGATTCGCAAGGGCGAGGGCTTCTCGATCAAGTGGCCAGGATTCGCGCTTGTGGTCAATCGAAACACCCGACCAACTGTCCTGGCGGAGTCGGTTGACATCGCGGCCCGGTTCGCAGCAGGCCGGCCTGAGCAGGAGAAGATCGCGCTGTGTTCCGTCCGTATCGAAATTTCTGGAGACAACGATCCAGGTATGGATTACTCCAACGACTTCTGCCTAATACTTGAGGCCATCGAGGAGTTGGGTATCGTTTACACGTTTGATTCGGGCAGCGGCCAGTTCATGAACTTATAATGCTGCCTATCAGCTCGCTGAGGCTGACCCGGCTGGCAGGGCACTTGATTTCTTGTAAGGAGGTAAATAATGGCAGATCCTCTCTGGATGGAATTACGACAGTTTGCCCAGCAAATAGCATGGCCAACCGCAATGGCAGCCGACCCTGAAAGTCGGGTCGTATACGAAGCCGGACTTGATATGGTCAATTCTTATTCCGGCGACCCGGCCGTTCTGGTGAAAGCGTTGAGACAGTTTGGTCAGTGCCGGTCGGCCGCCTATGCCAACGCCGGGATTGCGGCTGTTCTGATGATAGGCTCATATTTACGAGGGGATACTTACGACCAAAACGGCTTGCGGGAAGCAGAACGGTTCTTGCGGAAAGCACAAGAGGCGGTTCCCGATCGAGCCGAGATCAATTTTCTAAATGCCAAACTTGAATTGATGCGCCAAAATGATGGGAACGCAAGAAAACTTCTGAATGAGCTTCATAAAAAATATCCCCCAAGTTTTCACGTTTTATCAGTTGAATTATGGTATTGGTATAACCAGCGCAACCTGACCTTCGCTGAGAAAACATACGAGAGATTGAAGGCCTGCGCGGATACCCAAGCCCGCCAACTCCAGGCAGCAAACCAAATTGCGGGTTGTTACCGGGCTTGCCATGATCTTGACAAGAGCCTTATGGCGTACCGCGAGCTATTGGCGATAGATCCTCAAGATCCATGGAGTTGGCATAATTTGAGCCTGATCCAAATTGAGAAAGGGGATTTTCTGGAAGCCGAGAAATCGAATGAAAAGGCACTGATGTTAATGGATTTTCCCGCAGCCCGTCAAACCCTACGATTCCTACAAGAAAAAAATAAAAAGGGCGATTTTTGGAAAAAAGCAGGGGGGTTATTTGGATCGAAATGAGGTGCCTAGCGGATTTTTATAAGCTTGTAAAAAATAGTAAGAATGAAAAACGCGCTCACAAAGTATGCCGGGATATCGCCAACACTTTACAGTGGTTCATGCTATCCCCTTTAGGGGACAGGCGAACGCGCTGACCTGGTTCATCAGGATAGGCGGGGCGGGCCTTTGGCCTCGTAAAACCCTCGGGACAACAGAGCACCAAGGACAGGCCGCAAATTGTAAGGCAGCCAACCCCAGAAGCGAATTCTAATTGCATAGTAATTGATAAAGCTCACTCATAGGAAGAATAAGACATATGATTTAGGACTAATTGGGTAATATTTTGCGATTATAATGGCCATAGATATGGATGACCTTATGATCTGGGGGTTTGGTATGCCTCATGGCATTCTTTATTGAAAAGGAGGAAGTTAAGCAATGGCAAAACTAAATCGCACAAAGGATGACCCCTGGGTCCTCAAGACCCCTCCGGGTACTTCAGAGTACACAATGCACATCGATGTCAAAGATGGAAAGCAAGTCCTCGTTTGTACCGTCGGAAGTACGGTGCTTCTTTATGATGCCCGATGTATCGATGACCTCTACGCCATGTTGAAGAAGGCTGGCGACTGGGTTGAACTTGGCGGCGCGGACGAGCAAAAGCCCTCCAAGGAAGGGACAGTGGAAGCCTGGGGCAGGTCTCCGACCAATCCAGTCAAAGGATGGTATGGATTGAAAAAGGGGCTTCGCGGCCGCTTTGGGGTTTACGTCCCACCGTTGATGGAAGCCCTCGATCTTTGCGAACTGGAGCACAACCCAAAGAACAATCGAATGCGCGCAAAGTAAGCCGGCTCCCGCATTTTGCAACGTTGCTTCATCCATTCCCGTTCAACCAATTTCGGGAGCAGTACGCCTACAGGATTTAACCATCAGGTGCACCAGCGAGCATCAAGGGTGAACGGACCAGACATGGATAAGATCTATCGTTATTGCAAAGGGAGGCGCCCAGAGCGCGATGGAGGAGAAGATCATTGTTGAAAATGTGAAAGTTCCAGGAATTTCAACTCGTGTCAGCAAGGTTATGTACGATGCAATGCTGCAGGCAATGTGGAAAGTTCTCCCGACAAAGTCGCCTGGCCTGACACAGGCCGAGATCCGCGAGGCGGTAGTGCCATACCTGCCTGAGTCTTTATTCCCAGGCGGCGCGAAGGCTGGATGGTGGGCTAAAACCGTGTAACTGGACCAGGAGGCAAAGGGAAACCTGGTTCGAGAAACCTCCAAGCCGTTGCGCTGGTATCGTGTCGTCTGAAAAAGAGCAAAAAAGGAGTAAAGCATGGAACTCGGTGCATTTTCAATCAGCCTGGCGGTAAAGGATATCGAGGCGTCGAAGGCTTTTTACAAAAAGCTTGGCTTTAAGGTCTTCGGAGGAGATCTCTCGCAAAACTGGTTGATATTGAAGAACGGCGATCACGTGATAGGATTATTTCAAGGAATGTTCGAGAAGAACATCTTAACCTTCAACCCAGGCTGGGACAGCAGCGCCCACAAGCTCGATGCTTTCACGGACGTGCGCGAGTTACAGCGTCAGTTGAAGGCGCAGGGTGTGGAGTTACAAAGCGAGGCGGACGAGAATACAACCGGACCTGCCAGTTTTGTCGTCGTGGATCCCGACGGAAACCCGATACTCGTCGATCAGCATATCTGAGCAGGGGATTTTCAGTGCCTGAGCATTTTCTTGTACAATTAACCTTGTCCACGCCCGCCCGGTTGCCGAGTCTGTCGATGCCTACGCCAGTACCCTGCAGTCCCCTTTCGGGGACAAGCGAACACCAAGGATAAACCTTTGAACCTTGGAAGAGCATGGGAAAAAAACGTCAAAGACGGGTCTCAAACCCAGACATAAACCATGCGGGGCAAGTCCGTTAGGCATCACCAACATGTCGCTTTAAGCTAAAGGAGGAATCTCATGGCAATTCCGCAAGGACTCCGCGACTTGATCGAAAAGGGATGCCCGGCCCACTTCGTGACCATCAATCCCGATGGAAGTCCCCACGTCACACTCATTTGGATTGGCCTTGATGGAGATGATATCGTGGCGGCCCATCTCCCTGAGAACCGCAAAGTCAAGAATATCCGCCGGAATCCGCACGTGGCAATTTCCCTCCAAGCTGACACCAAGAGCGCCATGGGGCTCACCGAGTACGCAGTGCTCTATGGACAAGCCCGCATCGAGGAGGGGGGTGCACCTGAGCTCCTCCAGAAGCTCGCCGAGACCTACATGGGGCCGGGCGTGAAGTTTCCACCGATGGACAATCCACCCCCAGGGTTCATCACGCGTGTGCAGGTCACGAAGGTCACGGGCGTGGGGCCTTGGACCGGCCGCCCGGTATGAAAACTCAGAGCCGACTGCTGCAATGGTGGTTTGGGACGCCCAGGGGAGACGGCCGATGAGTACGGAGTCCGAAGCAGACTACGGGCGCGGGATATGGAACGTTTGGCTCTGGATTGCCATCGGGCTCATCTTTTGGGGCCTCAGTTTCTTTAGTTCCAGCGGACCGAGGTCGCCCTATTGGGCATCCGAGCTGTTGCTCTATGCCCTCATGCTTGTTGGGATGTGGGCGAACAGGAAGCACCAGCTCAGTAAGAGGATCCGTGTCCCAAAGCCTCTGGCACCCCTAGCATACGTTTTCCTGGTTTGGCTATTCGGGATGCTGTTTGAGCTTAGCCTGACCGTCACGGGCGAAGGTGTAGGAGGGATGCACTCTGAGACCTGGCCCTCATTCATTCTGGCTCAGGGGGACTACATTCTCATCGCCGTTGTATCCTATCTTGTTATCCGCCGCACCCATGCCGGCTTCCGTGACACTTTCTTCTTTGCTGGCGGTATGAGCCTCACCGAGGGGCTTATCTTCACCGGAGTTCTCTCCTCCCTGATCGTCTCGCCGTTGTTCTGGCTTGCCCCATTAGGGCTTGCCTACTACACACTTGCATACGCCAGTTTCGTTGCTCTCCCCCTTCTGTTCATTGATGGGGAACTTCTCTGGAAAAACTCCTTACAGCCCAAGAAGCGCACTATTCTCTTCTACTGGGCGCTCGGTTTCGGGTTGGCCTTTGCGATCCGCCTGTTCTGGGGGCTCCTCTATGGCCCATTCGTAACTCAGCTATTCCGCCTACCTCCCGGACCATAGTCTTGCCAGCCCCACACGAGTCCCTTGGGGTGAGTGGCATCTGCTGCTGGTGGACGGGGGCAACAGGGCGCAGTGAGTGTGGATGAGAGTCGCAACTCTGCTGGATGCAACATCGTAGGTTCTTTTAGTTTGCGCTTGTTCAAAATAATCCTGGAGAAAACTCATGAAAGCGATCATCCATAGAAAATACGGATCCCCCGATGTCCTTGAAATGGTCGAGCTCGAAAAGCCCGCGCCGAAGGACGATGAAGTGCTGGTCAAGATCCACGCGGCCTCCGTCAACGCGCTGGACTGGCATCTTCTGACCGCGGACATTTTCCTTGTGCGTTTGATGGGCCAGGGTCTGATCAAGCCCAAGGACACCAGCGTCGGCGCGGACATTGCCGGGCAGGTCGAAGCGATTGGGCCGAACGTCAAGCAGTTCAAGGTGGGCGACGAGGTGTACGGCGACATTGCCGGTTCCGGGCAGAGCGGATTCGCCGAGTACTGCTGCGTCCGTGAGAAGAAGTTGGCGTTGAAGCCGGCCAACATTTCGTTCGAACTGGCCGCGGCGGTGCCCGTGGCGGGGATCACTGCCTTGCAGGGATTGCGCGACAAGGGGCAGATCAAGCCCGGGCAAAAGGTGCTGATCCAGGGAGCCGCCGGCGGGGTGGGGACGTTCGCAGTGCAGATCGCCAAATACTACGGGGCCGAAGTCACCGCCGTGACCTCCGCAGGGAACATGGACCAAGCGCGCACCATGGGCGCCGATCACGTAATCGACTATACAAAAGAAGATTTCACCAGGAACGGGAAGCAGTATGACCTGATCCTGGCGGCCAACGGGCATCATCCGCTTTCGGCGTACAAGCGCGCGCTAACCCCAAAGGGCATCTACGTCATGGCGGGCGGCCCGCCAGGGCAAATTTTTCAGGCTATGCTGCTGGGATCCTTCTATTCGGAAAAAGAAGGCAGGCAGCTGGGAGGCGTATCCGCGCATCAAAGCCAGGAGGATCTGGTTTTTCTGAATGGGCTTTTGGAATCTGGCAAGGTCGTTCCCGCGATCGACAGGCGTTTCCCACTGGAAGAAGCTGCAGAGGCCGTACGCTACCTCGGCACGGGACATGCGAAAGCGAAAATCATCGTCACCGTGAAGCACGACTAACGGAGGCTAAATCATGCTCGATACAAGAATCATCCTCGCGGGGATCTGGGTGGCGCTCATGCTGACGTACCTCCTGGGGGACGTGCTGCGAATCTTCAGCGGAGACTTCAAAGCAGGGGAAATGGCAGGCAAGCCGTTCAACCCGACTCAGGGCATGTGGCTGGGGATCTCTGTTTTGATGGTGATTCCGATACTCATGGTGGTGCTGTCCCTGATGCTGCCTTATTCCGCAAACCGCTGGACCAACATCGTCGTCGCCGTTTTCTTTTTCATCTTCAATATCATCGGCTTGCCGACCTACCCGTCCGCCTATGACAAGTTCCTGATCGTTGTGGGGTTGGTGTTCAATGCCCTGACGGTCTGGACGGCGTGGAATTGGGTCTGAACGAGACATTTCCCGGGAATTAAGTAATTCACCCTTGACAAAATGTAAGGTATACATTACTATATGTATACCTTACTATACTATTAGTAATCTTTAGATTACACAAGGAGAAGAAATGTCCAACCGAAAAACTGAAATTACTGTATCTCTGGTCAGCACCCTCGCTGTCCTGGCCTACTACCTGGTCAACATCTTCCAGATGATCCAGGGGGGAGGCTTGAACTCAGCGGAAGTCTTCAGGCTGTGGGCGGTGGTTATCATCGCGACCATCATCCTGAACATCGCCGGCAACATCATCACCAACATCGTGATCAACATCGTCCACGCCATCAAAACCCAAAAGGGCGAGGAAGTGCGCATGCTCGAGGATGAGCGCGACAGGCTCATCGGGCTGAAGGGCGACCGCGTATCCTACCTCGCGTTCTCCATCGGCGTATTCCTGTCCATGCTCACCTTTGCCCTGGGCCAGCCTCCCCTGGTGATGTTCAGCCTGATCGTTCTCTCCTCGTTGATAGCGGAAATCTTCGGGGACGTCTCGCAGTTCCTTTTCTACAACAGGGGGGCGTGACATGGAAAAATTCAAGATTCGCAACAACATCCGCAGGCTGCGTTTTGACCGCGGCGAGATGACCCAGGAAGCACTGGCGGAAAAAGCCGGCGTGACCCGGCAGACCATCATCGCCATCGAAAGCTCGAAATACTCCCCCTCCCTCGAGCTGGCCTTCCGCATCGCCCAGGCCTTCGGCGTGCCCCTGGCGGAAGTGTTCTCCTACACTCCCGAGCATGATCAAGGAAACAGCTCATGAAAGCAATCGTTTACACAGAATACGGCCCGCCGGAAGTCCTTCACCTAAAAGAGGTGGAGAAACCGACCCCGAAGGACAATGAAATATTGGTAAGGGTGCATGCCACAACCGTCACCATCGGGGATACGATCATGCGCAGCCTCAAGATCCCCGGCCCTTGCTGGCAGCAGCTCTTATCTCGCCTTTACCTGGGGATTCGAAAACCAAAAAGAACCATTCTGGGGATGGAACTGGCAGGGAAAATTGAATCGGTCGACGGGAAAGTAACCCGCTTCAAGCCGGGCGACCCGGTCTTTGCCTCCACCTTTGCGGTTAATTTTGGAGGGTATGCTGAGTACAAATGCCTGCCCGAAGACGGGGTAGTGGCTATCAACCCGGCCAACCTCACCTGCGAGGAAGCCGCTGCCATTCCCGGCGGGGGGATGACGGCGTTGCGCTGCCTCAGGAAAGGAAATATCCGGAGCGGACAAAAGGTCCTCATTTATGGCGCTTCTGGAGCGGTGGGAACTTTTGCGGTACAGCTTGCCAGGCACCACTTTGGGGCAGACGTGACCGGAGTATGCAGCACGACAAACCTGGAATTGGTGAAATCCCTGGGCGCCGACAAGGTCATTGATTACACACAGGAAGACTTCACCCAAAGCGGCGAGAGCTACGACGTTATTTTTGACGCGGTGGGCAAGCTCTCACCTTCCCAAGGAAAAAAGGCGCTTAAGCAGACAGGCGTCACTCTCAACGTTCTTACATCGTCAGACGGAGCTGAAAAGGTTGAAGACCTGCTCTTCCTCAAGGAGCTGATTGAGGCAGGGAAGATAAAACCGGTCATCGACAGAGTCTATCCGATGGAACAAATTGTCGAGGCGCACCGGTATGTCGAACAAGGGCATAAGAGGGGAAATGTAGTGATTACATTGGATAAAGACCTATGAAAGCCATCATTTGGGCAAAATACGGGCCGCCGGATGTTCTTCAACTGAGAGAGGTGGAAAAACCGACTCCTAAAGACAATGAAGTCCTGATCAAAATACATGCGACAACCGCAGCAACTCCGGATTCTGAGCTCCGCAGGCTCAAGCTGCCTCTCTTGTTTGCGATCCCCCTGCGGCTGTATATAGGTGTCATAAAACCGACCAGGATAACGATTCTTGGGACGGAGTTCGCCGGTGAGATCGAATCAGCCGGCAAGGCTGTGACCCGCTTTAAGCCAGGCGACCAGGTCTTTGGATATACCGGTCTTGGTATGGGAACCTATGCCCAGTATTTGTGTCTGCAAGAATATCCTTCAGGGTGGGCCGGGGTACTGGGAACAAAACCGGTCAATATGACATACGAGGAGGCAGCCGCTGTACCGTTTGGTGGACTCGAAGCCCTGCATGCTCTTGGAAAAGCATATATTCAGCGCGGACAAAAGGTTTTGATCGTTGGCGCAGGCGGGAGTATCGGCACATACGCAGTTCAGCTTGCCAAATACTACGGGGCTGAAGTGACTGGCGTGGACCACACGGTGAAGTTGGACATGTTGCGCTCGATCGGTGCAGACCATGTCATTGATTTCACCCGGGAAGATTTCACCAAAAACAGCCAGAGGTACGATGTCATATTGGATACGATCGACAAGAGCCCGTTTTCAGGCAGCCTGAGGTCGCTCAACGAAAATGGGGCTTACCTGAATGCCAACCCTGGTGTGTTCGACAGGATTCGATGGCGATTGTCTTCGAAAAACAGCACCAGGAAAGCGATTCCCTGGACAGCGGGTTATTCCACCGATAACCTGCTTGCCCTGAAAGAGCTGATCGAGGAGGAAAAGATAAAGCCGGTCATTGATCGGCGTTACCCGCTGGAACAGATCGTCGAAGCCCACAGGTATGTCGATACCGGGCAGAAGAAGGGGAATGTCGTCATAATCGTGGGACACGTTAACAAGAACTAACCCCGCTTGCACTTGATCATCCATCTCCGATTCCCGAAGGAATCGGGGACGATGTGGTGGATGGGGGCAATAAAGCGTCTAATGTACAAAACAGGGTTTACAGAATTAAGGCAGCAATCATAAAAATATGATTGCTGCCTTAATATTTAACCTTGACAAAATATAAAGTCAATAATATAATTAACTCTACTTAATAAATAGGCCGACTTAACTATGACTTCATCTTCAGAACTAACCGAGACGATCCGCCAGTGGATGGACGTGATCACCACCCGCTCCATGCAGGAGCGGTCTCATTTTGTTAAGGCAACCGGGCTGTCCCTGCCACAGTTTGGCATCCTGATGCATTTGTATTACTCGAAGAACTGTGGCATTTCACACCTCGGCGAGCACATGGATATTTCGGCGCCGGCTGCCAGCCAGATCGTGGACCGCCTGGTACAGCACGGGCTGGTGGAACGCACCGAGGACCCGAACGACCGCCGCGCCAAACAGTTGACGCTTACTCCCAAAGGCCGCGAGTTGATCGAGACGGGCATCGTCGCCCGCACCCGGTGGGTGGACGAGCTGGCTGCTTCGCTGTCGCCTGAAAACTACGATGCCGTGGCATCCACACTGGCCATGCTCACCGAGGCGGTCCGCCGCCTTGAGCAATCTGAAATTAATAAATTGTGATTCACCCGATGTTATATATTTTGGAAAGGAAATAATCCGTGCAAGCAACTCCCACCATGTCACGAAGCGTTCCCCGCAAGCGCGAAAAAGGAAAATCGCGTGGGTCGCTGGGGCGCGCCATCCGCTATCTTGGTCATTACAAGAAGCAGGCGTTGATCCCCTATTTATTCCTCATTATCGCCACGCTGTCGCAGCTGGCCGTGCCGCGCCTGCTGCGCAACATGATCGACGCAGTGACCACCGGCTACCTCTCCGGGCAGATCCTGGAGGCGCTGAAGAAGATCCCTGCGCCGATGCTGGCCCAGGTGCTGCCAAAAATTCTCGAGGCGCTGAAGTATCCCTCCACATGGACCAAGGAACAACTCGTCGCGCAAGCCGCAGCGGATAAAGCCAGCGCCCCGCAGCAACTGCTCACCGCGGCGATCGCCATCGTCCTGTTTGCCGCCATGCGCGGGTTGTTCGCCTTTTTGCAGACCTACTGGGCAGAGAAGAACTCCCAGTCCATGGCGTTCGACATGCGCAACGACCTGTTCGCCAAGGTGCAGAGACTTTCGTTCTCCTACCATGACAAGAATCAGACCGGCCAGTTGATGGTGCGCGCCACCGATGACGTGGAAAAAGTGCGCATCTTTATTGGGCAGGGCCTGCTGCAGCTGGTGGGCGCAATTCTCCTCCTTTCCTGCACGCTGATCATTCTGTTCAACACGAATATCAGGCTGGCCTGGGCTACCGTGTGGATCCTACCGGTCGCGCTGGTCCTGTTTATGGTTTTTGGCACCATCGCCCAGCCTCTATTCAACAAGGTCCAGATCAAGATTTCGGCTTTGAACACCATCCTGCAGGAAAACCTGGCGGGAATCAAGGTCATCAAAGCCTTCACCCGCGAGAAGCAGGAGCAGGCCAAGTTCAAGGTGTCGGCGGACAATGTGATGAACCAGCAGCTCACCGTGGCGCGCCTGTTCACCTTCCTGATGCCGCTGGTATTCCTGATCGCCAACCTGGGACAGGCCAGTGTCCTGTATGTGGGCGGCAAGCAGATCATCGCCGGAACGCTGACCCTCGGCGAGTGGCAGGAATTCTCGCTCTACCTGATGTACCTGTTCTTCCCGGTAGCCTCCTTCGGCTTCATCATCACCCAGATGGGACAGGCCGGCGCTTCCGCCGACCGCATTTTCGAGATCCTGGACGCCAAGAGCGACATCGTCGACAAGCCGGACGCCATCACGCTGCCCAACGTCAGCGGCACGGTCAAGTTCGAAAACGTGACCTTCCGTTATTTCGGCGGCGGAGACCCGGTGCTCAAGGAGGTCAGCTTCGAGGCGCTGCCCGGTCAGACCATCGCACTGCTCGGCGCCACCGGCTCGGGCAAGACCTCTATCATCAACCTGCTGCCCCGCTTCTACGACCCGACCGAGGGCCGCATCACCATTGACGACCATGACCTGCGCGATGTGACCCTTGACTCGCTCCGCTCGCGGATCGGCATCGTGCTGCAGGAGACCACTTTGTTTGCCGGCACCATCCGCGACAACATTGCCTTCGGCAAATCGGATGCCAATGACGAGGAGATCATCTCCGCTGCGAAAGCCGCCGCCGCGCATGACTTCATCATGTCCTTCCCCGAGGGTTACAACACACCCGTCGGCGAACGCGGCGCCACCCTGAGCGGCGGACAGAAACAGCGCGTCGCCATCGCCCGCGCCTTGCTGCTTAACCCGCGCATCCTGATCCTGGACGACTCCACCTCCAGCGTGGACGTTGCCACAGAGGCGGTCATCCAGACCGCGCTCGACAAACTGATGAAAGGTCGCACCAGCTTCGTCATTGCCCAGCGCATCAGCACGGTCATGAACGCCGACCAGATCCTGGTGCTCGACAAGGGCGAGATCGTGGCCCGCGGCAAACATGCCGACCTGATGGAGGACAGCCCGATTTATGCTGAGATTTACAATTCTCAACTCATGGCAGAACATCACGAAGCAGCTCCCATGCAAGAAGCAGGCAAGCCATGATGGGCGGAGGCGGCGGTGGCGGCCCGATGCGCCACATGATGTTGAACCAGGAAACCAGCAAACCCAGGGACCTCAGAAACACCCTTGGACGTTTTGCTAATTATTTCGGCCAATACTGGTATGCCTTTGTCATTGCCCTGGCGCTGATCATCGTCTCGACCTGGGCTCAGGTAACGACGCCCCAACTGACCGGCCAGATCACCGACTGTTTTCTTGTCCCTTCCGGGGCTGCGTCACTAGCCTCGTTCAATCCGATCCAGGGCGCACAACAGGCCCAGGCCTCGCAGAGCAACTGCTGGCTGGAGACTTCCCCCTCAGAGTTGAGCGGAACCCAGAAGATCATCGCCACCCTCTACGGTGTAGGCGGTTTCCCCGCTCCGACGCGGGGCATGACCTCTGATGAACGCGTCGCCGGTTTGACGCGCATGGTTCTGATCGTGATCCTGCTGTACGTTATGAGCTCCGTCCTGACCGGCCTGACCTTCTTTGCCATGTCCTGGGCGGGGCAGCACATGATCCGCACCCTGCGGACGGATGTCTTCCATCATCTACACCGCCTGTCGCTCAGTTATTATGCCGAGCACGAGGCCGGCGACCTGATGAGCCGCATTACCAACGATACCAGCGTCATCGAGCAGGCTTTCTCGTTCGCACTGGTTCAGGTCTTCAGCGGCGCGCTGCTGCTCATCTGGGTAACCTACGACATGTTTAAGTTGAATGTGCCCCTGGCCATCTTATCCCTGACCGTGGCACCGCTCATGATCGTCGCCACGCTTTACTTCTCCGGCCAGGCCCGCAAGGCCTTCCGCAAAACACGCGAACAGATGGGGTCGGTGAACGCCGAACTTCAGGAGAGTATTTCCGCCGTACGCGAAGTGCAGGCCTTCAACCGCGCCGAAGAAAATATTGAGAATTTCAAGGTCACCAACGCCGCCAACCGCGATGCCAACGTGCGGGCTGTTTCCTTTACTGCCGCACTCGCCCCGACACTGGAAGCATTGTCTTACGTCGGCCTGGCAATCGTTGCCGGTGTCGGCGGGTATTTCCTGCTGACCAATCAATCCTTAATGGGCACAACCATCTCGATCGGCCTGCTGATCACCTTCATCGCCTACGTCCAGCGCTTCAACCAGCCCATTGCACAGATCTCCACGCTGTGGACGAACATCCAGAGCGCCATCGCCGGCGGGGAGCGCATCTTTAACCTGCTCGATGAAGAGCCTGCCATCCACGATAAGGCGGATGCCAAATCCATGCCGCAGATCAAAGGCTCGGTGGTCTTTGACCATGTCTCTCACGAATATGAAGAGGGCGTGCCGGTGCTGCAGGATGTTTCCTTCGAGGCCAGGCCGGGGCAGACCTTCGCCATAGTCGGCCCAACCGGCGCCGGTAAGACCACCATCATCAACCTGCTGCCGCGTTTCTACGACGTCACCGGCGGTTCGGTCCGCATCGATGACACCGATGTACGCGACGTAACTGCTGAGAGCCTGCGCAGACAGGTCGGCATCGTCCTGCAGGATACCTTCCTGTTCAGCACGACCGTGATGGAGAACATCCGCTTTGGCCGGCCTGAAGCGACCGACGAGGAAGTCTTCGCCGCTGCCAGGCTGGCGCACGCCGATGTCTTCATCGAGCGCCTGCCCGATAAGTATGAAACCGTGCTGGGTGAACGCGGCTCCGGCCTCAGCCAGGGACAGCGACAGCTGGTCTCCATCGCCCGCGCCGCGCTGGCCGACCCGCGTATCCTTATTTTGGATGAAGCCACTTCCTCGGTGGACACGCGCACCGAGCGCCTGATCCAGAAAGCCTTTGATAAACTGCTCGAGGGGCGAACCGCCTTTGTCATCGCCCACCGCCTGAGCACCATCCGCCACGCGGACATGATCCTGGTGCTGAAAGACGGGCAGATCGTGGAGCGCGGCAAGCACGACGAGCTGCTCGACAAGAAAGGCTTCTATTTCGATTTGTATATGAGTCAGTTCAAGAAACAGGAAGAGGTGGCGACCGCCACAGGTTGATTTCGTATTTGAGCTAAACAAAACGACTGTCCGGTAGTCCTTCCTCCGGGGGAAGGCTACCGGACGATTTTTATTAATGGGCTGGTAGAAAACTAGTGTGCCGCGATATAGGTCATGGAGGTTCGCTCGAGCTTCTCAACCGGGAGAACGTCCACCAGTTCGTAAGCGGTGCTGCCGAGGCCGAGCTTCTCGCCGTAACGGATAGCGACATACGGGTCCTTGATCGGCCCGTGCAGCCACTGGAACGGATGCCCCTCGCGGGTGTGGACCTCCATCGAAGTGGGGATGTTCTCCTCGATCAGGCGTGTTTTGCCGATCACATCCAGCGCCGCCTGGTCGATGGCGACGATGTCATCCGAACCGAAGATGCCGGCGTCGGGCAGGATGGGCATGGAGGTGAAGCCGAAACAGTCACAGACGGGGGTCATGTGCGTCGCCAGGCTGAGATGCATGACCTTGCCCGGTGCGAAAGTGGACAGCACGATATCCACCGCGATGGCGCAGGCTTCCTGGAAGGAATGGAAGTTGACCGCATCGATCTTCAGGCTGCCGGGCGGCGCAACCTTGAGACAGCGCCCGCATTGGTTGCACTGCTCCGGGTGCAGGTGCATCATGTTCGGGTCATCCTTGTCAATGACGATGCCGTCGAAGGGGCAAACCTCCACGATCTTTTGCATGACCGATTTATCAGGACATTTCTCGGGGAACCAGTAGGGGTCGAAGTGCATGGCGTCGTGCATCGCGCTGCGCGTATTGCCGGCCATGCACCCCAGCGCCAGGTTCTTGAACGCCGCTCCGAAGCCGCAGCTGGGATGCCCCTTGACGTGGGCAAAGTTGATCAGAAAGGTTGAATCCTGGATCAGCCCGGCCACTTTCCACTTCTGGATGTTCTTGTAGGGGCGCTCATGCTCGTAGAAGTATTTCTCGTCCGGGCCAGCGGAGGGATAGACCGGGCAGCCGAGCACATCAGGAGAATAGCCGCGCTGTTCGGCGCCGGCGGTGTCCCAGTTCACATCCACCACGAAAGGCTTACCGCCGCCGTCCTTGACCGCCTGTACCACTCTGCGCACGAAGACGGGGTGAATAGTGGAATAGACCATGTTGTTGCCGGTGTGCATCTTGATCGCGACCGTCTCGTCCTTGACGCGGTCGCGCAGGTGAAGTTCGTTCAGGATCAGGTCAAGTTTAGCAGGCAGGGTTTCCTTTGCTTCAAGCCGCGCCTGGCGCGGTGAACCATAGAATACTTTACTGGGCATGGCAGACTCCTTCAGTGGTTTAATAATGGACACATTATAGGACGATATCTCACAAAGACAATACTCTCCCCGGCGGATTCCTGGATGACATTCATCACTTCTTTGCGCCTGCGCTTCAGCGCATCTGAGTTATCAAAAGGAATGCGGCCTCCCATTTTTGTGTATAATCAAAATAGGTAAACGATGACAGTCTACGTCCCACCTGTGACCCAACGCAAGCGTATTCCTCAGAAAGCCATAGAAGATCTCGTGCGGCAGATCGCAGAGAAGTTCCATCCGCAAAAGATCATCCTTTTCGGCTCCTATGCGCGCGGAAATCCACGTCCCGAGTCAGATGTGGACTTGCTGGTCATCATGAACGAAGTCGGCAAGGGGCGCCAGTCATTAAAAATTCGTAATGCACTTGACATCAATTTTGGCGTTGATCTGGTGGTTCATTCGCCGGAGCAATTACGGCAACGCATTGAATGGGGCGATTCGTTTCTTAAGGACATCACCCGCGAGGGGAAAATCGTTTATGAATCCACTGACGCTTGAGTGGGTAAACAGGGTAGATGAGGATTTTATTGCCGCTGAGCGTTTATTGCGTGTCAGGAAAACACCTGTATATTCTGTTGTTTGCTTTCACAGCCAGCAATGCGCCGAGAAACTACTTAAGGCAATATTACAGGAACATCAACAGCACATTCCCAAGACCCATCATCTGGCTGATTTATTAACTCTGGTTATACAAGTGGATGCATCCTGCCACTTCCTAAGCTCGGGCCTCAAAGTACTCGAGGATTATGCTGTTGATTTCCGTTATCCTGGCAACTACGCCGGAAAAGATGATGCAAAACTTGCCCTAAAGGCGGCTAAGAATGTCCGCGTGTTCATTCGTAGTAAATTAAATCTTCCATCCTGAAGTGAACCCTTGTCCTACCAAGATTTTCTCGCAAAATACCCGTCCTACAAATCCACCCTCAGCATCGACGAACTGCGCGCCGCGGACTATGCCCGCCTCGACCACGCCGGGCAGGTCTATCTCGACTACACCGGCGGCGGGTTGTACGCCGATTCGCAGGTCAGGCAGCACCAGCAGATGCTGCTGGGCGGCGTGTTTGGCAACCCGCACTCGTCCAACCCCACCTCGCTGGCCGCCACCAGGCTGATCGAGTCGGCGCGCGAGAGCGTGCTGCGCTTCTTCAACGCCGACCCAAACGAATACGACATCATCTTCACCCAGAACGCCAGCGGCGCGCTGAAGGTCGTCGGCGAGGCGTACCCCTTCGGACCGGGCGACCAGTATCTGCTGACCTTCGACAACCACAACTCGGTCAATGGCATCCGCGAGTTCGCCCACGCCCGCGGCGCGGAAGTCACCTACATCCCCGCCTCGCTGCCTGATATGCGGGTGGACGAGTCGACGCTTGAGCAGGCGTGGGACAAGGCCCGTCCCAACGGCAACAACCTGTTCGCCTACCCGGCCCAGTCCAACTTCTCGTCCGTGCAGCATCCTCTTGAATGGATCGAGCGCGCCCGCGCCAAAGGCTGGGATGTGCTTCTGGACGCGGCGGCGTTCGCCCCGAGCAACAGGCTCGACCTCTCGCGCTTCAAACCGGATTTCGTCCCGCTCTCGTTTTACAAGATCTTCGGTTACCCGACCGGCATCGGCGCGCTGATCGCCCACCGGGATAATTTACATAAGCTGCACCGCCCCTGGTTCGCCGGCGGGACCATCACCGTGGCATCCGTTCAGGGCGACAAGTTCTACATGGCGGAGGGGCACGCCGCCTTCGAGGACGGCACCGTGGACTACCTCAACATCCCCGCCGTGGAGATCGGTCTGCGCCACATCGAGCGCATCGGCATCGACACCATCCACGAGCGTGTGCGCTGTCTCACCGGCTGGCTGCTTGAAAATCTGACCGCCATGCATCATTCCAGCGGAGTCCCGCTGGCCCGCGTGTACGGACCGACGTCCAGCGAAAAACGCGGCGGGGCAGTGGCAGTTAACTTCTTCGACAAAAATGGGAACGCGATCGATCACCGCTCGATCGAAGAGGCAGCCAACAAGGTCAACATCTCCCTGCGGACGGGCTGCTTCTGCAACCCCGGCGCCGGTGAAATTGCGCTCGGCATCTCGCGCATGGAGCTGGCAGCCTGCTTCGCGCAGCCCACGCACGAACAGAGATTATCCCTGGAGGACTTCCGCCTGTGCATCGACGGGAAGTCCTCCGGCGCGGTGCGCATCTCGGTCGGCATGGTCACGAACTTCGAGGACGTGCAGGCGTTCTTGAAATTTTGCGGAGGATTGTTGAAATAACATAGGGAAGGTGAAGATATGATCCGTCAACTCGCTCATCTCAACTTTGTCACGGACGACCTGGAAAAGATCATTGACTTTTATGTGAACAAACTCGGCATGAAAGTCAAGTTCACATTGAACGACAAACAAGGCCGGCCGTTCGGCTATTACTTCGAATGCGGGAACGCGACCTTCCTCGAATTCTTCGACCAGACCATGGCCGCCGAGGAATGGGGCGGGCGGGTCGCTGCGCTGACCGCCGGCACACAATACCGCCACTTCTGTCTTGAAGTGGTCGGCCTGGATGAGTACTGTCAGAGGCTGAAGAGCAAGGGAGTCGAAGTCAGCCCGATCTCGATGGGCATGGACAACTCACGCCAGGCATGGATCGCCGACCCGGATGGCAATGCCATCGAGCTGATGGAATACGGCCCATCGAGTTTACAGTTGACAGGAATGCCATGAACGGCTTATTGCCAGGCGATCACGAACTTCGTTGACGTGCAGGCATTCTTAAAATTTCGCGCAGGATTGATGGAGTAAAACTTAGGGTGAGATTAACACTGAGTTTATAAACAGGGTCCTCGTTGTAAAAAAATCGTTCAAGGATGGGTTACCCTGCATGCGACACGTTTATAATTGGGACGACTCGCGGGGTAGTGAGTAATGAACACCGCACGGCCAGCAATTACAACAAGCAACGTGTGGCTTCCAACCCATGGGCCTTCGTTTTGGTAATGGTAAGTTTGCCCTGGAAATAAACGACCTTGATCGGTGTTTGCATAGTAAGGACCAAGAGAATAGATGGGGGGAAGGTCAACCACATAATATCGAATTGCTTGTTTTTTACATGATGGAAGAAGGAAGATATATGCCATGATGACAACGGCTGTCATCAAGACAAGGATGGGAAACCAGAGAAAGCCTTTCTTTTTCACAATCCTTGCTTAATCTTTAATTGTTCTCGTAGGCGTGACGGTATCCGTAGCTATCGCGCTGGTCGCGGCGGGGCGCCGGTCAGCATGCGGTGATGAGAACATCTATATAAACCAACTCTGCTTGTCGGCATCCCAGGGCATCATAAGCATCACCACCGTGATGTTATCCTGCCCGCCGCGCTGGTTCGCCTGGTCCACCAGCGTCTTAACGGACGCGTTCAGGTTCTTCGTCTTTTGCATCACCCCCAGGATCTCGCTGCTTTTCAGGTAATCGGTCAGCCCGTCGGAGCACAACACCAGCACATCGCCGGGCAGCAGCGGCGTGCCCTGGTTGGCCAGCATCTGCTCGTTGGTCTCCCCATCCCTCAGGCGCAGGCGGAAATCCGGCTGATCTTCCTTCTCCGAGCCTAAATGCCGGCGGATGACGTGCAGGTTGGGCGCGTCCTTCACCTTTGCCGGGTCGACCGCGCCTTTTTCGATCGCCTCCTGCAGCCAGGTATGGTCGATGTTCAACTGCTGGATACGCCCTGCGCGCACCAGGTAAGTGCGCGAATCGCCGGCCGAGGCTGAGTACAGCCGCCGCCCGATCACCCAGGCACAGGCCAGGGTCGCACCCATGCCTTTCTGCTCGGGGTTATCCCGGGCAGAAGCCAGGATGCGCTCATTGGCCTCACGGAAAGCCATGCTGAGAATCTCGGCGGGATGCAGCCCGTCGGAACGGGCCACCCGTGCGCTGATCCGGTTGACAGCCATCTCGGAGGCCACCTCGCCGGCCTTGTGCCCGCCGATCCCGTCGCACAGGATGGCAAAGACTGCCGGGGTGGGGTCCTTCTCTGAAAGCTGGAAGGCCGAAACGGCGAAGTTGTCCTCGTTGTTCTTCCGCACCATGCCCATGTGAGACAGGGCGGCCACGTGCAGGTGGGCTTGTTTGATTGTGATCATAGATCATCCGTCTCCGTGGGGATGACGCGCGGCCGCGGAACGGACGGCGCCCGGCGCATCACAAAACGAAAGCTCAGCGTGCCTATATTAACTATATCACCATGTGCAAGACGTCTCCCCTCACGCCCGATCGGCTCGAAGTTAACCCAGGTGCCCGAGACCGAGTTCTGGTCGTAGATCGTGAAGTTTCCTCGCTCGTCCTGGCGCAGGCGGCAGTGCAGCGGAGCGATGGACGGGTCATCCAGCACATTGGTGGCCTGGACGGGGTCCGTGCCGAAGGTGGCCTCGCGCGCGGTCAGCGCGATCGGCGCGCCGGGTATGGCCTGCCCGTCCGGCGAGACTCTGGAGAGGTAGGCTGGCGCGATGATCGGCCGGGTGCGCAGCCACGAGAGTGGCGAAGATTTCGTCTCGCGGGGTTTCTCAGCCTGGACAAATACAGGCTGAGTGACCGGGTCGGTTTCTACCTTACGCGCCTTGCGCCGTTCCTTTGCGGAGGGCAGCCTCAGCCTCCCGCCGATGACCACCACCAGCAGCAGGACGATGCCTGCCAGCACCACCGTGCCGGTCGTGACGGCCGCCCGGTTGCGGTCCACGAAAGCCGGGAATCCGCTGGGCGGCTGGACCACGGTCAATTCAACAGGCACGGGCAGGCTGGTGCGCTTCAGACCAAGCGAGTCCTCGATCTCCACGGCGACCTGGTGCATGCCGCTGACCTGGTAGGGGGTCAGGTCCCATGAGAAGGTGTCGAACGGCTCAGCGATATTTTCGGCAACAGGCACTCCATCCACAAGGAGGGTTGTGCGAACCAGGTCGCGGGGATGGTCATCCGGGAACTCAAGCAGTATATCCAAGGGCTGCGAAACCGGCGCGAGCGTTTCGAGATTGTACTGATCTTCAGGATCTGTCTGGCGGACGATCTGCAACGGCGGCGAGAGCAGCATCGCGCTGGGCGGCTCGACCGTCACATCGAAGGTCTGCTCGGGCGAGACAACATCCTGGCCACCGGTACTCACCTGCAAGGACAGAGTATGCGTTCCACTTTGGGTGATGCGCGAGGTGTAGGCCGCTTTGTAAAGGTAACGCAGACTGCCGAGGTAAGATTCGATGTCGGGCAGGGTTTCGACACCGGTATAGGCGTAGAACTGCCCGCCGGTCTCCACGGCGAGGCGCTGGAGCGCCTGCGCTCCCGGGCCGGTGAAGAACGCCCCCGAATCCACCAGCCACACGAAGATGCGGGCATCCATAGCGTTCGCGCGCTGGATGACGCTGTCCACACCGTCAAAGGTATCCGGCGTCAGGTGCGGGCTGAGGAAAAAAATGGCCTTCCGGGTGCCGGGTTGGGTGGATCGTGCTTCGAGCGCATCCAGCGCCAGGTTGAGCGCCTGCAGCGTTGGGACGCCCTGGCGCGTATCGGGAGTATAGCCGGAGAAGTTACGCAGCCAATCGTCGACGGGACGGTGGACCAGCAGCGACCCGCCCGAAGCGACCAGGCTCAGGTCATCGGTATTCCCCTCAGGGAGGGATACGGCCCAGGCGATGAGGGCCTGCTTTATCTTGTCATAGCGGGAGAGGCCTTTCGCGTCGCGCACGGCCAGTGCCGCGGTGGGGTTAACCGCCACCACCAACTGCACGCCGGGGCTGGTTGCCTCAAGGGAATCGAGGGGGATGGGCTGGTCGTCCTCGAGCGCGGCAATATCCTGCGCCGTGAGTCCCGTCACGAACTGGCCGTCCGCGCCGTAGACTTCGAGCAGAGTTGAGATGACGGGAAACGCCGATGTGTCCGGCGGGGATATCTCGGCGGTCAGCGCACCCTGTGCAGCAGCCAAGTGGTGCGGCGTGGAAAAGACCGCCGCACCCAGCATGCTCAGCAGGCACAGGAAGGACAGGATTCTTTTAAGCATTCACAGGTTCGAGCGGCGGGAGGGGCGGCTCTGGTTCAAAGACAGCAGGCTCAGTTGTCAGCCCGCGGCCGGTCACGCGCAGGAAGGTCAGCGTCCATGCACTCTGTACATAGGCTTTGATGATACCCGATGCCAGGATCAGGACCGGCAGATAGAGCAGGAAACAAATTCCGCCGATCGCCAGGGGCGCCATGTTATTGCCACCGGTAATGCCCATTGTAAAGAGCAACGGGAACATGATCAAGAACATCGGGACAGCGATGATCAACCCGACGATTATTGCACCAAAGATGAGGATGACCCCCATCACCAGCATCGGCTCCCAGTGGGTTTTGACCACTTCCCAGCCTCGGGTGAGGCCGTCCGCAATGCCGCGCTCCTCGACCACGATGGCGATGTAAGCCTGTTCAAGGATGACGCCTATCGCCCACATCACCGGGATGAACAGGCAGCACAGCGGCACTAGGCACATCAGGGCAATACCAAACGTCAATATGGTTGCGGCCATAAAAACGAGTACGCCGAACATGACCGCCACAAAGAAAACGAAGAAGAGCAGCAGCGACAGGCCGAACACGCGCCAGAAGTAGGGGGTGCTCGCATTGAAGAGTTCGATGAAGCCCATGTGCTCGGCGCCTTCTTCAGCCCTGAGTGTTCCCTTGATCAGGGCGATCTTGCCGATGGTGGAGAGGAAAATCGCCACCAGGACGAGCACGCACGTCAGGCAGATGAGCAGGCCAAAGATCCACCAGAGGTCGTTTGCGAATCGCTCGATGTTTCCAAAGAATTGTTCGAACTGCGGCGGGAGGTCGCCGGAGGAGTATTGATAACTGACGTTGTTGCCGCCTCCCCCATTGCCGCTGCCAGTCCCGCAGGATGCAAAAATGCCAAATATCCACAGGACTTTGAATTTCCAGACGATCTTCCACGCCCGGGTAAGTACTTCACCGTAACTCATGACGCAACTCCTTTCACAGACCGCCCGCGCGGTCTCTCACTCCGGTCTACGTCATTCCCATTCAATGGTTGCCGGGGGCTTGCTGGTAATATCATACACCACTCTGTTTATCCCGTGCACTTCGTTGACTATACGAGTGGAAATCCTCGCCAGCACCTCGTGGGGGATGCGCGCCCAGTCCGCGGTCATGAAATCGTCGGTGACAACCGCGCGGATGGCGCAGGTCTCCTGGTAGGTGCGCTGGTCGCCCATCACGCCCACCGAGCGTACGGGGAGTAATACGGCAAATGCCTGGCTGGTGCCTGCTCGTTTGCCGAGCAGCCCGGCACGGGACAACTCCTCGGTCAGGATGGCATCTGCCTCGCGCAGGCGGTCAGCCCTTTCGGGGGTGACCTCGCCCAGAATGCGCACGGTCAGACCGGGACCCGGGAAGGGCTGCCGCCAGACCATGTCCATGGGCAGCCCGAGCGCCTCGCCCACCTCGCGCACCTCGTCCTTGAAGAGATAGCGCAACGGCTCAACCAGCTCAAACGCCATGTCCTCGGGCAGGCCGCCGACGTTGTGATGCGTTTTGATCTTGTCGGCCTTGTTGCGGTCCGGCGCGGACGACTCGACCACATCCGGGTAGATCGTCCCCTGCACGAGGAAGCGCGGCTGGCCCAGTCCCTTCGCTTCACGCTCAAAGATGCGGATGAACTTCTCGCCGACGACCCGGCGCTTGTGCTCGGGTTCAGTGATTCCCTTCAGCGCGTCGAAAAACTCGTCCGCCGCGTCCACCGCGACCAGTTCCGAGCCGAGCGTGCCGCGGAAAGCCGCGACGACCTGCTCCGGCTCGTTCTTGCGCAGCAAGCCGGTGTCGACGAAGACCGACACCAGCTGGTCGCCGATGGCCTTGTGCACCAGCGCCGCCGCCACGGACGAGTCCACACCGCCGCTGACCGCTGCCAGCACACGCTCACCTCCCACCTGCACACGGATGCGGGTTACGCTCTCCTCGATGATCGAGGC
>Ga0315287_10001089_pt1 | contig 24558 bp, 22 predicted proteins | sample YL17G11_0_MG_FD_205037 | JGI IMG/M metagenome (GOLD analysis project Ga0315287, IMG submission 205037) | Sediment microbial communities from Yellowstone Lake, YNP, Wyoming, USA - YL17G11_0 | ecosystem: Environmental > Aquatic > Freshwater > Lake > Sediment | place: USA: Wyoming | collected... | reverse complement strand
AGATAGGGCAAAAATGGACATGTTGGTTGCCCTCCCTGGGGGCCACGAACAGCCTCGAAATAATGGTCGTAGATTTACACTCGAACTCGCAGGTATGGGACGGTAAGATCAGCGCCGGGGCGGGGAACAATGCACCGGTCATCCTACAGAGATGGACAGACTCGGACACATCGACTCTCACCGCTGACCCCATCATCGAAGGCGATGTCGGCTTCTCGCTATATGTACGTGTCACGGATGCGGACAACAATCTCCTGAACGTGACAGTCGACGCATCGTCAATCGGCAGCGGCTCCAACAAGGGCAATTATTCGATCAACGCAGGCGTCTGGGAGTTCAAGTTCACGAATCCCATCACGCAGGCTTCGTTATTCGATGGCAAACCATTGCTCATAAAGGCGAGGGACAAGTCTGTCCCCGCTAATTGGGCGAACGCAACGTTCCTACTAACAGTGTCCGCATCTGAACGCGGTCCATCGGGCGCCGCAGGCCCCTCAGGGCCTCAAGGCCCTGCGGGCAATCAGAACGATTTGGGTTCATCCGGCTTGCCAAATTGGCTGAAATTCATAAACGAAGACCAAGGATATGTTGTCCTCGGAGAAGATATTGCATCTCGTGCGTATGTGTGCCGCAATGGCGTTGGCTGGCCTGGCAATGTAAGTACTACTGCCCCTAAGACATCTTTCTATCTTGGGCAGGAATGGGTCTTCGTCAGAGTCGGCAGTCTTAAGCTGACTAATATTTACGCAAAGAACAACCTGACCCTTGTGAACCATTTGTCCGGACAGACAATTACAAATCCAAATGCATTCACCGTGCTCCCTCAAACCGGCAACGCATTCCTCTATGAGGCTAGATTCAACAGCTCTTCATTCATGAGCACTGGCTTGGCTCCTGGCGGCTATGATCTGGTAATTGATTTGTTGAGCTCCGGGTCCGGCAGTTCGCCGGCTCGTTTCTACGCAAAGACCAATATTTCCATCTATCCACCAGGCCAACCGAATTTCTTCATCCCCTCCTTCGAATTGTACGATAAGAATAGGACAAGCACAAACATGCTGCCGACCGCGGCTTCCCTTTGGGGAAACTTGACCCACCCATATGATTTATCGAACATAAGTGCAACCGTTATTTGGGTGGAAATTCAAATGCTTGATGTCGGAAATAAGAATTTAGCAAGCATAAGCGATTTGCGTATCACAGACATGAAGGGGAGAACAAACCTCTACGGTGATCCTCCTTCCGGAAACGGAATGATTACGCCCATTAATTCCGAGACCCCCAATAAGACATATCGCTTCTCGATCGATTTGAGACTAAGGAACGGGGTTGTCTGGAGCTCAGGGTTGTCAGCTTATTCGCTTACGATAACAAGAGTCTCGGATCAAAATGAAGGAATATATACACTGAGTACCCCCGTTTGGATAAAGGCAGCAGTACAGACCAAGAATTATATCACAGCAACCAATGGTTTCGGCTTCTCAGGTTCGGCAAATTCATTCGCTCACTTCGATTACCTGTTCCAGACAGAAAACAATAAATTCTTCTCGACAAGAATCCTTGAAGGGAAGGATCTATCCCCCGGTAGTGGGGCAGGCGCGAGGATTTTCAAAGTGCTCTATTTCGATATGGATGGAGATGGGGATAGAGATGCGCTCGTTTCAATGTCAGACTACACGACCTATAAGCTCGCGGTATATGTTAACCGTCTCAATGAGATAGGCATGTGGGAACCGAAATCTCTGCTGGATTACAATACTGCCGATGGTCAAGCTCTCTCCATGGCATACGGCGACGTTGATGGTAACGGCATCAATGATTGGGTCGTCGCTACATTCACCGGAAAGGTTTACCTTTATGTCAACGAATTCCCAATTGTAAAGAGAGAGCTTTTCTCAGGTTCATCTTATTATTTCGCAAAGATGAAGCTCACTGACATTACAGGCGATGGCCGAGCGGATCTAATTGCAATGGGAAGCACCTCTTATACCAAATTGCTGCCAGGCGATTCAACTTGTCAATTGCGTATGTGGAACCTGACACGTGGATCGTCCATCGCCGGGACTCCTTATCCCCTGACCAGCCCAGGAACCACCTATGTCTATGATTTCGATGTCGGAAACATCAATACAGATGGTATGCCCGACATTGCGCTTGTCTCTGCCGATAATACAAAGGGGGCGGAATGGTTCAAATGGACACCCGTTGCCGCCGCCGATGCGAATGCGAAGGCAGGGAGCCCGACTATTGCCAATGGAACAGCCGTCTCGGGCACATACACCGATACACTTAGCGAAGAACCGCTGCCTGTCTATGAACAAATCAGTGAGCAAAACAACAATAATGACAGGCTCAATGTTACTTGGGAAGTCGGGCCGATTGTGGCCGGTAGCAATCCCGTATTATATGTCGATGTAAAAGTCGGCGCCGCCTCCTCCGAAGGTTTCTACTTCTATTATTCGAAAACAGCAGGTGGTCCTTACACATTTATGTTCTCAGTTCCCTCAACCCAGGTAATAAATGCAACATATAGATTCCCACTCCCGATCGATACGAGTGGCAGTATATGGGTTAGGGCTGTGGATGCCGATCTCAGTTCGAGCCCTACCCATGATAGCATTTACGTGAACTGGATCGCTGTGAAGGGGACTTCATCCATTGGCTGGACCGAAATGCCTCTCACCTCTGCTGATAACACGTTCACATGTATTGGAATAGGCAATGCGGACAACATACAGTGGTCCGACGTCTTCCTTGGAAAAAACGGAATCATCAATATTATTACAATTAAGTCAGATGGGACCAAGCTCACGGAATTAGGTTCAGCCGTGACCTATACTCATCTATTGGAAGGATACACTGGATCTCTTGCTTCAAGGTACAATGGCGAGTATGTGCAGGACTTGTACCAGGTGAAAGATGTGAACGGCGATGGACTCACCGACATTATCGCAGTCGTAAATGGCGGTAGTGACAATATGCCGGTGACGGTCTCGGAGTGGCTGAACCTTGGTGGTTCTTCACCATCATTTAGCAGGATTACAGTTCTTGACATAACTCCTCTGTTCGGTACGAGTTGTGGCTCTGAGACAAATAACGATAAATCTCGGGTGACCTGCATAGCCGTCGAGAATATGTACGGAACGTAGATAGATTGGTCCATCCTTCCTTTCTAAACCCCTTTTCCTATTGTTATTCTGATTTTCGCAATTTTTCTCGTAAGCCCTCAGCTCGTTCGGCATCTACGATTGCAAGCATCATTCCTCCGGGATGGGCCGCTAATCTAATGAGTTCCTTAGCCATGAATCGTTCCCGTTCTTTCTCGAGTTCTCTGAATCCGTGGAGGTTGTTCACTTTCCTGTCCCAGACCCTTACGAAATCGGCCGGCGTATCCGCCCGGAAGCTCTTGAGCTTCATCAGGTTGAACCTCGTCGTGTGCCTGAACAACTCCGATCCGGAAACGAGGGCGCAATATGCAGTCGTGTGCGTCTCATCATCCATGTCCACGCCGACAAGTTCAATCCGTCTGTTGTCCGCCTCCTCCAGCCCTGCGAGGAAGCAGGGCGGAGGGAGGAACACATCACCGAATCTCGAGAGGTTCTTGGCATAGAGCTCCTCGTAACGGCTCATTTCCACCTCGTAGGGTTCTCTGATGTAGTCCCTGAGGCCGTCGATCTCCTCTTTCGAGACCGACATCGCGATGAGGTCTGGCTTGATTTCCCGAATTGCCAGCTTGACCTTGTCCGCTTCTGATTTCAACCCTCGGACGACGTCGACGAGGTAAATCTTCGATCCTTTGACTGTAATTGCACCTCGCTCTTCCATGAGAGAATCAGCCGCCTTCCTTGCTCCGCTCCCTTATGATGTCCAATATCGTCTTGCGGTCCTCAGCACTAGCCAACTCCCTCCGGCTCATCAGCGGCATCTCGTGGACAGATTTCATCCGCGCATCCTTGTCCGTGAAGATGACCGCCCTCCTCTCCACCACCCTCGAGACGCTCGCGACCGCGTCGGCCTTCTTCTCTAGCATGGGGCCGTACCTCTCGACGCCGGTCAGGATCATGATCTTCTCGTCCGACGATATCGCCTCGAACGGGCATCTGGCCATCGGCTGGACCGAGTACCCGAAAGTCTCGAGCATCCGGAAGACCTCGTTGTGCAGCCTGTCATGGTCCTCCATCGCATCGGCGGCCTTCCCCTTCTCGTGAGAGTACTCGAACGGGTTCAGCGGCATGACGAGCGGCTCGTTCAGGAACTCCTCTATCTTCATCGCGACCTCGATTACCGCACCCATCCCCTCCTCGTACATCTGGATCGCCTTCCTCGAAACGCCCGCGATCTCCGCCAGAGTCCCGAGCGATATATTCCTCTGGGTCCTAATCTCCCTCAGGAGGTCGCTGTCGATCTTCACGTAGAGCCCTCCCGGGGCGGCGAACACGAATGGTGGGACCCCTTCCCTGAGGAACTCATCCAGGGTCTCCATCGACATTATCGGAATGCCGAACCTCGAGTAGACTATCCCCTCGTCAAGCTTCTTCGAGGAGCTGCGCAGCCCGATTAGGGCGGCCTTCGCGTCGAGGGCGTCCGCCAGCGTGCGCATCTGCCCCGCATCGTCCTTGTTGAAAGCATCGATGTTCTGCAGGACTTTCAGCACCAGCAGCTCGTCGTCCCTCCTGGCGACCAGGTCGAAGGCGATGCTCTTCAGCGAGATGGGTTCCGATACGGCGAATCCGCAGTCCGTCAGCATCTTGCGGATGTGTTCCAGCAGCTTATCCCTGTTCAGGCTCATCTCTACCTCGATATTCTGATGTCTCTAGATACAACTTTTCATCCTGTCATCCGATCATCTGTACGCGGCATTCGGGTCGGTGCCCGACGCGAACTTCTTGCGCGCGTCGTATGCCGACTCGCCTCTTGGCGCGACATTCGCCATCGCGCTCTCGAAGTACTTCATGCCGACCTTCTTCTTCTCTATTTCTCCTTCGGAGAGGTCCTTGCCTGATGTGACGATGTCCCTGATCGCGAGCATGACCGCCTCGTTGCAGACCGCCGCGATCTCGGCGCCGGTGTAGTTGTCCATCTTCTTCGCGAGGTAGTCGAGATTCACATCTTCGGCCAGCGGCTTCCCCTTCGTGTGGATCTTCAGGATTTCCTTCCTGGCTTCCAGGTCCGGCAGCGGCACCAGCACCAACCTGTCGAACCTTCCGGGCCTGAGCAGGCCGGGATCTACCATGTCCGGCCTGTTCGTCGCGGCGACGACCGTCACGTTGTGCAGAGTCTCTAGCCCGTCCATCTCCGTCAGGAGCTGGCTCACGACCCTCTCCGTCACATTCGAGTCGTGTGAACCGCCCCTCACCGGGGCTATCGAGTCTATCTCATCGAAGAAGACGACGCAGGGCGAAGCCAGCCTGGCCTTCCTGAAAGTCTCCCTGACCGCCTTCTCGCTCTCCCCGACCCACTTCGACAGGAACTCCGGCCCCTTCACGCTGATGAAGTTCGCCTCGCTCTCCGTCGCGACAGCCTTGGCCAGAAGGGTCTTGCCAGTCCCCGGGGCGCCGTAAAGCAGTATGCCCTTCGGCGGCGTCGCCTTCATATGTGAGTAGATTTTTGAATACTTGAGGGGCCACTCGATCGTCTCCTGGAGCTCCTGCTTCACAGACTGGAGCCCGCCGATGTCGCTCCAGTGCACGTTCGGTGCTTCGACCAGCACCTCCCTAAGCGTCGACGGCTGCATCTCCCGGTACGCGCTCAGGAAGTCGTCCATCCTGACCTCTAGGCTGTTGAGGACCTCTGCCGGTATTGCATCCGCTTCGAGATCGAGCTCCGGGAGGATCCTTCTGAGCGATCTCATCGCGGCCTCCTTTGCGAGGGCCGCGAGATCGGCTCCGACGTATCCGTGTGTGAGCGATGCGAGCTTCTCGAGGTCCACATCGTCCGTCAGCGGCATCCCCTTAGTGTGGATCTGAAGTATGTCCAGTCTGCCCTTTTTGCTCGGTATGCCAATCTCGATCTCCCTGTCGAATCGGCCCGGCCTCCTGAGCGCCGGGTCGAGTGCGTTCGGCCGGTTAGTCGCTCCGATGACGACGACCTTGCCGCGCGACTCGAGCCCGTCCATCAGCGCGAGCAGCTGGGCGACCACTCGTCTTTCGGTCTCCCCGGAAACCTCGTCCCTCTTCGGGGCTATCGAATCGATCTCGTCGATGAAGATGATGCTTGGCGCGTTCTCTCCAGCCTCCTTGAATATCGTGCGGAGCCGCTCCTCGCTCTCGCCGTAGAACTTACTCATGATCTCAGGGCCGCCTATGCTCGAGAAGTTCGCGCTCGTCTCGCTCGCCACCGCTTTCGCGAGCAGGGTCTTGCCGGTACCAGGGGGGCCGTGGAGAAGCACCCCTTTCGGCGCCTCGACCCCGAGCTTGTCGAACAGCTCCGGATGCCTGAGCGGCAGCTCGATCATCTCCCTGACCTTCTTGACCTCGTCCTCGAGCCCGCCTATCTCCTCGTACGAGACCCTCGGCCCCTTCGAAGCCTCCTCCTTCACCGGCTTCTCGCTGAGCTTGACCTCCGTGTTCGGTGATATCATGACCCCCTCGGAGGCAGGCGAGTAGCTGTGCACGACGAGGTCGAACTTCCTTCCCATTATGTTGACCTCGACGAAATCCCCCTTCGTGAACACCCTCCCCTGGAAGGTGCTCAGCAGAAACTCCTCGCCGCCCATTATCTTGAGCGGCTGGGTCGGGGCCAGCGTGATCTTGTTCGCGGGCTTCGGGGTGATCTTTCGGACGGATATCCTCTCATCCAGTCCGACCCCCGCATTTCGCCTCGTCACGGAGTCAATCCTTATCGTCCCCCTGTTCTCGTCCTCCGAGTATCCAGCCCTGAGGGTCGCCACCGTCTTCCGTGTGCCTTCGATGACGACGGTCTCGCCATCGTCCAGATGCAGGATCTTCATGAGTTCAGGGTCTATCCTGGCGATGCCTTGCCCGTCATCCTTCGTCTTTGCCTGGATGACCCTTATTATCTTGTCCTTCTGTGCCATCTGATCACACCTTTTTTCAAATGATGCTGTTGAATTGCATGCCCTGGCTACTCTATCTCAATCTTCCTGGATCTCTTCTCCTGCGGCGAGATCTTCGGCAGTCTGATTGTGAGCAACCCGTCCTTCATCTCGGCGGAAGTGCCGTCGGTACGGACGCCATCAGGAAGGGGTATCCTCCTGTAGATCTTCGAGTAGCGTCTCTCTCTTCGGATGTAGCCGCCCTCACCGCCTTCTTCTTCCTGTTTCGTCTCCGCGGAAATTTGCACATCCTTCTCCCCGACCTCGATGTTGACCTCCTCCCTCTTAATGCCAGGCATCTCCACCGTGAGCCTGTAATCACTCCCTGTGTCCACGAGATCCACCGCGGGCGTCCGAAGATTCTGTGGCCCAAAAGGTCGAGACACTGCCGGCGAGTTCTCGAACTCCAAACGGAACTCTTCCAACAGTCTGTCCATTTCGTTCAGAATGCCGAGCGTGTTAGAGCTATAGGGGGTCCACCAGTAATCCTCTGGTGCCAATTCATCATCTCTTCGCCTTCTGATCATTCGGTTCCCTCCGAAGCGAAATATAAGTTTGCCCTTCTATATTAACTTTACTCGATTTGACCAGAACAATATCGAGGCTGGCTAATTATCGGCTAATGAGGGCTAATTAGCCCGTTTTAATTAACCCGGTCTTCCGGTAATCAAAAAGATCTAACAACGACGCTTTGAAGATAAATCCCGAAAACCCTTATCTCCTGACGAAGGAATGACCGTATGAGGAAAATGGAGAAAGACGCTTCGGAATCGCTGCTAACTGATATTGCAGACAAGATCATTATTGTCAGGAGATTCCGGCAACTTCCGACCAAATGGAAAGCTATCGCCGCCATCGCGGTGGCAATGATAGCAGTGCTCGCAGCGATTTCCTACGTCGTTTCACAGGGTAGTGGAACAGGTGCGGGAAACGGAATAGTCTTTATTGTACAAACCGGTAATCAGACGACCTGGTTTTTGACCATTACCTCTTTAGGAAATGGGGATCCGATCCTAAAAAAGGACGTCTATGTCGTCGTAAAGGACGCGAACGGGACGCTGAGAATACCTCAGGAGAATAACCAGCATGTCAATTTGACATGGAACGGCTATCCGAGTGATTCGCCGACATTGATGGAGGCGAACGGCACTCATGGATTCAACTATACATCTGCGGGCGGAACAAGCAGCCAACGTCTGCAGATGGGCGATGTGTTCAGCCTCGCGAGATCTCCTGCCGTCGTCGACGGCTACGACATGGGATCGATGTTTTTCCTTATCACGAGCGGTGGCACGGCGACGATCGTCTCGTTTATGATAAAGTAATGAGTGATCGGGCAGTTATCCGCGAACGTCGATCGCGAGACTGATGCTCCATGAAGGACGCGGGACGAATATCCTCGCGAGCGCGACAAAACCAATCGTCAGACATCAATAATGTCTGGATTCTAACTAACGGCTAGGAACCTTTCCTAATCATAGTATATATACTCGTGATTTCGACTCAGGCTAATTAGCCCGAGTCAATTAGCCGACCCCTCTGGCAACCGATGAATGGAGACTTGCGAATTAGGCTGAGAAAGCATGCGAATTACGAGAATCGAATTCAAATATCAAGCCAGTGATTTTTCACTTTCGCTTTGGTATTCACCAGAATTAAGAAGGAAGGAGCGAATCAAGTTGCATGACAAATGTGGTGGCGTTCGATTCGAAGGAGTTCAATATTCCCGGCAAAGTCCGTGATTTCTTTTCTTCAATAGGAATCGGATTAAAGATTCGAGATCGAACGGGTTTCCAGAAAGCTTATCGAAGTCTTATGATTGCTGAAGCCACTAAAAGAAATTTCAATCTGAAACGCAGTGTATTCGATTCATATACACTAACCAGGCTTCTAGGGGGTCAAGATTCATATCATAGCTTCTATTCAGACATAATATCTGAACTGAGGGAATATTTTGAACAAGTGTACGTATTCTATTCAATTATCCCTCCATCAAAAATACCACGTCTTTTCATTTATAGCGAACAGACAGAGGTCAGGAATCCTGTTGATTTCCTGAAAGAGCATAAAGCAGGATTCGTCGTATTGTGTGGATGGAAATACTCTGAGATTATTCCGGTTGAAGAAAGGGCCAGTACTGTTTATCTAGATTACTTCGAAGCAAAGCATACGAAAGCTTGGGATGCGCTGATCCCTCTTCATCCGAAGCTCTTCATAAGGGGGGGGATACATGCAATCCATGTATCGCTGCGGCAGACGGAATCCTAGCCGTGCTAGATAAGCAGCTCAAACGGAATTTCTATATCGATAGTGAAAGACTCAGTGATAAATCAATCAACCATGCATTGAAAGATCTCTCGCTGAAAGGCCAACCGATATTCATCGGACAACCTGATTTGCATAAAATTGTCCCAGATAGCCGCGACCAGATAATCACAAAGGGAGTCCTTGCGCATCCGATTCATTTCTTATGCCCCGAAGCAAAGCCGGATGGTATGACGAATCAGGAATATCGAGAGATGATCGCATATACACCAGTGATGGATCAGCTAGTAGAACGAGCGGCAGATTCAGGAGGATCAATAAAGTTCTACGATGCAACCACAGACTATCTCATCGCTTCGGATCAGGATTATTTTGCATATTTCGGTGATAAGGGCAAGGGGATGTGCAAGGCACTAATGTACCATGTTCAAGTCAAACCTCTTGAGCTCTCCTCGGACGAATAATCAGATGCATCCTATTGGAAAAAGAAAAAATAATCCCGCCGAGGGATATAGTGTGAATCAGAGGCTAACCTTCGGTTGAAGATTAGTCTCACTACTGCATATTTCATCTTGGTTATTTAATCATTTGTTCATGAGGGTTCTGTCGGGTTAATGGAGTGCTGAAATATCCGAATCCTAGGCCAGGAATCATTAGCCACCCTTATATCCCGACACTGGACGTTACTGGAGCCGATGGAGGGATTCGCACCGTTGCAGGATCCTATCCGGTCCTCCGTCTTCTCATCGACTCGCGAAAGTATATGATTCGAGTGATGACTTAGAGGGCGATGCCTGGGAGACTCACGGATTCCAACGTGGTGATCGACGACCCAGCCGAGGCCAGCCAGATCTACAACAAGGGCTGGTACGGGAACCCTCAGAGCGGCGGCGCGCTGAAGCTAGACTTCCTCGAGGCGCTCTATCTGCTCGAGACCAGCAGATTGAGCGTCTTGAAGGAAGGCTCCCCGCTGGATTTCATCCAACTCCTCAAGCTCGGCAACAAGGACCTCTCCAGCTTTGAGATCAAGTACCTTGTCTACCGCGACCTCAGGGGGCGGGGATACGTCGTCAAGGCGAACGGCGGCGGAACCGACTTCAGGGTCTTCCCGAGAGGCGGCACCCCGTCCAAGTCGACCAGCAAGTGGTGGGTCTGCGCCCTGTCGGAACGTTCGCTTTTCACTCTGGAGAAGATCCTCTCCGACCTGACGACAAGCAAGGGGCTGAGGAAGGACCTGCTCCTAGCGATAGTGGACGAGGAGGGGGACGTTACATATTACGAGGTGAGGAAGGTCACCCCCACAGGGAAGCAGAAGAGGAAGCTCCCGAGCGAAAAGGTCGAAGGCCTGTTCACCGGCGACAGGGTGATAATCGACGACCCGGAGGCCGCCCAGCTGCTCCAGAAGGACTATTTCTTCGGCAAGCTGCTCGGCGACAGGCTCCAGCTCTCGCTCATCGAAGCGGCCTTTCTGATGGAAGGCGGCAGTCTCTCGCTGAGGAACGCGAACAGCGGAAGGGCGGTCGAATGCGGTCAGCTCAAGAGGCTCGCGAGGCGCATCCAGCGAGATTTCGATCTGCGTCTGGAGGCGTACAAGGATCTGAAAGAGAAAGGGCTGGTGGTGAAGACCGGTTTCAAATACGGTTCGCACTTCCGCGCATACGAAGGGGACCCCAACAGGATGCACGCGAGGTTCCTGGTTCATGCCGTGCCGCAGGATTATTCGGCTATCTGGCCTGAGATATCGAGGGCGATCCGCCTCGCCCACGGAGTCCGGAAGGAGATCCTCTTCGGCAGGATCGGAGGCAAGGACGTGGAATACATCCGCCTCTCCAGATGTCGTCCTTAGTGCTTATCAGCAGAAGGGAGAAGAGTGTGCGGGAGAAAGCCCCCGCACCGGAATCCGCGAGTCTCAAACAGGAAGAGGGAGAATGATATCGTTGGTATTCTTCCGGGTGAGATTAGAGGGGGAGTCGTTCGCGATTCCGCGCATAATACTTGCGCACTGAGTTTAAAATCATTTTCTTTTTAGGGGTTCGGTATCTCGTTTTTTCATGAGGTAAGTTCAAATACCCCAATTATCAAGAGCCAGTATGAAATTATATTTAAATAATTGTCCATTTTAGTGCATAATATCCCCCTTGACTAGGCAGATGCAGAAAAGGCCTTCGCTGCAAGTCGAATCATCTTGAAAAATAAGGGTCGGGGGCATCGCCCCCTGTCTGAAGTCTAGAGCTGCACTTCTATTCCGAGCTTCTCGGTGAGCTCCTTGTAGCGATTCCTGATGGTGACCTCTGTCACTCCAGCTACATCCGCTACTTCCCTCTGGGTCCTTCTCTCGTTGCAGAGGATCGAGGAGATGTAGATTGCAGCGGCGGCGACCCCCGTGGGGCCTCTCCCGCTCGTGAGCTCCTTCTTCGATGCGTCCTTCAGGATGTCCGTAGCCTTGGCCTGCGCCTCGCCGCTGAGCTTGAGCTCGCTGCAGAACCTCGAAACGTAATCCTGCGGTCTTGTCGGCATCAGCTTGAGCTTGAGCTCGCGCGTCATGAACCTGTAGGTCCTGCCGATCTCCTTCCTGCCGACGCGGCTCGCGTTGGCGACCTCGTCGAGGGTCCTCGGGACGTCGCACTGCCTGCAGGCCGCATACAGCGACGCTGCCACGACTCCCTCGATGCTCCTCCCCCTGATCAGGTTCTTGTTGACAGCCTTCCTATAGATCATCGCCGCGGTCTCGCGGACGTTCCTGGGCAGTCCCATGGCCGAGGCCATCCTGTCCAGCTCGCTGAGCGCGAACGCGAGGTTCCTCTCGGTCGCGTTGGAAACCCTGATCCTCCTCTGCCACTTCCGAAGCCTGTAGAGCTGCGCCCTGTTGCGCGTCGGGATGCTCTTGCCATACGAGTCTTTGTTCTTCCAGGATATCTCCGTAGAAAGACCCTTGTCGTGTATGGTGTAGGTCATCGGAGCGCCCGTGCGGGCCCTCTTCTCACCTTGCTCGACGTCAAAAGCTCTCCATTCAGGTCCCTGATCTATCAGCTGATCCTCGATCACGACGCCGCAGTCCTCGCAGACCAACTCACCGCGATCGTAGTCTCTGACCAGATGGGCGCTGTTGCATTCGGGGCATCTTTCGATTGTCTCCATCTCTTCCTTTGTCTTTGGCATTGTCTGCTCCCTCCGGAGGGATGTAGAGCTCCTGTCCCACCACTGTCAGTGCTCTGAGCCCAGATTCGGGTTTGATTGTCACGTATGGCGCTCGTGTGGGGCCGAATACCTTCACGATCCGGCCTATCCTGTTTTTGCGTCCGTCGACGACCGACGCGTTCACCTCTGGCAGAAAACTCGCCTTCACGACGAGGAATCCGTCATGGGATACCAGTTTCACGCGGCCGAGGAGCCTCACACTCTCACCAAATTATATTTAAATGTTTGGGCTCTCAGTTCATAAGTCTTCTCATATATAAACAATTCGCAAAGATTTTTATTAGCGGCACACCGACTGGCGAATATGATTATCTACCCTGTGCCTGATTTCCTATGGAAGTCGCATGTGTCCAGACGATGAATCCAGCATAAATCCTTCTCACCCAAGGTATCAATCGCTGAAGCGACGCCGACGCCTCGTCTCAGCCTTCAAGGGCGGGATTGTCGTGCCTGAGGGTCTGATAGCCCAAGGCAGAGGGGAGATGTTCGATTACCTGCTCGGCGAGGAAACGCTCGCTCCCGCCCTGATTGCCGAACAAGCTGCCGCTGCGCTGCTGTTGCTCTCCAAGAAGCCCGTGATCTCCGTCAATGGAAATCTGGCGGCGCTCTGTCCCGAGGAGATAGTTTCCCTTTCGAAAGCGACCGACGCGGTCATCGAAGTCAATCTCTTCCATTGGACCGAGGGCAGGGCGAAGCTCATCCGAGAACTGCTCGAGGCGAAAGGCGCTCGAAACGTCCTATCCGAGGATCCAGACGCGCTGCTGGACGGGATCCGCCACGACCGCGCGAAATGCCATTCGAAAGGCATCTTCTCGGCCGATGCGGTGCTCGTCCCCCTTGAGGACGGGGACCGCGCTTGCGCCCTTGCCGATATGGGCAAGAAAGTGATCTCCATCGACCTGAATCCCCTGTCCAGGACGACCCTCTGCGCCACCGTCTCGATCGTCGACGAAGTGACGCGCGCACTGCAGAACATTGTGCGTTTCTCCAACGACCTTGCGGACGATGAAAAGCGCGCGGGGCAGATTGTCGGATCATTCGACAACGTGAAGACGCTGAGGGCGATTTACAGGCAGATAGCCGACAGGTTCGACAAGCTGGCCAAGGCCTGATAATTACTCGAGCAGCCGGGCAAGATTTTTTCATGCAGGAAGCGTTCTCCTTCACGATGACAGCCTACGACAAGGAGCTTGTTGCGAGGGGAGAAGCGCGCCTGAGGTGGGCCAGGGAACGCATGCCTGTCCTGGCAGCCGTCCGGAACCGCCTGAAGAAATCCGGAGCGCTCAAGGGCGCCCGGATCGGCATGGCCTTGCATACCGAGGCCAAGACCGGGGTCCTGGCGCTCACCCTTCTGGAGGCCGGCGCGAAGATATCCCTGACGAGCTGCAACCCGCTCTCAACGGATCCGTGCGTCGCAGCCGCTCTCAGCGCAAATTACCCTCTCGACTGCTACGCGAAGAAAGGGCAGACCAACGAGGATTATTACAAGAGCCTGAACAAGGTGATCGACTTCGGGCCGGACTACGTCATCGACGACGGTGCGGACCTCATCTTCCTGTTGCACACGAAGCGCAAGGAGAAGCTGGCCAAGGTCAAAGGAGCCAATGAGGAGACGACCACAGGCATCGTCAGATTGAAGGCCATGGCGGCCGAGAAGGCTCTGAAGTTCCCGGTGATATCCATCAACGGCGCGGACATGAAGCATCTTTTCGACAACAGGTACGGGACGGGGCAGTCGACCTTCGACGGGATCATGTCCTCCACGAACCTTCTGATCGCTGGACGGAAATTCGTCGTCGCGGGGTACGGCTGGTGCGGCCGCGGGATCGCGATGAGGGCGAGGGGGATGGGCGCAAGGGTCTGCGTCACCGAGATCGACCCGGTGAAAGCCGTCGAGGCCAGACTGGACGGGTTCGAGGTCGCCCCGATGATCGAGGCCGCCAAGGACGCCGACTTCATCGTAACCGCAACAGGGTGCAAGGACGTCGTCCGCGGGGAACATCTCAAGATCATCAACGACAAATGCGTGCTTGCCAACGCCGGTCATTTCGACAATGAGATATCCAAACCCGACCTGTGCGAAATGTCCACCTCAACAAGGAACGCGAGGGAGAACACGACCGAATACGTGCTGAAGGACGGGAAGAAAGTCTACCTCCTGGCAGAAGGGAGACTTGTGAATCTGGCCGCAGGCCAGGGACACCCGGTCGAGATCATGGACATGAGCTTCGCCCTGCAGGCCCTCGGAGTGGAATACCTCGCCAAGCATCACGGCGAGATGTCTCCTAAGGTTCACGAGATTCCAAAGGAGCTCGACGAATGGGTCGCCAGGGTCGCCCTTAAATCGATGAAGGTGGACATCGACCGTCTCACGAAGGGTCAGGAGAGGTACCTCAACGAATGGCGCGAGGGGACGTGAGGTCGAGATATTCCACGGTGGACTGGGACCATGGCCATGAATAATTTCCTGGGAGCATTCGGGCATGTCGCTCTCGACATCATCTGCTCCGTCTCCGATTTTCCCAAACCGAACACATGCGAGGCGATCGTCGACAGGAAGATGGAGTTCGGCGGGACGGCCGGCAATCTCGCGGTGCACGCTTCCTCCCTCGGTGTGAAGACCGCGCTGGCATCATACGTCGGAGGCGATTTCCCCGGCGAATACCGCAAGTTCCTGAAGAGCAAAGGGATCGACCTGACCGATTTGATCACGATAAAGGGCGGCCGGACGTCCACGGTGATCATGGTCTCCGACGACTCGCACAACCAGATGGGGTTCGTCGACCAAGGAGTCATGCTCGACCAGGGAAAATTCCCGATCCAGGATCACACGATCTCAACCTCGGAAATCGTTCACGTCGGGACAGGCAGGCCGAAATACGCCTTGCAGGTCTGCAAGCGCGCGAAGAAGGAAGGGAAACGGGTCGCCTTCGATCCAGCGCAGGAAATTCATTACGTCTACGAAGCCGATTCGTTCGCGAAGGTCATCAGAGAGTCCGACATGTTCTTCTGCAACGAATCCGAGCTGAAGGTCGCTCTGGATTATCTCGGACTGAAGCACGCCGAGGACCTGCTCGATGTCGTGGACATCGTCATCAACACGCTCGGCAAGCACGGCAGCAGGATACTCGTGAAAGACGGCGAGAGGATCGACGTGCCCTTGTGCAAGGCCACGAAGGTCGTTGACACGACCGGAGCCGGCGACGCTTACAGGGCGGGATTCTACGCTGGTCTGAGCAGGGACTACGACCTCGCCGGGTGCGGTGCGCTCGCATCTGCAGCTGCATCGTTCGCTGTCGAAAGCTATGGCGGCCAGACGAACCTTGCAACTTGGAAAGCCGTCCAGCGGCGCGCCTTCCGCAAGAATTGAAAAAACATCATTCGAATATTCTCATCGGTCGGCAAATCGTCCGTTCAGCATATCCAGTGCCGGAAATATTATACGAAAGCCTTATTAATGGAAGACACTCTTATCCGCTAAGGTGAGTGTCAGATGGCCGTCGGATTCATCCTCATCAGTACCGCCCCAGCAAAGGAGCATGAGGTGTACAACGAATTGCTCAAAGTGAAGGAAGTCGTCGAGCTTCACCCTCTCTTCGGAGAGTACGACCTCATCGCGAAGATCGAGGCCGAGGACTTCAACCAGCTAGGGCAGGTCGTTGTGGACAAGGTCCGATCGATACCAGGTGTCATAGACACCAAGACTCTGACAGGGATAAAATTCTAGATCGAACTGAGGTTGAATAACATGGAAATAATGGAGTTTCTGACAGTCCTCCTGATGGTGTTCGCGCTCGTGATGATCTTGGCAGGAATATTCACCGCGTACTTCGGGAGCGGGAAGAGCAGGACGATCGGCGTCATCCTCCTGGTCATCGGACTTGTAGTAGGCATAATCTGGACTTTCCTCGGATTAGGATATGGCGGGAATGACATTATCCACGTCGACTTGGCTGGAGTCATCTGGACAGCGTTTCTCTACATCTTAGCCGCGTTGATTGGAATCCTCGGCGCAGTCGGCATCTTCCTCTTGGCCATCATGAAGGCATGAGAGGGCAGAGAAGCCTTTTTAAAACCCTTTCCCTTTGTCTCTTATTGATGGTAGTCCAGATTATTGTCGGCAGCAAGAGCGACATCGACATCGCGAAGAAGGCGGCCGATGTTCTGAAGAAGCTCGGGATCGAGTACAGGATCTCCATCGCCTCTGCGCACAGGACTCCGGACCTTGTCGAGTCGCTGGCACAATCAAAGGACACGGAGATTTTCATCGCCATCGCTGGGCTCGCGGCGGCGCTCCCGGGCGCGATCGCCTCTCACACAACCCGCCCCGTCATCGGCGTTCCGGTGTCCGGGAAGGTGCAGCTCGATTCGATGCTCTCGATGATCCAGATGCCGAAAGGCATGCCAGTGGCGACCGTCGGATTGGATGCCGGCGAGAACGCGGCACTGCTTGCAGGCGAGATCCTCGCGTTGAACAATCCTAGGATTGCCGACGCGCTCAGGGAATACAGGCATGACATGAGGACGAAGATCCTGCAGGACAACCAGGAGATCGAGGGATCCGATGTTTGAGCCAGAGAAATTCATCGAGGACAGCGTCGGGCATCTCCGCAAGACGATCGACGGGAACGCGATCATCGGCTGCTCCGGAGGGGTGGACAGCACGGTGGCGGCCGTCATAGTCTCCAGGGCGATCGGCGATAGGCTTCTGGCGATCTATGTCGACACAGGCCTGATGCGGAAGGGGGAGAACGAGGTCGTCGACAGCATGCTCACGGAGTTGAAGGTCAACCACAAGATCATCGATGCCTCGGACGAGTTCTTCGATGCGCTGAAAGGGGTCACCGAACCAGAGACGAAGAGGAAGATCATCGGCGAGAAGTTCATCAGGGTGTTCGAGCGCGAGGCGAAGGCATGGGGCTCGAAGTACCTCGTGCAGGGGACGATCGCCCCTGACTGGATCGAGAGCGGGGGCGGCATCAGGGACACCATAAAATCGCACCACAACGTCGGCGGACTCCCGGAGATAATGAATCTGCAGCTGGTCGAGCCGCTCAGGGACCTCTACAAGGACGAGGTGCGCAAGGTCGGCAGGGAGCTCAAGATCAGGTTCTCGGAGAGGCAGCCGTTCCCCGGACCGGCACTTGCGATCAGGATCATGGGGGAGGTCACCAGGGAGGCGGCGGAGCTGTGCCGCGAGGCGAACGTCATCGTCGAGGAGGAGCTCCAGGCAGCCGCGGAGAAAGGCGAGATCGAGATTCCCTGGCAGTATTTCGCGGTGCTGCTGTCCGTGAGGAGCGTCGGCGTCCAGGGAGACATCCGTGCATACGGGCGCACGATCGCCATTCGCGCCGTCGAATCGGTCGACGGGATGACCGCGAACTACGTCAGGATCCCGCACGATGTCCTCGAACGGATGTCGATCAGGATCACCAACACCCTGAAGGACCGCGTGAACCGCGTGGTCTATGACGTCACGAACAAGCCGCCCGCAACAATCGAATGGGAGTGATCCTGTCCGATTTCGGACACAGGCTTCCGCGCATTGTCCTCATGAAACCAACACCTCTAAATTCAGCGCTCCTTCTGTAAGCATCCCACTCGCACATAGGCAGCGATATCCAGTGAGGTAGGGATCGATGATCAAGGCATCAATAATCGGCGGGACCGGATACATGGGCTTCGAGCTTCTTCGGCTGCTCGTGCGCCATCCTCAGGTCCAGCTCCGCGAGGTCACGTCGAGGTCTAACGCGGGGACTAGGATCTCAGACGCCCACCCCGCACTCAACGGGTTCATCGAAGAGGATTTCGTCGCCGACCTCACGAAGCCAGCGGACAACGACATAGTGTTCGTTGCGGCCCCTCACGGCGCCTCGATGGATATTGTCCCCTCGTTGATCGATGCCGGATGCCGCGTGATCGATCTCAGCGGGGACTATCGCCTGGGGAACATCGATGATTACGAGAAGTGGTACGGCAAGAAGCACACCGACCGCGCGAACCTCGCTAAGGCAGTGTACGGATTGACGGAGCTGAATCGCACGAAGATCGCGAAGGCACAACTGGTCGCGAACCCCGGCTGCTATCCTACCGGGGCGCTGCTCGCCCTCATCCCAGCAGCCAAAGCGAATGTCATCGGCGGAGACGTCGTCGTCGATTCCAAGAGCGGGACGAGCGGAGCAGGGGCAGCCCCTGGTGACTTCACGCACCACCCATCATGCGCATCCAATGTGCTCCCGTACAAAGTCGGGAAGCACAGGCACACCCCTGAGATCGAGGGCACCCTGAAATCCATCGGCGCGAACTTCGGGGAATTTTCGTTCACCCCGCACCTCGTGCCGCTGGTGAGAGGGATCCAGACAAGCTGCTACGTCCGTCTCTCGAAGGGCGCAAAGCTCGAGGAAGTACTTCAGAAGTACAAGGAATTCTCCAAGAAGAATCATTTCATCAAGATAGTCGAAGGAACGCCCAGAATCACATCGGTGATAGGCTCCAACTACTGCCACATCTCGGTAGCCATGGCGAGCAAAAGCCTTCTGGCGGCCTTCTCAGTGATCGACAACCTATGCAAGGGGGGCTCCGGCCAGGCCGTTCAGAATATGAATGTCATGTTCGGCCTCGATGAGGAGACGGGCCTGGACACTCCAGGGCTGGGCGTGTGATCATGGCGAAAGTGAGCTTCATCGACGGAGGCATAACGGCACCCAAAGGGTTCGTCGCCGCCGGGGTTCATTGCGGGATCAAAAACCGCCGGAAGGACCTGGCGCTTATCGGTTCATCATCCGAATGTGACGCCGCCGCTCTCTATACCACCAACAAGGTGAAGGCCGCTCCGCTGGTCATCACGCAGAAGAACCTGATCGGCGGCAAGGCGTGCGGAGCGATCATCAACAGCGGGCTCGCCAACGCCCTCACGGGCAAGCGGGGATTGAACGACGCCCATGTCATGGCAGAGCTCACAGGCTTCGTGTTGGACTGCCCATCGGACAAGGTGGTCGTCTCATCCACTGGCATGATCGGCAAGTACCTTCCGATGAACAAGATATGCAAAGGCATCGAAACTGCTGGAAAAGCCCTCGGATCCAGCCGCAAGCACGGTCATGATGCCGCGCTGGCGATAATGACGACCGACACGGTCCCGAAAGAGTCCGCGGTCTCGACGACCCTGGCCGACGGGACGCGCGTCACCATCGGCGGGATGGCCAAAGGCTCCGGCATGATCTGCCCCGAGCTCAAGAAATGGCACGCGACGAACCTGACCTTCATAACGACCGACGCGGCGATACACCACAATGCGCTGGAGAAGATGCTGACCCCGGCCGTGGAGTGCTCTCTGAACATGCTCAACATCGACGGCGACCGCAGCACGAACGACATGTGCGTGCTGTTCGCGAACGGGCTGGCCGGGAATGAGATAATCAAGGGCGTGGATAAGAACTTCCAGGAAGCGTTGACCGCCCTCCTGCAGGACCTCACAGGCCAACTGGCCAGGGACGGGGAAGGCGCAAAGAAGCAGATCGAGGTGCGCATCATCGGCGCGCCCGATCCGATTCAAGCCAAGCTCGCGGCCCGCTCGGTCGTAATGTCGAACCTGGTCAAATCCGCGATATTCGGTGAAGACCCGAACTTCGGAAGGATCGTGTCGGCGATCGGAGCTTCCGGAGCGGACATTGACGCCGACAAGGTCTCACTCACTCTGGAATCGGAATACGGTTCGGTGGAACTGATGTCCAGGGGCAAGTTGCTCGCCCTCGTGGACGACAAGACTTACAAGCTGGCAAGGCAGCTTCTGAAGAGCCCCCGCATCAAAATGATCGTGGACCTTTCCCTCGGAAAGGGCGAGGCGACCGCCTGGGGTTGCGATCTGACATTCGACTATGTGAGGATCAATGCCGAGTACACAACCTGACGGGGGGGATCTGTTCGACAAATTGCACTTATGAGAAAGCGGTGGTGGTCAAGCTCGGAGGAAGCGCGATGGACGAGGAGTCCGTCATCCACGTGCTCGCGGAGGACGTCTCATCACTTCTCAGGCAGAAGCTCATGTTCGTCATCGTTCACGGAGGCGGAAAGGAGATCTCGCGCGAGATGGAGGTCGCTGGCATAGCCCCGATCAAAGTGGGCGGACTAAGGGTGACCGATGGCGCGACCATGGGCATCGTCGAGCGCGCGATGGGGCGCATCAACGAACGCATTTGCCAGATATTCCAGGAACACGGAGTGAAGGCGCAGAAAGTCGTCGGTTCGGACGGGCTGCTCCTGTGCAAGAAACTGCCTCCGATGACGGCCCATGAAGGCGGCGTCAAGAGACTCGTCGACCTCGGTATGGTGGGTTTCGTGGAGAAGGTGCACCCAGAGAAGCTGGAGGCGCTCATGGGGTCAGGTATAATCCCGATCGTATCGCCGATCGGCAGGACCGCCGAAGGGCAGGTTCTGAACGTGAACGCCGACACAGCCGCTGGCAGCATCGCCGGCGCATGTGCCGATGAATTCATCCTTCTCACGGACGTCGAGGGCGTAATTGTCCCTGGCACCGACGGACCGCGCATCGCCGACAAACTCACTCTGCACCAGATCAACAAGCTCATCGACGCCGGCGCGATCCGTGAAGGCATGCTGCCGAAGCTGGAAGCGTGCGTCAGCGCCATCGAGAACGGAGTGAAATCCACGCGGATAGTCTACGGGTTGGGCGAACATCCGTTGCTCGATGCGATGTCTCCCGAACCTGCCGGCACTCAGATTGTACCGTGACCCCGCTCTTCTGAAATCTTTTTATCCCGCCAATAATCGATTTATAAACTCAAGCCAGCTCTCTGAATGCAAAGCAATCCTCGTTCCCTGATCCCCCTCAACCCCCTTTCAAGGCTTTTTTCTCGTCCTGCCGAATATCAATGCGATCAGCATCAGCCCGACTATCGGGATGATCATCTCCGAGAACTCGGGTATTGGCGGGGCGCTGACCTTCCGAGACGTCAGAGGATAGGAGTCATTCGTGCCTGCGGTTCCAGTTATGTTGTACGGAAGATCCACGATTCCGATTCTAGGGACATCATCAGGGGTCGTCCAATCCCCCCAATAGTTGCCGTATCCGTTGGTGCTGTTCCACCAGTTGTTTGTCCCATTATCGCATGCTTGGATATGGTTTGAATCGTAGATGCTCCCCGCACCGTTGTTGCCTATGAACGTGTTGTTCCAGATCCTGTAGTTTGGTCCAACTTTAAGGCATACTCCTTGAAGAGTGTTATTGCAGATCTCGTTCCAGGATATGATGTTACTAGTCATCGTTTGGAGCAATATACCATACTGACCGTTCGAGTTGCACGTGTTGTTGCTGATAGCGTTGTAGTACGATAACCAGAGCCACATGCCACTCTGAGCGTTCGAGTTGCACGTGTTGTTGCTGATGGCGTTGCTGTACGATTCATCTAGATATATGCCATAATTCCCGTTCGAGCAGTTGTTGTTGCTCAGCGTATTGCCGCTCGATACTTCGAGAAATATGCTATACTGTTTGTTCGAGTAGCAAGTGTTGTTGCTCAGCGTGTTGCCGTGCGATGCGCGGAGGTGTATGCCGTACTTATCGTTCGAGCATGTATTGTTACTAACGATGCCGTTGCTGGTGCCGTCCAGATTGATGCCTAAATAGCTCGATCCGCCATCATGCACATAGCAGTCTCTGACGATGAAATACGCGTTCGTGAACCGTATCCTTATTCCATCCCCAGGCGCTGCGCTTATGTTCCATCCTTCGATGATGTATGGATTCGAGGCCGTACCATTGCCCGATACGACTCCGTTGCCTGGATAATCCGTGTTGCAGAATTCGGCGTCGCTATCGATGTATATCCTGTCATGCGAAGTATATGAGATCCCTGCAGGGACTGGGGTGGGTGGAATGTCAGACGCTGGACCTGGCAAGAGTGATAGGGACGCGGCAAAGAGAACGGCAACGAAAAATGTCACCATAACGACTCTCGGAAGCTTCTTTTCTTCAAGTCCTCTCGACTCGTATGTCCCACGATCAACCTCTGCCATTCAATTTCCTCAGATAGCTGAGGAGTAGCTATGGGATAAGGTTTTTTCCAAGCCGCGACCACCAATCTTTTTAAGAGAAGACCATCCATCAGGTGCATCACATGAAGATAATCATCGTCGACAACGGCGGACAATGGACGCACCGGGAATGGCGGGTCGTCCGAGACCTCGGGGCGGAGTCGGTCATGATGCCGAACACGACCCCCCTGGATGAGATCGATGCGGACGGCGTCGTGCTGTCCGGAGGCTCGCCGAGGGTCGGCGTGAACATCAACGCGATGGGCAACAACGGACTGTACCTGGACAATTTGCAGGTCCCCATCCTCGGCATCTGCGCAGGCATCCAGTTCATGGCGGTCCATTTCGGCGGAAAGGCAGGCCCTGGCCCGCTCCCCGAGTTCGGCAAGATGACCATCCATGTCGACGATCCAGACGAGCTCTTCAAGGGAATACCGAAGAAATTCATTGCCTGGGAATCCCACAACGACGAGGTTCTCGAGATCCCGAAAGGGTTCAAGACACTCGCGCATTCCGATAACTCCGCCGTGCAAGCCATGCGGATGCTCAAACGGCCTATATTCGGGGTCCAGTTCCATCCAGAAGTCGAGCATACTGAGAACGGCTACGAGATTTTCACCAACTTCCTCAACCTGTGCAAACACTAAGCCGACATCTTGGACAAGCTAATGATCAGAAAGATCAACACGAACGCGGCGAGGATCGCTGCTGCGATTATTAGCATGGACTTCGCAATCTTCTCATCCGATCCGAACACTATCGGAATCGGGCCGATGAGCACGACGCCCCCGTAACTCTTCTTTGTTCGGGCTGCCGGCATCGATGAGCCCGTTTCAATAGGCACCTGTCCTAGATCTTGTGTCGTAGACGTCCACAACCCGATGAAGAAACTGATGATGGCGAGGAACAGGAGCAGGCTCCCGGCCGCGCCGATCCATCCCTGAGTGACAATGAACGGGAAGATTAGGAACAGGCCCACCTGCCCCTCTCCATTTGAGACCGATGCGATTATCAAGGCAACCCCTGAGACGAAGAGAAGTAGGGAGGCGAGCAACCATTTCCTCATTCCGCACGACCCCTCATCAAACCGAGCCTCTCGAATCGGTCCATTATGCCTTTCCAGTGCGTCCCGTCCCAGTATATCTTTCGGCAGGAGTCGCACCTCCAGAACTCCGTGGCGTTTTCGAACGATCTTTGAGGGACCTTGTCCTTGATAGAAACAGCATCGATTTTTTGAAGCGTACCGTTGCAGACGGAGCATCGCATGCGGTCCGGTCTGTATGATAGCGAGAACTCCTTGGCGACCGCCACAAGCTGTTCTTCAAGCTCGGTCGATGAAATGTAGAATCCGCCGCCTCTCTCCGCGAGCTCCCGGTCTCTCGTCAATATCTTCCTTTTTTCCTTTTTTGCGAATCCGATTATTTCGTTGTCGGAGAGGGTCTTATCATAATGCGAATCGTAACCGAGCATCCTGAGCCACCTGGCCAGGCTCCCGAGCATGTGATCGACGATGAACGCCGGCGCAGGATCATCATCGCTCATTTGATCACTTCATATCGGAGGAGAACGCCATCGCCGAGCTGCTCGCAGCTGACGAACTTCAGGCGCGTTGCCTCTTCAAGCGATCCGAATCCTTCTCCGCCAGCAAGGGTCGGTGACGTCTTCCCTCCGATGATCATGCTTCCAACGAACACGGACATCTCATCTACCAGCCCTTCTCTGAAGAACGACCACATCACGGTCCCCCCTCCCTCAACTAGGAGGGTCCTGATTCCAGATTTCTCCAGATGTCCCACGAGCGCCTTGAGGTCGACACGATCCTTTCCGAACCTGGCGACATCCGCACCTGAGAAAGTCTTCGTGCAAGATTCGTTCGTGACTATGAGCGTCTTCGCCTGGTCGTTGAGCACCCTCGCCGTCTGAGGGGTCCTTCCATGCGAATCCAAGACGATCCTGAGGGGCTGTTTCACAACCTTCGCGTATTTCTC
>Ga0315287_10001088_pt1 | contig 24580 bp, 13 predicted proteins | sample YL17G11_0_MG_FD_205037 | JGI IMG/M metagenome (GOLD analysis project Ga0315287, IMG submission 205037) | Sediment microbial communities from Yellowstone Lake, YNP, Wyoming, USA - YL17G11_0 | ecosystem: Environmental > Aquatic > Freshwater > Lake > Sediment | place: USA: Wyoming | collected... | reverse complement strand
CGAAATATTCCACCCTCGATTCCTTGAGGTGGCGGAACCTGAGGTCGGTGGCCCTCAATTCTCGCTTGAACAAGGTCACCATGCCTCTATCGGAGCATTTCACAATGACCGTGTCCACCAGGCCGGCCAGCTTCTCCGGGCCACTGAACGATTTTACCATCACATTGTCGAGAAGCATGGAAACATCGTAAAAATCTTTCAATGCGCCCCGCGAGGCGAATGTCAGGAGCTTGTCCACGAACATCCTCTCAGAGGTGTAGAATCTCAGCTGCCCTTCCTTCTCGAAGTCTTGCGGCATGGACCTGTAGTTGAGGTCTATCTTGGTCTGGTATCTGACCTGGGTCTGCAGGAGAACGGTCATGTGATACCGGTCGGTCGATGCGAAGCCGGCCTTCGGCGTCTCGAAGCCCTCGATCATGCCGTCGGCCTTCAGCCCCTCGAGCCGTTCCTTGAGATACCCGACGATCTCCGAGTTCCTGGGACGCAGTTCGATTGAGATGTCGAAGTCGAGGTCCTCCGATTCCCTGTGCCCGGGCAGGTGGTGGATGGCAAGTGCCGTGCCGCCCTTGAGGACCAGGCCGAAAGGGTTGTCCTCCCTGATTCCGTCGACAAGCTCCTCGAGGATATCGATGAGACGGACCATCCTATCACACCCCGTAATCTTGGGGCTCGCCGCAGCGCACCATCGTGGCCAGGAGCTTTCGGTACTTGCGGGGCTGTTTGACAAAAAGCCTGCCGTATCTTTCCAGCATCGAAATCCAGGTCTTGACGAGGTGTTCCTCCCCGGACCTTTGTGCATCCATCAATATGCGCTCGTTCGTCGCATATTTCAGGCCCGTGCCAGAATCGGGCGCCCAACAGTCGGGGCCGATAGATCGGACGCGCTTGAAGAGGACGAGCTTTCCGTCAACGGTCAGCCGGCCTTCGAGCCGGGTATTGACGACCTCGATTCTTCTGGGTTCGAAGTACCATCCGAACCCGTTGTGCTTGAGCGCCTCGTATCCTGTGATGTAGTATTCTCCCAGCAAGCCGACCAACGCGCCCAATCCCTCGTTCCGTGTTGGTGCGGGTCGGGCCAGGCGGTCGACGAGGCGCAGCTTCTTTCCGAGTCTGCCCCGAAGGTACCTCTTCTCGTTGGGGGACAATATGGCACCACGGGACATCTTCTCTATCACCCGCAGCTGGACCGGTTTGAAGAGGAGGCCGAGCTCTTCGTCGGGCAGCCCGAATATCATGGAGACCATGGACGGCTTCACGGATACAATTATATCCCCACATATATAAACACTTTATTCTTTATTCGAACACCCCGCAGCTTGCTGCGGTTGGGATATTTATTGGCGGGACGCCTGGAACGGGGAGAAACAACGGATTATTGGCCTTGCTCCCACGAATGAGTTCGAGCTGGCGGCCCGCTACCGCGATGAAATAAAGAGCCTGAATGAATGGCTCGAGAATGCCCAGGACCGAGGTTGAGACCCCTGTACGGGTCATCGGGCCTCAATGGCAATTGAGTGCAAAGGCGCAGGACTTTCACCGCGCTCTCCAAAAGCTCTAAATAGACTTGCGTTGTGTGCACGGCCAGTGTCCAAGGATGACGAGATACGTATAGGCGGAGCGCGCCAGCACAACCTCAAGAACCTGAGCGTCAGGATACCACGGAACAAGTTCGTGGTCATCACGGGGATATCGGGCTCGGGAAAGTCCACGCTGGCGTTCGACACCATCTTTGCGGAGGGCCAGCGCCGCTATGTGGAATCGCTTTCGGCCTACGCGCGGCAGTTCCTCGGGCAGATGAAGAAGCCCGACGTGGATTTCATAGAGGGCCTTTCGCCCTCCATTTCAATCGACCAGAAGACCGTCTCCAAAAATCCGCGCTCCACCGTGGGGACCATCACCGAGATATACGACCACCTGAGGCTCCTGTTCGCGAGGGTGGGCATTCCCCACTGCCCCAAATGCGGCAAGGTCATCGCCAAGCAGACGGTCCAGCAGATAGTGGATTCGCTTCTTTCGGGCGCGAAAGGGTCCGTGACCGTTCTGGCGCCGCTGGTGGTGGACCAGAAGGTCTGGAAGCCCAGGGAGATGGAGAACCTGCGCAAGCGCGGCTTCGTCAAGGTCAGGATAGACGGCAAGATACTAAGGACCGACGAGGATGTGACGCTCGACCGTTTCAAGATGCACTCCATCGACGCCGTCATCGACAGGCTCGAGCTGGGCGGCAAGGCCGACGATGAATTGCGGCGCAGGCTCACGGACGCCGTCGAGCAGGCCCTCCAGCTGTCGGGCGGAACCATCACGGTCATGGACGCGAAGGGCAAAGACGAGCTCATATCCGAGCACTTCGCATGCCCGACGTGCCACATATCGTTCGAGGAGCTCCTCCCTCGAAATTTCTCGTTCAACTCGCCTCACGGGGCCTGCCCGCGATGCGCGGGACTGGGGGAGCTGCGCGAGGTGGACCCGGAGCTTCTGGTGGCCCATCCGGAAAGGAGCCTTCTCGACGGCGCATTGCAGGGCTGGTTCGGCGGCGCTTCCATGTTCTGGGAGTCGTTCATGACGGCGCTGGCATCGGAATACCGCTTCGATGTCAACACGCCCTTCAAGGACCTGCCCAAGGAGATACGGCACATGGTGCTCTACGGCTCCGGCGACAGGTGCATCAAGATGAGGCTCGAGGGGCCCAGGATGTCGCACGAGCTCGACCGCCCGTGGGAAGGCGTCGTCAACAACCTGCAGAGGCGCTACATCGAGACCAATTCAGCGGGGATGCGCGAGGAGATAGAGAAGGTAATGTCCATGGCCCGATGCCCCGAATGCGGGGGCAACCGCCTCAAGCCCGAGGCTGCGGCCGTGACGGTGGCGGACAAGTCGATAACTGCGGTCACGAGGATGTCCGTGGGCGAGTGCCTTGATTTCTTCAGCGCGCTGAAGATGGGAAAGACCCAGATGCTCATCATCCGCGATCTTGTCAAGGAGATATGCGCCCGCCTCGGGTTCCTGGCGAACGTGGGGCTAGGGTACATAACCCTCGACAGGGCCTCGGGAACTCTCTCGGGAGGGGAGGGCCAGCGGATACGGCTTGCCACCCAGATAGGCTCCGGCCTCGTGGGGGTCCTGTACATACTTGACGAACCGTCAATAGGCCTCCACCAGCGGGACAACGCCCGCCTGATAGCGACGCTCATGGAGCTGCGCGACCTTGGGAACACGCTCATAGTCGTGGAGCACGACGAGGAGACCATCATGAGCGCGGACCACGTCCTCGATTTGGGGCCGGGGGCCGGCGTCCGCGGCGGGCATCTGGTGGCGCAGGGCACTCCCTCGCAGGTGATGCGCAACCCCAAATCCGTGACGGGCAGATTCCTTTCGGGAAAGGAGTGCATCCCGGTGCCTGCGCAGCGCCGCAGGCCCAACGGCCGCACGCTCACGGTGACGGGCGCCTCCGAGCACAACCTCAAGAATCTCACAATCGAATTGCCGCTCAACGTCTTCACCTGCATCACGGGGGTCTCGGGCTCCGGAAAATCGACGCTGGTGCATGACATATTGTACAGGGCGCTGGCGAAGAAGCTCTCAGGAGCCGGCGGCCCAGTCGGCAGGTACGAGTCGCTCAAAGGCCTCGAGAACATAGACAAGGTCATAATAATAGACCAGTCCCCGATAGGCCGGACACCCCGGTCCAATCCGGCCACCTACACTGGCCTGTTCAATCCGGTAAGGGAGCTTTTTGCCCAGACCAAGGACGCAAGGCTCAGGGGATACCGGCCGGGACGGTTCTCGTTCAATGTCAAGGGGGGCCGCTGCGAGAAATGCGGCGGGGCCGGCCTCGTCAAGATAGAGATGCACTTCCTGCCCGACATTTTCATACCGTGCGAGCAGTGCAAGGGCCTGCGCTTCAACAGGGAGACCCTCGAGGTCAGGTTCAAGGGGCGCAACATCTCCGAGGTCCTGGAGATGACCGTCGAGGAGGCGCTGGAGTTCTTCGCCAACCAGCCGCAGATAAGGCGCAAGCTCCAGACCATAAACGATGTGGGGCTCGGGTACATCAGGCTGGGCCAGCCCGCAACGACGCTTTCGGGAGGGGAGGCCCAGAGGGTGAAGCTATCTACGGAGCTTTCCAGGCGCGCCACCGGCAAGACGCTCTACCTTCTCGACGAGCCCACCACGGGGCTGCATTTCGCAGATATCAAGAAGCTCCTAGAGGTCCTCCACAGGCTGACCACCGCCGGCAATACAGTTCTCGTCATAGAGCACAACATGGATGTCATAAAGACCGCCGATCACATAATCGACCTTGGACCCGAGGGCGGCGACGAAGGCGGCTATCTCGTGGCGCGCGGGACCCCCGAGGAGGTGGCCCGCACGGACACCGCCACCGGAAGGATACTCAGGAAGGTTCTTAACAAACGTCGCCGTAACTTGGGATGATGTGAACGGGGGCCGGCCCTTGGAACCCAGTAAAATCGTGGAGCATCCCGGAGCATTCGACGTACTGGCCGCGGCCGCAAAATTGCCACGGCAGCCGGGCGTCTACAGCTTCCTTGACGCCGGCGGCGTCATACTGTACATCGGGAAGGGCCTCAGCCTCCGCAGGAGGGTGGCCTCCTACACCAAGCCCCACTCGTGGCTCATCCCCGCGATGCTCCAGGAGGCCCGCAGCATAGATTTTACGGTCACCAGGACCGAGAGGGAGGCGTTGATACTCGAGGCCTCCATGGTGCGCCACCACAAGCCCAAGTACAACATCAAGCTCAAGGACGACAAGAGGTTCCCCTACCTGAAGCTCACGAAGGAGAAGTATCCCAGGCTCCTGTATGTCAGGAGACCCCTCGACGACGGCGCGAGGTATTTCGGGCCGTTCACGTACGGGCCGATTTCCAAGACGATGCGGTTCGTCCGGCGCCTGTTCGGGGTGAGGCCCTGCACGAGGCTGCTCCCGAAGGGCTGCATCTACGGGGACATACGGGCCTGCCTGGCTCCATGCCGCAAGGGCTGCACCGACGAGGAATACGCAGACGCCGTCGGCCAGGCGGCAAGGTATCTGTCGGGCGACCACCGGGCCTTGATGTCGGAGCTCGCCGCAAGGATGGACGAGCATTCGGGCAAATGCGAGTACGAGAAGGCGGCCGCCATCCGTGACCAGCTAAAAGTCATCGGGCGGCTTGCGGCCCAGCAAAGGGTGGATTTCCTCGACATGCGCGACAGGGACGCGGTCGTGGTCAGGCGCATCGGGGCCGGCAGGGCGCTCGTCCTCCATTACTCGATTCGGAACGGGACTGTGGTGGCGAAGAAGAACTTCACCCTCGATGTGAATGAGGGCCACGGCCCAGGGGAGATGCTTGAGGCGTTCATCACCCAGTACTACGGGAACGCCTCGCCTCCTCCCGAGCTGATACTTTCCACGGCGGTGCCGGGCAAGGCCGTCGTCGAGGAATGGCTCGGCTCCATCCGGGGCCGCAGCGTGAAGCTGTGGGTGCCCAGGAAGGGACCCCGCCTCAGACTTCTCCAGCTTATGGAGACCAACCTCGATTCGCTGGCCAATGCCATGGAAGGGGATGCTGCGACGGAGGCCGCCCGCCGCGAGGCGCTCGCCGAGCTCGGGCGTGCGCTGGGGCTCGACAGGGTTCCCGAGACAATCGAGGCCTACGATATCTCGACAATACAGGGGAGTCACTCCGTGGGGGCAAAGGTGCGATTCGAGCACGGGGAGCCCCAGAAGTCCGGTTACCGGCGATACAAGATACGATGCGTCGAGGGACAGGACGATTTTGCGATGCTGGGCGAGGTCATGACGCGGAGGCTGGGGCACCTCGACGACGACCCGCTTCCCGACCTGATGCTCATCGACGGCGGGAAGGGCCAGCTGTCCGCCGCGATGGATGCCGCATCGCAGGCCGGCATCAAGGTGCGGATGGCATCATTGGCCAAAGAGCGCGAGGAGCTATTCGTTCCGGATGGTACGGGGCCGGTGGATATTCAGGACCGCTCGCCGGCCAAATTGCTGCTCATGCGAATCCGCGACGAGGCCCACAGGTTCGCCGTGGGATACCACCGCAATCTCAGGGCCCGTTCCCAGCTGGGCTCGGCGCTCGACAGGATAAAAGGACTGGGGGCGCAAAAGAGGACCGCCCTCCTGCGCCGCTTCCTGTCCGTCAAAGGGATACGCGCGGCATCCGAGGATGAGCTGGCCCTTGTCGACGGGATCGGCCCTGAGCTGGCAAAAAGGATAAAACAGTCACTCGGAACAAGCTGACCAAATGCACGCCCTCGATGCTGCCTTGCTGCCAACGACGGTGAATCGGAAGACCTTCGGCCCGGGAGACCATGGGCCTCCCTTGCCTTGTCGAGCTTCGCTTGTCTTCGGTCTTCCTTACTCGAATTTAACAGCTGTCAAATTCGTGAAGAGGCGGCCCACTGGGTGCAGCCACCCAAGCCGCGCAATTGTTGCCTTTGCGGTGAAGAGAACGGACGACGAACGACCTTGCGGCGTTACTGCCCGTTGACCATTGCCCCTGTGTCCTTGTGGCCTTACACTGCCCGCGCTGCCTAATATTCAGCCCATGAACAATCCGCCGTTGACATCCAGCACGGTTCCGGTCACGAAGCCCGCCTTTTCCGACAGGAAGAACGCGATTGCGGCCGCAACCTCGTCGGGCTGGCCGACGCGGCCCAGCGGTATCTGTCGGCAACGCTCCGCCCTTTTCTCCGGAGTGTCGCGGGCTATGATGTCCGTCTCGATGGGCCCAGGAGCGACGGCGTTGACGGTTATCTTTCGGGGGGCGAGCTCCTTTGCGAGCGAGCGCGTGAAGCCTATGATGCCCGCCTTGGCGGCTGCGTAGTGCGCGCCCTGCGTGGAGCCCTGGCGCCCCAGGTTCGATGACAGGTTGACGATGCGACCGCCATCCTTCATGTGGGGCAATGCAAAGTGGCAGCACAGGTATGTCCCCGTGAGATTGGTGCGGATGCTCCGGTCCCACATCTCGGGCGCGAGGTCCGGGAAGAGGCACCTGTCGTAAACACCGGCATTGTTGACGAGGCCGTAGATGCCGCCGAACTCGTCGACGAAGGCCTTCACCATGTGCCCGACCTGCTTCTCGTTACCGACATCGGCCTTCAGGAGCAGCGCCTTCACGCCGGTTCGTTTTATCTGCTGCGCAAGCTCCCTCGCCTTTGCCCCGCTGGAGACGTAATTTATGCCAACGGGATGGCCCCTCTCCGCCAGCAGGAGAGCGGTCGCCCTTCCTATCCCGCGGGAAGCGCCTGTGACGAGCACCGGTCCTTTTTCAACCATTGGAACTACCAGATGCATGAGGGGCGGGAGTGGTGAAATAATTTGCGCCCCTGCTTCCCAACGGCGGAGGTTTCGCGCGGGCCGCAGCTGCGGGAATGGCAAGGACCGCGTCTGAGGAATGTTTTATACCGTCGGGAGGCGATTAGCATTTCCGATGGGAAAAAGAGCGTGCGCCTGCATTGCGGCCCTGTGCCTGATGCTTGTCATCACGCCATTGCAGGCCTCGGCCTGGTCTAACGGGGGATACAGCGCCGACCCGTCGCATCCCGATTACGGCACGCATGACTACCTTGCGGAGCGTGCGATGCGCTGGCTTCCCCTAAACGAGAGCGCCTTCCTCAGGGACAATTTTGCGGCCTTTCTGTTCGGAACGGAGCTGCCGGACGACGGCTCCGGCCCCGAGGGCATCGGCGACACGGTGAAGCACCATGTATATTACCGCGTCAACGGCACTCTGCAGGACAATTCCTCCGCCGAGCGAGCGCTCGAGGAATTCGGTAACGCACGCGCAAACATGAGCCTCAAGAACTATACAGGGGCCGCCAAGCGCGCCGGCGTGATGTCGCACTACATCGCGGATATGGCCGCGTTCGGCCATGTGATGGGGGCCAGCACGGACTGGGGAGCCGAGGCCCACCATTCCGACTACGAGAACAACGTGACCGCCGACATGACCTCCAATGCCTCCGCACGCTACGACGGCTTCATGGTCTTCGACGGCGTGCTGGACATCATATCGCCGTACGACGCCGCACTGGCACTGGCGCGCAACACCACGTTCGGCAACCTCCAGAGGATAACCAGCTGCACCTGGATGGACCTGTTCTACAACTGGAGCGATCCCGACTTCGTCAATTCCACGGGGGATTCGCTGAACCTGTCCGCCAACATTCTGGCGGACGTGCTGCACACGCTCGTCGTGTTCTCGGGCTACGGGGCGCAGGACACAGCGCCGCCCTCGGTCTCTATCACGTCGCCGCTCAACGGGACGACGCTCAATCGCACAATCGTCAATGTCACCGGCACGGCATCCGATGATGTTGCGGTCCAGAAGGTGGAGGTGAGCCGCGACGGCATTTCGTGGAACCTGTGCTCCGGAAACACCAGCTGGAGCGGCATGCTGGTCCTGCTCGAGGGTGCCAAAAAGATATACGCGCGGGCCACGGACACCTCGAGCAATGTCAACATCACCAATGTCACCGTGAATGTCAGCATCCCGGATACCGCCCCGCCAACGATATCGATTATGTATCCGGCGAACGGGACCCACCTCTACGACCAGAACGTCACGGTCACGGGAACTGCCTCGGATGACCATGGCGTCTCGAGCGTCGAGCTGAGCCTGGACGGCTCCTCGTGGGCCGCGGCCAATGGCACAGCCTCCTGGAGCGGGATGCTGAGGCTTCTGCTGGGCCCGAACAAGGTCCTCGCCAGGGCCATGGACACCTCCGGGAACCGCAACGGCACCGAATCGACGGTCTTCCTCGAGGACACACTGGACCCGGTCGTCGAGATTATCCATCCCCTCAACGGCACTGTCCTGACGTCGAGGAACGTCACTGTAACTGGGAATGCCTGGGACGATTCGGGGGTGGTCCTCGTCGAGATAGGCACCAGCAACATCACCTGGACCAACTGCACCGGAAATGCCTCGTGGTCCGGCAGCCTGTCCCTTTTCGAGGGCCACAACATCATTTACGCAAGGGCAACGGACACCAATGACAACCGCAACTATGCGAGCGTCGAGGTCTTTGTCAATACTACAGATTCCGTCCCTCCCCGGATAACTATTACCTCGCCTCCCGACGGCGTCCAGCTGGGCAATCCGTCCGTCGGCGTCAGCGGCACCGCATCCGACGACCGGGGCCTATTCAAGGTGGAGCTGAGCTCCGACAACGCCATCTGGTTCCTGTGCACCGGGACCACTTCGTGGTCGGGCAGCTTACTTTTGCGCGAGGGCAGGAACACAGTCATCGCCCGCGCGACCGACACGTCAGGCAACACCAATGTCACCGCAATTCTCGTGACGATATTCATCCCGGACCTGCTGCCTCCCACAGTCAGCATCGCCTCCCCGGCCGACGGGTCGGTGCTCCCGGCGCCCGGGCTGGTCCTGTCGGGGACGGCCAAAGACGACCGCGGCCTGGCGAGGGTGGAGGCCAGCCTCGACAACTCATCGTGGCTCCTGTGCACCGGGGTGAACCCCTGGTCGTGCCCATTGATACTTCCCGAGGGGGCGAGCAGGATATACGTGAAGGCGACGGACGTTGCCGGCAACACGGCCGTAACAAGCGTCTCGGTGTCCGTCGTCATCCCCGACACAATGCCGCCGTCCTTACTCATATCTGCCCCCGAGAACGGCTACACCTTCAAGTCCCCCGATGTGACTGTCAGCGGGACCGCATCGGACGACCGCGGGATGGCCAATGTGGAGCTCAGCCTTAACGGGAAGGAGTGGATAGCCTGCGCCGGCACGGCTCTGTGGAAAACGGACCTGAAGCTCAGGGAAGGGAAGAACATCATCCTTGTCCGCGCCATCGACACCTCCGGCAACAACGCGACGGCGACGCTGACCCTCAACTACAGGCCGGAGCCCAGGCCGCAGCCCTGGCTGCCCCTGGCGATAGCGCTGCTCATCCTGGTTGTTGTGGTGGCCCTGGTGGCGGTGGCCGTGGGTGCAAGGCGCGGGAGACGGCGCAGGCCCCGGGACGACTGGCATGACCGCGACCGCCGCCGGCGCGATGGTCGGCCCGGCGGCAGCGGGGGGCGCGGAAGGCGCGGCCGGGACGGCCGGTCCTGATTTTCCTCACGGGACAAGGATAGTTTTATCTCCGAGCGCGGGAATTGTCATGCATGGCCCGACATTCCCGATTGCCCCGAGCCGGCGTCGTGTGGATTCTGTGTGCCCTCATGTCATTTCCGGTCTGGATGCCACTGGCGCCGACGGTTAGAGCGGACTACGACATAAACGCACCCGCCAGCTTCGAGGTCAGCGGCGTGGTCTGGCATTCGCGCCTGGACAAGCTTTTCGCGGTGGACGACGGCGGCCGCGTGGTCAGGATGGACCGCGACGGTACCAACCAGACCCTGTGGGATGTTCCCGGGGACCTGGAAGGCATCTGCGTGCCGGACCCCTCATCGGACCGTCTCTATGTCGGCATCGAGTATGACGGGGGCCAGGCCAAGCCCGCCATCGAGGAATTCAATCTGACGACCGGAATGGTCACGAGGACGTTCTATCTCAACCTTCCAGGGGCGACAGTGTCGCAGGGCCTAGAGGCCCTCTCGTTCGTGCCCAACGCCTCCCACCCGCAGGGAGGGCAATTCGCAGTCGGCCACCAGGGAAACGGGGACATCTATTTCTACGACATCCCGATAGTCACGGGAGGCGGCTCCGGGGCGACCTACGACGGCAACGGTACCCTAGTCACAAACAAGACCGACCTTGCTGGCCTGCACTACAACATCACCGGGAAGATGTTCTATGCGCTCTTCGACAGCTACAATGTCATACAGACCATAAGGGTGAACGGCTCGCCAATCCACGAGTTCATCCTTCCCTCAAAGGCGTGGTTAAGCGAGGACGAGGGAATAGGCGAGGATGACAACGGCACCCTCTACATCGCCCGCGAGAACGGCACCGAGGGCATCATCTCCGCAATCAGGGGGCTCCTGGACACTTCGGGCCCGCGCGTGAAATCTGTGGCGCTCTCGGACCCGTCGCCGACAAGGGCGGGGCTCGTGAACTATACCATAGGCTTTGACGAGCCATTGGACATGCTCGTCAATCCAGTGGTGTCCTTTGGCAAGATGACGCCCTTCGGCGAGCACATGCTCACCCCGGGCGGCTGGCTGAACAGCACCCACTGGTGGGGCACCTTCGCCATCGACACCGGCACCGGCGACGGCCTCCAGAACCTGTCCATCGGGGGCGCGCGGGATGCTGTCGGCAACATCATGGACACGGACAGCGGCCACACGTTCGTAATCGACACGTTGGCCCCCAGGGTTCAGGCACTGTCCCTATCGGCACCCTCGCCGCTCGGAAAGGGGCAGTACAACATCACCATCACTTTCAACGAGCCGGTTGACAACTCGACGGCCCCGGTCGTGACGTTTGGCACAGCTCCACCTTACAAGGCCAATGCGGTCGCTCCCATGGGCTGGAAGAGCGCCTTCGTCTGGGAATGCCGGGTCACCATCAATAACAGCTCCGGCGAGGGCCTCAACCACATCCGGGTCGGAGGCGCCACTGACTTTGCGAACAATACCATGCTCGACGACTGGAACAATACCTTCAGCGTGGACACCACAAGCCCCAGAGTAATATCTGTTGTATTGTCCGACCCATCGCCGACCATGGCGGGCACAGTCATGTTCACGATAACGTTCGACGAGGACATGGACCAGGGCATCACACCGGTGGCGGCCTTCGGCCTACTGCCTCCGTTCGGGGCCCATGTCCTGACACCATTGGGCTGGACGGACGAGCGCTCTTGGACGGGCAATTGTCCCATCGACAACGCGACCGGCGACGGCCTCAACCGCCTTGTCATTGTGGGAGCGGCCGACGTGCTGGGCAATCAAATGTCCCCTGACAATGCGACCACGTTCGTCATCGATGCCACCGCGCCTGTGGTGCTTTCGGTGAAGATGTCCCCGTCCTCGCCGGTTTCCGTCGGGACCGTGAACTTCTCGATAACCTTCTCGGAACCCATTGATGCCGGTGTTGCGCCGGCGGCTGCATTCGGGCTGTCCTCTCCATACGTCAACCACACCCTGACGGAAACCGCCTGGGCGAACGAAACCTGCTTGAACGGGTCGTTCCACATCGATTCGAATACAGGGGACGGCAACCAGACCTTCACTGTCCGCGGGGCACGGGACATCGCGGGCAACGGGATGCTTGTCGTCTCGGGCTGGGCGTTCACGGTCGACACCACGCCCCCAGTCTCCGTCGTGGTCCCGGGTTCCCTGCCTGCCTTCCAGAACCGGACGGTGTTCCAGGTCCCCATTTCCGCCTCGGACCCGTCGCCGGGAACGGGCATCGCCCGCATCGAGCTGTGGTACCGGCTCAACGGAACCGGCGCCCCAGTTCTGTTCGGGACGGCAGCGGCCGGGCAGGGAATGGAATTCATTGCCGCCGGAGATGGCACTTACGAGTTGCATTCTGTGGCGGTCGACCTCGCCGGGAACAGGGAGGCTGAGCCATCATCACAGGATGCCATCACCGTCGTGGATACCCGTCGTCCGATGGTGGCTCAAGTGGAGCTCGCAAGGTCCGGGCCTTACGATTCCGATGTCGGCATCACCATCCGGTTCGACGAGCCAGTGAACTCGAGCCGGCTCCGGGTGACCACCGGCACGGTATCCCCGTTCGAAGGGCTGACGCTGTCCGGGAACGGAACGGGGCCGGACGAGTGGACCGGCACAATCCCGATTTCGTCATCGGTCATGGCCGGGAACTACACCATCAGCATCAGCGGGGCTTTCGACCGGGCCTGGAACCTTCTCGTCCCCGACACATCAACGACATTCAGGATAGAGCGCGCCAATGCAACCGTCGACATCCTTCCGCCGGTGGTCATTTCCGTCACTGTGGACCGGACGCCGCCGGTGGGCGCAGGTCCCGTGAATGCGACTATAATTTTCAGCGAGGACATGGACAGGGCCCAGGGCCTCAGCGTGGGACTGGTGTTCGGCTCAGGCGCCCCGCGGGTGCTGGCAGGCCGATGGACCGGGAACAGGACATGGGAGGGGACCGTCAGCGTGGACACCGCATGGCAGAACGGCACCCACCTATTCGCCATCAGGGGCGGCCGCGACCTGGCAGGCAACCCGATGCCCGAGGACCGTGCGCATTCGATGATAGTGAAGCTCGAGGCTCCGCCGGTGACCAAGCCACCCGGCAGCGGTGTCCGCTACGACCCGTGGGCGATCGGTGCCGTCATAGGCATATGTGCCCTTGCCATCGTCATTGCCATAGTCCTGAAACGGCGAAAGGACCAGGGGGATGGGGAAGGGCAGGCGCATGGTGACGGGAATGGTGATGGGGCGGGGCGGCGGGATGGAACCGGGCAGGATGACCAGGAAGCGCGGCACGCTCAAGACGGACCGCAAAAGAACGAACCTGAGAATAACAATGAAGAGAATCCAAATGAAGATGCGCCCGAAAAGGGTGCATCCTGACGGTAGAACCTGATATTTGCCGGAGGGCGGAGCCTACTTCTCCGTGATGACGAGCTCGTACTGCAGGTACCTCACGTCGAGCTTCCAGCTGTTCCCGGTGTCGACGTCCTGGCCAATTATCTGCTGGGCCCCGCCGCACTCTCCAACGATGATGCTCACAAACCATTCGCCCTTGCCCACGCTCCTGGTGTACTTGTCCGGTATCTGGGACATGGCGCCCGCCGTGTCCTTGGCCCTGAGCGTGATGGCGCTCGGGGGCTCCACGAGCGAGAAGTTGAGGGTGATGTTCTCGTTCATATCCTTGTTTGACTGGGAGTTGTTGGCGGGGTCGCAGATACGGAGCTTGAAATCGTCGTTGGGCTTGAGGCCCAGGAGCAGCGGTATGTCGTCGCGCCAGGTCAGCCGGAATTCCACCATGGTCATGTTGGTGAACGCAAGTGAGACCGTCTTGTTGGTCGTGGAATTCTCCTGGCTGTCCCCGGATATCTGGGACAACGCATGGCTGCCGACGCACCACGACACCTCGAACGTCCTGAGCACGACGGTTATGTCCGTGGACTTGCTGTTCGGTGCGCCGAAATCGTCCCAGACCGTCAGGTTCACGGTGAATGCTCCGACATCGTTGTAGGTGTGGCTCACGGACATTCCCGTGGCGTTGGACTCATCCCCGAAATCCCACAGGCAGCGGGCTATGCTCCCGTCGGCGTCCGTGGAATTGACGGCCGTGAACGAGGCCGGCGACAGCACCTTGAACTCCGTTGCGGAGGCGTCGATTCTCGCCCTGGGGTACTCGTTCACATGCACAGTCATGTTGGTCTTGTCCTTCTTGCCCTCGTTGTCCGTCACGGTCAGCGACACCGTGTAATTGCCGCCCGTGCGGTAGGAGTGGACCACGGATACGCCCAGGTCCTCCATAAGGTCCCCGAAGTCCCAGTGGAACCGGATGATCTTCCCGTCCTTGTCCGTGGAATTTGAGGCGTCGAATATCAATTGCTGGTTCACATTGACGGCGCTTGCGCTCGGCGTGAATACGGCGGTAGGCGGCCTGTTCTCTGGCTTCGTCGTGCAGCCTGGGAGCACGAGGCCGGCGAGGGCGATTACCAACAGCACTATCAGGAGCTTTCTCATGGTATCTACTTCCCTGAAATGGATTCCAGTCTCTTGAGGATGTCTGCGATGTCCGAGTCGACCTTGGCGGACTGTTTGGGCGTTTCCGAGGTCGCGGGCTTCGACATAGCTGGCGCATCGGCCGGGGGCGCCGCCAAAGGTTTGGGAGGCGGGACAGCGGGCGCCGGCGCGCTTTTGGCCGGCTGGGGCGGGGCTGCCGGCTTCGGGGCGGCAGGTGCGGAAGAGGGCAGGGTCACTCCGGCTTCAGCTGGAGGGAGCGGCGGAGGTACCGCCGCGTGCGATGGGCTGGTGGGCGCAGGCGAGTCCCATGTCATCTCGGGCTGGGAATAGGGAGCCGTCGCCTCGGAGGATGGTGCGTACATGGGCGTCGCTTCCGTTTCGCCGTAGTAGGCGGTGTCCGAAGGTATGTTGTAGGCCGCCGGCGGTCTCGCCGCCGCGGTCCCCGGCTGGGCATGGTCGGGTCTGGCGGGCCTGGCCGGCCTCTGCTGGTACGGCATGGTGCGGGGCAAGGGCGCGTAATCAACGCTTTCCTCGAGACTCCGGCGGGCATCTGCGTTCTTCCTGCTCCTGCGGGCCACGGCCGCACCGGCCCCTATGGCTATCAGCGCAATGAGAGCGACGATGAACCACGGGAAGTACGAGCTCTTGTAGAATGAGACGACGCCGGAGCGCAGCTTGTCCCACGTCGAGGGGTTGGAGCCGTCCGTCGGGTCGTCGCCGCCGCCCCCTCCACCGCCGCCGCCCGAGCTCTTCGGCGTCACGAGGATGGAAATGGTGGTGGGCTCGCTCTCGTGCCCCGTCTTGTCCTTGACCCTCAGGGTGGCCGTGTAGGTGCCGGCCTTCCTGTAGGAATGGTCGAAGGTCGAAACGCCGATGTAGCCGGACTCCTCGCCGTCGCCGAACATGAAGCGGTACATGCCCACGCCGCTCTCCTTGTCCGTGGAGGACCTGCCGTCGAATGTGACCTTGCCGCCTTCCATGATGGACACCACGCTGGCGCCCAGCTTTGCCACCGGTTCGTTGAGGTCCACATTGAACGTGCGTTCGTGGTCCTTCTCCTGGTTGCCTGCCTTGTCCACGGAGTAGTAGTGAAGGACATGGTTTCCCGAGGGGAATTCCAAACGGCCGGAATAGAGCCTCGGCGAGCCGCCGTCGAAGAAGTAGTACGTTCGGGCCTCGTTCTCGGTCCTGAGGTTCGTTCCGGGGTGGTCGCCGTACCAGTCCAGCCCGATGTCCGGGTCCACGGTCATCTCGGTGATCGGAGGAACGGTATCCACGGTGAACTCGAGGCTTTCCTCGGGGCACCTGTTCCCGGCATCATCGACGGCATAGTATGAAACGGTGCTCGAACCTTCCGGCAGCTTGACTGCGCCGGTCGCATTCGTCCAGGAGCCGGAATTGAGCTTGAACATCACTGTGACGCCATGGGTGGCGTTGAATGTGACATTGACATTCGACCTGTAGATGCCGTTCTCACCGTCGGGCGAAGCCGGGTCCGCGAGGGCCGCGCATTCGGGAGCCAGCGTGTCCACCTTGATTACGAGCTGCTTGGCCGCCTCGCGGTTGCCCGCCCTGTCCATGGCGTAGTATGTCAGCGTGTGCCAGCCCTCCGATGCGACCAGCGGGGAGTTGTAACGCGATTCCGTCTCGGAATCCCAGCGGTACAGTATCTCTCCCTGGGGCTCCGTATCCATCCTGATGTTGGGTGCATGCAGGTACCAGCCGCTGAGGCCGTCCGGCGTCTCGGGGTCGACCGTGAGCTGCGAGACGGGTTTGCCGGTGTCGACCTTGAACTCCTGCGTCTTCTTGAGCTCGGTGTTGCCCAGCGGGTCGATGGAGTAGTAGTAGAGCTTGTTCGTGCCCTCGGGCGCCTGCAGCGGACCCGTGCAGTTTTTCTCGACTATATTGTCCCAGGAATAGCGGGATACAGCGCCCTGTTCCGAGGAGAGGGTGATGGATGGCGTGGAATTGTAGAAGCCGTAGCGGCCGTTGGGCGATGCCGGATCCGCCGTGAGCTTCGTCACGGGCGGGGTGGTATCGACCTTGATGGTAATGGAGCGCGCTAGCTCTACATTGCCGGCGAAGTCCACCGCATGATAGTAGAGCGTGTGCTCCCCCTCGGGCGCCTTGAACGATGCCGCATAGCTGCTGTCGTTGGCGCTGTCCCAGTGGTAGTAGCTGGTCGCCTTGGGCTCGTTGACAAGGATGGTGATGTCCGGTTTCGTGGTGTACCAGCCGCCGGGAGCGTTGGGCAAGGCCGGCGATACAGATAACGTTGTCACGGGCGGCTTGTGGTCCTCCGCCGTCGCGGAGATGGTGTATGTGCCCGTGGCTGTGGATGCGCTGACTATCGCCACTGCGGACGAATAGTTCACTCCCATACCCGCGATGGAGAGCGTCCCGTCCTTCACGCCGTTGAGGCTCATCTTCTCGACAGCGGAAGGGGTGCCGCTCCTGCCTATCTTTCCGACATAGACCTCCAGGGGCGCAGTGTCGGAGCCGTTGAAGGTCAGCGCGAGGTCCTCGCCGTTGGTGGAGAACCTGAAGTAGTCCGCGGCCCAGCGGTTCACGCCGGTCGGCAACGAATATGGATAGCTGTTCACCCACGTGGCTTCCGGGCTGATGATCATTTCCTTGTAGCCGTACACGGCCGCGATGGTCCGGTTGTTGGCGCCGTTGGCGACGGTCCAGTCGCGGAACACCGTCGTGAAATCCTTCCCCGTGCCTCCCAGCCTGTTAGTGAAGCCCTGCCCGCCGTTGGCGCTGTCCCCGACGAGCGAATTGATGGTGGCCGCCCCGCCGTACAGGTCGTAGAAGTAGTTCAGGAAGGCGTACGCAGAGCCGTAATCGTAGCCGTTGTTGTCGAACTGCGTCAGGTCGTTGTCCGTCTGCATCTCGAAGGAGTATAGGTGCGAACCCAGCGTGGAGGCGTTGGAGCCGAAGCAGACGCGGATGGCAAGGTCGGAGCAGCCCTCGTTGACCCAGAGGTCCTCGTTCCAGTCCCGGCTGTTGTGGATGCAGTGCTGGAACTCGTGGGCGATTATCTCGTCGGCCCAGGACATGTCCGCGCTGTCCTGGTAGAGGTCGTTGTTGCCGGAGTAGTAGCCGCCGACCCCTCCGAGACCGTCGCCGAAGTTGTAGATGGCGATGTCTATGGACCCGTAGCCGCTGGAGCCGAACGTGGCCGTGTCGTTGACCCAGATGATGGTGTCGAAGGTGTTGGCGAGGTTCTGGAGCGTGGTGTCGTTGGGCGGGTTGGCGAGGTTGGAATCTATGTAGATCTTGCAATAGGTCCCCGTGACTTTGAGCACCCAGGCCCGTCCCGAGGCTCCTCCTTCGCCGCCGCTCCCGTCGCCGAAATATTCTGGATGGTATTCGTAGAAGTAGGGGGTGCCGTCGAGCGGGACCTCCCGCCCGTCGGAAGAGTATGAATGGGGGAGCCCTTCCCCCCATTCCGTCAGCGACGGAATTGGGGACGAGGGCTGGAAAGCGGTACCAATGGGTATCCCGCCAATGGTTACCAATGCACAAATGAGCGGGACCAACCTATTAATGGTAACCAATCAGACACCCCTGTGCTATTACATAAATTATTAAGGTATAAATAGTTATTGGAAAAGATGCTGAGGTACATGCACCGCATCCCCAAGAATCATCCGAGATACGTTTCGCTCGTCATCCGCGACAGGATGGTGAGCGGGCTAGAGCGCGGGCTTGCGGTCCCGCAAGGTTTGCTGGCGCACGGCCGCGGCGAGGCCTTCGACTATCTCATCGGCGAGAGGACGCAGCCCGAGGCTCGGGCCGCAATAAGGGCGGCCGCCGCGAGCCTTCTCGTTGCGAAGAGGCCCGTGATATCGGTCAACGGCAACGCCGCATCCCTGGTCGCTAAGGAGATGGTCCAGCTGGCCAGGGCCATCCCGGGCGCCGTGCTCGAGGTGAACCTGTTCCATCGCACGGAGAAGCGCGCCGCCAAGATCGCGTCCGAGCTGAAGCGCTCCGGTGCCGTGAATGTCCTTGGCCCGAACCCGGATTCGAGGCTCGATGGGCTCACATCCCCGAGGGGGAAATGTTTCCGGAACGGCATGTTTGGCGCGGATGTCGTTTTCGTTCCGCTCGAAGACGGTGACCGGGCGACAGCCCTCAAAAAGGCCGGCAAGCTGGTCATAGCCATCGACCTGAACCCTCTCTCAAGGACGGCGCGCGCCGCCGGCATCACGATAGTCGACAACATCGTGCGCGCCCTCCCCGCCCTCGTGAAGGAGGCCCGCTCGCTCCGGAAGATGGCGCGCCGGAAGCTGGAGCGGCTCGCCCGCTCCTTCGACAACGACGCCAACCTGAAAAAGGCCGTGGAGCGCATGCTCGGAAGGCTCAGGTTATTGGCCCGCGGCAGCCGGCCGCTGGCGCTGGGCCGGTGATTTGACAATCCTCTGACGGATTCTTTTTGCTCAGAGCTTTCGCCTGAGGTTGAGCATGTCTCCCTTGTCGAAGCCCATCCTGTCGAAGAAGCTGAGGAGCTTGCCGTCGCGCCAGTTCACGAGCGTGTAAACGGTGTCGATGTCAAGCATCTTCATGTTCGTCACGAGCTCTTCCATGAGCGATTTCGCCACACCCATGCGCTGGTAATCCGGGTCCACCCCTATCGTGTCCACCCAGCCGCAGTTGTCCGGCACGCCGTATTCCCACCACGATGCGTCGCCGATTATGAACCCCACGACCTTGCCGTCCGCCTCGGCAACCAATGGCGCGAGCGGCGAATCCCTCTTGGTCTTCTCCAGCTTTGTCTCCCAGTATTCACGTCTCTCCTTGCCGAGGACCTTCTTGTCTATCCCTACTATGGATGCGAGGTCCTTGGGCTTCATCACACGGATCCTGATCTCCTTGACTCCCAAACCATCACCGCATTTGCTATCCGCTTGAGAACAAATAGCTTTTTCCGGCAGGCAATGAGTTCGCGGGAACCCAGCTGCCGTCAGGCCTGGGGCGGCGGGGGCATCTGCGGCACACGGGGCGGGGGTGGCGACCTCTTCCATCTTCTCCCCAGCCACAGGCCCACGAACAGGGCCACCGGTATGCCCGCCGCGGCAAGCAATGGAGAGACGTTCGTCTGCGACATCCCTGCCTCCGGGACCACGACCTTCATGTAGATGGTGTCCGTGGCGGACCGGTCGTCCACGACCAGCAGGTTGACGTTGTAAGTGCCCGGTCTGTACTTGTGCGCAACCGCCTTGCCGGTGGCATTGGAGCCGTCCCCGAAGTTCCACCTGTATTCGGCGACCTTGCCGTCCGCGTCCGAGCTGTCCGTTCCGTCGAACAGTACGGGCTCAGAGGAATCCCTGAGGCTCAGGACGCGCATGCGTGCCGTCGGGCCCCGGTTCTCCACGACGACCGTGAGCGATGTCGTGGACGTGGCGCCCGCGTTGTCCGTGACCGTGAGTTTGACGGTGAACGCCTCCGCCCGGGAGAACTGGTGCGAGGCGTTCGGGGATGAGGAATACGTCCCGTCGCCGAAATCCCAGAAGAAGGTCTGGATGCTTCCATCGGGGTCGGAGGAATTGGTAGAGGCGAAGTTGACCCTGTCGCCTGTGAGGACCCGCGAGCGGTCCGCGGCCGCGATGGCCTTCGGGCCCACGTTCTTCACGACCACGATGCCGTCGCGGTAGGCGGTCATGTCCTCGGCATCCGCGCATGTGAGCGTGACGATGTACGTTCCCGCAGTGGAATACCTGTGCGTGGCATTCTTCTCCGTTGAATTGGAGCCGTCCCCGAACTCCCAGAGCCAGCTCTTTATGGTGCCGTCGGGGTCGCTGGCCAGCGAAACGAACCTGAACTCGGTGCGGAAGTCCCCGAAGCGCGGTATCACCTGGAAATCCACCACGGGCGGTATGCCCTTCACGGAGATGGGCAGCGTTGCGGATGCGGTGGCATTCTCGTCGTCCGTGACTGTGAGCGTGACCGTGTACTCGCCCGACATGTCGTAGAGGTGCCACGGCGCCCTCTCCGTCGAGTTGGAGCCGTCACCGAACTCCCACTGGTAGCCGATGATGCTTCCGTCCGGGTCCATGGAACCGGTGCTGTCGAAACCTATGTAGTCGTGGATGGAGGCGCTGCTGGTGGTGGCCCATACAAAGGGCCTCGGCGCCCTGTTCAGGACCGTTATCATCAGCGGCTCGCTCCAGCGGCTCACCTCGTTGTTGACGTGCTTCACCATAAGCCTCGCGTCGTAGGTGCCGCTCCGGTTGTAGGCGTGCGCTGACCATGAGTTGACGACCCATCCCGAATCGGAACCGTCGCCGTAATCGTAGAAGTACTGCGATATGTTCTCTCCGGAGGTATTGCCGTATAGCGAGACCCTGGCCCCGGTCTCCCCCTGGACCTCATCGGCTGTAAGGCGTGCATCCAGGCGGTCCCAGGCAAGCGAATCGAATGTGAGAATGAGCCGGCCCATGGATGTGGATGAGACCGTCAAAAAGAACGTGACCTGCGCCGGGAACTGCGGCCCTGTGACGTTACGGAGCAGCATGTTGAGCGCGTTCTTGAGAGCGCCGCTCTTGCCTATGTCCACGAAGCTGGCGAACTCTCCGTAGTAATTGATGGGCTGGGTGCCATTCACGCCGGCGGCGGAGAACTTGAGCTGGACGTTGTTCGGATAGGCTGAGTAGCCGCTGCCCTTGACATGCAGCACCACCAAGTCCGTCTGAATGACATTGTAGATGTCCCCATCCGAGTCCACGCGGACAGCCACGAATACAGTTCCCGAAGAGTCCAGGTATTCGGGATAAGGCACCTTGAACACCTGCTGAAGGTTGAATTCTATCTGGACGCTTCCGTACAACCCGACCCCGTCGGTCCAGCGCTGGGAGCGATGGTTCCAGACTTGCATGGTCATCGAATATGTGGTGGGCTGGTACCCGACCGACTTGCCCCAGCCGGTCCAGTCCACGGTCATCTCGGCCACGTACGCGGCCTGGTGGGTGACATTGAACTGCAGGAGCTGGAAAGGCCGTCCCTCTGAATATGTCGAAAAGTATTCTGAATCATTGGAGTTCATCCTGGGATAAGCGTCCAAAGGCGCGGGGAACCAGTTGCCGTCGTCCGGGGACGGGGGGCTGGTCCAGCCTTCCGTCGAATAGGCCTGCGACACTTTGAGGGTGTAGTTCTGCTCAGGGACCGAGAGCTGCTCTCCCGACACCCTGAAACCCGCCGATGTGACCGTCGAATTGAACGGGAGGGTTGCCAGCGGGAGCGAGACCGAACCTCCATTGGGCGAAGTAAAATCGATGCTTTTCTCGGCCTGAGCATCCGGGAACGCGTGGAGAACGCCTGCACCCCCGACAGCCGGGAGCCCCGCCAAAAGGGTGGGCAGCACCAGCATGCAGGCCACGATTGCCATCAGCTTTCCGGTGCGCCTCATTCCGATACCGGATTGAGATGGAGTTCTCGGTATTTCAAACCGCAGGTCATTCCACCGGTCGACCGGTGGAATGACCGAGGACCGCAGACGAGCGCATGGCGCTCGTCTAGGCCGTGGACGAGCGCCAAGCGCTCGTCTAGGCCCAGACGAACCGAGTTCGTCTCGGGCCGAGAGGACCAGCGGGTCCTCAACGGTGTAGAAGAGCGGCGGGTCGGTCTTCGACTCATTTTGCGTGCCTGCCCCCTCAGCCCTCGAGGACCTTCACGAGCACATTGCGCCGTCGCGGGCCGTCGAACTCGCAGAAATATATGCCCTGCCATGTCCCGAGCACGAGTGCGCCGCCCTCGATGATAAGCGTCTCGCTGTGCCCCATCAGGCTCGATTTCAGGTGGCCGGCGCTGTTTCCCTCGGAATGGTGGTAGCCGTCATCCTCCGGGACGAGCTTGCCAAGCTCCATGAGCATGTCCCTCTTCACAGCAGGGTCGGCGTTCTCGTTCACCGTCACGCCGGCGGTCGTGTGGGGCACCCACACGACGCAGAGCCCGGCCTTGACGCCGCTTTTCGCCACGTGCTGCTTCACCTCGGATGTTATGTCGACAATTTCGCTCTTCTTGCCCGTCTCGACCTCGAATCTAGAGAGCATCCAACTCCTCCTTACGAAATTTTGCCATAACTGAGCTTGAAATTGCAGGCGCAGAAGAACTTGCCAGGCACGTGGGCCAGAGCCTTGTGGCATTTCGGGCACTTTGCCTTCTTCACGAACTGCTCGAACCACACGAGCCGCACCTCCGGCACATCCTCTTTCAGGATGCGCTCGTAGATGTCGCTCATCTCTGTCGTATTCACCAACGCGCTCAGCGCCTTCAGGTCCACGGACATGCGCACGCCTGCGCTCCCTTCCTTCGCGCCCTTCGCAAGCGGAAGCGCGAGCGCCACGCCTGCGACGAGGGAGGCGACATGGACCAGATGTCCTATGTTGTCCCCTGTGGCAGCCACGATGTAGAGCGATTCTATTATGCCCATCACGATGACCGCGGCGAAGACCGGCACACGGTTGAGCAATATGAATCCCAGTATCATCGGTATCTCATCCCTCGGATAGAGCACCGCGAACGCGCCCATGATGCCGAAGATGGCACCCGAGGCGCCCACTCCTATGTGGCTCGTCCCGGAATTGAGAGCGAAACCGGCATCCACGAGGCCGCCTATGATGCCCGAGAAGAGGTAGAGCGCCAGCCACCTCCGGCTCCCGACGCGGTCCTCGAACGGGACGCCTATCAGCGTGAGGATGAGCATGTTCATGAGGATGTGCAGCGGGCTGCCGTGGACATACATCGCCGTGAGAACGCGGTACCACTCGCCCGGCTCCTTGAGCGCGCTGGAGGCAAGGCCAAGGTCGTATTCCACCCTGAAGAACATCCCGGATGATGCGTAGTCCGCGATTATCATTACTATGAATATGATGAAGTTGAAGACGACCGTGATGAGGCAGGCGCTCCTCTTCCGTATAAGGGGCGCCAGTAAGGGCACGAGCATCGTCAGTGCCAGTATCGCGGAAAGCGGATGCACGCCGGAGCAACTCCCTCCGGGGAATTATTGTTTGTCATCCAAGGCGGGTAGATTCCCGCCGTTTAGCCTGCGGACACGCGGCATGCGGGCCTTTGCCGACCGTTATGTTTGCTGGCAAGCCGCCCGCGGACCCCCACCCATCGATTAGAGCCAGTTCCAGAAACTTATTTTACCCCCCCGACGATATCATTGGCCGATGGCGGAGAAGAAGCCCGTCGACTTCGCGGAGAAGTTCTGGCCTCCGGAGAATCCCTTCAAGGTATCCATAGCGAAGGTCCTGCCGCCGAGACAGTCCGACGGCTCCGGGCCCACGGACGCCTACCTGATAAAGGTCAAGGCCCTCGTGGCGCTGACGGTCGAGAAGCCCGAGGACACGGCCATGTTCCAGAAGCTGATGAAGACCCTGGAGACCAAGAAGAGCTTCTGCGGCGTGTGGACCCCGGAATTCTCTGAGCCTTACTTCGATTCAAGCGAGATGTCCGTCGAGCTTACGGGTTACCTGAAGCAGGGACAGGAGGACAAGATACTCCACCTGGACCACGTGGCCCGCGCATCGCACCAGAAGGAGCAGCCCGCCGAGACCGAGGACGACGTCATGGTCGAGTCGTTCCTGACCCAGCTGCGCAAGGGCACCAAGCTGAAGGATGCGGTGACAACCGCGGAGCGCGAGACAAGGGCCATAATGAGCCGCGGGAGGAAGGCGGAGCTGGAGATAGACAGCGACGGCCTGGACAGGCCCGTCCGGCTCGACACCCCCCAGCCGCCGAAGGTTCACAAGCCGCCGCCCGGACCGGGTCTGCAGAAGGGCGCCCCCCCGCCGGGACCGCCTTCGGTGAGGCCTCCGGAGGGGCAGGAGCCCAGGAACGAGGTCTTCGACGCCGTGGCGCTGACGTCGAAGGACCGCGACTCCGAGCTGGATTCCTCGGACACGGACACCAACTTCGATGTGAAGAAGGCCAGCCACCGCGATGAGAAGAAGCCCGCCAACC
>Ga0315287_10001087_pt1 | contig 24590 bp, 25 predicted proteins | sample YL17G11_0_MG_FD_205037 | JGI IMG/M metagenome (GOLD analysis project Ga0315287, IMG submission 205037) | Sediment microbial communities from Yellowstone Lake, YNP, Wyoming, USA - YL17G11_0 | ecosystem: Environmental > Aquatic > Freshwater > Lake > Sediment | place: USA: Wyoming | collected... | reverse complement strand
AAGAGATGGAAGAAGAGCGCCGCCTGTTTTACGTTGCGGTTACCCGGGCCAAGGATGAGCTATACCTTTCATACCCGTTGATCTATTCCGGCTATGACGGGGAAGTTTTAATGAAACCTTCTCGTTATGTAGAAGAGCTGCCCGAATCTTCTTATGATAAATGGGATGTGAAAGAAGAAAGCGATTTGCCCAAAGAAGAAGAGCCGATCGACCTCTCTGAATACCGCGAAATTAAAGTGCAGAGCAAGGGCGACTTTGAAGCAATTGATATTAAGGATCTGTTTAAATGATGCGCAATACGAATAGCGTAATGCGTAATGCGAGCATTGTTTTATTTGGAATTTTATTACTGCTATCAAATAAAACGAATGCCGAAACGAAAGTGTATTTCTCTCCTAACGGTGGTTGCACCAATGCGATCGTGAGGGAGATCGCCCGCGCGCAAAAGACCATCGATGTCATGATGTATTCCTTCACATCGCGCCCGATCGTGCAGGCCATGGACCAGGCCAAAGCGCGAGGAGTAGCGATCAGGGTGCTGCTGGATAAGGGGCAGGAAACACAGAAGTATGCCAAGGGGAGATATTTTGTAAATAAAGGAATAAATGTTCGCTACGATACCGGTGCGGGATTGATGCATAACAAGGTCGGGATAATTGATGGAAGAATATTGTTTACCGGCTCATTTAACTGGACGGCCCAGGCCGAAGCCAGGAACGCCGAAAATCTGCTGGTCATCGATGATCCGGTTTTTATCAAGAAATACCAGGAAAGATTCAATTCTCTCTGGGCGAAAGGCCGAACCCCTTAAGCCTCTTTTTTTAGAACGATAACTGGGTCGTGGGTATATTCCCAAACGAAGGGATAGACCATTGGATTGTTCTTGTCAGAGCTGTCGATAACCAGAAAGTCGGCAGCATAGCCTTCACGTCCCTTACAGCCGCCAGAGCAATAAAACTTTACTTTCCCTCCTCCGATCTCCGAGTCGCTCCTAATAGCATTAACCACTTTTTTGAGTGTAGCCGCCACCCCGGCGAAATGTTCGTGACCGATAATAATGGTCAGGTTCTTGCTGCCATGTTCACGATATAAAACTCTTGCCCGTTCGACGATCGATCGAACCTTGGTATTTTCCCACAGATCGATCTTGTCATCCGACCGGCGGAAAAGATTAGCCAATGAGCTGGCGAGATTGAAAGCCTCGCGCTGGAGCAGCTCCATCCACTTCAGAGCGGTATGGCCGAAAACATTTTCCAGAAAAGAGACCGGCAGATAGAGCGGTTTCCACCAGCTATGCGCGAACATTTTTCCGGCCTGATGCCCGTGTTCAATATAAATCCCGCCCATCTCGATCTTATCAACCGGATCGAACATGGCTATTTGGTGATCAGGCAATTCAAATGAAAAAGATTTTAAAGTATCATCATGATTACCCCTGATCAGGCGGGCGCCGGTCTCATGGAAGGCCCGCAGAATGTTGAGGTTGTTCTTTATCGCGGACGGCTGGTTAAAACCAAATTCGGCTTTATCAAAAGTGTCCCCGTTAATGATCAGCTTAGCACCCAACATTTTCGCCAGCAGGCATAAACGGAGGATCTCTTTTTCTTCTCCAAAGCTCTGGCTCCCGATATGCAAGTCGGAAATAACAATGTCAAAGTGATTATCGGTCTTAGGTCCGGGATCCGAAAAGAGCATTTCATTTACCAGGTGTTGCGGCAAGCTTTTTACGAACTGCACTTTTTCCTCGATCAGCCGGATGCGCTCTGGCGCTGCGGGAAAGCGTTTAACTAAGCGGCGCGCGCCGTCCGCCGCTTTGATATTGGCATCAAACAAGGCGTGCCCGGCCGCCAGCTCCCGCGCGGTAAAAAAACTGAGGATAGGATGGCGCAAACTTCTCCGGACTAATCTTTGAAAACGGGTAAACCAAATCCCTTCCCGTGATAGATTTGAGCTTTCTTTAAAGATCTCGGTAAAGCGGGCGGCGATGGGCTGCAGATGGACCAGCGGACAAAAATCCTCGGCGCTGCGGCGGGCGTCAAGGACCAGGTTTAAGCCGGTAAAATCAGTATCTAAAACTCCTTTTCCGATCGCCCCAAAATCAACCGGCAGGGTTGACACATAGATCGTCCCGCTATCATCCACTCTTATCGCGCCCCGGTCTTCCAGGAATTTAAGGTGTTTTTCCACTGATTTGATGGTTTCGATATTAGACCGCATTGATTGGATAAAGTTTAGGGAGTGTTCAAGCAAGCCGGCTGTTTCGGTGATCCGTTTAGCGGCGATCAGTCGATTTAGGACCGGAGAAGCAAGCTGGCTAATCTCCTTAACTTTGGCAGCCCCATAATGGGCGCGGACGGTTAATCTATCGAGTATAAGGCTCACGCCATATTTTCGGGTTTAATAAGGAGGGATTTCAGGCGAATTAGACGTTAAATCGGAAGCTTAAAAGATCCCCGTCTTCGACAATATAATCTCTGCCCTTAAGATAGAACTTCCCCAGTTCTTTCAGTTTTGCTTCTGACCCGGCAGAGATAAAATCATCGTACTTCATCAGTTCCGCCCGCACGAATCCTTTAGCGATGTCAGAATGGATAGCGGAGCCAGCCTCGGGAGCGGAAGATCCTTTGCGGATGGTCCAGGCGCGAACTTCGTCTTCCCCAACTGTAAAGAAAGAGATAAGCCCCAAACCGGCATACGCTAAGCGAGTCATTTTATGCAGCGCCGATTCTTCGATCCCCATCTCTTGCATAAAAGCGCCCCGATCTTTTTCTTCCAGCCCGCTGATCTCCTGTTCTAGCTCAGCGCAGAGCTGGACCGCCGGCAGACCATATTTCTTTTCAATATTAACAGCGATCGACGGGTCTTTGATCTGTTCTTCGGTCACATTGACCGCCAGAACAATCGGTTTTAAGGTCAAGAATTGGTAGGCCTTGAGCGCCTTGAGCTGATCATCGGAGAATTTAAATTTCTGCAGCAGCCTTTCGGCATCGAGCTCTTTTTTCAGCGTGAGAAGGAATTCTTTTTCTTTCTCTCCCTGCTCCGAAGCCCGGCTGCGCAGGCCGCGCTCCAAGTTCTCGATCCGCTTTTCGACCAGCATCAGATCAAAGATGACTAGTTCGGAAATAAAGGAAGAGATATCCGTTTCGCTGCGAGTGATCCAGCAGATCTCGTCGGCGTTCTTGAGTTGATTAAAGATCAGTTCTTTGGCCGGGCCCTGCAGGTTAAAATCGGGGAGGAGCATATATTCGATCCGGGCGTAGGCCTGCTTCTTAGGTTTGAACATCTCGATCAATTTGGTGACCCGCGGGTCTTTTACTTCGCAGATCCCGACTTGCGGCTCGAGCGGTTTTTGCTGGATGGCATCCAAAGAAATTCCGGTCAGCAAGCTAAACAGCTGCTGCTGGCCAGATTGCGGGGCGCCGGTAATTACGACTTTCATATTTCTATTCTATCCTTTAGACAAGAAGCGAACAAGCGCTATTCAGATCCGCCTGAACGGACTTTATAATCCTTCCCTAAATATTTTTCCATCAATATTCCAATAATAAAAAAGACCGGCAGGGTGAAGAGGGTCCGGAGGATCGAAAACTTCAATCCCAAAAAACCTATTTCAAACGTCATGAGGGGAATCTTCATGCAGCTGAAGGTGGAAAGATAGATAAAGATATTCCTGACGCTGGCCCCTTTTTTGCTTAATAAATAAGCGACCGGAAATGCCCCATAAAGCGGCCCGGCCTGAAGTGTAGCCAACAGAATTACCCAGAAAGAGCCGGGGAGTCCGCTTTCCTGCCCGACATGTTTTTCGACTTTCTCCTTCGGTACCCAGACATCGAAAAGCCCGATCAGCAGGAACATCAGCGGGAGAAAGGAGGCCATTTCGAGAATAAATTGGTAGAAATTGAGATAGATCTTCTGGCCGGGCTCAAAACCGAGAAATAACGACCCCAACGAAAAGAGGGCGAAAAGGATAGCCCAGATATAATCATTAATTATCCGCCGGTGGTTCATAGGAAATACCCCACCAGCAGACCAATAATGATGGCGCCGAGGAAGCTTAAAAAGTTCCGCATCAGCGCCGCTTTTTTGCCGAAGAATTTTATTTCGAGAGGGAGCGTCAGGATGCCGACCATGATCAGAGTGGTGATAAAAACGGCCACGGTAGTGGGAGGGATACCGCGGTCAAGGAAGATCCGCGCCAGGGGGTAGGCGATAAAGCCGGGGATGAGGGCGATCGATCCGATCAGGGCCGCGATGAGTACCCCAAGCGGGCCGCTCTTGATCCCGAGGATCGACTCCAGCGTTTCGCCCGGGATCAGGTAAAGGAACGCGCTGACCAGGATGATAACGGTCAGCAGGGTGGGGAGGATGTCGAGGAACATCTTGAGCCCCCGCCGGCACCCCTCGTAAGTTTTCTTCCGGTCAATTGCCAGTGAGAGAAGCAGGCATAAGATGGTTGCGATGATAAGGATAGACATATTTATGTGCCCACGCTAGTTATTTCTTTTCTTCAATCCATTTCTTGATCTGTTCAACCCGGGGCAGGGGTTTCCCTTCGTGATAGACCTTTTCATCGATCACGACTCCCGGGGTCATCATGACATACTTCGCAATCTCGGCGTAATCGGTCACTTTTATAACTTCAGCCTCGATTTTTAACTCCTCCACCGCTTTTTTAACTCTTTTCTCCAGTTCCTGACAATTGGGACAACCGGGGCCGAGGACTTTTATTTTCATTTTAAACTCCTTTTGGCGTAACGCGTAATACGTAATGCGTAAAACGTAACGCGAATATGTAATTAAAATACTAAATTAAACAGATACCCGATAAGTGCGATCCCCAGGGCAACGGTTCCGAAAAAGGTCAGCAGCAGCTTCGGCTTCAAAACTTTCCTCAGGATAATGAATTCGGGGAGTGACAGTCCGGTTACTGCCATCATGAAAGCAAGGGTCGTTCCCAGCGCTAATCCTTTTTCCATCAAGGCTTGAACGACGGGAATCGTTCCGGCGGCGTTGGAGTAGAGCGGGACCCCCAGCGCGACCGCGATGATCACTGCGAAAGGATTGCTGTTGCCGGCGTATCTGGTTACAAATTCGACCGGAACATAACCGTGGATTAGCGCTCCCAGTCCGACCCCTAGCAGAACATAAAGCCAGACCTGTGAAAAGATATCTTTGACATAATCAACGGCATAAGTCAGCCTTCCTTTCCAATCGATTTTTTCTTCGCTTTCAGTGACGGTTTTTATTTGAAAAACAAAAGCCTCGACCTCTTTTTCCATTTTTAGCCGTCCAATTATGAAACCGCTCGCAATGGCGATCCCCATCCCGCTAACTATATATGTAAGCGCCACCTTCCAGCCGAAAAGCCCCCATAGGAGAATCAAAGCCACCTCGTTGATCATGGGGGAAGAGACGAGGAATGACATGGTAACGCCGAGCGGCACGCCCGATTCCAGCATCCCGATAAACAGGGGGATGGCCGAGCAGGTGCAGAAAGGAGTGAAGATGCCGAAAGCAGCGGCCAGAAAATTACCGATGAGCTCTTTTTTATGACTTAGGATTTTTCTGATTTTCTCCGGCGGGAGAAAGGTCCGGACGATCGCTACCAGGAAAACAATGGTGGCCAGCAGAAAATAGATCTTAGGGATGTCATATAAAAAGAAGTTTAAACTTTCTGACAGGTGCTGTTCGTGGGGCAAGCGCAGCAGGTCATACGTTATAAAATCGGCGAACCATTTGAACATATTATTTTGTCCCTTTCTGAAGAGCTGCAAGCGCAGCCTTGACGATCAAGTCTGCTGGGATCGTCTCATAAGCCTTATCTTTCAATTCGATCGTCCGGCACTCATTATCCCCGCAAACGGAACAGCAGGGGCTTTTACTGGTTTTAGCGTTAAGCCAGTATTCCATCGGCTTACCGGCGATCATGATCTTGTTCGATTCCTGGGGATGCCTTTTAAACGCCGCTTGGCCGATCTCTTTTTTCTTTAGCTCGACCTCGATCCCCAGCTTGCGCAGCGCCTTGATCGCCTTGCCCAGTTCCTGCTCGGTTGAACCGCACCTGGGACAGGTTTCTTTTTCAATTATCAATCTCTGCCATTCGATCTTTATCTTTTTCTCTTTCCTTATACGTTCTTTACCCATTCCTCGATCTTCTTTTTTATTTCATCTCTTACCTTGCGCGTCCCGGCCAGCTTTTCTTCGCGGCTTCCCGAAAAAGCCGATGGATCAGCAAAGCTCCAATGGATATTCTCTTTGGTCCCGGGAAAGATCGGGCACTTCTGCGCGCTTGATTCATCACAGACCGTAAACACATAGTTATAGAGCTTCCCCTGCTTATAAAAGTCGAACACGCTCTTGGTTTTATTACCAGAAATATCAATCCCTATTTCTTTCATGGCCTCAACTACAATTGGATTTAGAACTCCTGGCTCAAGCCCCGCGCTTTCAACCTCAAAACGGTCGCCGCCAATTTTTTTTAGCAGCGCTTCCGCCATCTGGCTCCGGGCGGAATTATGGACACAGACAAACAAAACTTTTATCTTATCCATAAAAATACCTCCTTTTTAAATATAAAGATACATTCACCAGCCCGATCATTACGGGAACTTCGACCAGCGGACCGATCACCGCCGCGAAGGCCATCCCCGAACCGATCCCGAAGACCGCCACTGCCACCGCGATCGCCAGCTCAAAATTATTACTGGCGGCGGTGAAGGAGAGGGTGGCGGTTTTTGCATAACCGGCATTGAATATTTTTCCCATTAAGAAACTTAGTAAGAACATTATTACAAAGTAGATCAGCAAGGGGATCGCGATGATCAGCACATCAAACGGAATATGGACAATAATACTTCCCTTGAGGCTGAACATAACTATGATAGTAAAGAGCAATGCGATGAGCGTGATCGGGCTTATCGCCGGCATGAATTTGTCGTGGTACCATTCCGCTCCTTTGGCTTTGATCAAAATATAGCGCGTAAGAAATCCGGCGATGAAAGGAATACCTAGATAAATAAAAACACTCTGAGCAACCTGGCCGATACTGATTTTGACGATCATGCCGCTTAAGCCAAAAAGCGGCGGCAGAATAGTTATAAATAGCCAGGCGTAGACACTGTAAAATAAAACCTGAAAAATACTATTAAAAGCGACCAGGCCGGCGGCGTATTCCGAGTCCCCTTCAGCCAGCTTATTCCAAACGATCACCATCGCGATACAGCGGGCGATCCCGATCAGGATCAGGCCGATCATGTATTCCGGATAGCCGCGCAAAAAGATGATCGCCAGGGTGAACATCAGAAGAGGTCCGATGATCCAGTTCTGGACCAGCGATAGTCCCAAAACTTTTATATCGCGGAAGACATCTCCCAGTTCTTCATATTTAACCTTGGCCAGCGGGGGATACATCATTAAAATAAGACCGATCGCGATGGGGATGTTGGTTGTACCGACCTGGAAACGATTGACGAAGGATTCAATCCCGGGAATAAAATAACCCAGTGCAACTCCTCCCGCCATTCCCAGGAAGATCCAAAGGGTGAGAAAGCGGTCTAATAGTGATAGTTTTTTGTTTTTGATCACAGCCATCGGTTAGAACCAATTTGAATTATAGCAGTTTAAACTTCAGAAAAAGCGATAAAATTGCCGATCGGCCGGTCGAAGTATTTTCCATCCCCTAATATTCGGGAAGGGGAAGTTATCTTTGTTTCGGTTGACCGGATAGGCTCCGGCGTTCCGTTATTATTCAATATTACCCGGACGTCTTTGCCGTTGGTCCCCACATAAGCGTTTTGCAGATCAAAGCGGTAAACATTAGCGATTTCAAAAAGCAGGTCCGGCCCCTGGCTAAAAGTAACGCCGGCTGATTTGCCATCGCTGGAGGGGTAAGTTTTAAAACAATACAAGCTGGCGGAGTCGGATTCGAGCCAATAGGTGTGGGTGAAAACATTTTGCGGCAGAGAGATCGGGCCGTATTTATCAAAATTAACCGGTAGGCCTTTGATGATCATTTGTAGATTCGCCAGATTCCTAGACGGATCCCTTAAATAGTCCATCAGTTTGGTATGGATATCGACCCTTTTCTGCGAATTCATTTCGGAATAAGCATTATCTAAGAAGATCTGTCCGATATGCCCCCTGAAGTTGGCAATGGAAACTACGCCTGTCCCCGGGACCTCTTCCAATAAACCGACCGGTTTTCCCTCATGAACGATCTTGGGTACAAAAAAAGCGCTGCCGGCCGATCGGACCGATTCTGGATCATTGGTATCGATCAGGGGGAAGGAGACTTTTCCTCCGGCGGTGCTTAGCACATAATGTTTGCCTTTGATCTTATCTGATTCGGGAGGGAGCGGCAGGATCTCCCCGTCGCGGATCGCAAAATGGCCTTCATTGAAAGGATAATTGGACGCGTCAGAGATGAATGCGGCACGGGGATGGGTTTTGACATATTGGTCGAGGACCGGCTTCCCGGCCTTTTGAAGTTCCAACATTTTAGCGATGACCGTTGGAATTGTTTTGGGATCAGAAAGACGGCCTTGCACCAGCAGCTGATCGTAGCCGGCAAGATGATCGGCCAGTTTAAGTTGATCCGGCAGCACGAATTCCGCTTGCAGCCGGGACTTATTCAGCTCGATAAAGTGATAGTTCCCCCCATTGTATTTGCCCTCATAAATGTTGACGGCACGATCGCCGTAGAAGCCTTTTTTTGCTCCTAAATGGGTCACGCCAAAAGCTTGCATGTGTTTTCCCCCGATGTTTCTTCGATGTATCGCAGGAGGAATTTCAGTTCATTTGGATGGAGATCGGGGAATATGATTGAAATTTCCTCCGGGCCGGGTCGATGAATTTATAGTTAAAGGTTAAGTTCTAGGAGGACCAAAAATGGATGGACCAGGCGGGATAAAGCGCAGCGGGCGGTCTGAGCGATTATTAATGGTGGGGGCAAACCAGGCACGAACCTGCCGTGAGGTAATTTATGATCTCAGCCGGGGAGGATATATCAGGTTTGTTATCCCTCGGATGAAAGATCTGGAAAAAGGCGGAATTGCCAGGGAGGCAACTATTGAACTTGGGCCGAATAAAGAGTATGGGATCAAATTTTTTGTCACCAAAAGCGCACTCTTTAGATTTGACCAAGAAATAGCTTTTTATAATGATCTGCTGGTTAAGCAAAGAAGCGCAGGCAGGCCGGAGGCGCTGCTGGATGATCTGCAGAAATATCTCGATTCGCTGGTCATGCTGAAGCAGACCATGATCCTTTTGGCGCTGGATGAAGCGGAGAAAAAGCCGGTCCCGCAAGAGATGCCGATCATTAACGCGATCCTGGAAGACGTTTCAATGCGAAGGCATAGCCTGGAGATGCTGATAGCAAAAGAGGAAATGGCCTATCCTTTTGGACTGGAAGCACAAATGCGTGAGAAATTAGGTATTAATCCTTAGCCCCTTAATTCCACTGCAATGCGAATAGGGCAACGCGCCTGCCTGCCGGCAGGCAGGTAACGCGAATTATTTAATGGTTAATGCGGGAATGAAAGTCCTATTCGAGCTTCGTGTTACGCATTACGCGTTACGCTATTCCAAAATTTGCACTTTAAACTTAAAGTTTCCCCGTTCCTAAAACTATTCCTTATCCGGGCTCCCTTCCAGCCGCGAAACCGTTTCGATGGCAGCCGTAATCTCCGGAATTATCCCCATTTTTATATAGATTGGACGAATGGTCCTTTTTAATTCAGGCAAATTAAAGCTAAATAAAGCCGCCCCAATCAAACAAAACAAACCACTGATAAAAACCGTCAATGGAACACCTATATAATGGGCGGCTGATCCGGCGAGCAGACTGCCAAAAGGGATCATACCGAGAAAGGCCATGGTATAAAGGCTCATCACCCGGCCGCGCATATTGTCTTCCACAATAGTTTGCAAAATGGTGTTGCACGAAGCCATTTGCAGCATCATGCCGAAGCCCGCGATTAAAACCAGGATTAGCGAAAGCCATAAGTAGCTGGAAAAAGCGAAAGCCATTAAACTAATACCGAAAATAAAAGTAGCGGAGGCGATTAGGTTGGCGAGCCCGATCACCGATTTGCGGGAAGCCAAATAGAACGCGCCGATTAAGGCCCCGATCCCGGAAGAGCCCATCAGAAAGCCAAGGGTCTGCGGGCCGCCATGCAAGATCTCTTTGGCAAAGATCGGCATCAAGACAGCATAGGACATACCGATTAAGCTGTTGAATCCGAGCAGCAAGAGAAGCGACCGGATAGGGTGGGAACGGTATGCATAGCTAAGCCCCTCTTTCATTTCTTTCAGGATATAGGATTCTTTTTTCTTTGGCTCGTCTTTTTTGATGGTCATGAGCAGCAAAGAAACGATCACGGCCAGATAACTAATACTGTTGATAAGGAAACAAGTTGCTTCCCCGGCGAGCGCGATGATCAAACCGGCGATCGACGGCCCGATCAAACGGGCGGCATTGAATAAAGATGAATTAAGGGCGATTGCATTCCCCAAGTCTTCTTTCTTTTCTACCATTTTGATCACGAAAGCCTGGCGGGCGGGAGTGTCAAAGGCGGTAAATAAGCCAAGCAAGACGCTTAAGAACAGGATATGTGGAACAGTGATAGCCCCGGAGATCGATAACAGGAATAAAGCCAAAGCTTGCAGCATTAGCAGGAATTGGGACCAGAGAATAATAGTGCGTCGGTTGAAACGGTCGGCAACCGCCCCGGCGATCGGTGATAAGAGAAATACCATGACCTGACTCAAGAACCCAACCATTCCCAGCCAAAATGCCGAATTAGTCAGGCGATAGACCAGCCAGGCCAGGGCGATGTTCTGCATCCAGGTGCCGATCAAAGATAATCCCTGGCCGAAAAAGAACAAGCGGTAGTTGCGATAAGATAAAGCCCGGAGTGTGTTTTTAAGTTTATCTAGCATTAAAAGGAAATAGCCCCACGGGGATTCGAACCCCGGCTGCAAGCTTGAAAAGCTTGTGTCCTAACCCCTAGACGATGGGGCCATGTCAGAACTTGAGTATAGCAGTATATCAGAGGAGCAGAACAATTTTCAAGCTTCACAACAGGGCAAGGTTATTGCGCTTTGGCCAGCAGCCCGAGCAGCAGCCGATTCAATTCCATGATCATAAGTTTTTTCTGATTGGGGAGCGAATCGAAATCTTTACTCCGGTCAGCGCGGGTCAAGAAAGCCAGGGTTAGTATGCGAGCATCCTCTTTGGCGGGGGCCTTTAACAGCCGGCGATCGTTGGCCACCCAAAAATCATAAAGAGCAGGAATCCTCAGATATTCATTAGTCCTCTCCAGCGAAGAGATCGGATGTTCGAGCTTATCTTCCCATCTCACGTAGTTCCTGTTCTCTAAAAAAGAAAAGATACTTTTATTGAAATTGGATAAACCCCCAAAAATAATGGCATCCTTGGCCGAAAAATTCTGATCACTGAATAATTGATCCCATTTTACGTCATAATCTTCGATTGCTTCCAATGTTTTCTCTCCCCATTCATGATGCTCGGCTTTTTTAAATATCCTGGAGAATATCTTTCTTTTTTCGGGTGAAAGTTTGGAGAGAGAATCACGGTCTTCTATTGCGCCGAATTCAATGAGATAACCCTTATTTACCAGTTCATCCCAGACACTTAAGGTGAATTTAATGGCTGGGATGAATTTTTTTGCATCGGCAACATCTTGTGGTCTGGCCTTTTTGTTTTTTAGAAGCGAACGATTGTCATCCAAAGCATCAATAAGCCCCTCCTTTGTGAACGTGCCCAAATAATAATTAATGCCCCTTTTCACAAGTCTCTTTTGCTCCGGATTTAATCTGACAGAATTAAGAACTACATCTTCCTTTTCGTTGAATGGGCCGGCGGCGAAAAACTCGCTGATCACCTTCTGCCGCTTTAAGCTGCTCCAGAGCTGTTCGCCTTCTGTGCCAAAAAGGGAGAAATCGGTTTTCGGAAAACGTAAATAGCGATGATCTATTTCTCGCTCAAAGGCTTCTTCCCGATCGGCAGCAAGGATCCTGGTTTCCGACGGCAGCCATTCTTGCACCAGTTTATCCAAACTCTCCCTTTTCGGGCTGTCCGGCGACAGCTGCCGGCTGTAAAAGTGCAGAACAACGATTGCGCGGTCGGTCATCCGCCGCATGACCTCTTTTTGCTCCCCAGTCGATAATTTCAATAGCTCATTGATAAAGGCGGGCGTGACCTGAAACGAGAGGAAGCGACCGCGTTGGAAACTATAGATGTTCTTTTCCTGGCAATAGTTGACGTGAAAACGATTGAGCGGAACGCTGCGCGGCAGATCGAACCTGCAGGCCACCGCCGGATCAGGTTCGCCCAATAGCGCGACCCATTTCTGATATCTATCTCCCAATATCGATCTTGCTTCGGGAAGAGCGAGCAACCTCATTTTCAACCCCTCGGTCAAAGATCGATCCTCTTCCGCAAAAGAGTTATCCGCCTGGTCGATGATCCTTACCAACAGATCGGCGAACCAGTCGACCTCTCTTTTGTGCGGCGCGGTGAGGGTCCGGCTCTTCTCCTCCTGCTGGGGAGCGAAATTGCCGGCCACTTCTTCCGCCGGCCGGTACGGAAGCTCAACCGGTTTAGCCGCCGGTTTTTCCTCCTGATCCACCAGGTCAAACATCAGCACTTCCGGCGGTTTTTCGTTCCCTTCTTCTGTTAACACTTTCCCAGCGCGCCGGGGCTGCAATTCTTCCCGCTCCTTGGAAGAGCTGCTCGTCCCGGAAGTCCGGGACGGCTCGAAAAGCGGTCCTTTTGCCCCGTTCTTACCATATGAAATATCCTTGCGGTAACCGGCGACGGCCCTTTGGCCGCTGCGCCCGTCCTCCCCATAGATAATTTCGGCCGCGTCTATCGCCCCCGGCATGCTCGAAGGAGTCTTCAACAGCCCATCTTGGTCGCGCCTGCTTTTGCCATTGTTCCCTTCTATATTGGAATTATCTCTTCCTTCACGGCGGGAAGAATCAGGGGAGCCGGCCGGCTTGCCCTCCCACCTTTCCCGGGCAAGAGCTTCGAGTGCTATGTAGAAGAATCGCCGCTCATCGCGGGGGAGGGAGCGAAAGAACGTTTCCAGTTGCTGATCAGAAAGGGTGGCCAATTTTTTTGCCCCCTGCAGGCTGGAGAAAATATCGCCGATGAGCTCATGGTTGCTAATAGGGGCATAAACAGGAACGGGATTTTCAAGCCGCCGGTATTTCAGTTGCGCGTCAAAATAAGCCGATGGCTCCGCCATGACAGAGTTCAATGTTTTGCTCGCGGCAAAAGCCTCGGGATAGAAACGGGGATAAGCCGGGCAAAGCTCCGGATAGGCCAGTTCCAGCAAGGCCCGGTTGAGGATTGAATAAATAAATTCGCTGCAACGATCCCGGTGGTATTTTTTATGGTAATCATCCCGCAAATGACGGCTGATATTGTTTGCCATCGAAAGCATCCAGTCCGCGGGCTTTAACTTTTTCCCGAATTTTTTATCCCACAGGGAGGGGAATTGAGGGTCATCCAATATTTTGTTCAATTTTTCAAGCGGGGTCGACTTATCCGGGCCGATGCTCTTTTTGTATAGGTCTTTTTCGACCGCGTCATACAGCGATTGGATGCTTTCGGGCCGGTCGAAATCCTTTTCATCTAAGTAATGCCCGCCCTTCAGGCTCGCGAGGGTATCTTTCAGTAAAGGCTCATGAGCTTTGATTGACTGTTCGAGCCTTTTCTGGATATTCTCGAGGCGGCTCTGACGCCTTGTGAAGATCGCATAGCGCAGTGAGGGAGGACATTTGGTGATGTCCCAATCGCCGGTTTTTGGGTGGCGGAAAAAGGCATAAGGCTGGTCAGGTCTCCCGGAAGATAGCTCACAGGCGGTTTGAAAAACTCCCATTTCCTTATAAGCCTTATATATGGCGCGGCCTGCGACAAAGGCAAGAGCTACCCCGATGAAGACCCACTTGCTGAACCAGCCCCTGCGCCTGAGATGGCGCAGCTCCGCCATTATTCCATGCGAAACTCCTGATAATTTCTCCAAAATGGTACTGTCAGGCTCAATATGGCGAGCCGGAAAAGGGATAGGGCGGACAGCAGCAGCGCCGCCGCCACCGTGATGATCGGGCAGGGGGATATCAACGGAGAAATCAAAAATGGAATTGGTCCTGTTCAGATCGAACTCGTCGAAATCTCCCCACTTTTGCTGAGGGCTATTATATTTGTTCATTAAAAGTTCTTTGCCGGACAGGAGGGGGGTAAACTTTTCCTGCCCTCTTAAATAAGCTTCAATGAACATTTGCGGATAAAATATGGGATAACAGTCACCCGCCAAGGTTGCACTGTTTTCCGGATCATAAACTTCATTGGTTTCTTCGTTGTACAGAACGGTCACGATATGTTTCCTGTATCGCATCAAGCCCAGCTGCCAGCCAGACCCCTCCAAATTCATCAGGCGCTGGGCAAGCCCCAGCGCCAGCTTGGCCTTGAATTCACAGTTGGCCCGGTTATAGGACAACGCCCGGTCGCGCAGGGTCAGCAGCTTGTCGCCCTGTTTTTTGCTGATCGTTCCTTTTTTACAGGCCGATTCAATAAGGGCGGGAGCATCGGGGGCGAAAGAGAGGAACTCATCGCCGGGATTAGAGAAAAATATTTTCCAGGCTTTGGGATTTTTATTAAATATTTTTGTAACACAATATTTTTCCACCAAATCATCGGTGAGAAGCGCGCGGTTGCGCCTGTAGGCATACTTGTCTTTCAAATAATCATGGATCATTTGTAAGATGTTCAATGGATCGGTTTCATTGCCTATTTGTTCCTTTAAGAGCTTTAACGTTACGTTAAACATGGTATGAAGCCGCAGGCTGGAATCATAATAGTCGAGCTTAGATCTGCTTGTGGTCAGACTCTCCGACTTAACGATAAAGTCAAACCAATCAGTTGAGCAGTCGCCCCCCCAATCTTTTCGGTATTTGAATTTTCTGATGAGCCGTCTAGAAAACCTTTCAAAAAAAAGTTTTTCCCTTTTGAACCAGCGCTCCACTTCTTCCAATCGCTCGGTAGCTTTGGCCTTTGCCTCACTTATGCGGCTTTTTATGATGGGGGGCAGATATGCTAATGCCAGGGCGGGCGCCAGAATGACAGTGCTGGCAAATGCGACCGCTGCACCTGTTTCGCCGGAGGCCAATAAAAGAGCCCCGCCAATCCCGACATGCGCAGCAATGGAAGCTCCAAGGGCGAGTCCGATCCTCGGTCTTTCCCCCCAGACGGTGCGGGTAGGCTTGGGCTGAATTTTGGCTGTAATATTCACTAATATATATCGACAAAAACCGGGTGGGATTTCACCTGATGAGGGCAAAATATGAGAGGGGCGTTAGCTTAGTTTTCCGCTTTTAAGCAGGTCTTCTAGTGAATGGATCCCATCGTTTTCTAGTTTTTCTGCCAGCTTTAACCAAAGCTGATAGGTGATCTCAACATCTCCCAATGCGCGATGGGTGAGTGGAGTCGGGATCTTAAAGTGTTCCGCTACTTTCGCCAATTTATGGGAGGGTAGGCTGGGGAGGAGATTGCGTGAAAGCTTTAGCGTACAGATGGTTTGATTGCTGAGCGAAGCCCCCAGGGTTTTCCCCAAGTGATGCTGCAGAAAGGGGAGATCGAATTCGACATTGTGCGCGACCAGCGGCAGGTCTTTGACAAAATCCATGAAGCGCTGCAGTACGAAATTCTTCTGTTCACCTTCCTTCAAAATATCGTCCGTTATTCCGGTCAGCTGAACGATCTCCTTAGGCAGCGGGAAATCGATCTTGATCAGGGAATTGAAAGGTTCTTCGATCTGCCCATGGATAATTTTTAATCCTGCGATCTCAATGATCTCGCTGACTTGGGGTTCCAGTCCGGTGGTTTCGGTGTCGACAACTACACAGGAGAGGTTCTTTAACCCGGAAAAATGTTCTCGGGCGCGTCTTAATAAAGGATATTCTGATTCCAATTTTTTAAATTCTTCCGTTTCAGTAAAAGCAACCATGCTTTATTTTATACCATAATAAATCACGACCTTCAATTCCCCCTCTCTTATTAAGAGAGGGGGATAGGGGGTGAGTTGTGTTATAATTTTTATATGGGTTTTTCACTCGGGATCGTCGGCCTTCCAAACGTCGGCAAATCAACTTTGTTCAATCTGCTCTCTGAAGCTAAAGCGGATGTTTCCAACTATCCCTTCACCACCATCAATCCAAACATCGGGGTAGTGGAAGTTCCTGACGACCGGCTGATTCAAATAAAACAGATCATCGGTTCAGCCAAAGCCATTCCAACCATCATTGAATTCTACGACATCGCCGGGCTGGTCAAGGGAGCGCATAAGGGAGAAGGGTTGGGGAACCAATTCCTCTCGCATATCCGCGAAGTAGATGCTATCGCTCACGTGGTCCGCTGTTTTTCCGAATCAAGCATCGTTCACGTTGAGGGAGAAGTTAATCCACGGCGAGACATCGAACTGGTCAATGCCGAACTGATCCTGGCGGACCTGGCTACGATTGACAAACGATTCGAATCGGTCCGCAGCGCGGTCAAATCGGGAGACAAGAAGATTTTAAAAGTATTGCACATTCTTGAAAAGGTCAAAGAATCTCTATCTGCGGGAAAACCGGCCCGCAGCCTCCTTTCTTCCATGAATCACGAAGACGCGGCTATTCTGGAAGAATTCCATTTCCTGACCATAAAACCGGTCCTTTATGTGGCAAATGTGGATGAAAGCGGCAATAAAGAAGCAGTGGAAGAGATAAAGAAGGTAGCACAGCCGGAAAAAGCCGGCGTGGTAGCCATCTCCGCTAAACTAGAGGCTGAAATCGGGGAACTCTCCCCGGAAGAAGGGAAGGAATACCTTAAAAGCGTCGGCCTGGATGAATTCGGCCTGCAGAGATTGATCCGTTCCGGTTATGAATTATTGGAACTGATCACTTTCTTTACCGCCAATGGAAAAGAATGCCGGGCATGGACCGTAAAGCGGGGGACAAAAGCCCAACTGGCAGCGGGAAAAGTCCATTCTGATATGGAAAAAGGCTTTATCGCCGCCGAAGTAGCTCATTTTGCAGACCTTTCACCGGCGGGCAACTACGCTAAACTCCGCGAAAAGGGGCTGCTCCACACCGAAGGCAAGGACTATCTTGTGCAGGATGGGGATTTGCTTCTCGTCAGGTTTGTGATATAATAAAAGTGTAAAGTTTAAAGTGCAAAGCTTAAATATATATGATTATGTGCCGAAGGCGCTCCTTAGTTTTACACTTTACACTTTAAATTTTTAGTTTAACAAGGGGGTTTTTACGTTGAATCCATATGAACTGATATTGCTGTTTGATCCAGTGTTGGGAGAAGATAAGATCGGGACCGTGATCACAAAAATAGAAGATAAGATAAAGGCCGCCGGTGGACAGATCGACCGGACGGAAAAATGGGGAGTAAGAAGGCTAGCCTCGATGATGAAAAAAGCCAAAAAATTGACCCAGGCTTACTATACCCTGATCCGTTTCAATAGCCCTTCCAGCGCCCCGGCTGAATTGAGGGCTTATCTGAGAGTGAATGAGAATGTCGTGCGCTCCTATATTTCCCGCGCGGTCGAGCTGCCCCTGCCGGTCGAAGAAAAGATCGAGGGGAAAGCGATCGAAGCGGTAGAAATCGGCGAGATCAAATCAGTCGAAGAGGAAAGCGAGCTTGGCAAACCTTAATCGCATCATCCTGGTCGGCCGGCTGGCGGCTGATCCGGAAACCCGTATGACCGTAGAGGGTCTCCCTATGGCTAAATTCCGCCTGGCGGTCAACCGCCCGATGGCGGGAGGGGAGAACGGGGTTGATTTTATCGATATCGTTGCCTGGAGAAGACTAGCCGAGATCTGCGGGCAATACCTGAAAAAAGGGAGACTGGCGCTGGTCGAAGGAAGGATCCAGAACCGTTCCTTTGAAGATCAGACCGGACAGCGGCGCTGGGTTACCGAAGTGGTGGCTAAGAATATGACCATGCTTGACGATCAACGCTCCAAGGGCTTTGAGCCGTCAGCCGCAGCCGCCGAAACCCGCGGCCCAGTTTCTGAAGCAGAAGAGGAAGTTGTTGACGACTCAGACCTGGAAGGAGACCTGCCCTTCTAATGTATAACAAAGTTTTTCTCATCGGCAATCTTGTGCGCGACCCGGAGCTGCGCTATACTCCTTCGGGTATCCCGGTGGCGAAGTTCGCCATCGCGGTTAACCGCATCAGCAAGAAAAGCGCAGACGAAGAAAAATCCGCCCAGGATGTCGATTTTATTAATATTGTGGCCTGGCGCAGGCTAGCCGAGGTTTGCGGAGAATTTCTGAAAAAGGGGAGGCCGGTGGCGATCGAAGGACGGCTGCAGATCAGAAGCTATACCGGCAAGGACGGCCAACAAAGAACGATGTCTGAGGTGGTGGCCGATAACATGCAGATGCTGGGGAGAAAGCCCGACAGCGGTGAAGCATCCGGCAGCCATGAGTTTGCGCATACAGAAGAAGGAACGGGAGAGATAGCTCCCTTTTAGGAGAGGTGAATAAATGACGAGAGAAGCCAGGAAACCGAAAACCCAGCAATTTAAGAAGAAGAAAAGACGGCCGTGTATTTTTTGCATGGACAAGCGAGGGATAGATTATAAAGATGTTGCCTTTGTCCGCCGCTTTGTTACCGATCGCGGCAAGATCGCGCCGCGCCGCCTTTCTTCCTGCTGCGCCCTGCACCAGCGCATGGTGGCCAAGGCAATCAAGCAGTCCAGGCAGATCGGAATGATCCCTTACGTTCTGGATTAATTAACGCTAGGAGAATATATATGAAAGTATTATTTCTGGAAGATGACCGGGTGGAAGACGTAGCGGAAGGCTACGCCCGTAATTATTTGCTCCCGCGCAAGCTAGCGATCAAAATAACCCCGAAGGCGCTGGCCGCGGCTGAAAAAAGAAAAGATCAAAAAAAAGCCGAACTGGATAAGAAACGCGGCGAAATGCAAGCGCTGGCAAAACAGTTGTCTGAAGCCGAGCTTCTTATCACGGCGGATGCCGGAGAAGGCGGAAAGCTTTTCGGTTCGGTCACTACCGTTGATATCGCTGAAGAAATAAAAAAGAGCACCGGGATCGAGATCGATAAGAGGAAGATCGAACTTATCGAACCGATCAAAACCCTCGGAGATCACGGCGTGGTGGTTAAGCTTTTTCACGATATTAACGCTAGGTTAACCATAAAAGTCGCCCCCAAATAGTCTATGAGCTCTCTTAAAGAGAAGCTTTCGGCCCTACCCAATAAACCTGGGATCTATCTTTTTAAAGATAAAAGCGGAGAGATCCTCTATGTCGGCAAAGCCAAATCGCTGAGGAAAAGAGTCGCTTCTTATTTCAGGCCTAACCCAGATATCAAAACCAGCGTCCTGCTCGACCGATTATATGATATTGATTATATTACTACCGCCTCGGAGCTTGACGCATTGATCCTGGAAGACGAGATGGTAAAGAAGTATAAACCGCGCTACAACATTTCGCTGCGCGACGATAAGGCCTATCCCTATTTAAAGCTGACGGTCAATGAAGAATGGCCGCGCCTTTTTCTCGCCCGCCGCAAAGAAAAAGACGGCGCGCTCTACTTCGGCCGCTACCAGGGAGGGATGGTGCGGGCGGTTATCCGTCTGGTAAAAAAGCTTTTCCCCATCCGCTGGTGCGGCGAATCACCCCTGAGAAAAAGGGAGCAGCCCTGCCTCTATTATCGGGTCGGCAGCTGTTCCGGCCCCTGTATCGGAAAGATCAGCCCGGCAGATTATCGGGCGCTGGTCCAGGGGATAATCTTGATGCTCGAAGGGAAAATAGGAGAAGCGGTCGATAAGATGAAAAGCGAAATGGAAAAAGCCTCGGCGGAGCAGGACTTTGAAAGGGCGGCTTATCTGCGCGACCGGATCAAGCTGCTGGAAAAAATGATTGAAGGAAAGGCCGACCTGGCAAAGGCCCCATCGCCCCGCTTATTTTCCGAAGTGTCTGAGTTGCAGAAAGCCCTCAAGCTGGAAAAATTGCCGATGCGGGTCGAAGCCTTTGATATTTCAAATATCCAGGGGACCAATGTGGTGGGATCGATGGTTGTCTTTGTGGGTGGGCTGCCGCTCAAGAATGAATACCGGCGTTTTCGTATCCGCAGCCTGCAGGGGGAACCGAATGATGTCCAGGCTATTTATGAAGTCGTAAAACGGCGTTACACCGGAACCCTGTCAAAAAAAATGGAACTGCCGGATCTGATCCTGATCGATGGGGGGCCGGCGCAGGCCGCTTTTGCCGAAAAAGCGATTGACCAAGCAAGGCTGTCGCGCCCCATTATCGGACTGGCCAAGCGGGAAGAAGAAATATATTTCCCCGGCAGAAAAAATCCCCTTCGGCTGCCCAAAGCTTCCCCCGCGCTTCAGCTCTTGCAGCGGATCCGGGACGAAGCCCACCGCTTTGCCGTATCTTATCATCGAGAAAAGCGCTCCCGGGCGCTCTTTGGTTAACTTGTTTAGCCCTTTTCTTTATGATATTATTCTGGTTCCATGAGGTTTTTAGGCTGGGTTTTCGTGTTTCTGTTTGCAATAAATTCTGTGGCGGCCCGGGCGGAGAAGCTGGACGAGCAGGAGAAGCTGCAGAAGATCAAAAAAGATATTACCGAGAGCAAGCAAAAGCTGAAAGAGACCCGCATCAAACAGCAGGAAGTTCTCGGCAAGCTGGTAGTTATCAAGCAGGAACTCAAACAGGCCAACCAGAAGATAAGCCGGGCGAAGGAAAAGATCCAGACCAATGAATCTAAGATCGGCCGGCTGACCGAAGAACTTAACCGGCATGAAGAAGATTTGCAGATGAAGTCCGGGGTGCTGGAGCGGAGGATCCGGGAGATGTACAAAAACAGCGGGGTCAGCTATATTGAGCTGCTGTTCGCTTCCAGTTCGATGTCGGATTTTTTGACCCGATTTTATTTTTTTGAAAAAATCATCGGTCAGGATTCCAGCTTGATTAAGGGGATTAGACGGGACCTGGACGATGCCAAAGATAAGCGCACCGTTCTCTCCTCGCGCACGCAGGAGATAAAAGAACTGGCGCAGGTCGTGATCGAGCAGAAAAACAAAATCGCGGTGCAGGCCGAAGAAAAGAAAAAAGCGTTAGACGAATTAAAGCAGAGAGAAAAAGAATACGAGAATAAGATCGCGGAAGAGGAAAAGAGTTCGGCCGAACTGGAAGTCTTGATCCGAAAGAAAATGGCGGAGATGAGCCGCGGCGGGGTTTATGCCCACGGCAGCGGGGCCTTTATCTGGCCGCTGCACGGCCGGATCACCTCTCGTTATGGCGCCTACCGCCGCTATGGAAGGATGCACCGGCACACCGGGGTCGATATCGCCGCTTCTTACGGCTCACCTATTTTGGCGGCAGACACCGGCCAGGTGATCTTCGCCGGATGGTGGGACGGATATGGCAAGGCGATCGTGATCGACCACGGCCGCGGCCGAGCGACCGTCTACGGCCACATGTCACGCCTCTATATGCAGGCGGGAAATCAGGCCGTAAAAGGGCAAACCATCGGGCTGGAAGGGAATACCGGGAATTCAACCGGCCCGCATTTACATTTTGAATTCAGAAAGAACGGCGTACCGGTCAATCCGATGCCGTTCTTGCCTTGAACGAGAATCGTCTATGATTAGGTTGAAGATGAAAGGAGAAAAAAAATGAATAGAAGCTCGAGGATGAGGCTAAGTATCGTTGTATTCTTGATCGCGATCACGGCTTTCAGCATCGGAAAGGTGATCGCCCAGGGGGAATTCGAGAAAAAATTCGAAACCTACCTGCAGGTTCTGGAGATCCTAAAAAGTGATTATGTGGAGAAGAATCTGGACGACCAGAAACTGGTCTACGGTTCAATTCGCGGGATGCTGGACGCGCTGGATGATCCCTACACGCGTTTTATGGAGCCGAAATCTTATAAAGAAATGAAGATGCGCATGAGCGGTTCATATTCAGGGATCGGGATTTATATTGGAATTAAAGAAAAAACGCTGGCCGTTATTTCTCCGATCGAGGGGACGCCGGCCAAGCAGCTGGGACTAAAAGCGGGAGACTGGATCCTGAAGATTGATGAAAAATCGACCAAAGATATGGCGTTGGAGGAAGCCGTCAGCCTGATCCGCGGACCGCAGGGGACCAAGGTGAAGATATCGATCCTGCGCAAAGGCTGGAAGGAGGCCAGGGATTTCAATATTACCCGCGCCAAGATCGTTATTAAGAGCGTGGTAGCCAAGAAACTGGACAGCGAAATTGCCTATCTCAAACTTAACACTTTTGAGAACCTGAGCGCAGCCAAGGAATTTGAAACCGCCCTGCGCAAATATAAAGAATGTGAAGGGCTGATCATTGACGTCCGCGGGAACGGCGGGGGACTGCTGCAGAACGCGATTGATATCGGCAGCATGTTCATCCGGGATGGGATGATCGTGCAAACTGTCGACCGGGAAGGCCGACGGGAACAGTTGATGTCGACCGGGCGGGTGATCTGGACCAAGCCGGTCGTGATGTTGATGAATGAATCATCGGCATCGGCTTCTGAGATCTTGGCCGGCGCCCTGCGCGACAACAAGATCGCCACCCTGGTGGGGAATCATTCTTTCGGGAAAGCCTCGGTGCAGAACGTGCGCCAGCTCAATGACGGGTCCGCCATCTTAGTGACCATCGCAAAATACTTGACTCCCGACGGTGAAGACATTACCAAGCGCGGTATTTCGGCGGAGGTCCTGGTGCTGCTGCCGACCAAAGAAGCGGAGGCGGAACCCGAGATCGATGTTTCCGATGAATCTAAAGATATCCAGCTGCAGAAAGCGATCGAGATAATAAAATTAAAAATAGAAGGTGTAACCGTTGGCCGAACTTGAAATCTTAGACGATGCCGGTCAAATAGCGGCGCTCGATCGCAGCGGCATGCTGACGGTCGTCAGCCAGACGCCGGAGATGATCGAGCAGGCGGAGAGGTTTTCCGCCGGGGTAACGCTGCCCAAAGCGGGAAAACTGAGCCAGATCGTAGTGCTGGGAATGGGCGGATCGGCGATCAGCGGAGACATCGCAGCTGATCTTTATCAAAAAAAACTGCCAGTTCCCTTGCTAGTTAACCGGAGCTACCTCTTGCCCGAGTTCGTCGGGCCGGACTCTTTGGTATTTGCTCTTTCTTATTCCGGAAATACAGAAGAAGTTTTAAATTCCGCCAAAGAAGCAGACCGGCGGGGGGCTCAGATAGTTTGTGTTACTTCGGGCGGAAAATTAAAGGAGCTGGCGGCCAGCAAAGGCTATCCGCTCTTTTTAATCCCTTCCGGTTATCAACCGCGTTCAGCGCTTCCCTTTCTCTTGGTCCCGCTGCTTGTCAGTTTGGAGAAAATGGAGCTGATCCCTTCAATCGCAGCAGAAATAAAAGAAACAATCACTTTAATGCCTAAGCTGAGGGATGAAAATGGAGTTAATAAACCGCTGCGCAGCAATCCGGCTAAACAATTAGCCAAAAAACTGGCAGGAAAGATCCCGGTGATTTTTGGGTCGACCGGCACCACCGGCGCGGCGGCCATGCGCCTAAAAACCCAGTTCAACGAGAACAGCAAGGCAACTTCGGTTTATAATTGTTTTCCGGAACTTAACCATAATGAGATCGTCAACCTTTCCAACTTAAAGAGGGAGGAGCATAGTTTTTTCTGGCTGCTGCTGAGGGATGAAAGCGACAATGAACGTGTTAAGAAGGGGATTGAGATCATCAAATCTTTGCTGGGCAAACAACTGGGAGGGGTTAATGAGATTGTTTCCCAAGGAAAGAGCCCTCTGGCCAGAATTTTCTCCTTGATCTTTTTTGGTGATTATCTGAGCGTCTATTTAGCGCTTCAGAACGGTATCGATCCAACTCCGGTCGATATTATTGGCAGATTAAAGAAGGAGATGTCACGATGAAGGCGGTAATTATTGCCGGCGGATTAGGGACACGCCTCAGGCCTTTGACCTACAATACGCCAAAACCGATCGTTCCGGTCGCCAACCGGCCATTTGTGGTCCACCAGATCGAACACCTGCGCCAGCACGGCGTTGATGAAGTTATCCTTAACCTGCACTATCTTTCAGATGCGATCAAAAAGATCCTGGACGATGGCAAAGAGTGGGGATTAAAGATCTATTATTCGATCGAAGAGTCGCCCCTCGGGACCGCCGGAGCGGTTAAGAACGCCGAAGAATATTTTGGCGATGAGCCGATGCTGGTTTTTAACGGCGACATCCTGACCGACATCAATATTTCACAGATCGTTGAGTTCCATAAAAAAAATAAAGCCTGCGTGACATTGACCCTGACCAAGGTGGATGATCCAACTTCCTATGGTTTGATCCTGACTGATTCGGATTCCAGGGTACAGCGCTTTATTGAAAAACCAAGCTGGGAGCAAATCTCTACATACGCTGCGCAGTACAGCGTTGACACGATCAATGCCGGGATCTATGTGCTGGACCCCAAGATATTTAAAGCAGTGCCGAAGGGAGTTGAATATTCTTTTGAGCGTCAGCTTTT
>Ga0315287_10001086_pt1 | contig 24609 bp, 19 predicted proteins | sample YL17G11_0_MG_FD_205037 | JGI IMG/M metagenome (GOLD analysis project Ga0315287, IMG submission 205037) | Sediment microbial communities from Yellowstone Lake, YNP, Wyoming, USA - YL17G11_0 | ecosystem: Environmental > Aquatic > Freshwater > Lake > Sediment | place: USA: Wyoming | collected... | reverse complement strand
GGTGATGGGCGGGAGGGAGACACTCGCGAGCGGGAGCGGCAGCCGCAGCTGCACCATCTCGCCCAGCTGCAGCCGGATGCCATCGACCACGAGGGGCTGGTACCCGAGCGCGCGCGCGGTGATCCGCCAAGGGCCGCCGGGAGACAGGTTCTCGAGCCGCAGCCGCCCGTTCGCGCCGGTCTGGTGGTCGATACGCTGGCCGGTGCGAAGATCAGTGACTTCGACATCGGCCACGAGGCCGCTGTCGGAATGGTCAGCGCGGACGACGTGCAGCGCCACGCCGGATCCGGTGCGGCCCTGCGCCAGCAGCGGCGACGCGGCGACGAGCAACACCAAGGTGAGCGCGAGGCGCATTTGTGTGTGAGGTCTCTGGAAGTGGGGTGCCGCAAGCTACCGCCGGGTCAGCCGATGCGCAACGTGTTGCATATCGGAGTGCTGGTCAGGTGTCCTGAGTCGTGGGTCGTGGGTCGTCGCGTTCGGGACACGGGGTCAAGAGTCGAGGGTTGAGCGTCCCGCGGCGATTCCAGCGGTGAGGCCCGTTGCGGCCATGAGCCAGGCGATCCACGAGCTCGGCGCGACCGGCATGAGCCGCGGCACGAGGAGCAGCATTGCCCCGACGACCGCGAGCGGGAACAGGAGTCGGAGCCCGGCCCACCCGCGCGCCGACCAGTACCCCGTCAGGCACAACAATGCCGCAACCCAGAGCATTGATTCCACCTCCCAGGCGATGCCCGGGCGGATGACTCTCGGCATCATCATCGGCCACAGCAGCGCCGGAGTCAGGCGGATGACCTGCCGCGACGGCAACCCCGCCCTGGCACCGGACACGAGCACCGTTCCACCCTCGCGAGTGACCCGCAGCTCCACGACCGAGCCTGCGGCGGCGCGGAACCACGGCCCCAGATCGAACCTGAGGCCACGCAACCGAAGCTGTTTCGACCTCGTGTAGAAGCCGAGCCGGGCATGTCCGCGACCGCGGGTGAGAGTCAGCAATGAACGCGCGTCGCGGTCCCAGACGCTGAGGACGAGCTGGCGCTCCTCGCGCGGCTGGTCGAGCCTCACCGTCACGGTGAAGGCAAAGGAATCCCGAGCGTACGCGTTGCGCACAAACAGGGGGAGGCTGTCAAGTGCTCCCGGAACCACCGGCACTCCATCAATGGAGGCCGAGAGGGGTTCACCGGTGAAGGCCGGGGTATCTTCCACGTCGCGCGGAAAGGCGACGTACCATGGCTCGCTCCTGATGTCGCCACTACCGACGAGCCATGCACCCAGGGCCCACAGGAGACACCATGTCAGCAGCGCCCCCACGGCGAGGCGGCGCGCGATGGCCCGGGATGGCATCGCGAGTAGCGGCAACTGCCGCGCCAGCAGCACGCCGAGTCCCGCCCCGAGCGTGTTCGTGAGGACGTCACTGAGGCTCGCATCGCGTCCCGGCACGACGGTGTACTGCAGCGTTTCTATGAGGAGGACGAAGCCGAACCCGGCCAGCGCGCCCCGAGCGACCCCGAAGCCGAGCAGGCCGAGCCCGACACCCAGGGGCAGGAAGAGCGCAATGTTCTGGAGGATGTCCTGCAACCCGGCCTCGCCGCACAGGAGGCAGGTCAGCTGCGTCTCCGCGGACCAGTAGGCGGCTTCCGGCAGCGGCCATAGCGTCGCCGTCGCGATGAGCAGGGCGATGAAAAAGGTGAAGACGGCGGCCCCTTGACGCCGTACAAGGCCGGACCTTACCTTGGCGGTTGGTGGTATCCTGATTTTCTGTTCCCCCAAGCAAGATTTTCAGCCCGCAGACGCGCCCGCGCCGGGCCGCTCTGCTTTTGCACTCGACCACACGCCGAACTGGTACGCCAATCATTTGCACGCTGACCACCAGGCACGCTGACTAGCGTCAATCTGAATTACACCTCAAACCGCTGTTGCTGACCGCCGCGCCCCGCGGCGTCTCCGACCCGCTTGGAGCCCCACCGTGGACATCGCTGAACTGAAGCAGAAGTCGATCGCCGAGCTGCACGAGCTCGCGGAAAAACAGAACATCACGAACTACTCCGGCCTCCGCAAGCAGGACCTGATCTTCCGCATCGAGCAGTCGTTGCTCGACCAGGACACGGTCATTCGCGGCGAGGGCGTGCTCGAGATTCTTCCAGAAGGCTACGGGTTTCTCCGCAGCCAGGACTGGAACTACCTGTACGGCCCCGACGACATCTACGTGAGCCCGAGCCAGATCAAGCGGTTCGACCTGCGCACCGGCGACACCGTCATGGGGCAGGTCCGTCCCCCGAAGGAGGGCGAGCGATATCTGGCGCTCCTCAAGGTCGAGAGCGTCAACTACGAGGAGCCCGAGAAGACCAAGCACCGGATCGCGTTCGACAACCTGAAGCCGCGGTACCCGGACGAGCGCATTCGCCTCGAGCGGACGACCAGCGACCTCTCGATGCGGGTGGTGGACCTGCTCTCGCCCATCGGCAAGGGACAGCGCGGCCTGATCGTGGCGCCACCGAAGGCCGGCAAGACCATCCTGATGCAGAAGCTGGCGAACGCGATCAGCGAGAACCATCCGGAGTGCGTGCTGATCGTGCTGCTCATCGACGAGCGGCCGGAAGAAGTGACCGACATGCAGGAGAACGTGAAGGCGGAGGTCATTGCCTCCACCTTCGACGAACCGGCCGACCGTCACGTGCAGGTGGCCGACATGGTGATCGAGAAGGCGAAGCGCCTGGTGGAGCATGGGCGCGACGTGGTGATCCTGCTCGACTCGATCACCCGACTGGCCCGCGCCCATAACGTGGTGGTGCCGCATTCGGGCAAGATCCTCTCGGGCGGCGTGGACGCCAACGCGCTGCAGAAGCCGAAGCGCTTCTTCGGCGCCGCCCGCAACATCGAGAAGGGCGGCAGCCTGACCATCATCGCGACGGCGCTGATCGACACCGGCAGCCGGATGGACGAGGTCATCTTCGAGGAGTTCAAGGGCACCGGCAACATGGAGCTGGTGCTCGACCGCCGCCTGGCCGACCGCCGCATCTTCCCCGCCATCGACATCCAGCGCACCTCGACGCGTAAGGAAGAGCTCCTCATGGACAAGGACGAGCTCAACCGGGTGTACCTGCTGCGCAACTTCCTGGCCGACATGCCACCGGTGGAGGCGCTCGAGTTCCTGCTGGAGCGGATGAAGCGGACGAAGAACAACAAGGAATTTTTTGCCACCATGGCACAGTGACCGAAACAGCGGTAACGGTGAGCGGTGAACGGGGACTTCGGTCCCCGTTTTGTTTCCCGTTCACCGTTTACCGTTTACCGTTCACCCATGACCACGGAGCTGATTCCCACGGCGGGACGAGTTCTCGCGCTGGACTGGGGCGAGCGGCGGATCGGCATCGCACTGAGCGACGAACTGCAGCTCTTCTCTTCCCCGCTCGCCACGGTGACGCGGCGGGACGGGAAGCGCTTCCCGATGCCGGCGCTGCTGGGGCACGTCGCAGCGCATCGCCCGGTCGGGATCGTGGTCGGCCTGCCGCTCACGCCCGAAGGGGACGAAGGCGAGGCGGCGGGCTTGGCGCGGCAGCTCGGTGGCCTGATGGAGCGGCGAGCTCACCTTCCCGTCACCTACTGGGACGAGCGGATGAGCACCGCCCGCGCGCTGCGCGCCATCCGGGAACAGGGCGGCAGCACGCGGGGCCGCAAGGAGGACGTGGACGCACTGGCGGCGAGCGTGTTGCTGCAGGGGTTCCTGGATTCGAGGCGGTCGGCGGAGAGTCGTCAGTCGTGAGTCGGCAGTCGTCACTGAGTCGTCAGTCGTGGGTCGTGGGTCGCGGGTCGCGGGTCGGGCTGGCGCTTCTCCTCGCAGCGTGTGGGACGCCACCGGGGCCGATCGAGCAGGTCACCATCCCGCCGGGCAGTTCGTTCGCGGTCATCAGTGATTCACTCAGCGCGCACCACGTGATCGAGCATCCGCGCTGGTTCCGGTTTCTGGCGCGGGCGCGGGGGCTCGACCGGTCGGTGCGCGCGGGAGTGTACGAGCTGGCGCGCGGATCCTCAGCCTGGTCGGTGATGGACGCGCTCAGGCGGGGCGACCAGCTGATGCTGCGCATCACGGTACCGGAGGGGCTCACGCTCGCCGAGATCGCGCCGATCGCGCAGCAGGCACTGGAGATCCCCTCGGACTCGTTCGTGGCCGCGGCGAACGACCCGGCCAGCGCGGCGGCGTACGTGGACGGCGCGATGAGTTTCGAGGGGCTCCTGCTGCCGGAGACGTACCTGGTGCCCGCCGGAGTGAGCGCGAGGGAGCTGGTGCGGATCATGGCGCAGCAGGGGCTGGACGCATGGGATCCCAGCTGGAGCCCGCGCCTCGACAGCCTCGGCATGACGCGGCTGCACCTGCTGGCGCTCGCCTCGATCATCGAGGGAGAGGCTCGGGTGGACAGCGAGCGGCCGGTCATCTCGGCGGTGTACTGGAACCGGATCAGGAAGGGGATGCCGCTGCAGGCGGACCCGACGGTGCAGTACGCCATCCAGCTGGCCACTGGCTCGCGGAAGTCGCGCCTGCTGCTCAAGGACTACGGATTCCGCTCGCCGTACAACACCTACCTCAACACCGGATTGCCGCCCGGCCCGGTGAACTCACCGGGTCGCGCAAGCATCGAGGCCGCGCTCTATCCGGCCCAGGTGCCGTACCTGTTCTTCGTGGCGGCGGGCGACGGGCACCATGTGTTCACCCGGACGTACGGCGAGCACCTGCGGGCGATTGCGCGGATAAGGCGGGCAAGGGGGCCGGCGGTTGCGGATTCGGGGATGTAGGCGGCGGCAAGACGTCAGGCGGCAGGCGGATCTAGAGTGCGCAGTAGCGGCGCGCGGCCGCTGTCACATCATAGGCGCCAAGAATTCCAGAGACAATCGCAACTCCTGCCGCGCCGGCGGCGAGTGCGGCAGCGACGTTTTCAGGCTGAATGCCACCGATCGCGATGCAGGGCCGCGTACCGGCATGCGCAGCGATGTACTGGAACCCCGTTGCGCCGAGTGCCTGGCCAGCACCGCGTTTTGTAGTGGTTTGGGACCACGGTCCAATCCCCCAGTAGTCGGCCATCGATCCATTCTCCAGTTCGGTTTCCAGCCCGACACTCGCCCCGATAACGAAGCCCGGCGGCGCGATGCGCCGGGCCAGGGCGACCGGAACGTCATCCGGCCCCAGATGCACCCCGTGGGCGCCGATGGCGAGGGCCACGTCAATGCGGTCGTTGATGATGAGGGGAATGCCGACGGTCAGGAGCAGTGCCCGGCCGAGGTGGGCCAGGTCGGCGGCGGTCGAGCGCTTGAGCCGGAGCTGCACCGAGGTGATCCCACCCTGCTCCGCCGCACGCACCAGGGCGACGAGATCCCGGCCGTCGAGGAGCGCGTCGTCGGTGACGAGCATGAGCTGGAGCGCCTGCGCTAGATTAATCGTCATGTCTGCCCGGGAAACCTACCGACTGCAGGGAATCCGCGGGGCCACCACGGTGGCCGCGAACGATGCCGCCCAGATCCTGGAAGCGACCGATGAGCTGCTGCACCACCTCATCGAGGGCAACGGCCTCCAGCCCGACGACATCGTGAGCGGCATCTTCACCGTGACCAGCGACCTGGACGCGGCGTTCCCGGCGCGCGCGGCAGAGGAGTACGGCTGGAACATCGTGGCGCTGCTGCACTCGACGGAGATCCCGGTCCCCGGGTCGCTTCCGCGCTGCATCCGACTGCTGGTCCATGCGTACACGACGCGCCCCCGAGCGGAGATACGCCATATCTACTTGAGGGACGCTGTTGTCCTGCGTCCCGATCGCGCCAGAAAAGCGTGAGGAGGAACGGCAACAGCGTGAGGAGGAACAGCGTGAGCGGTCAGCGGTGAGTGGGGAGCGGGTGGCTGCAAGCGCGACTGCCCGGGTGACGGCGCGGGGGGCGGAGCGATGGACCCGCGGTCATCCGTGGATCTATCGCAGTGATGTCGCGCTGGCGCCCGACGCTCCCGGTCTCATCCCCGTCTTCGATCCCCGCGACAAGTTCCTCGGCCAGGCACTCTACTCCCCACTTTCCGAAATCCAGCTCCGTCTCCTCGAACGCACCGAGCGGCCGGTGGACGCCACCTGGTGGCGCGAGCGGCTCGCGGCCTGCCTCGCGCGACGGGAGGGCATCGACGCATCCGCCTACCGGGTCGTGCACGCCGAGGGCGACGGCCTGCCCTCACTCGTGATCGACCGCTACGAACGCTGGGTCGTGGCCCAGCTGCTCTCTGCCGGGCTGGAGACGATGCGCAGCGACATCATGGCGGCGATCGTCGACGTGCTCCACCCCGACGGCATCCTGCTGCGGCACGATGGAGCGGTGCGCCAGCGCGAGGGCCTCGCGACGGGCATCGAGCTTGCGTCGGGAAGCGTGCCCGAGTCGATCGACGTGCGCGAGGGTACGGTGCACTACCTGGCCGCTCCGTGGACGGGGCAGAAGACCGGCGCCTTCCTCGACCAGCGACCGAACCGCATGCTGCTGGGCGCCGAGGCGCGGGCCGGCGGGCGGGGGCTCGACTGCTTCGCATACCATGGTTCGTTCGCGCTGCACCTGGCGGCGCGCTGTGCCAGCGTGATTGCGATCGACGGGAGCGCAGAGGCGCTGGAGCGAGGACGGCAAAATGCGACGCTCAACGGATTCGGCAATATCGAGTGGGTCGAGGGGGACGCTTTCGACCTGCTGCGCGAGTTCGACCGAGGGCGGGAACGCTTCGACGCCATTGCGCTCGACCCGCCCGCGTTCGCGAAGTCGCGGTCGGCGGTGCCGCAGGCGCTCAGGGGCTATCGCGAGATCAACCGCCGCGCCATGAAGCTGCTCGCACCGGGCGGTGTCCTGCTCACGGCATCGTGCTCGCACCACGTGCGGCGCGGCGACTTCCTCGAGATGCTGTCGGGGGCCGCCGCCGACTCGGGCCGGCCGCTCATCCTGGAACAGGTGCTGGGCCAGGGGGTGGACCATCCCGAGCTGCTCGCGGTCCCCGAGACGGGATACCTCAAGGGAGCAGTCGTCCGGCATCAATGAGCTACAGCGTCAGGGACCGCATCGCCTTCATCGACGCTACCCGTGGGGCGGGAATGCTGTTTGTCTGCCTCGCCCACTTCAGTGTCGGCCTGCAATACTACGAGAGCGGTGTATCCGCCCGGACGGCAGGGCTGTTCCAGGCCATCGGGGATACCGTGCCACCTTCATCACCGACACGATCGCGGTCTGCCTCATTGCGGGTGTCTTTCTCGCCGGTCGGCTCACACCGAGAGCGCGAGCGGCGCTTGGCGTCGGGTGCTATTTCCTTGGCTGGATCATCTTCGTGCGCTGGCACCCATCCGCCCCACTCCCGAGACTGACGGAGGAGGTACTCGCTGGCAGGCCTGGTCACCACCTGGACGATTTCCCGATCCTCATGTGGTTTGGCGTGCACCAGCTCGCGACCCTTGCCGGGGAGAGACTCAACAACCGGACTACCGCCGACACCTTCGCGAACTTCGGGCGCCGACTCCTGGCCAGTGGCACAGTCATGCTGGCAAGCGGGCTGGCATTGCGATTCGTCTCAAGGAAGTGGGTAGCCTTCGGCACCGATGCCCATCCTTTCTCGACCTGGCAGAAGTTCCCACCGGGTCCCGTGTACCTGCTCTTCTATGGTGGCATCGGCGTGTTACTCGTCGGCCTGCTGATGCGTTTCGCCGATGCCCTCTGGCCCTGGCTCAGCCGGGGACTCGGCGTCGTAGGGCGGTCCTCGTTCTTCACGTACGTGGTCCAGTGGTTCGTGTTCACCACCCTTGTTCCCCTGCTCCACCTGCCGGTGGGTCGTCTCTGGCCGGTCTACTTCACGCTGCTCCTGGCCGTAACGTACGGACTGGCGGCGATGTGGGACCGGGCCCGGGGCAATCGCTTCCTGACGGTGGGCCTGGTGTACGCCTACGACTCCTTCGGGCATCGGAAAGCGACCGCGAACTGACCCTTGGGGCCGATTGCGGCCTGTCAGCGTCCACCGGACGGCGCGGTGCCTCGGGTCACAACCCAAGGCTGGGCAGGGGGTTGCATTGACAGGCAAGGGGTACCTCACGACTTTGCAGGTGATGGCCGCGTTACCCTCTCCGACCGTCCGCGACGCATGCTGACTGCCGCCGACGCCCTCCGCTCCGCCGGGCGCCGCCGTCCGCCGCCGTCCCTGACACACCTGTATCACGAGTATGTCATGCAGCGCATCGAGGCGTTCAAGAACTCGGTGACGCGTGACGAGCTCATGCGCCTGGCAGGCGAGGCGACAGCCGGCCTGTATGACTCTGATGAAAGCCAGCTCGTTCTGACCGAGCTCCTCACGGGCGAAGTCGTGGACCAGCTCATCCGCAAGAAGCTCAAGCTCAAGTCACAGAAGAAGTTCGGGCAGCATGTCCTCCAGCTGCGGATCGCCCAGCGCGAGCCGACTCATTGGGGCCTCGATGGCGTCTGCCCCGTGGTGCCGCTGCTCAAGCGCCTGGTGCCCAGCGATCGTGCCCTCGTGGTGGGCGCCGGCGCCGAAGCGTGCGCCTGCCTGCTCACGGCACACGACGTGGATGTGGTGTACTGGGCTTCCGACCTGGGCGTGGTGGAACGGCTGGAGCAGCGCATCGCGACCGAGTCCCTGGCGGCCCGTTTCTTCGCGCTGATGGTCCAGTTCGGCGACTGGCTGCCGCCCTGCACCGATCCGTTCGACCTGGTGGTGGTGGACCTGGCGGCGCTGGCCGAACTCGACAGTCCCACGCGTTTCGACGCGCTGCGCGCATTGCAGGCCCAGACCAATGTCCAGGGGCTCCATGTGCTGCTGCCATCGACCGCCCTGGTACCCGAGGCGGTCTTCACTTTTTACGATGGCTGGCAGCGGGAGGAGAGTCCGCGGCGGCGGCGTGGGCCCCACCCCGCCGGCTGTATCCTGGTGAAGCCCTCTCCCACCGAACACCGACAGGCCGCCGGGGCCTGACCACCGGACGCAACACCCTGCAGGACAACCCCTTGCCCCACCCGGCGAGGACCCTTAACCTCGGACAGGGGCGCCCTCACCGAGGGCTGGCCCAGCCTGGTCGATGGAGCCGTGCATGCCTTCCATGAAGATCAACGGGACGCCGGTCGAGTTTAAGGCTGGCGCCACGATTCTCGACGCCGCCCGCGGGGCCGGCATCGATATCCCCACGCTCTGCTGGTATCCCAAGCTCACGACGGTGGCCAACTGCCGCATCTGCCTGGTGTCGGTAGACGGCCAGGGGAAGCTCACGCCCGCCTGCTATACCCCGGCCGCCGAGGGGATGGCGGTGCAGACCGAGTCGGCGGAGGCAAAGGACAACCGGAAGGGCGTGCTCGAGTTCCTGCTGGAGCGGTATCCAGGGGACCATCTCGAGAATGGCGGCCGCGCCGAGCCGAGGAACGTGTTCGAGGAGTACGTGGTACGGTACGACGCCCATCCGCCGGCGATGCGCACCCTGGCCCTTCGCCACGGCGACGAGCGCCCGGGCGACTGGATGATCCAGCACGACATGAGCATGTGCATCCTGTGCACGCGCTGCGTGCGCGCTTGCGAGGACATCCAGGTGGTGGGCGTGCTGGACGTGGCGCAGCGGGGCGAGCACACCGAGATCATCGTGGGCGGCGACGGCAATCCCGACAACGCCGGCTGCACATGGTGCGGCGAGTGTGTCCGGGTCTGCCCCACGGGAGCCATCTTCGAGTTCATCCCCAAGCAGCGCTTCGGCTCCGAGGCGCTCGCGAGTCCCGACAAGATCGCGAAGTCAGTGTGCCCCTACTGTGGCGTCGGGTGCCAGATCGACATCCAGGTGAAGGGCGACCGGATCCTCCGCGTCACCAGTCCCGACATCGAGGCGTACAGCCCGAACCAGGGATCGACCTGCGTGAAGGGGCGGTTCGGCTACGACTTCGTGCAGCATCGTGACCGGCTCAAGGCACCGCTGATCCGCAAGGGCTGGGAACACAACGGCGAGAAGTGGGAGTGGACCGGCGAGTGGCCGCGGGAACGCGAGGGGCCGTGGCAGCTGATCGAGGACCTCGGCATGAAGGACAAGCCGCGGCCGCCCAAGCGCCAGGTGGGCAAGCCGCCGCAGACGGGGCTGCCGACCCTCGGTGACGACGACGTACGCGACCGCGTCGCGACGCCGCCGGCCTGGTATAGCGCCTTCCGTGAGGCATCGTGGGAGGAGGCGCTGAGTCTCACCGCGCAGGAGCTGCTGCGCATCCGCGACCAGAACACCAACTCGATCGCGGCGCTCGCGTCGGCCAAGTGCACGAATGAGGAGAACTACCTCTTCATGCGCATGGTGCGCGGCGCGCTCAAGACGAACAACGTCGATCACTGCACCCGGCTGTGCCACTCAAGCTCGGTGGCGGCGATGAGCCGCGCCATGAGCACGTCCGCGGCGTCGGGATCGATGCGAGAAATCGAGGAGGCGTGCAACGTCATCTTCATCTCCGGTGCCAACACCACTGAGACGCACCCGGTGTTCGGCGCGCTGATCAAGCGGGCCGTCAAGAAGGGCGCGAAGCTCATCGTGGCCGACGTGCGACGCACCGAGCTGGCCGGGCTGGCAAACATCCACCTGCAGATGATGCCGGGCACCGATGTGGTGCTCTACAACTCGATGCTGAACCACATCATCGCGACGGGGCTCGAGAACCGGGAGTTCATCGCGAAGCGGATGGACGACTGGGAGAAGGTGCGCGAGGCGGTGATACCCTACACTCCGGAGATGGCGGCCAAGATCACGGGGATCCCGGCGGCGACCATCCGCGCGGCGGCGGAGATGTACGCGCGGGGGCCCAATACGTCGACCCTCTGGGCGATGGGCCTGACGCAGCACAACACCGGCACCGACATCGTGGCGAGCCTGCTCAACCTGATGCTCGCCTGCGGGATGATCGGGCGCTGGGGCTCGGCGATGATCCCGATCCGGGGACAGAACAACGTGCAGGGGTCGAGCGACGTGGGGGCGATTCCGTTCGCGTACACCGACTACCGCTCGGTGGAGGATCCGAGCGTCCGGAAGATCTTCGCCGACGCGTGGGCGGTACCGGAGGAGAGCCTGTCGCTCACGAAGGGCATGATGGTGACAGAGATCGTGGCGGAGGGGAGCCCGATCCGCGGCATGTACATCATGGGAGAGAACCCGGTCCTCTCCGACCCCAATATCGCGCACGCCGAGCACTGGGTGCGGAGCCTCGAGTTCCTCGCGGTGCAGGACCTCTTCCTCACCGAGACGGCACGGTGGGCGGACGTGGTCCTGGCGAGCTCGTCGTTCGCCGAGAAGGAGGGGACGGTCATCAACACCGACCGCCACATCCAGCTCCTCGAGCCGGCGCAGCCGGTGCCCGGCGACGCGCGACTCGACCTGGACATCCTGATCGAGCTGAGCAACCGGATGGGGCTGCCGTCGAACTACGGCGGGCCGTCGGACGTGATGGACGAACTGGCGCGGGTGACTCCAATCTGGCGGGGCGTCAACTACGACCGCCTGCGGGTGCTGCGCTCGCTGCAGTATCCGGTACCGGATGTACACCATCCCGGCACCACGTTCCTGTTCGCGGACGGGTTTCCCACGGCGGACGGCAAAGGCAGGTTCATTGGAGTGGAGTACCTGCCGCCGGATGAATTGCCGTCGGACGAGTATCCGTTCGTGCTCAATACCGGGCGGCAGATGTACCACTGGCACACCGGCACGATGAGCCGGCGTTCACGGGGCCTCGACAGCCGGGAGCCGGTGCCGATCGTGGAGATGCACGTCGACGACGCGGTGGCGCTGGGCCTGCGCGACGGCGACGCGGTGGACCTCACGACGCGGCGCGGGTCGGTGCGCATCAACGTGCGGGTGTCGGACCGCCAGGCGCGGGGGCAGGTGTTCGTGCCGATGCACTTCCGCGAGGCGGCCGCCAACCTGCTCACCAATCCGCAGCTCGACCCGTACGCGCGGATCGCCGCGTTCAAGGTGAGCGCGGTGCGGATCGAGAAGGCGGGCACGAGGGAACCGGCCCTGGTGTGATCCGGGCACGGCAGCACATCCAGCGCACGGGGCCCCGGTTCACCAGTCGTGGACGGGGCCCTATCTTGTCCCCCGCCGCTGATTCGATGCACAGCCACCCCAGTCCCAGGATTGCATGCGCGCCCTCGTGAAGCAGCAGGCCGGACCCGGCATGGAAGTGTGCGAGGTACCGACGCCCGCGTTCGGCCCGAATGACGCCCTGATCCGGGTCCACCACGCCGGGGTGTGCGGAACCGACCTGCACATCTGGGAATGGGACAGCTGGGCGAGCAACCGGCTCAAGCCCCCGGTCGTGATCGGACACGAGTTCGCCGGCGAGATCGCGGAGTTGGGGCGCGACGCCGCCGCGAGCGGGCTGCTCGCCGTGGGCGACCTGGTCACGGCGGAAGGTCACATCGTCTGCGGACATTGCCTGCAGTGCCGCCTGGGCGATGCGCACCTGTGCCGGCGGACGCAGATCATCGGGGTCGATCGCGACGGCGCCTTCGCCGACTACATCGCGATGCCGGCGTCCAACGTGATGAAGCTGGCAGGAATCGAGACCGAGATCGGCGCCATCATGGACCCGATGGGCAACGCGGTGCACACGGTGCTCGAGGGGCAGGTCGTTGCGGGTGCCAACGTGCTGGTGCTGGGCTGCGGTCCGATCGGGTGCTTCGCGGTGGGCGTGGCGCGCGCGGCCGGCGCCGCCCAGGTGATCGCCAGCGACTTCAACCCCCGGCGGCTGGCGCTGGCGAGCGCGATGGGCGCCCACGTGACGCTCAATCCCGCGAATGACGACGTGGTGGCACGGGTGCGGGAACTGACCCAGGGCAACGGGGCCGACCTCGTCTGCGAGATGAGCGGCCACCCGAGCGGACACGCCCAGGCGTTCGCGGCGGCGCGGCTGGGCGGACGGATCAACATGCTGGGCACGCCGAGCCGCACGACCGAGGTGGACTTTGCCCGCGACCTGATCTTCAAGGGACTCACGCTGTATGGTGTCACCGGCCGGCGGATGTACCGCACCTGGGATGAGATGCAGCGGTTCCTCCGCGCCGGCGCGCTGGATCCACGACCGGTCATTACGCACCGGTTCCCGCTGGAACGGATTGCCGATGCGATCCAGGTGATAAAAGATGGGAGTGCGGGGAAAGTCATTCTTGAAATAGGCGTGAGGACGTGAGGACGTGAAGGGGACAGCGGGAAGAGGGAAAAGGGAAAGGGGAGCCTCGGTGAGTTCACTTGACGTTCGGTTGGCAACGCAGCTTGAAGAATTCAAACGCGATGGCGTCTACAAGCGACTCAACCATCTCGACGGTCCGCAGGGGGCGCGGGCGCGGATGGAGGGCCGGGGGGAAGTCATCATCCTTTCCTCCAACAACTACCTCGGGCTCTGCAACCTGCCGGAGGTGGTGCAGGCGGGCAAGGACGGTCTCGACCGCTACGGTGCGGGGACGGCCTCAGTCCGCTTCATCTGCGGCACGTTCACGATCCATCGGGAGCTGGAGCAGTCGCTCGCCCGACTGGTGGGGACGCCCGCCAGCTTGAGCTTCGTGAGCTGCTGGAGTGCCAACGAGGCGGCGCCGGGGACGCTGCTCGGCGAAGAGGACCTCGTCCTCAGCGACCAGCTGAATCATGCGTCGATCATCGACGGCGTGCGGCTCGCCAGGGCGATCACCAAGTGCCAGACGGGCGTCTACCGGCACGCCGACATTGCCGACCTCGATGCGAAGCTCGCGGGGGCGAAGGACCGGCGAATCAAGATGGTGATCACTGATGGCGTTTTCAGCATGGAAGGCGCAATTGCGCCGCTGCCCGACCTGCTCGAGACCTGCCGGAAGCACGATGCGGTCCTGATGGTGGATGACTCGCATGCGACGGGCGTACTCGGGGCCACGGGCCGCGGCACCGCCGAGCATTTCGGACTGGTGGGCCAGATCGACATCATCACCTCGACGCTGGGCAAGGCCCTGGGCGGGGCGGCCGGCGGGTTCGTGGCGGGCTCCGAGGCGGTGTGCGACTACTTGACCCAGCGGGCACGGCCACAGCTCTTCTCGAACGCCCTGCCCCCCACCGTTGCGGCCAGCACGCTGGCCAGCGTGCGCTACCTGGAGGCGCACCCGGAACGGGTCACCCTGCTCCGGGAGAACGCGCGGTACTTCCGGGACCAGCTCACGGCCCTGGGCTTCAGGCCGCTGCCGGGCGAGACCCCGATCGTGCCGGTGATCCTGGGCGAGACCGCCCATGCCATCCGGATGAGCGAAATGCTGCTCGAGGAAGGGGTTTTCGTGACCGGCTTCGGGTATCCCGTCGTGCCGCAGGGTCAGGCAAGAGTCCGCTGTCAGGTCTCGGCGGCGCATACCCGTGCCGACCTGGATCAGGCCCTTGGCGCCTTCGCCCAAGTTGGCCGTCGACTTGGACTTATATAGCTTCTGAGCACTGGAAACCGGGCACCTTCCCTCCGAGGCCCGGACTTTGCACTTTGGTGCAGTCGTGTGCGCGATCCTGCGACTGCAGTCATGCAGGTTGGAGCGGGTACGCGGGGCGGTCAGACGCCCGGGCGAGCCGAGTGGCCCTTCACGGAACCTGTTGATAAACAATATCTTGTCAGGTGGTGGAGTTGAGACAGGCCAAGGGTCCGGCCGGTCGGTGCAGAACTCCGCAGTCACTGACCAAAGTCGTTCACCGGGTACGCCATCGCGCCCCGGGTACCGTACCACCGCCATGGAGGCCGTTCGGATGAGCATGCTCACGCGTAGCATCACGTTGGGAGTGCTGGCGCTTGGAGTCGGCGCGACGGCGCTCGCCGCCCAGCAGAGGCCGCGGGGCTACTCGAATTACCGCTGGTACATCGGCGGCCAGGGTGGCGTCTTCAACTTCCAGACCACCGGCCAGACGCGGGGCTGGATCCCGTCGGTCGGTGGTCACACGATGATCATCGCCAAGCGCACCGGCCTCCTCGTCTCGGTGGACGACGCGCTCGGCAGCAACGAAGTCGCGACGATCGCCTACGCCGGTTCGGCGACGGGCTTGCAGCAGATCGCGTTCAACGACGTGCTGCGGTTCTCCTTCCACATGATGGCCTACCCGTGGCGCGGCGTCGTCGAGCCGTACATCGGCGTGGGCGGCGGCATCATGTACGCGGTGAGCCCGCAGGCGCTCAACACGGCGGGCTACACCCCGCAGGAACTGGAGTCACTCTACCAGACGGTCGATCACCTGACCAGCACCGGCTTCGCGTCGGTGGTCGGCGGCCTCCAGATCAAGGGCGGCCCGTTCATGATCTTCGGCCAGTACCAGATCAATACCGCACCATCACGGGGCAACGCGTTCGTCGGCAGCACCCAGACGGCGAGCGTTGGCCTGCGGCTCCTGCTGGGCAGCTCGAGGGACGACAACCTGCAGAACCGATAAGTCGTGAGGACGTGAGGACGTGAGGTGAGCGGAAGGCCCGGGTGGGCAACGCGAAGGGGCGCGGCGAAAGCCGCGCCCCTTTTGTCTAGTCGTCAGTCGGCACACGACTCACTGACGACTGACGACTGTCCGGCTACACCACGGACTGCCGCGTTCGGTGAAGCGTAGCGGCCAGTCGATGGCCTTGGTGATGCCGATGCGGTGACTGACCTCCACCGCCACATCGGTCGGGTCGCGAGCGAGAATGACGACCTTGCTCTTTCGCATTGGAATGCCGTCGAGCCGCTGGTCGACGCCGAACGCCTGGGTGAGCCGTCCGGGGCCCGACGCCAGCCACCGATCGCGCTCCACCCCGCCCCGCCGGCGGCGCATGGTGTCGAGGCCCTCGAGTGGCTCCAGGGCGCGCAGCAGGACCGCCCCCGCGTTGGTCTCGCGCTCGCACACGAGGTTGGCGCACCAGTGCATGCCGTATGACAGGTATACATACCAGGTGCCCGCGGCAGAGTAGAGCGTCTCGTTTCGGGCATGACGGCGGTTGGCGAAGCCGTGCGAGGCGGGATCGCGATGGCCAAGGTATGCCTCGGTTTCCACGATGCGGCCGACAGTGCGGCCGCCGGTCCCGGAGACGAGGACGCGCCCGATCAACTCGCGCGCCACGACGTCGGCAGGCCGCTGAAAAAACGAAACGGGCAGCATGGCTGCCCGTCGCGTGCGGTTCACTGCTGCAGCCTCATTCGGCCTACTTCGCCGCCCTGGCCCGCGGCCGCCGCGGCTTCGGGGCGCTCGCGGCCGGTGCTTCCTTTGCAGGTACAGCCTTGACCGCCTTCGCTGCCTTCTCCGGGGCAGGCTTCCCAGCCTTCTTCGCGCCGCCGCGGCCCTTCCTGACCGGTGCCGCCGCTTCGGCGGCTGCCGGTGCCGGAACGTCATCATCGAGACTGACCACGCCGACGAGTTGCAGCCCCGAGGGGCGCGCCCCAGAGCGCGAGCCGGGACGGGACCGGACGCCGTAGCGTGCGACCGGTGCGGCGTCACCGCCCCCGCTCGCCGCCGCTTCCGGCTCCGTTCCATTGGGGGCCGCCGCTGGGGATGGCTGCCGCTTGGCGAAGCCGGCGCCGGCCCGCGCGCGCGGATCCTCGGTGGGGTGGAGCGACACCTCGTACTCATCGTCGCCGATCTTGCGCACATCCGCGACTTCGGCGTCATTGGCCTGACGCAGCAGCCGAGCAAACTTCTCGGTGGTGAGCATTGCGTCGTCCTTGCCGTGGACGGCCGCCATGCGGAGGCGCAGCGCCTCATGGCCGACGGACGCACCAAGCTGGGCCAGTGCCTCGCGCATGAGGTTGAATGCGCCCGCGAGCGAGAGCCCGCCAGCGCCCTCATGCCGCGTCTCGTGACGCGGCGCCGGCGTCTCGGACGGCGCTGCACTGCCATCCTCGGTGCGCTCACGCTCGCGGCCACGGCCACCGCGTCCACGGCGACCACGGCTGCGGCGTCCGTCGCGGGATTCGTCGGGCTTGGCGGCCACATCGGAGGTGCCGGCGGCCGGAGCCTCGCCCCTGGTGCGCGTCGCGGAGCGTTCGCGTGCCGGCGCGGTCGGGGTATCTGTCGCGGCAACCGGTGCGATCTCGTACTGCCCGTTCTCGAGCTTGGTGACCTTGATCAGGCCCTTGCCGCCGGCCTCCGTGACGAACTTGCTGAAGCGGTTGAAGCCGGCATTCCGCTCATCGAAGTTCGAGTCGATCTGCTGCATCACCTGCTTCAGGCGATCGGAACGCATCACGTCGCCGTTCCGCACCATCTGCGCGGCGGCCTCCCTCACCAGCTCCCAGGGATCGCGCTGGGCCGATGGGGTGTCGGGTTCCTTGGTGAGCCCGGCGAGGTCGCTGTACGAGAAGTACTCGTCGCAATTCTGGATCAGTATATCGCTCGCCGACTCCCTGATCCCGACGCCGATGACGTACTTGCCGTATTCCTTGAGCTTGATGACCAGCATCGAGAAGTCGCTGTCACCCGAGAGCAGGATGAAGGTGCCGATCTCCGGGCGGGTGAAGACGAGCTCGATGGCGTCGATCGCCAGGCGGATGTCGGTCGCGTTCTTCTTCACCGAGCCAAAGGCCGGCGCGAAGATCAGGTCGATCGATGATTCCGAGAGCGGGACGATGTACTGCGGGTAGCGGCGCCAGTCGGCGTAGGCGCGCTGGACCGCCACCTTGCCCTTGATGATGTCGCTGTTGAGGAGGGTGCGGAGTTCCTTGGTGAACTCGGAGCGAACGCCCAACGTGACGTTGTCGAAATCGATCAGGAGTGCGGCGTTGGGCGAGTGGACGGGCGGCTCGGCGCGCGTGGCGGCCGGCCGCAGGTGAGATGGCATCGAGGGTCAAATCCTCTGTGGGTCGCGTCATCCGCTGGATCCCCATTGGACCGAGCGGCCACCCTGCCGTCCCGTGGTCGCCGCGGCGACGGATGCCGACGCCGCCCTGAGGCCCCAATGGCCAGGCGACGCGCGCATCCGCCGCTCACGCGGTGACCCGAGTCCGGTGCGGGCGGAGCGATCCCGCGGGCGCGAAGCGCCACGGGATCGCGGGCAAATGTAGGCTGGGCGGAGGGTTGGGGGTAGGGCGACGCGGGTGGGGCGACCTGGTCGGCGCGGGTGGGGCTCGTGCCGCTCGGACCTTCGGCTCGGCGGGTTGCCTCTTGGGGCGGGCTCCGCCCGCCCGCTTTCCTTGACGCCGGCAGGTCCTCGCTCAACGAGCCCCACCCCCCGCCGACGCCGTCACGTCCTCACGTCCTCACGTCCTCACGTCCTCACGTCCTCACGCCAGCACCTCGCGGCGGACTACCCGCCATGGCTGGCTCGCGGAAGTTCGAGCGCGAAGTAGAACCGGGTGCCCTGCCCTGACTCGGTCTCGACCTGCATGGTTGAATGCATCGCCTCGACCAGTTTGCGGCAGATGGAGAGCCCCAGTCCCGAGCCGGAAAAGGCGTACTCGGCCTGGCGCTGCCGGCGGCGGAAGGGCTCGTAGAGTGACGCCATGGCCTGGGGTGGGATACCGCGACCGGTATCGCGCACCGAGAACTCGATCCGGCTTCCGCCCAGGTTGGTGCCGCGCACCTCGACAAAGCCCTCGTTGGTGAACTTGAGTGCGTTGGTGGTGAGGTTGAGCAGCACCCGGCTCAGGGCTACCGGGTGGCCGATACGGTAGTCGGCGTCCGGCGGACTCAGGTTGACCGCGAGTCCCTTTTCCTCGGCGATGGGCAGGACGATGTCGCGCACCGATTCGAAGATGTCAGTGATGGAGAACGGGATGGGCTCCAGGTCGACCAGGCGATCACCGCCGCGCGCGAGCTCGATGACGTCGCTGGCCACGGTGCTGAGCCCGAAGGCGGCGCTGTAGATCAGGCCGAGCTGGCGCTCCTGCACCTGCGTGAGGGGGCCGCTGCGGCCCCGCTGCAGCGTCTCGGCAAGGAACAGGATGGATGTGAGGGGCGAGCGAAGGTCGTGGGCCACTTCCACGACGAGTTCGAGGCCGTCGGGGCCGGAGAGCCGGCCGGCGAACTGCTGGGACCAGTCGAGTTCGAGCGCGCTGCTGACCCGCTCAAGGGCCGCGAAGAGGCGCACGACCTGCTGGGCGTCGAGCGGCGAGGGCCAGCGCTCGAGAATGGCGGTGAGCCGGGCCCTCAGAAGGCCCAACTGGGCGCGGGCGAGGATGCTGCGCGGCAGCGCGGGACACTCACCGGCGTCCTCGACGAGCCCCGATCGCACGGCGTTCCCGATGTCGCGGAGCAGCTGCGCCATTTCCTCGGCCGTGCCGGCGTGGTGCAGCAAGCGGCGCGACTCACCATCGGTCTCGAGCACGGCCTGGCGGAGCGCCTCCAGCAGCGGCGGTGCGATCATCGTCGGCTGGGGCCCGTCCGGGTCCCAGACGGCGATGGGCGAGGCCGAGGCGGTGGCCGATCCCGGGTTGGGCGCCGCTGCCGTCGAGACCGCCCCGGAGCTCACGCGCTCTCTCCAGCATCAGCCTTGGCGAGACCGTGCTTGTCCATGAGCCGATAGAGCGTCGTCCGGTCGATACCGGCCAGCCGCGCTGCCTTCGACATGTTGCCGCCCGCGCGACTGACCAGCCGCGTGAGATACTCGCGCTCGAACTGGCCGATCAGCCGATCCTTCGCCAGATGGAATGCCTCGTCGATGCCTGCCGCGAACGTGGTCGCCGCCACTGCCGTCGGCTCGGGCGGTGTCCAGTCCGGAGAGTCCTCATACAGCGGGATGTCGTTGGGCTGGATCACCTGCTCCGGTTCCGCGAGCACGGCGACGTGTTCAATCACGTTCTGCAGCTCGCGGACATTGCCGCGCCAGGGCCGTGATCGCAGGAACGCCACGGCGCCCTCGGAGAGCCGCGGGATCCGCTCGCCCACCTTACGATGCCGCTGCCAGTAGTAGGTGAGGAAATGGGCCGCGAGGAGCGGGATGTCCTCCTGCCGCTGGCGCAGTGGCGGCAGCTTGATCGGCACGACGCGAAGCCGGTAGTACAGGTCGTTGCGGAGCACGCCCTGCTCCACCGCCTCAAGCGGTTCCCGATTCGTGGCCGAAATGAAACGGACATCGACGACAGCGTCGGATTGCTCGCTGCCGACCCGGCGCACCACCCCGTCCTGGATGACGCGCAGCAGCTTGGCCTGCAATGGCAGCGACATCTCGGTGAGCTCATCGAGAAAGAGCGTACCCCCGTTCGCCGTCTCGAGCAGACCCGGCTTGTCGCGGTCAGCCCCCGTGAAGGCGCCCTTCCGGTGGCCGAACATCTCTGACTCCAGCAGTGGCTCAGGCAGGGCGGCGCAGTTGATCGCCACCAGCGTGCGGCTTGCGCGGCGGCTCGACTGATGAATGAGCTGCGCGATGACCTCCTTGCCGGTGCCGCTTTCGCCACTGATCAGCACGGAGGCGTCGGTCGGCGCCACCTTTCGGGCCAGTTCAACCGCCTTGCGGAAGCCCGGCGCGATGCCGATGAGGGCGAACTTGTCGCTGTTGCCGTGCTGCTGCTGAAGCTGGAGCCGGAGCTCGCGAGTTTCCCGCGACACCATGACGGCGTGGGAGGCGCGGCCGATGAGGACGTGCAGGTGCGTGGCCGAGAACGGCTTGGGCAGGTAGTCCCAAGCGCCCATCCGCAACGCCTCGATGCTGCTGGTGACGCTCGGATTGCCGGTCATTACCACGACAATGGTATCTTTGCTCTCGGCGAGGATACCCTTGAGGATGTCGAGCCCGCTGACCTGCGACATGTACAGGTCGACAAGCACGACGTCGAACTTCCGCCGTCGCACCGTCTCGAGCGCTTCCTCGCCCCGACCGATGGTGGTGACATTGTAGCCGTCGGCTTGGAGCACCGAGGCGCAGCTCTCGCGGAGCGTACGCTCGTCGTCGATGATCAGAATCCGGACGCTGGCCTTCACCTCGGCGGGGATGGCCAGGGGATCGCGGGTCGCTTCGGTCACCTCCGTGGGGCTTGTCAGGGTGTACTCCGGGGTGTCTTGCGCCTGCAAGAAGTGCGGTGCGGGTGTTTGGTCACACTAGCTGCCCCTGTTGCGTGCGTCAAGCAGGTTTGACCGAGAATCTCGTCTCATGCAACTCGCAAGCAACATGCCGATGCAAAAGCGCCACAGAGCGCGGTGTGGTTGGTCAGCTTAAACGCTGTCCGGGTAAGGAGTTGGGAGATTCCCAGTCACCGCGAATGAGTTGGGTTCCGGCGGGTACCGGTCTTGCGATTTTCCGCCGGCAACTGCTGCGCGTCAGGCCCCCGCCGCCGGGGTGGAATTCCCAGGAGATTGCATGGCCAGCGAATTGACCGGTCCCGTCACTCCGGCTCTCGGAACGTCCCTCACCGCCCCCGGCGCCGGACTTCCGTGGCAGGGACAGCTTCCGCCGCTCGAGGAGCCGGAGGCCGGCATCCCGTGGGAGCGGTTCATCGCCGCGATCAAGCGGCACCGCTGGCTGGTGATCGTGGTGGCCGTGCTGGGTACGGTCCTGAGCGTGCTGGGCTCCCGCTTCGTGAAGCCGGAGTACACGGTTACCTCGACCATCTACATCGAGACGCCCGCCACCAAGAGCGGCCCGATCCGGGCCGAAGAGCTGCTCGTCTCCGTACAGTGGGTGGAACTCCTGCGCACCAACGCCGTGCTCGACTCGGTGGTGCAGCGGCTGGCCTTGTTCATCACGCCGGCGCGCTTGCGGGACAGCGCGCTGCTCACAGGATTTGCCCTCGCACCCCGGTTCCGGCCGGGACACTACACCGTGGAGCGTGAGGCATCGTCTGGATCGTTCCGCCTCCTGCTGGAGGACGGCAGCATCGTCGCCCGGGCGGAAGCGGGAGACTCGCTCGGTCGTGAACTCGGCTTCGCCTGGGTACCCAGCCCCTCGGCGCTGCCGCCGGGCCAGAAGGCAGACTTCACGGTTGCCTCCCATCGTGACGCGTCTGCAGCGCTCCTCAGGAATCTGAACGTCCTCATGGCAGAGAACGGCAACTTCATGCGGGTGTCACTGTCGGGCCACGACCCGCAACGCGCCGCGAGCGCGTTGAACGCCGTGACCGCGCAGTTCGTCGCACTGGCTGCGGACCTCAAGCGAGCGAAGCTTCGTGAGACGGCTACCGTGCTCAAGGAACAGCTCCAGTACAGCGCCACGCAACTGCACGACGCGGAAACGGCACTCGAGGCGTTCCGCGTCAGGACCATTACGCTGCCAGCCGATGTGCCGGTCGCGGCTGGCCTGACCATGACGCAGCCGACAGTTATCAAGCAATACTTCGATGAGAAGGTCCAGGCTGACCTGTTGCGCCGGGATCGAGAGGCGCTGAATACCGCGATGGGGCAGTTCCAGTCGGGAACGACATCCAGCGACGCGTTCCGCACCATTCCGTCAGCTCAGAGCGCACCCGAGCTCAGCAAGGCGCTGGGCGAGCTCTCGGACGCCGAGGCAAGTCTTCGAGTCATGCGGCAGCGCTTCACGGACGAGTACAAGCCGGTGGGCGACCTTCAAGCTCGCATTGCGAACCTGCGGCAGGTCGTGATCCCCGGACTGGTGTCACAGCTGACGCGCCAGATGCAGCAGACCGAGCAGACCATCAACGATCACATTTCGACCGCCTCACGTGACCTCCAGGCGATTCCACAGCGCTCTATCAACGAGCAGCGGTTGACACGGGAGATGCTTGGGGCGGAGGGGCTGTACCGGAACCTGCAGCAGCGGTACGAGGAGGCGAAGCTGGCCGAGGCGAGCGCGCTCCCCGACGTGCGGGTGCTGGACCCGGCTGTGCCGCCCACGAGTCCCGATGGCAACACTCGGTGGCGGCTGATCGCGCTAGGCGTACTGGGCAGCCTCGTCTCTGCGCTGGGCCTCGCGATCCTGCTCGACCGGTTCGACCGCCGGTTCCGCTACCCGGACCAGGTCGAGAAGGAACTCGGCCTCTCCATCCTGGGCGCGGTGCCACAGATTCGCCGCCGCGGGAAGCTGGCGCAGAGTCCGGAGGAAGCGGCCAACGTCGTGGAGGCGTTCCGCACCATCCGCATGAACGTGATCCATACGCTGGGCCCGGCGAAGGGACCGGTCTGCTTCACGATCTCGAGCCCCGAGCCAGGCGCTGGCAAGTCACTGGTCTCGGCCAACCTCGCGCTCAGTTTCGCCGAGGCGGGCTACAAGGTGGTCCTGGTGGACGGCGACATCCGCCGCGGTGAACTGCACCGCAGCTTCGGCGTCGATCGGAAGCCGGGCCTGCTCGACTGCCTGAGCGGCAACGCCAATGTGGAACAGGTGCTCCGCTCGGGCGGACATCCCAACCTGACAATGATCCCGTGCGGCACGCGGTTCGAGCGCGGACCAGAAATGCTCGGCAGCGAGGCTATGGTCACGCTGATGGCAACCCTCCCGCGTCAATACGATTGCGTGATCGTGGACAGCCCGCCGCTGGGCGCGGGTGTAGACCCCTTCATCCTGTCCACGTTGACGAAGAACGTGCTGCTGGTGCTGCGCGCCGGCGAAACCGACCGGGAATTCGCGCTGGCGAAGATCCGCCTGTTCGACCGGCTGCCGGTCGAGGTGCTGGGCGCGGTGATCAACGACATTCGTGCCGAGGGCGCATATCGCAATTACGCCTACGTGTACGGGTATACCGCCGACGAGATCAGTCCCCTGGGCCGGATCGGTTTCGGGTCGGGCGCGGGATCGTAACCTGAAGCAGATCGGTGACTCGAGGGTGAACAAAGGGCGACCAAGTGGTCGCCCTTTCTGCGTGTGGATGGATGGGTCGCGACGTTTACAGTGGACCGGCGGAACCGGGCTCGGCGGTGAACCCGACCCGCAGCAGGAGGTCCTGCGCTGCGCGAAGGGCGCCGGCGGCCGCCACGTAGGTCTCAACCTTGGCGAGGACCAGCTCACCGTCGAGCGGCTGGCCCAAGAACTCCCACGCCCCGGCACGGATCGCTGCGAGACGCTGCTGCCGGCCCGACGACCCAGCGGTCGTGATGATGATGGGGACGCCGGGACCAACAGCCGGGTCGGCGCGCAGGGTGCGGCAGACCTCGAAGCCGTGGATGTCGGGGAGCTGAGCATCGAGGAGGATGAGCGCGGGCAAGCCCGACCGAGCGCGATCCAGGGCCTGCTGGCCGGTAAACGCGCGCAGGATGACATAACCATGGGGGGCCAGCACGCTCTCGAGGGAGCGCGCCGTCCATTCCTGATCGTTGGCGATCAGGATCACCTTACCCAAGGCGGCGTCCCCCCACTGGTGCCGTACGATCGACCATTGGACTGCTCCGCGCCGGTGGGCGCTCGATGTCAACAATATCGTCAGCCGCAGACCGAAGCCTCATTGGCTGTGGTCTGCAGCACGCAGTCGGGGCCGGAGACGTTGAGCAGACCCCACACCCGGGGTCAGTGAAGCAATGGCTCAAGCCGATACCGTACTGGCTGCATTGGCATAAACAGTTGTCGGATATAGCCTTATAGACTCGCGACAGACCGTTGAACCCCCGCGGTCATCCCGGCTCCAGAATTGATACTGCAAGTTGGGGAGCAGTGGTCAGATGGCCCCCCCAAACCGGTTCCGGCGATTCGATGAGTTGCCCAACGTGTCATGCGGAGGCAAAGCCGGTGCAGCGGAGCAACGAGAGTTTTCCTCGCTGCCCT
>Ga0315287_10001085_pt1 | contig 24615 bp, 20 predicted proteins | sample YL17G11_0_MG_FD_205037 | JGI IMG/M metagenome (GOLD analysis project Ga0315287, IMG submission 205037) | Sediment microbial communities from Yellowstone Lake, YNP, Wyoming, USA - YL17G11_0 | ecosystem: Environmental > Aquatic > Freshwater > Lake > Sediment | place: USA: Wyoming | collected... | reverse complement strand
CGATGACCACGTTCTGCAGTTTCACCGCTACGCCGCCCGGCTGAGGGCCAGGGGGCGCCTGGTGAGTTCGGGAGACCAGCTCTGCGTCTACAAGGTGGCGTCCACGGTGCCCGAGGGGCCGGTGGTGGTAACTGAAGCCACCGAGTTCGTGTTCGCGGGTTAGGGCCTGAGCGCTTTACTCCAGGTACTTCAGCTCGGCAAAGCGCCTCTTTACGCCCCGCTGATACTTCACGTCCGAATAGCCCGCTATGAGCATCAAACCTGGCTGCATCTTCGCCGGCAATCCGTATTTTCCTTTAAGCTTCTTGGAGTATTTCAGCACGTGTCCAGGGAAGCCCAGCATGCAGGTTCCCAGGCCGAGTGACTCGGCCGCGAGCATTGCGTGGGTGGCTGCGATGACCGGGTCGGCGGGATCGGCGAAGGGTGTGCCATAGAAGTAAATCGCAAGGGGCGCGCCGTGGAAGAACCAGTCGATCCCCTGCCTGTCGCCATCCAGGTAGATCTCGGCTACCGGCGCGACAAAGCTCTTGAAAGCAACGTAATTCTCTCTGCCCATGATCGGCCTCATCAGGACGAGAAAGGTGGGCGAGAAAAGCCACTTCATCGAGCGTATGGCGTCCAGCAGGTCGGCCCTGATCCGCCTAACTTTGTCGCGGCCATCCATCACCAGCACACCGACCTCGGAGGGCGGAACTCCCATCGGGGCCGTCGATGCCGCCTCAATTATCTTGTCGACCAGCTCTTTCTCGACTTCCCGCTCCTGGAAATTGCGCGCGCTCCTGCGCCACTCCATCAGGGCATTGAGCTGCTCATAGGTCGCCTTGGACTGCATAGGGGCTGGCTGGAATACATCGTCGGGGCGAAGGTCTCTACCATCGATGCTTATGCATCCGGCGGGGCACACGGCCACGCATTGTCCGCAGCCGATGCAACCGAACCAGCGACTCTGGTCCACCTTGACCTCGCCGTCCTCCATTGTCAGCGGCGCGCCGGCGCAGACCTTCGCGCACAACCCGCAGGCCGTGCATCGCTGCCTATCGATCGTGACTTCCGCGCTTCCAGACGCTCTGCCAAAATCCAGCGGCATTGCGACTCCCTTCCCAGCTTTCCGCCTTCCACTCCCCTAAAACTGCAATTGCGCGCCGATACTGAACCCCGAAAGATTGAAGCCCTTGATGTTGGGAAATACGTGGTAGGCCGCTTCGAGCTTGATGTTCATGCCCACGTTGGCTCCCACGAACCCGCTGCCTCCAACGCCCACTGACCTCAGGCCCGTGTCGATGCCGTCCGCCACCGACCTCACATCGGCGATGCACCAACCCAGGGTGCCGCCAAAATAGGGTGAGAACGTTCGCGAGGCGTTGAGCCGCTCGGTATACTTGAAACCTATCGGGAATATGACCGCCTGATCGATACCGGACTTGCGCCTTATGCCATCGATCTCAAACTGGAACCGGCTCTTGCTTCGGTCATCGTCGCGATAGTCGATAGTGAGGCCGACCATCGTCCATGTGCTTCCGAAAGTGCCCCTGGTCTTGCCGCTGGTCGGGAAGTAGAGACCGGCGGCGGGCTTGAGCGTGAGTCTCGGTTTTCGCGGTTTTCCAGGCTCGGTCACAGCCGCCGCGACCGGGGCAGCCAACCGGGGCTGCTCGTTATTTGCCTGGGACCCACCTTGGGCAAAGACCGGGAAGCCCGCGGCAAGCAGCATCGCTGTGGCCAGGAATTCTATTGTGGGTATACGCATCGAATAACTCCTCTTCATTCACAAAGCAGGCATCTACCACATCAGCGGTTGAACCTCATTCATTCTAGCGCATACTGGGTGAGCGGTCAATGGGCACTTTTCCAATAAATATCGACCATGTGCAAAGATATGAAGGAAAACCTGCATGCCACAACTAACTCTTCCATGTGCTGGGGATACAAAGCACCCCGGCCTTGGAGGTGGAAGATTGCGTTACTTATTTGTAGCAGTAATGGTACTGCTGGCTGTGGGCTGCGCGTTTGCCGATGACATCGTTACGATGCCGACCGCGAACCAGCTCAAGGCTGGCCAAGTGGACGCCGCAGCCTATTACCTGACTCTGCATGTTGGAGTACCGCCCAACCCGCAGTTCGTGCAGTATCAGACGCTCTATGTGGGCGTCACCGACAAGCTGGAGATCGATGCCCATCGGTCCGCGATCGACAACAACGAGACCGCCACTATCCTTGTGGCGAGCTACAAGCTCCTCTCGGAGAGCCCCCAGTTGCCGGACCTTGTGGTCGGCTGCCGCAACCTCGGTGGCACCGCAACGTCCCTTGACAACCCGGGGACCGCCATTAACGAGAGAACCAAGAGTGAGGATCGCTCATACTTCCTGTCGGCGGCAAAGACATTCTTCTTCAACCCGGCCGCGCCCGGCCCGCCCCTCGTTCGGGTTCACCTGAGCCTCGGCACCGAGGACTGGACACTGCTCGGCGAGAAGCGGCACGAGGGGATCTTCGGGGGCCTGCAGTTCCTACTGCATCCCGAAGTGGGCCTCGTGGTCCAGAATGACGGCCAGGACACCATCACAGGCCTTACCTACATGCCCAAGAACACCAGCCTGACGTTTAAGGGCGGCACGTTTGGCAAGAACATCTGGATGGGCGTTGCCTACAGGGCCGCGATGAGTTTCTAGGCTGATTCGCCGCATTGCAGACCAACTGCCGGCGCGCCCCACTGTCCAAGCACAGTGGGGCGCGCTGTCTTATTACACCACCTGCAGGATTAGCGGACCCCGAGGGGGAATAATCACCTGGACGCAGCGCCCGGCGGAACCTTGCGGCCCCAAGAACGCTCAAAGAAAAGGGATACCCTGGAGTCTGACTTTGCTGAAAGTAACCAACCTGGTCAAATACTACAAGAAGTTCCTTGCCGTCGATAACCTTTCGTTAGAGGTGTGTGACGGCGAGATCGTCGGCCTGCTCGGCCCGAACGGCGCCGGCAAGACCACCATACTGCGCTGCGTGACCGGCATCGTGCAGCCCACCGAGGGCGATATAGAAATCGACGGCATCAGTCTCGCGGAGCACGAGGAAGACGTCAAACGGCGAATCGCATTCGTGCCCGAGGTCCCGACGCCCTACGAGATGCTGACTGTCTGGGAGCACGTTCGGTTCGTGGCTATGGCTTATCAGACCATGGACGGCTTCGACGAGCGAGCTGACGCCCTGCTGCGGCGTTTCGATCTTCATGAGAAGCGCAATGACCTGGTGCTGAGCCTCTCGAAGGGCATGAAGCAGAAGCTCGCCATTGCGTGCGCATTCATCCACGACGCGAGCGTGATCCTCCTCGACGAACCACTGATCGGCATCGACCCCAAGGGCGTACGCGAGCTCAAGGATATGATTGCCCAGGCCAAGATAGACGGCAAGGCCATCCTGATCAGCACGCACATGCTGGACACGGCCGAGAGGCTTTGCGACCGCATTATCATACTCAGAAGAGGCGCGATCATCGCCGAAGGCAGCCTCGCGGAGCTTCATGGCAGCGCTCAAATGGGCGCCGACGCGTCGCTTGAGGATGTATTCCTGACCCTTACGGAGGAGGGCGAATCGGTTGAAGCCGCTTCTCTATCTTGAGTTCAGGCAGCTCGTAAACTCCATAAGGAACACCACCCGCACCCCCAAGCGGCTCATACCTGCTCTCATAGTGGCGGCATGGGTGGTCTCGTGGTTCATCCGGGGACTGATGAGCTGCCTGGGCGATGCGCCCGAGATGCCCAACATCGCGATGCTGAGGACTGTCCCCATAGAGCTGATCCAGCAGGGCGTGTTTCTCTTCATGAGCATCAGCAGCGTCCTTGCGATGTATGGGGCGTTCAGCAACGGAATGATGATCTTCTCGGTCGCGCATATTGACTTCATGTTCCCGACCCCGATCAGCCGCCGGACGGTGCTGCTCGTCAAGCTTCTCAAAGACTACCTCAAGTATGGCCTGTATGTAGCCTTCTTCTTTATGTTCATAGGGTTCCCCGTTTTCGGAATACTGGGGGTCCGGCTCATGCCTGCGGCGCTGCTGAGCATTGCGGCTGTGACCGCGCTGCTGGTGCTGGTGGTCAATATATCCCATACCATCAACATTATCTTTACGTTCGGTTTCGAGCGCATGAAACAGGCTGGCTTGGCGATCAAGGCGGTGCTGATATCGGTCCCCATATCTGCGCTTGGGATAGGCATTTATCAGTTTGCTCGCACGGGCGATTCATACGCGAGCATCCTGTTTGCGGCGAACTCCCCAATCATAAAATACTTCTTCGCTCCAGCCGACTGGTGCGCGACCCTTTTCGTCGCGCCTCTGCGGGGGGCTACCAACAACGACATCGCATACCTGTTCCTATTGATCGCCCTGGCGATACTGAGCTTCCTCGTGCTGCTCTCCAGGAAAGAAAACATCTACGAGCCCGCGCTGGGGGTCAGTGTCAAGTTTGCCGCCAGGCGCAGCGCGATCCGTTCGGGCGACTACGTCGGCGTCAGGACCGACGCGCTCAAGGAAAAGGGCGCGACGCGCGCGGGAAGGCTGGCCATACCGCCCTTCGGCCAGGGGGCGATGGCGATCCTCTGGAAGAGCCTGCTCTTGCGCTACAGGATGTCGGTCACGCAATTGCTGATGATGATCGTGCTGCCGGCGGTCGTGGTGTATGTCTTCAAGGCGGCCCTGCAAACAGAAGGCAAGCCACTGCGCTATCTTCCCTTTGTGCTTGTTTACGTCGTGGGGATACTCTCCACGACGGCTTCCTCCGAGATGCGTTCCGAACTCAAACAGGCCAATATCCTCAAGTCCATGCCAGTCGCCGCCTGGAAGGTGATGTTGGTTCAGGCGGCCAACTCGACCATCTACCTGACCCTGGGCGCTTGCGTGTTCGCGGTCTCGATGCTCCTGCTGGTGCCGGAAGTCCACAAGGATATGCTTTTGGCGTGCGTGGCGATAGTGCCTTCCCTGGGGTTCATGAACGTGTCGCTCGCGATCATAAGCGCCATTCTCTACCCCGACTTGCGCGACCCCGCGCAGAGCTTTCTCGGCGGATTGATCGCGTTTCTTCTCATTGGGCTTGCATTTGTGCCGTGCGCGGTGATTGGGGTGTCCCTGGTCCTGTTCGCGGGCAGGTCATACCTGGCCGCCGCCGCTGCGGCCTCGGCGGCGAACCTGCTCATCGGCTCAGCCGGAATCGCGGTCGCTGGTGTTCTATTCCGGCGATATGATCCGACGAGCGAGTAGGCCGAATGGCCGGCGGATCAGTTGCCCGCTTGTAAGGCCGGGCGGCACTGCTTGATCCTCACACGGCGCGTTCCAACGAGCTTCGCCGACCCCTTCCCCAGCTCAATCGTGTAAATCGCGCTCTTGTCAGCCCCGAAGATCTTCGCGTCCCACACAAACGCGCCCATGCTGTAGATGATGGGCTTGCCTTTGTAGGTCTCGGTGGGCTGGAGGACGTGGGGATGATGGCCGAGGACGAGGTCGGCGCCGTTGTCGATGCAAACGTGGGCGATGTGCTGCTGGCGCTCGGTGGGGCGCTTCATATACTCGACCCCCCAGTGAAACGACACGACCAGCACATCGCAGCGCTTGCGGGCGGATTTGATGTGGACAGGCAGTTCGTCGGGGTTCAGCCCGGCGATAGTCGGACGGTCGGCCAGCCTGACCACGCCGTCCGTCGGCAGATCCGTGTAAGCCAGGAACCCCACCCTGAGCCCGTTTTTCTTCACGATCTGCAGCTTCAAAGCATCCGCGCGGTTCTTGCCTGCTCCCACAGCCGCCATCCCGGCTTTACGGACAGCCCGCACCGTGTCCATCATCGCTTCGCGGCCGTAGTCCAGAGTGTGGTTGTTCGCGAGGCACGCGACATCGAAGCCGGCGTCATGCAGCGCCCCGGCCAGCTTGGGATCGGCCCGAAACTGAAACCGGCGGCGTTGGACCACACCGCCGGTCGATAGCGTGCATTCGAGGTTGAAGAAGGCGATGTCCGCCCCCTTGATCGTGCTTTTGACGTTCGCAAACAGCCATCCCGCGCCGTGTTTGGCGATCTGCTTGCCGACGCCCCGCGCAAACAGCACGTCCCCCACAGCCACCAGCCTCACCTTCGGCTGGCCGCAGTAGCCAACAGCCGGCAAGAGGACCGCCGCCACCATGCACAGACCGCCCAGCCACCGGGAGGCTGTTCCGAACTTTCTACTTTCAACTTTCCACTTTCCACTCAACATCAGCATCTGCTCGGCATCGCCTCGAACTCTTTCGCGGGTTTCTTTTTGGTGTTCACGAAGAAGCTGTTGATCCACTCTGCCGGTGTCGGAGTCTTGCCGGACTGCAGCATCTTCTGCCACGATTCATCAGTCAGGCGGTCGGATATCGGCCACTCGAATTCATAATGCGTGTAGGTCGCGCCGCGCGTGAGATAGAGCTTGCCCTCGATAGGCACGACAACATAAATCGCCGATGCCCGGCCGGTGCCCTCTTCGAGGCACTTCTCAACAGAGGAATCTGTATGCACATCGGCAACGATCGCCATGTCCTTGTCGGTATCGGTGACAAGATCACCACCGGCAAATGACAGCGTGAGTTCCTCCAGTTCAGCGCCGTACATGCAGATTTGCTGGTATTCTTCTTCGGTGACTTTCTTGCCGGTCAGTTCCTTGATGGTGATGTTGCGGCAGAATGTCAGCCACTCGTCGAGCTGGGTGAACTTGCCCCTGAGTTCATCGGTCAGAAGCCCTCGGCTCGATAGGCCCTGCTTCGTATAGTCATTGAGCCACTTCAGGCGGGTCCAGAACTCCAGGTTAGGCTCCACGTAGCCTCTCGGGGTCTTGGGTTCTTCCTCTCCATCCCCGCCGCATTCGGCCACGCTCTGCTTTGCGTATAGAATGGTATCGTGCCTGAGTTCGGTCCACGAACCCAGCCCGGTCCACAGCGACTTATCCACCCACGCCTGATTGCGCATGAATGACGGGTAACCGCTCGGGGCCGGCTCGACTGCCGACCGAAGCGACCACAGCCAGCCGTAGTAAAGGTTGGATTGCCACTTGTCTTTGGGGATCGCGGCTGTCTCCTTGCGCATCGCGGCCATGCGCTCATCATAGCCCGGGAATTGGCCCGAAGGAATGCTCTTCATAATGGCCAGCGCACGGTCGGAGCCCATCGCGGCAAACGCGTCCAGCCCGCGAGGGAAGCCGCGAAACGCCACATAAGGGTGCGTAAGCTTGCGGAAGATATGAGAGTCCGGTATGAAGCGCTGTCCCATGAACCGGAACTGGTGGACTGGAGAGAGGCCCAGAGGCTCGACCTCATTGTCGATCCCCGCCTCGGGCAGCTTGTTGACCTGGGCAATCACACTGGCCAGCTTGCCGTCGTCCGCGAATGCCTCCAAGTCCGGGTTGGAACCGTAGGTCTTCTCGATGAGCCGGGAATACTCATAGTAAGTGTGGTCGTCCGCCGTGCCCACATAGAACGCGGTCGGTTCGTAGATCATATCCCACAGCCTGGCAACCGGCTTGCCCTTGCTCTGCACGGTCATGAGGTTCCGCGCGATCAAGAGCGCCTGCCTGGTGGGCATCAGCAGGGCTGGGTTTCCCATTTCATCGGGGATTGGGATCGGAAGCGGCGACAGCCCGTACCACATCATCCCCTTGAAGTACTTCTTGAGCTTCTCGGTGCGTGTGTAGTGGCCCCGCGGCACAAACTGGCTGAAGTCCATCCTCACGCCGATCGCTTTGGACATGGCGAAGCCTCCGTGCTTCGCGACAAGCGCCAGGTCCGCCGCCGCATCGGCCTGGACCTCGGACGGCGCGGGCTTGCCAGTGAGCAGGTTACGCGCGACGGCGAAGTATATCACGTTGCCTCTGGCGGCCTGCTTAACGGCGGGGTTTTTCGCCTTGGCGTAGTCTTCCTCGCTGGCCGCAAGCATCGCGTCGGTCAACTCAACCGCAGCGTCATAGAGCTTATATGACTCCACCTGTCGCAGCGTGTAATCATAGAACACGTGATACGTGTGGAGCATGGAATCGGTCGTGATGAACGATGGGAACTTTGAGGGCCGCTGATATTCGTTGTTCTCATAGACGTGGAACATCTGGATGTAGTCAGTCGGGGCGACCGCGAAGCCGTTGCGGGCGATCATCTCGACCAGTTTCGGCTCCAGCAGCGATTTGTAAATCTTCCGGTTCACCACGTTGGCCATGCCGGGCTCCACTTTGTAGTCCGGCACGCTCGGTTTGATGCCCGCGTTCTGCTTGGCCATCTTGTCATAGCTGTCGACGGACCCGAAGCGGAGTTGGGTGGGCTGTGCGAACCCCGCCCTCTCCACCTTCGACTCCTTCGACCCGGCCGGTCCTGTGGGGACCTGCCCGACCATCGGGGCCGGCTTCGGCTCGGTTCTCGGCGCCGGCGCGCGGCCCTTGATAGCAAACAGCACGCCTCCGGCCAAAAGCAATACCACTACAACAACCACAAGTGCTCTGATTCTAGTGCTGGTCATTTCGTAAGCTCCCTTCTTATCCGTCAGCATCCGCCGCCGGTCGAAATGCCGAACTCCATCTCGGGCTTCTTTTTGGTCTTGATGAAGAAGCTCTTCGTCCAGTCAGCCAACGCCGGCTGCTTGCCGGAGTTCAGTTGTTTCTGCCAGGCTTCATCGGTCAAACGGTCACCGGCGGGCCACGTGAACTCATAGTGCATGTAACTTGCTCCCCTGGTGAGGTAGAGCTTGCCCTCGATGGGCACGACCACGTAAATCGCCCCTGCCCGCCCTGTGCCTTCCTCCAGGCACAAACCGAAATGCGTATGGACGTCCGCGACTATGGCCATGTCGTTGTCTGTCGTGCTGGTCACCTCGCCGCCGGCGAACTGCAGGGTCAGTTGTTCCAGGTCAGGGCCGTACATGGATATCTGGTCGTACTCTTCCTTTGTGAGCTTCTTGCCGGTCAGTTCCTTGATCGTGATGTTGCGGCAGAACGTGAGCCAGTCATCGAGCTTGGAGAACTTGTCCTTGAGTTCGGCGCTGAGGAGGCCGCGGCTGGAAAGCCCCTGCAGTGTATAATCATTGAGCCACTTCAGCCGGGTCCAGAACTCCAGGTTCGGCTCGACATAGCCCTTGGGGGTTGGCGGCTCCTTTTCGGCGCCCTCACCCCCACATTCCGTACTACTCTGCTTGGCGTAGAGGATGGTATCGTGCCTGAGCTCGGTCCAGGAACCCAGGGCTGTCAATAGCGACTTGTCGATCCACGCCTGATTTCGCATAAACGCCGGATAGCCCGCGGGCGCGGGGGCGTTGATCGACTGCAGCGACCACAGCCAGCCGTAGTAGAGATTCGACTGCCACTTCGATCGCGAGGTCGCCTTCATCTCCCCCTGCATTTTGGCCATGGCTTTCAGGTAGTCAGGATTCGCGATGATCTCGGCGGACTGCTTCCTGATCGCAAACGCGCGGTCGGACCCCATGCTTGCCATCACATCCAGGCCGCTGGGCATTACGCACTTGCTGACTTCCTGTGTGACTCTGGAATCCGGGATGAAACGCTGCCCCATAAACCTGAACTGCCGCCCCTGACCACCGGCCGCAATCTTCGGCCCCGGCAGCTTGGCGACCATGTCGACGAACTGCTGCAGCTTCGCTTTATCAGCAAACGCGGCCACACTCGGGTTGGCCCCGTAAACAGACTTCACCAGCCCCACAACTTCACAGTAGGAGTAATCATCCGCCTTGCCCACGTAAAACACCGTCGGCTCGTAGATCATATCCCACAGCTTGAGCGCGGAGTCCTTGCCGGCGGACACCGTGCGCAGGTTGCGGACAATCAGCAGCGCCTGGGTCATGTTCAGCTCGCTGCTTTTGCCTCGGACGTCGAATGGCGCAAGGCCATACCACATCATCGCCATGAAGTATTTCTTTAGCGCCTCGCTGCGGGTGTAGTGCCCGCGCGGGACGAACTGGCTGAAATTCATCACCGTGCCCAGGATCTCGGATTCCGCTTTGCCTCCATGCGCACTGATCTGCGCAAGGTCCGCCTCCACCATACCCTGCACGTCTTTGGGCGCGGGCTTGCCGCTCAGCAGGGTGCGCGCGACAGCGAAATAGGCCACATTGCGGCGCGCTGCGTCCTTGACGATCGGGTCCACGGCAGCCGCGTAGTCATCTTCAGACGCCTTTAGCATCGCGTCCGTCAGCTTCTCCAGCGCCCCGAGCAGCTTATACACCTCCACCTCGCGCAGCGAGTAATCATAGAACACGTGGTAGGTGTGCAGCATCGAGTCCGTGGTGATGAACGAGGGTATCAGCTCGGGCCGCTGGTACATGTTGTTCTCGTAAAGGTGGAACATCTGGATGTAGTCCGTCGGCGTGACAGCGAATTTGTTTTTCGCTATCGCCTGAATCAGCGCGGGCTCCAGCAGGCCCCTGAACTGCTTGAGGTTGACCACGTTCGAGAGGTCCGGCTTGAGCTTGTAATCCGGCACCGCGGCCACGACCCCAGCGTTCTCTTTTGCCATTTTGTCGTAGCTTGCTGCCGACGCAAAGCCCACGTTGTTGAGATCTGTGGCGCTCGCCGGCTGCGCATCAAAATGCGCGGCAGCCGCCCGAGGCTGCGATTTCGGTATCGTGGCGACGGCCAGCCTACGTCCGTTGATAGCCATCAGCACGCCGGCGGTCAGAACAACCGCCAAAATCAGAACCACAATCAGTAATGCTTTCTTCTTGCCCATCATTTCGTCAGGTCCTTCCATCTATTGGGCCTGGCGCTGCCAAGCCATTCAAACCCGAACGATTTCCAACGGTATATCCCTATACGCTTGGGCTTGCCGGGGGCGATCTCCATCGCCAGCAGTTCCGCCCAGCCATCCTTGTTGATATCGCGTAGCTCGAAGTCCTCGAACCGCCTCGACAGCCTGCTGCCGAGCCACATCGGCATCATCCGCGTCCCGTTCCAGTAGAAAACGAACGTCCGCTTGGCCATTATGGGGTCCTTGGGGCTTTTCTTCCATACCCCCGCGATGATCTCCTGCCTGCCGTCGCCGTTGACGTCCGCGATGCGCAGCTTCCAGGGATTGAGGTTCTTCTGTCGCCAGAGTGGCCTGAGGCGGCCCTTTACTTCGTGAAGCACGATGATCTCGCCGCCCATCGGATGGCCGTCTTTGATCGTCCGATACGTGATCGCGACCGTTTCCCGGACGCCGTTCCCGTCCAGATCGGCTCGGCGGACGTGCGCGACAACGCCGTATGCTTTCGCGGGGAGCGCCTTCCGCACCGACGGCACAACCCCGGAATCCCCGTTCGCGGGGCCTGCCGCAAGAACCAATGTTATCAACCAGAACCGTGCGATCATCATGTGCCCTCTCCTATTGTAACGAACAAGGGATGGGTAAAGGTTTACTTCGCTGGATGAACGGGCGTGACCTCTCTGCAGGGATTCTGACTCACCACACGGTCGATGCCACCGGCCCTGGCTACTTTGCGTTCTCGACCAACGCTATCTCGTCTTCAGTGAGGCCATAGAGTTCGTAGACGAGTTCATCTATCTGCCGGTCGGTCGCTTCTATCCGGCGCTTCAACACGGTCTTCTCCTGATCCAGATTCGCTGCGGGGAGGCGTCTCTGGAGGTCAAGCATTCGTTCAACCGCGCCAGCTAACGCACTGAGGCGGTTGTCCGCGACATCTGGTATTGGGACGGCCCCCAGAGTAGACTGATTCATCTGAGGAAAGAGACCTTTATAATCGGTGAACGTGGTTCGGATGAAGTAGCGCGCAAAGCGGCTGTTCAACAATCCGAGCAAGGCTAGGATACTCACGCCGTCGTCAATAACGTGCAGATTGTAGAGGGATTGCATAGTCGCGCAACCAGAGGACTCCAGAGCCGCCACGCAGGTATCTCCCGTCTTCACAACAACGATCTTTGGGCCGGCGTAGACGTCCTTCGTAAGTGCAGAGACGAATCTCGATGGGGAACGCACAGTGTAGGGCATTACATCCTCACCGACCAGAATCCCTATCGATCCAGAATTGCCCAGTTTGCTCTTTCCCAGTTCTTCGCCACGCGATATGCTGACCAACTTCGATAGCACGGCACATACCGAGGCGATCCGGCCGAGCATTGCTGCCTCAGCGTCAGTGGCGTGTACAAGGAGCCGACGCGCGGGATCGTGCAAAAAACGAGCGCAAGTGCATTGGTGTTCCAGGACAGCCTCCGTGCGCTTGGGCACATCACTTGCGATGAGCTGCGGCTGAGATCCAACGTGGCAGACAAACACGGTTGCAGAGACAGCGGCGCGAAAAACACGCCCGCAGTGGAATATGCGTTCCAGTCCACTATCCAGAAGTGTCGATCGGATAGCCGCCGCCTCGTCTCTGGCAAGCAGAGCGTCTGGGACAATGAAGCTGAAGTAGCCATTCTTGCGGGTGAGCGCCGCGCCGCGCTCCATAAACAGCCAGTACGTGTCGAACTGGCCGCGCGCGCACGCATAGCAGCTACCAAAATAGTGCTTCGCGCCTTGGTCATGATATTCCCCAAATACATACGGCGGATTCCCGATCACTGCGTCAAACCCGCCAGCCTTCATGATCGCGCCGAATCCATCTGTGTCGCCGTTCCAATCGAACACATTGATGCGGTACATCTCCTCTTCATCGAGAAGAGAGAGTTGCCGACCGGCATAGAAGTCAGGTCCGATGAGGGAGTTGCCGCACCTGATATTGCCGCCAAGGTCCGGCAGGGCGCGCTCGAGCATTTTCATCTGTGCCGAGAGGCTGGCTTCGGTTTCCCCCTCCAAAACCTTCAGCAACAGGGAGAGCTTAGTCACCTCGACAGCCTGCGAATCTATGTCCACCCCGTATATATTGTTCGTGAGAATGCGCTTGCGTTCCGTCGTGGTCAGCCTCCAACCGGCGGCAGTGCGGACCAGCGCGGGATTCCGCCCCCTGGCATGTTTCTCGGGACTATTATCGAGGTAGTACTTCAGGTGCCAATCCAGCAGATACTGATATGCTCCGATGAGAAAGGAGCCTGAGCCGCACGCCGGATCGAGTATGCGCAGTTCCGAAGCTTTCTTGGGCGTCTTGTTCGCGAGAAGCTTGCCGACGGTATTGCCGACTATGTAATCCACAATATACGTCGGCGTATAATAGACCCCACCCGCTTTCTTGACCTCGGGCTTCTCCTCTACCTTTGCCTGATGGCCCGCCGTGAGGCGTATGACTTTGCCCAGGAACTGTTCATATACCTGCCCCAGAATATCGGCGGGCAGCACGGAGAATTCGTATGGGCTCTCAGGATAGTACAGGCGCTTTATGATGTCCTTGAGCGTCTTATCGTCCAGAGTCAGGCGCTTCGACAACTCATCCGGGGCTTCCGGACGGTCATTTTCGGGCTGGAAATGGAAAAGCCCGGAGTTGTAGTGGTCGTCAGCGCGGTCGAAGATATCACATAGGCGCGGATAGACTCTTTGCCCATTTAGAAGACCCTCAAGCTGACCGTAAGGCTCGATTCCGCGATCCTCGCATATACGCAGGAAGATGATACGGTCTATAGTCCGCCCAACGGCGAAGTTGAGTTCTCGCTGGGTCAGAGCGGGGTTGCGCAGCGCCAGATTCCGAGCAAGCGCATCACGCCAGGACTCGATTTCCTTGAGAAACGCATCGTCTACCTCAGCCGTTCCGCGTTTTCCTTTGGTGGTCTCCGCGAACTTGTCGAATGAACCCCTGAGAATGGTTTCACGGGAGAACACAGAAGCTATCTCGCCCCAACGCCGCGGGTACTCATTGTAAGTCATGTAGAGGATTCGTCCAACGGAGGGCGAATCACCCTTTTCGGGGCGTTTGCGACAGTCGTAGACGGCAAATTCGTCGAAATCGCAGAGAATGCTCAGCGGCAGTTTGGCTGACCAGGCGTAACGGCGCACTTGGTAAGCGGCGGATATGTCTTCTCTGATGTTCACGGACGGCTTCTTTGCTTCAACAAAGAACTTGCGCGTGCCGCCGATGCGGAAGCAGTAGTCGGGAGCCTTCGTAAGGCTGCCTATTCGGATTGCATCTTCGTGGATAACGTCTTTGTACTGCTCCGCATAGTTGCTTCTGTTCTCCATGTCCCAGCCGAGCAGCGCGAATAGGGGGTCGATGAACTCCCTGCGTACCTGGGTTTCGTTGTATTGGCCTGATCGGTATGCGTCGGCGTGTTCCTCAAAGCGCGCAACCAGCTCGAGCAGTTCTTGGGGAGGAGTGGTCTGTTGTGTTGACATGGCAGTCGTTTTCCTTCAGACACGTGTGTGTTTAGCATACCGAGCGAGGGGCCTCGTGTCAAGCCGTACACCAGCGCGTAAGAGTTCACAAACGATGATTACAGCGTTTATCTACCCGTCACCCTGAACTCGTTTCAGGGTCCATCCCTTCGTAGCGTGGATGCTGAAACAAGTTCAGCATGACGTGGTACTCACCAAGACTGAACTGTTACCTTTCCTTGATACTCAACCCAGCGCGCTGTATAATTCACCTTGTAAGCAACAGCTTGAAAGGAGCGGGGGCATGAGGCGGATTGACGGGGCGGTAACCGCGCCGAAGGGGTTTACGGCGGCGGGGGTGAGATGCGGGATCAAGCAGGCGGGAAGCGATCTGGCGCTGATCTACTCCCAGCGGCAGTGTTCGGTGGCGGGGGTGTTCACCACGAATGCGTTCAAGGCCGCGTCGGTCGTCCGCAATATAGATCGACTCGCAATCGGGCGCGGCCGGGCGATAGTCGCCAACAGCGGAAACGCGAACGCCTGCACGGGCAAGCGCGGCCTGAGAGATGTCGACTACATCTGCAAGTTCGCCGCCGAACTCCTGAACGTGCCCCAGGACGAAGTATACAACGCCTCCACGGGCATAATCGGCGTGCCGTTTCCGATGGACAAGATCGAAGTGGGAATCATGGACGCTGTGTCGGAGCTTTCCGAAAACGGCGGCCCCGCAGCGGCAAATGCCATCATGACCACCGACACCCGGCCCAAAATGGCCGCATACCAGTTCGAGATCGACGGAACCCCTGTGCGCATCGGCGCGATATGCAAGGGGGCGGGGATGATTTGCCCGAATATGGCCACCATGCTCTGCTTTGTCACCACCGATGCCGCAATCAGCCCAGTGATGCTCCAGAAGTGCCTTTCATCGGCTGTCGAAACCAGCCTGAACTGCCTGACCGTCGATGGTGACATGAGCACAAACGACTCCGTGATCGCGTTCGCGAACGGCGCTTCGGGCTGCCCGGAGATCGAGGAGGGTACGCCGGGCTACAAGACCTTCGAGCAGGCGCTTTGCCGGGTCTGCCGGGAAATGGCTGTCGCGATCGCGTCGGACGGCGAGGGCGCGACCAAATACGTCGAAGTCCACGTTGTCAACGCCGAATCATACGCCGACGCGAAGGCCGCCGCGATGAGAGTGGCGAACTCCCCGCTCGTGAAGACCGCCATATTCGGCCAGGACCCGAACTGGGGCAGGGTGTTGTGCGCCGTGGGCGAATCGGGGGCGAAAGTCGTGCCCGAGAGAACCACGCTGTGGTTCGGAGACGTGAAGATAGTCGAGAATGGAGAGCCATTGAACGTGGATGCGGCGGCGGCCCGCCAGCCGATGCTCGCCAAGGAACTGCACATCACTGTCGATCTCGGCCTCGGCAGCGAGAGGGCGACGGTGTTTACCTGTGATTTTTCCTATGACTACGTCAAGATCAACGCTGAGTATCATACATAGATCCCTCTGGGCCGTCGTCGGGACGCTCATATTCGCGGGGCTTGCCGCGGGACAGTCGGATGATGACCTGCGGCCGCTGTTCCGCGATGGGACCCGCATCGACCTCAGGACTTGTACGGCGGCTTCGGTGGTCAAGCTCAGAAAGACGGTCGGCGTGCCGCCTCCGAGCACAATTGTGCTGGTCAAGCAGTTCACCCGCCAAACCCTGCCGGCCGAGCTTCAATACGCATTCGCCAGGCCAAATACCCAGGCGGTGACGATCAACGGCAGATTCGTAGCCATTCTCAAGACCGACTTTCATCAGGAGTACCAGGACGTTTTGAACCATGAACTGGTTCACGCCTACATCTCCCTGGTCGCTCCCAAGCCGCTGCCGTTCTGGTTCCAGGAAGCGAGCGCCGTCCATTTTTCCACGGATGCCGACAGGAGAGTCTATGGCAGGCCCAGTGAGAAATACGCCGGAGTCACCGAGGCCAAGGTCGCGGAGCTGCCGGAGGATTACCAGCGGAAGCTGCAGAGCTTTCATTTCCTGATCGAGCGGGTCGGCGCCCAGAAGTTCTACAAGTGGTATAGGAACGCGGTGGCGACTGGGGATGTGGAGGCCCGCCCCCTGCTCGGACTACCCAAGCTGGCTGCGCCCAAGCCCAAGCCGCAGGGCGATTCCACGCTGATGTGGGTAGGGATCGGGGCTGGCTGCATCGTGGTAGTGGTCCTTGTCGGCGGGTTCTTCGCCGCTAGGCGGCGGGATGATTTTGGGTAACGAAAGTTTTCTGAAGTTTTTTTGCGGGAGCCCTAAGGACCTCGCAAAGTGGCGCCGATAATCCGTAATGAACTCAATATAGGTGACAAAGGCAAACTTCTCGAAAGAGGGGGACGCAAAGCCAACGGGACTAACACCCGCATACGCGGGAGATGTCGGCCGGGTTGCCGTTTCCAAGCTTCGAGGTTTGCCTTTTTTGTGCGTTGTATCGTATGATGGTTGTGGCTTCTTCGGAGCGAAAGGCTTGACTGGAGGGCAATAAGATGAAAATATCGCGCGTGGAATCCGGTAAGGCGGCTGGGGCTACCGGCACCGCTGAGGCGAAGATTCTGCCCAAGGATCGGCCCAGGGGCTTGATGTCGTCGAAGCCGGCCGCCGACAGGCAGTTGTCTCCTCTGGAAAAGGGCATGGCCCTTGCCGAAGCGGCTTTGGCCGATGTGCCCGAGATCCGGGAAGACGTCGTCAACGATCTCAAGGAACGGATAGCCAGGGGCGAGTATAAGATCAGCGGCGCCGAAGTCGCCGAGATGATGATTCGCCGTTTGGAAGCGGACAAGATCAGGTAGACGGGCGTCTACCTTGCTTTTCGGCCGGGGTTGCGGTATTATGGCAGCCCTGGCTTTTTATGTACGACTGCCGGAGGAGTTGGAGTAGCTAGTGGATAAGTGGATGATAGGCGGATACTATGAATATGATTTTCGCTGTTGTTAATCAGAAGGGTGGAGTCGGCAAGACCACGACGGCTGTGAACCTGGCGGCGTGTCTGGCGGCGGCAGGAAAGATGACGCTGCTGGTGGATACCGATCCGCAGGGTAATGCGACGAGCGGCGTGGGGGTGCTGAAGGCCCGGCTCGATCACTGCATTTACGACGTGCTTATCAATGACGTGCCGATAGAGCAGGTGATCATCAAGACCCAAACCCAGCATCTCGATCTCGTGCCGGCGACGCTGGACCTGGCCGGCGCTGACATCGAGCTGATGTCGATGATGTCTCGTGAGACGAAGCTGAAGCAGGCTTTGGCCGGGCTCGAAGGTAGATACGAATTCGTCATAATCGATTGCCCGCCGTCACTCGGTTTGCTGACCGTAAACGTCCTGGCGGCTGCGAGCCACGTTATAATGCCGATCCAGTGCGAGTATTACGCTCTGGAGGGCATCAGCCAGTTGCTGCGCACGATTGAGCTTGTCAGGCAGCATCTCAACCCTGGGCTCGATGTCGCGAAGGTGCTGCTGACGATGTTCGACTATCGCACCAATCTCTCGCAGCAAGTGACGGAGGAAGTCCGCCGGTTCTTTGGGGAGAAGGTGTCGGGAGTGGTCGTTCCCAGAAACGTTCGGCTCAGCGAGGCGCCCAGCCACGGCAAGCCGATCATCGCTTATGACCCCAAGTCCAAGGGGGCGGAGGCGTATACGAAGTTCACCGAGGAGGTGATAGCTTTTGGAGCGGAAGGGTCTCGGTAGAGGTTTGGGCGCGCTGATCCCTGGTGCTGAGCGCGAGGAAAGGCAGACTGGTTCGGAGATAGAGCTTATGCGGATCAGCGTCAACCCGTATCAGCCGCGTGAGGCGTTTGACGACGAGAAATTCCAGGAATTGGTCAATTCCGTGCGGGTCCACGGCATTCTGCAGCCTATCGTGGTTCGATCCAAGGGTGATGGGGATTACGAGTTGGTGGCTGGAGAACGCCGCCTGCGGGCGGCGGCGGCGGCCGGGCTGGCTCGCATCCCAGTGGTCATCCGGGAGTTGTCCAACGAGCAGAGCCTGCAGGTGGCGCTGATCGAGAACCTGCAGCGCGAGGACATAAACGCCGTTGAGGCTGCGGGGGCCTACAGGCGGCTCACCGACGAGTTCGGGCTTTCGCAGGAGGATCTCGCGTTCAGCCTGGGCAAGAGCCGGTCCACGATTGCAAACACCATGCGCATATTGAACCTGCCGGGCGAGGTGATCGAGTACATTCGCGCCGGCCGCATCACCGAGGGACACGCCCGGGCTATTCTCTCGCTGGAAAGCGAGAACGACCAGATCCTGCTCTGCAACAGAGTAATCGCCGGCGGCCTGTCGGTCAGGGACTGCGAACGCATGGCTCGGGATTGGGCCAAGATGGCAGCCACACGCCTTTCTCGAGGAAATGTTTCACGTGAAACATTCGCCAGGGAGAAAGATCCCAATATCCTGGATATCGAAGCCCGCCTCCGAGAGGTGTTCGGGACCAAGGTCAACGTAGTGCGCAACAAAGACCGCGGCCGTATAGAAATCGAGTTCTACTCCGACGACGATATGGACCGTATCCTCAATCTACTCGCAGGCGCGTAGGTCACCCCGCCCACGCCTGCCTGTTGCCCTGAACGTACTCGTCACCCTGAACTTGCTCGTCACCCTGAACTTGATTCAGGGCCTACCCACTCGTAGCACGGGCGCTGGAACAAGTGGATACTGAATCAAGTTCAGCATGAGGCCTTTCGTCACGCCGAAGGTCCGCGTTTACCGACGCTGCTGGTAGACAAGCGTCTGTGCTTGCCCACCATAAGAAGCAGCCCCGAGGATCCGCGATCCTCGGGGCGTTTACCACTGTATTCTCCTGAAGCCGGACTATGGGTTGACCAACACGATCTTGCCCTCGGCGGACAGCGTGCGGCCGTTCGCCGTGACCTCGACCTTGATCGGAGTGTCACCCAATGCGCCGAGCGGCGGTTTCGCCTTGAAACTCACGGACGTGGCGCCGTCGGGCTCCGGGATCGTGAAATCCCGCTTGTTCGCGTTTCGCCAGAGTTCCCAGCCGTTCGGGAATGTCACCTTCACCGTTCCGTGCATCCGGCCCAGCGTGTTGTTGCGAATGATCACCGCTACGGTGACGTCCTTTACGTTCGCTTTCACCTGTCTGGAAGGGAGTCTGAGGTCCATTGAGAACGGCTCCACGACCTCAAAACTGATGAGCGCGCTGCCCAGCCTTTGGGTCCCCGATCGCACCTCCGCGCCGACCGCCCAACAGCCGAGTCGCATGTCGCTGGGTATGACGGACGTCATATCGTGCGTATAATGCTTCTTCGCGGGCAGGCCTTCCAGCCGGACTTTCTGGCTGCTCAGATAGTCGCTCGCCTTCCCTTCACCGCCCAGGACAAACGTGCGCACATCGAGCGGGTCCGTGCTATTATTGGTGAGATGCAGCCGGCCCGCCAGTTCCTCTCCGCGCGCCACACGGTCGCTGCGCAGGTCCAACCCCACCTCCAACGGCTTCACGAAGGCAAATTTCCTCGTCACCAGCGTGCATTCCCTGGTATCGCCAAGTTCCTTCGTCGGGATCCAGCCCGAGAAATCGTCACCGGCGTTCACATTGATCTGCAGGCCGAGCTTCCGGTCCCTAGAGAGATTCAGGCCCTTGACGAGAGCAGCCGGGACCCTCATCTCGACCATATAGCCGGCGTCGCTTTTGCTGCTCTTCACCTCGATCATCGCCGCCTCATCCTGAGTCACGGGAATCGCAACCGGGCTCTTGGTGTTCTTGGAGTCGTACCTGCTCACCACCAGCGCCATGTTGCCCGCCACGCCGCCGGTGGAGCGCAGTTCATAGTTGTCTTCCCCGTGAAACCAGCCGTCGTTGTATCCATCGATGACCGCCATCACATCGAACGGCTTATTGGACTTCACGCCCAAGTACAGATTGCCGCTATCCCAATCGGCAAAGGCGGTCGCATCCCAACCGGTCGCGCCAAACGAGTAGAACGCATCCCACTCACCGTCCTCGATTACGCCGTCGATCACGGGGCTCCTGCGGAATATCGAGGTATCCGTGGTGATCGTGGGCGGCTCGAACTTCGGCGCGGGCGGCGGGGGAGCCGGAGCCACCGGGACAATGCTCGCCGGCGCGATGGCGGCAGGCGGCACAGCCGCGTCCGGAGTAGTAGTCGCCGGTGGCGTCGCGGGCGGGGTCGCCTCAGGCGGCGTCACAGGAGTCGCGGCGGGTGGCGGTGTGACTGGGGCCGGCGCGCCCTCCGCGGGGGTAGGCGTTCCCACAGCCGGAGTGGCCGGCTGAGGAGGCGCCGCATCCTCGGCGAGCGCCCATCCACAAACGAGCAGCAGAGCCGCCACGATAATCAAAGCCTGGATAATTCTGTTCAACTCATCCTCCTTAACAATAGAACCTCAGCACGTTGTTTCGGGAAACCCTTTTCCCGAAACCATTGGACCGAATGCTCGATTTTCATACATAAGCGCGGAAGCCGAAGGCTTCGTGCACGATTCCTTTCAGCTCCTTGATTATAGATCAGGCAGGACGTACAGTCAACGGCATAGAAATAACCACTGTGCCCGTAAACACCCAGAGAGCCGCCCCATGCAACCTGCCATATCCGTCATAATCCCTGTCCATAATGCCGAGTCCACGCTCAAAGCGGCCATCGACAGCATTTTGCGGCAGACCGCGCGCGATTTCGAGATCATTGCTGTCAACGACGGGTCTACTGATAATACCCCGCTCATCCTCGATTCCATCGCCGCGCGAGACAACCGGGTCAACGCGATCCACGTTCCCAAGCGCGGCATCATCGACGCTCTTAACCAGGGCATCGCCGCATCCCGCGCGCCCCTGATCGCCCGAATGGACGCCGACGACATCTCGCACCCACGCAGGCTCGAACTGCAGGCGGAGCTGATGCGGGCGCGCCCCGAACTGAGCGTATGCTCCAGCCGTATCAAGATGTTTCCCCGCCGCCGGCTTCAGGGCGGCCTGGTCAGGTACGAGGAGTGGCTCAACTCCCTTCTTAGCCATGACGAAATAACTCGCGACATATTCATCGAAAGTCCAATCGCACATCCAAGTGTTATGCTGCGCCGCGAGGAACTCCTCGAGCTTGGCGGGTACCGGGAGCGCGGCTGGGCCGAGGATTATGATCTGTGGCTGCGCTACCACGCCGCAGGCAAGCTCTTTGCCAAGGTCGCACAGACACTTGTCTGCTGGCGGCAGTCCGAGGGACGTCTCACGTTCACGGATTCGCGCTACTCGGTCGAAAACTTCCTGCGCGCCAAGGCCCACTATCTCGCCAGGCTCCCACAGCTCTCCGACCGGCCCGTGATCATCTGGGGGGCGGGCAAGACCGGCCGAAGGCTGAGCAAGCATCTAATTCGGGAGGGCTTGCTTTTCGAGGCAGCGCTGGATATCCACCCGGACAAGATCGGCCGCAAGCTGCGCGGCAGGCCCATTTACCCACATTCCTATCTCGCCGAGCGCCCGGACGCCTTCGTGATAGCGGCGGTCAGCTCTCTCGGTTCCCGCGCCCTGATCCGCGAGTATCTGACAAGCCTGGGCCGGGAGGAGACTCGCGATTTCATCTGCGCGGCGTGAGAGTCGGGAAGTCGCTAGTTTCAAGTTGAAGGTTGAAAGTTGCTTGGTGATGGGGGATGGAATTGGGATTACGGCCTTGTCCCCTCCAGGTAGGGATACCGGGAGGGAGGAGAACTCATGACCTATGTGTAGTGGTCGCTCACGACGTACCTCGCCTGCAAAGGATTACTCCGTAGGTCCGGAGTAGACCGGTAGGCCGTATCGAACGGAACGTCCTTGGACTACGTCTACGACCCGACCGCCGGTGTCCCCGCTGTCATAGAGGAGAAAACCGGCTCGACGCCGAACTACTATATTCGAGAGCCGGACGGATCGCTCCTGGCAAGGCAGCGCGAGACAGCCGTGTGTTACTATCACTTCGACCAACTCGGCTCTACACGACTGCTGACCGATGGGAATGGAACGGTTACAGACAAGTACGCGTATGGCGCGCTGATTTCTCACATTCGCTCGAGTGGTTCGGTCGACCAGCCGTATCAGTATGTGGGGCAGCTTGGGTATTACACGCATTATCAGGAGCCAGAGTTCGGACTGCTGCAGCTTGGAGTGAGGTTCTATGATGCGGGGATTGGGAGGTTTCCGGTGTTTCGGGATTTGAGGAGCGCTAATATATGTGGTGTCAGCCGTCACGAGCCCGATTCAGCTCCGGAAATCCCGAAACGAACTGAAGTTACCTGCGGAGAGGAAAAGGCTGTGGGGCTGGCTAACCAGAAAGCATGACCAAAAAGTGGAAGAACATCACAACCCTATTGGGCGAGGATTGGCTGCATTGGAGCTATTGGTTGTATGAGCGCGGGAGCCAGGTGTGTATGAATGTCGTGCCATTTGAGCCTTAGGCTTGGTTCTTCGCAGGTAGATGGGTTAGTTTCGGGATTTCCGTTCCGCATTCGCTCCACTCAAATCCCGAAACACCAAAAAACCAAGTCAACAACAGTATTATTCATCAGGAGCACCCTCTCTTTTCGTATCATTTTCCTAAAGACTACTTCGACAGAGTGTGCTCCTTTTACTCTCATCACGAATTATTCGGGCTAGACAGGGGCTAAACACTTGGACGTACAACGTGCTATCAGCAGTGTGGATGATGACTACCTCATTCGGGCCGTCGAATCGGCTCGCAGAAGGCTGCTTGTCGTTTCGCCTGGACTGTCGTTGCAAGTGGCAGAGGCGATTGGGGCAACTTGGCAAAGGCTGGGACCGAAAGCCGTAAACGTTATACTGGACGTTGATCCCGAGGTGTGCCGACTTGGATACGGCTGTGTGGAAGCAATAGCGTACCTGGAGGAGAGAGCAACTGGACTGGGTGCCATGCTGTGCAGCCAACCCGGGATCAGGATCGGGCTTGTGGTTGCCGATGATGCCACGCTGGTGTTCGCACCGGTTCCCGAACTTGTGGAGGCTGGCAAGGATGCCAAAAAGCGGAGGGTCAACGCAATCCAGATTGGCGAATTGCCCGATCAGGTTGCTGCCGAACTCGGCTATGGCGATAGTGGTTCCATTGAACACGTATGGGGACTCGATCCGGTTCTAAGACGCGAGGTGGATGCGCTCAAGGATGACCTCGCGCAGAATCCTCCAGTCAAGTTCGATGTTGCCCGTATCGTGCGGGTGTTCAATGCCCGTTTCGAGTTTGTCGAGTTCGAGGTGAAAGGCTGTCTTGTTTCACGCAAGACCGTCCGTATTCCGAGTGATCTGATGGGGCTTGCAAGGGACGTCAAGACTCAGCGGCTGCTTCGCAGTAGCTTCAAGGTAGTTGAAGAGCAGAGTGAGCTATCCGGTGAGCGGGTGTTTCGGCTGAAGAAGTTTATCACCGACAAGTACCTGGTGAGCTTGCCCAACTATGGAACCGCCATACTGAGGCCCAATCGAGCTGAGTTCGAGGCAGACGTTGAGATTCTGAAGAGGTATATCGAACGATTCCGCACACGCATTGTGGCCCAGCTTCAGCAGGAGATGGACAGCAACAGAGAGGCTTTGGCTAAAGCGCTGGCACCTGCGGTAATGTTGAGTCCTCCACCACGGTGGCAGAAGTCCGTCGGTCCGGCCCCGAGCCGAGAGGAAGTGCAGGGGATGCTGGGGCAGGACTTGCAGAACGCCTTCGGCTCAGCAGAGGAATTGGTCAAAGATATGGAGGTGCGGCTTGTCTTCAAGGGGGTCACCTACGACCTATTGAACGACAAGGACTTCATCAATGTGGCGACCAAGGCGTTTCCGGTACTGAAGTCGCTGCACGAAGAATTCAACGCGGCTCAACAATCCCCCCCCGAGCAGATGGCTCTGGGGCTGCAATGAGCCACGAACTGGTTTGTTGTTTCGGGAAACCCTTTTCCCGAAACGCACACCGGTTGCGCGATCGGAGGGTAGTGTCGAATGAAGTGGAAGAACACTGCATCGGACACGTCGGTGTTCTTTATCACCGCCACCATCACATAGTGGCGGCCTCTGCCGGCGCACGCGTTTGCCAGAAATCTGCTGCCCAAGGATCTGGAGTTCTACAGACAGAAGTATGGCTGCCGAATTCCGGCTTATGTGATAATGCCGATATATACACAACAATGCGGTGAAGCGAAACCTGGTCAGCGAACCCGGTCAATGGCCGTGGTCGAGTTGGCGGAACTACTATCTGGACGACGACAGCGTTTTCCGGATTGACAGGCTGGAGGTGCTGTGATCCAAGGACTGTGCGTCCGGCGGTTTCGGGAAAAGGGTTTCCCGAAACAACCAACAGACCTGCCGCAACCTGTCATTCCCGCGAACGCGGGAATCCACCTTCCGAGGCTGGGTTCCTGGATTCCCGGT
>Ga0315287_10001083_pt1 | contig 24646 bp, 21 predicted proteins | sample YL17G11_0_MG_FD_205037 | JGI IMG/M metagenome (GOLD analysis project Ga0315287, IMG submission 205037) | Sediment microbial communities from Yellowstone Lake, YNP, Wyoming, USA - YL17G11_0 | ecosystem: Environmental > Aquatic > Freshwater > Lake > Sediment | place: USA: Wyoming | collected... | reverse complement strand
GCATCACGAGATCGTGGCTGTCGAACAGCGCCTGCTGCGACATGAACGGGATGAACTCCAGGTACACCTGCGTGGCCCGCTGCAGATCGAGCTGGTCGTACGCCCGGCGGACCGTGTCGTCGGTGGGGAACCCTCCGACGTACTCCAGGTCACCGATGCTGGTCCGGACCGTCCTCGTGGTGTTGTCGTAGTCGTTGGGATTCGGTGTCATCGGTAGGGCTGCTTTCGCTGGCGGTTTCGCAACGGCTCGTTCGGTGTGCGCCACTGCCGAGCGGCAAACGATACCCGCACCTCCGGGTTCAACGTGCCTGGCCGCTCGGACACGCGAAACAACCAGCCCGCTCACCAAGCCGAACGGCCGCGGGCGCGGGCGCGAGGGTCGCATCGTCTCCAGGACGAAAGGCGGCGGATCCCGAGTGATCGAACTCGACGGGCTCCCGTCCCATCCAAGATGTGACCACGGAGCCGTTTCGGCTTGTCGCCGGCACCCAGAACCCTTGATTTCACTGAAGTTCCGCGCACGGAACGAGCTCGGGGGGGAGGACTCGAACCCCCAACGACTGGACCAGAACCAGCTGTGTTGCCAATTACACCACCCCCGAATGAGGCGCCGTGATGGTAACCGAGGCAGCCCGGGTCGAGCGAACACCCACGCAGGCCGCCACAGCTCAGCGGGCAGAGGCCGCCGTGTCGGCGTCGGCGTCGGCATCGGAGCCGGCACGGGCGTGGAGCACGGTGGCCGAGTGGGCCAACTGCACGGTGCTCCATCCCATCGCCGCGATGCACATCGCGATCAGCGCCTTCGGCAACGGCCCGCCGGCGTGCAGGCGTTCGCGCATCAGGAGCAGCCCGAGTACGCAGGCAACGATCGGCTCGGCCACCTCCAACGCCGGCAGTGCTGCACGTAGGTCGCCCGCCTGGAACGCACTCTGCAGGATCAGGAAACCCATCGCGATCACGAACCCGAGCGCATAGGGCTCCCAATGGGTCAGCAGCGCGACCGGACCGCGGGTCAGCAGGTGGGCGAAGGACTTCATCAGCGTCGAGCTCACCCCGAACGACGTGCCGGCCGCCGCCGCCAGGAAGGCGGCGCGAACGGCGCCCTCGGACCGTCGGGCGATCGTCAGACAGCACCCGATCACGCCGCCCACCAGGATCAGCGGCGTGATCCACGCCCGGAACGGACGCTCGGAGAACCCGCCACTCGGAGACGCCACCGCCAGGAACACCGCCAGGCTCGCGGTCAGCACTGCCGCCCACGCCAGGTCGCTGCGGACCGCCCGGACCCCATCCATCCGTGAGCCCAGCAGCAACGAGAACAACAGGCTGGTCACGAGCATCGGCTGGACGAAGGTCAGCGAACCGAGCCGCAACGCCAACACCTGGAACCCGAACCCGCCGAGATCGACGAGGATCCCCAGCCACCAGATCGGCTCATGTGCGAGGTGCCAGAGCAAGGCGATCCGCAACGACGTCTCGGCGGGCGCTCCGGCGGCCTTGCGTTGCTCGATCACGTTCGACGCGGCGTAGCAGAACGCCGCGGACAGCGCGATCAGCGCGACGAGCGTCGAACGCAACGCCATGGGCGACATCTTGACGTGTCCGGCGATCAGATCACAGGGGCAATCGGGCCACCGGGGCAATCAGGTCCCACCGGGGGAATCAGGTCGCCGGCGATCGACGAGCCCGACTCACTCGAACCAGTTGACCGCCCGGCGGTAACCGATGATCCGCCCGGCACTGACCAGGACTGTCTCCCGCGCCAGCGGTCCCACACCGCTCGAAGCGTCGGTCATCGACATCCGCCCGTCCAAGCCGACCTCGCTCGCCACGCCCCGCACCCGCAGCGCGTGATACGGATCGCTGACCATCAACGCCGTCGTCATCCCCCGCTCCCGCAGCACCCGCGCCGCCGCGGCCAGTGATTCCCACGTCGAGGTGCCGTTGTCGACGACCAACAGGTCGGCCTCGGGGATCCCACGACCTCGCAGGTAGTCGAACCCTGCCTTCGCCTCGGTCGAGCGGTCGCCCGGCTGGCGGAAGCCGGTCACCACGACGGTCGGTGCCATGTGGTCCTTCCAGAGGTCAAAGGCGTGGTCGAGACGCCGGCGCAACGCCGGCGACGGCGTGCCGTTGTACTGCGCTGCACCCAACACCACGATGGCGTCGCTGCGCTGGGTCTGGTCCTGGCCCGACGCGCGCCACACCTGGACGGCGGTGATCGCGACGTACAGCAGTCCGATCCCGACCAGCGCCACGGCGAGCCGTCGAAGTCGCCGCCACCCCGTCGGCGGCTCGAGCGGCGCAGCCGCGATGGCTGCGACCTCAGATGCGGTCACGGGCGGCTCGCAACCTGGTCAGCACCTCGGCCCGATCCATGATGACCAGCGACTCGAACAACGGCGGTCCGACGGTCCGCCCGGTGACCGCCACCCGGATCGGCGCCTGCGCCTTGCCGAGCTTGAGCCCGTGGTCCTCGGCGAGCGCCTCGGTCGCCGAGTGGAGCGCGTCACGGTCCCACTCGACGGTGCCGTACGCCACGATCGCCCCGTCGAGCAGCGATGCTGCGGCGTCGTTCTGCGCGATGGCCTTGTCCCACGCGACCGGATCGGTCTCGGGGGTGGCGAACAGGAAGCCGATCATCGCCGGCACGTCGTGCACGGTCTTGACCCGCGTCTGCAGCTCGGCAGCGATGGCGGCGAACCGCTCAGGGTCGAAACCGGGCAGCGTCGCCACCCGGTCGTTGGCGACGCCGATGAACTCCTCCACCGACATCGCCCGCAGGTACTCGGCATTGACCGACTCGAGCTTCTTGATGTCGAACATCGCCGGGGACGGGTTGACGTCGACGATGTCGAACAGGCCGATGATCTCGGCGACCGGCCGGACCTCGACGCCGTCCGGCGGGCCCCAACCGAGCAGCGCCAGGTAGTTGACCATCGCCTCGGCGAGGAAGCCCCGCTCCCGGTACGACTCGATGGACGCGTCGTCCTTGCGCTTGGAGAGCTTCTTGCGCTGCTCGTTGACGATCAGGGGGAGGTGGGCGAACTCGATCGGCTCGCTCACCCCCAAGGCGGCGCGCACCAACAGCATCTTGGGTGTCACGTTGATCAGGTCCTCGCCGCGGATGACGTGGGTGATGGAGGAGTCAGCGTCATCGACGGAGTTGGCGACGATGAACATCGGCGAGCCGTCACGACGCCGGAGCACGAAGTCCTCGAGGTTGCGGTGCTCGAAGGAGATCGGACCGCGGATGAGGTCGTCCCAACCGGTCGACCCGCCGTCGGGCACGCGGAACCGCACGACGTGGGCCTCCCCCGCAGCGACGCCGACGCCGACGCCGCGGTCCCGGCAGCGACCGTCGTAGCCCGGCGGACCACCGGCCGCCTTGTTCCGCTCCGCGACCTCGTCCTGGGTGCAGGTGCAGCGGTACGCGTGACCGGCCTCGAGGAGTTGTTCGACGACCTCGGAGTGACGGGTGGCGCCATCGCTCTGGAACGTCGGCTCGCCGTCGAAATCGATCCCCAACCACTCGAGTGCATCGAAGATGACCTGGATCAGTTCCGGCTGCGAACGCTCCCGGTCGGTGTCCTCGATCCGCAGCAGCATCTCGGCGCCGACGTGCCGGGCCCACAGCCAGTTGAAGAGCGCGGTTCTTGCGCTGCCGAGGTGCAGGTAGCCCGTGGGCGAGGGGGCGAAGCGGACGCGGGGTGGGGACACGGCACGCCAGGCTACGCGGCGCGGCGTGTCACCCCAGTTCGCTCAGCGCCGGCCGATCGGGGCCGATCAACCCTACGATGGCTCCTACCGTGACCGACCCGGCAGAGCCCCACGTCGCAGCGTCGACGCGCCGGCGATGGCTCGTCGCCGGACTGGCTGCGGTCGCCGTCGCCACGATCGTCGCCGTCCTGGCCCTCGGCCACGACGCGACGGCCCCGCCGGTCGCGGCAGCCGCGCCGGCGCCGACCACGACCTCCCCCACGACCTCCACCACGGCTCCGGCGCCGACCTCGACCCTCCCGCCGATCCCCGACGTCGGACGATGGGACACCACGATCGCCTCCGCCGTCGGGGCGTCGCTGGAGGCGTTCGCCGAACTGCCGTCCGGCACCACCGTCGAGCCGGTCGGGACGCTCGTGCGCCGGCGGCAACAGGGCGAGGCGGGCTGGGCCGCGTATGACACCGGTCCGGCCAGCGGCGAGATCCCGGCGCTCGGACACCCGGTCGAGGGTCGCGAACGGACCTCCACCGGGTGGCTCTTCACCAACCCGTCGGGGTGGGGGGACCGGCTGACCTTCACCGTCACCGAGGACCACGGCGAATGGCTCAAGGTGATGTTGCCGGTCCGTCCCAACGGCACCGAGGGGTGGATCCGGATGACCGATGTCACGTTGTCCCACACCCGGTTCCACGTCCACATCGCCGTCAACGCCCGCACGCTGACGGTGTCCGACGGTGACACCGAGATCCTCTCGACCGCGGTCGTCGTGGGCAGGGACGGCACCGCCACGCCGCGTGGGCGCTTCTTCGTCACCGATGCCGTCGAGAAGCACTCCGGAAGCTCCTACGGGCCGTGGATCCTGCCCCTGTCGGGCTTCTCCCAGGCTCTCGAAGAGTTCGCCGGTGGCGCGCCGGTGATCGCCATCCACGGCACCAACCACCCCGAGCTGGCCGGAACGGCCTCCTCCAACGGGTGCATCCGCGTTCCCTCGGACGCCACGATCACCCGGATGCGTGACCAACTCCCCCAGGGCACGCCCGTCGACATCACCGACTGAGGCCCACCGAGCCCTGACGGTGACGACTCAGACGGTGATGACCGAGTGCCAGTCCTGGGCGGCCTGGCTCAGGATCGCGGCGTGCGGTTGCACGAGCAGTTCGGCGCTCACCGCGTCGGCGATCTCGCGGCGGTTCTGGTACTGGTGGGGGTGGTGCACGTCGGCGAACATCGCCGAGCGCAACACGACCAGGTCCCTGGGGGGTGACACGTCGAGGAATCCCCAGATCCCGAGCCCGACCCGGAGATCGTGGATGACCGGTGCCCGGCCGAGCAGGCCCGACCGCTTCGACGCGATCGCCGCGGCGCCCGACAGCGCGTCGGCGGCGTGCTCGCCCTTCTGCAGCTTCAGCTCGCTGCGGAGGGTCTCCGCCAGCATCAACGCGTATCCCTGGTCCGGACCCGGGCTGCCGAGCTTGGCGCCCTCGGGTTGGGGTCCGCCGAGGTCGCCCGGTCGATCGGCCATCCAGGATCCCGGGCGCCATGGCGGCGATTCGTAGGTGCGGACGAGCTGAGCCGCCGGGGTCGGCACGTGGTCGGGGATGCCCATGGGCCGAGACTACGGCCTCAGGTGCGGGCCCGGGCCAGCCCGTACACGATGGCGTCGGCCATCGCCTCCCATGACGCGTCGATCACATTGCCGGACACGCCGATCGTCGTCCACGTCGTGTCCCCGTCGGTGGTGTCGATGAGCACGCGGGTCACCGCGCTCGTGCCGTCGGCGGAATCGAGCACCCGGACCTTGAAGTCGGTGAGGTGGATCGAATCGAGCGCCGGATAGCGGTCGGCCAGGGCGGCGCGCAGGGCGGCGTCGATCGCCGACACCGGGCCGTTGCCCTCCCCGGTGCTCACGATCCGTTCGTCGCCGAGGCGGATCTTGACCGTCGCCTCGGTGCCCGACACCACCTCGCCGTCCGCGGCGTGTCGCTGCTCGTTGATCACCCGGAACGACTCGAGGGTGAAGAACTCCTGCTCCCATCCTGATGCCCGACGCAACAGGAGCTCGAGCGACGCGTCGGCTGCTTCGAAGTGGTAGCCCGCGTGCTCCAGGCGCTTGAGCGTGTCGAGCACCTCCGCGAGCTGGGAGCCATCGAGCTCGAGGCCGAGATCCCTGGCCCGCATCTCGAGGGTGGACCGGCCGGCCATCTCCGACACCAGGAAGCGACTGCCGTTACCGACCGAATCAGGAGAGATGTGCTCGTAGGCGTCGGGGCGACGCACGATGGCCGACACGTGCAACCCTGCCTTGTGGGCGAAGGCGGAGGTCCCCACGAACGGAGCCTGTGGATCGAGCGCCATGTTCACCAGTTCGGCGATGTGGTTGCTGACCGAGGTCAGCCGCTCGAGGCGACCGGCCGGCAACGCGGTGATGCCCATCTTGAGCTCGAGATCGCCGATGACCGTGGTGAGGTTGGTGTTGCCCACGCGCTCGCCGTAGCCGTTGATGGTGCCCTGTACGTGGGTGGCGCCGGCCCGGACCGCCGCCAGCGTGTTGGCCACCGCGACCCCGCAGTCGTTGTGGCAGTGGATCCCGATCGCCACGTCGGGGCCGAGGTAGCTCACGACCTCCGACACGATGCGATCGACCTCGAAGGGCAGCGTCCCACCGTTGGTGTCGCACAGCACCAGGGCCGAGACGCCCGCCTCGGCCGCTGCTTCCAGCACCGTCAACGCGAACGCGGCGTTCGCCTTGTACCCGTCGAAGAAGTGCTCGGCGTCGAGGAAGGTCCGGCGACCCTCGCCCACCAGGAACCGCACGGAGTCGGCGACCATGGCCACGCCCTCGTCGAGGTCGGTCCGCAGCGCCTCGGTGACGTGGTAGTCCCAGCTCTTGCCGACGATGCAGACCGTGCCGGTCCCGGCGCCGAGCAGGTTGGCGAGCGTCGGGTCCGAGTCGACCTTGCCCTTCACCCGCCGGGTGGAGCCGAACGCGACGAGCTGCGAGGTCCGGAGATCGAGCTCTCCCGCCGCGGCGCGGCGGAAGAACTCCTCGTCCTTGGGGTTGGCGCCGGGCCAACCGCCCTCGATGTAGGTCACCCCGAGCTCGTCGAGCTGGGCGCCGATGCGCAACTTGTCGTCGACGGTCAGCGAGATGCCCTCGAGCTGGCTGCCGTCACGCAACGTCGTGTCGAAGATCTCGACCGCGGTGGGTACCGGCGTGGAGCCACCCACGTCGGGCAGGTCGTCCTGTCGGCCACCGCTCATGTCGCCAGCTCCACCCAGTCCTTGTAGCGGTCGGTCTCACCGCGGACGGCCTTGTGGTACTCCTCGGCGATCGCGGTGGTCATCGTGCCGGGGCACGGGATCGTCCGGTCATCGACGGAGTTGACGGCACTGACCTCGGCCGCGGTGCCGCAGACGAACATCTCCTCGGCGACGTAGAGATCGCTGCGGGTCAACTGCCCCAACGACACCTCGAAGCCGAGGTCACCGGCGATGGTCATGACCGAGTCCTGGGTGATGCCCTCGAGGGCGCCGTCGGCCAGCGGCGGGGTGATCAGCCTGCCGTGGCGACGCACGAAGATGTTCTCGCCCGTGCACTCGCTGATGAACCCGTGCGGGTTCAACATGATGGCCTCGTCGTAGCCGGCCTTGAGCGCCTCGATCTTGGCCAGCGAGCTGTTCACGTAGTTGCCGGTGGTCTTGGCCGCCGGTGGCATGGTGTTGTTGTCGTGGCGGGTCCACGAGCTGATCTTCATGCGGACGCCCTTGCTCAGCGCGTCGTCTCCCAGGTAGGCGCCCCACGGCCAGCAGGCGATGGCCACGTCGACCGAGCACGGCAGGGTGTTGAGTCCCATCTCCCCGTAGCCGTAGTACGCGATGGGTCGGATGTAGCAGCCGGGCAGGCCGGATGCGGCGACGGTCGCCTTCGTGGCATCGATCAGCTCGTCGACGGAGTACGGGATCTCCATCATGAGGATCTTCGCCGAGTTGAACAGGCGCTCGATGTGGTCGGTCAGGCGGAAGACGCCGGGACCGTTCTTCGTCTCGTAGGCGCGGATGCCCTCGAACACGCCCATGCCGTAGTGCAGGGAGTGGGTGAGGACGTGGATCCTGGCGTCGTCCCAGGCGACGAGCTCGCCGTTCATCCAGATCTGGTCGGTGGGGGTGATGGGCATGTCCGGTGCTCCTGGTCTCGTTCTGTGGGTCGTGCTGGTCGTCTCGTGAGGGTCGTCGCGCTGTCAGAGTGCGGCGACGATCTGGTCGCCGATCTCGGCGGTGGTTCCGGCGTAGCGCTCAGGCTCCGCGCACGCCTTCTGTACTCGGGCGGCCGCATCGGACTCGCCGAGGAACTCGAGCATCATGGCGGCGGAGAGGATTGCGGCCAGCGGGTTCGCGATGCCGCGGCCGGCGATGTCGGGGGCGGTGCCGTGCACCGGTTCGAACATGGACGGGCCGGTGCGGGCGGGGTTCAGGTTGGCCGACGCCGCGTAGCCGACCCCACCGGCGACGGCGCCGCCGAGGTCGGTGAGGATGTCGCCGAAGAGGTTGTCGGTGACGACGACGTCGTATCGCTCGGGTCGCTCGACGAAGTGGATGCAGGCCGCGTCGATGTGGTCGTAACCCGTCGTCACGTCGGGGTACTCGGCGGCCACGATGTCGAACACCCGTTGCCAGAGGTCTCCGGCGAAGGTGAGCACGTTCTTCTTGTGGACCAGCGTGAGGTGCCTGCGGCCGGTGCCCATCGCACGCTCGAAGGCGAAGCGGATGCAACGCTCGACGCCGAGCCGGGTGTTGACCGATCCCTGCGTTGCGATCTCGTTGGGGGTGCCCTTGCGCAGGAACCCGCCCTCGCCGGCGTAGGCGCCCTCGGTGTTCTCGCGGATGACCTCGCAGTCGATGCGAGGCGGCAACCGGAACGGCCGGAGATTGATGTACTGGTCCAACTCGAAGCGCATCCGCAGCAGGATCCCCCGCTCCACCAGCCCGGCCGGCGCGGCCTGGCCGGGAGCCGGATCACCGACCGCGCCGAGCAGGATGGCGTCGCAGGCGCGCCACTCCTCGAGGACCTCGTCGGGCAGCACCGTTCCGTCGCACAGGTACCGGGCGGCGCCGAGGTCGTAGTCGACGCGGTCGTAGGCGACGCCGGTGGCGTCGATGACCTTCAACGCCTCGGCGATGACCTCGGGACCGATCCCGTCGCCGCCGACGACGGCGACCCTGTGTCTACTGCTCATGAAAAGGCGCTCCGGAACGAGAAAACCGCCCACCGAGGTGGACGGTCAGAGGAGCGCACGTCGATGTCGACGTGCGCTACGGGATGATCTGTACCGAGATCAGCGAAGATCCTGGTCGACGAGGGCGGCGAACCGCTTCGTGCTCCATCCCGCAGAGTGTAGCCAGAGATCCGTGCGCCGCATCGGTGAATCACCGTTCCGACCTAGCATCGTCGCCATGGCACCCAGGACGCACGAGATGTCGGAGGCGACCTATGACCGACTGGTCGCCGAGCACGCCGAGCTCACGACGCGCGGCCGCATCGACATCGCCCGCAAGATCGAGGTCGCCCGCGAGATGGGCGACCTGAAGGAGAACGGCGACTACCACGCCGCCAAGGACGAGCAGGGGAAGATGGAGGCGCGGGTCGGGCACCTCGCCGCCCTCATCGAGAGCGCCGTGATCCGTGAGAGCACCGACAGCGACGCCGTCATCAACGGATCGGTCGTGACGTTGGTCTACGAGGGCGACGACGAGGAGGAGAGGTTCCTCGTCGGGCTGATCGAGGAGAAGAGCCTCGGCACCGAGGTGATCTCACCCACATCTCCGCTCGGCAAGGCGCTCCTGGGTGCCGAGGTGGGCGACACCGTGGCCTACTCCGCACCCTCGGGAGAGCTCCGGGTGACGGTCCGCGCCATCGAGTGACGCCTCTGTCGGCGCTCGGCGTCCGACGGTAGGGTCCCCGTCCCGCCCACCACCGAGAGGCCATCCCCATGCTCGCCGGATTCAAGAAGTTCATCGCTCAGGGAAACGTCGTCGACCTCGCCGTCGGCATCGTCATCGGCGCCGCCTTCGGCACGCTGGTGAGCACGTTCGTCAAGTCGTTGATCGACCCGCTGGTCGGGCTCATCCTCGGCAACTCGGCGAATGGCCTCGCCGGGCTGAACTTCACGATCGGCAAGCAGGTCTTCCTGTACGGCCAGGTGATCTCGGCGATCATCACCTTCACGGCCACGGCAGCCGCGGTGTACTTCGCCGTCGTCGTGCCCATGAACGCGATGAAGGAGCGCCGCGCCGCCAAGCTCGACGGCGAGCCCGCAGACCTCTCCGACAACGAGAAGATGATCGAGCTGCTCGAGCGCATCGCCGCCAAGTAGCGGCCGCTCACCGGCGCATCAGGCGCTGACGACCACGGACCGTCCGCTCACGTCGCTCAACAGCGCAGCGCGCTCCTGGGCGGCGTGGGCCTCGGTGTCGACGTCCAGGCCCTCGCTGGGCACCAGGCGGATCCGCACCTCGGCGTCGTCGATCCTCACGTCGACGTCGGCGACCGAGCCGCGGTGCGACCGGTCGAGCCCGACGGCAACCCTCAGGATGGCGGCGAGGGAACGAACGAGCCGCTGACGGTCCTCGTCGAGCGCTGCGAACTCGCGGTGGCGGGTCGAGGGCGCGCTCTTGCGGTGGTAGCGGGCCACCTGGGCGATGACCTCGAGCTCGCCGTCGGTGAAACCGACCAGGCGGTCCGAGCTGCGGATCACGTAGTACGAGTGCAGGTGGTGCTTGGAGTGGGCCACCATCACCCCCACGTTGGACAGCAATGCTGCCGCCTCGAGGAGCTCGGCCGCGTCGTCGTCGAGACCGAGCGTCACCTGCAGGGCCTCGAAGAGGTTGAACGCGAGCGCGGCGACCCGGCGGGTGTGCTCGGCGTCCTCGTCACCCAGGAGCATCAGCCGTTCGACCCCCTTGCGGCGGATGTCGGACAGGTGGTGCAGCGCGGAGCCGGTGCGACGTTGGAACGCGTCGAGCAGCACCCCCTCCCGCAGGGCGAAGTCGGAGTAGCCGAGCCTGGTCTGGCCGAGGGCCTCCATCACCTGCTCGAGGATGACCCCTCCCCCGACGATGATGTCGAGCCGGCCGGCGTCGAGCCCCGCCACACCGGCGCGCCCGGCGGCGGTGGGGATGGCGGCCACCGTGTTGAGCGCCCGCTGCACCTCGGCGAAGGTCACGGCGACGCCGTTGAGCGACTTGGCCTTCTGGTCCTCCCCCCGCGCCGCCAACGCCATCCTGACCATGGTCTCGATGGTGCCGGACGAACCGATGAGCATCTCTGGCGCGCGCTCGAGCGCCTCGAGGGCGAAGGGCAGCATGGTCTCCCGTACGAAGACCCGAGCCGCGTCCAGCGCGCCGGGCAACACCTCCCCGTCGGGGAAGAACCGTCGGGTCAGCCGGATGGCGCCGAGCTTGAAGCTCCGGACCGCGAGGATGTCGGTGCCCCTGCCGACGAGCACCTCGGTGCTGCCACCGCCGATGTCGCACACGGCGATCGTCTTCTCGAACACCGGCATGGCGGCCAGCACGCCGAGGTGGATGAGGCGTGCCTCCTCGACCCCCGAGATCACCTCGACCTCCACCCCGGCCTCCGTGGCGGCCCGGGACAGCAGCTCATGGGCGTTGTGGGCCTCGCGGACCGCGGAGGTGGCGACGGCCCGGACCTCTGCGCCGAGGGGGCCGGCGATGTCAGCGCACCGCTTCAGCGCGGCCACGGCTCGGTCGATGCCGTCCTCGGACAGGGTCTTCATCTCCGACGCGCTCTCGCCGAGGCGGACCGTCTCCTTGTGGCGGGTGAGCACCTCGATGCCGGCGTCGGGTTCGACCCGGGCCACGACCATGTGGACGGAGTTGGTGCCGACATCGATGGCGGCGATCACGTCGCCGCGATCGGTCGACTCCCGAACATCCGCCATCGGAGGACCATAGGTCCGGCTGTAGGTTCTGCCGGACATGTCTCCCCCGCCGCCGACGCGCATCGATGACCAACGCCGCAACGAGGTCGCGGCCCTCGGACGTCCCGAACTGATCGCCGGTCGGGTCGCCCGGACCGACCGGGGAGTGGTGACCGTGTGGCCGGACCGCCGGCGGCTCGACGTCGCCAAGCTGCGGGCCACCTGCGCCACCGATGGCAAGGACGTGGTGGCCGGCGACTGGGTGGCGCTCGATCCCTCCAACCACCGGGTGGAGCAGCGGCTCGAGCGTCACACCGAGTTCGTCCGTCGTTCGGCCAAGGGGGTGCTGAGCGCCCAGACGCTCGCCGCCAACATGGACGTGGTGTTCTGCATCCAGGCGATGGTGCCCGGAATCAACCCCCGTCGCCTCGAACGGGAGATGGTGCTCGCCCACCAGAGCGGAGCGGAGGTCGCCGTCGTGCTGACCAAGGCGGACCTGGTCGATGATGCCCTCGCGCAACAGGCGATCGCCGAGCGCTCGGCGCCCGGCACCACCGTGCACATCGTCTCCTCGACCGAGGGCACCGGGCTCGACTCGCTCCGGGCATCGCTGCCCCCCGGGTGCACCGTGTCGATGTTCGGCGCCTCCGGTGTGGGCAAGTCCACGCTGGTCAACGCCTGGGCGGGCGGTCCGGTGCAGCTCATCGGAGAGGTCCGCGCCGGTGACTCCAAGGGGCGTCACACGACCTCTGCCGCCCGACTCGTCCGCCTGGCCGATGACCTGATCCTCCTGGACACGCCCGGCACCCGCGCCCTGGCGCTGTGGGAGGCCGACGACGGGCTCACGGCCACGTTCCCGGAGATCCTCGCGGCGTCGGAGAACTGTCGCTTCGCCGACTGCCGGCACACCGACGAGCCGGGATGTGGGGTGATCGGCGTGGTCGATCGGGACCGCCTGGAGTCCTTCCGACGGCTCCGCGACGAGCTCGACGACCTCGACGACCAGCTCGACGACCAGCACCGCCGACCCCACTGACCACCACTGCCGGCACTTTCTGTTCCCGAAAGTGACTGCCCTAGGCTGCGGCGATGAGCAGCCCCAGGACGTTGAGCCAGAAGGTGTGGGACCGCCATCTGGTGCGGTCCGGCGGCGGAGACCCGGACCTGCTCTTCATCGACCTCCACCTCGTCCACGAGGTCACCTCGCCACAGGCCTTCGACGGCCTCCGGATGAGCGGCCGGGGCGTGCGACACCCCGAGCTGACCGTCGCCATCGAGGACCACAACATCCCGACGGCCGACATCGACCGACCGATCGCGGATCCGGTCAGCCGTCGCCAGATCGACACGCTCCGCGCCAACGCAGCGGAGTTCGACATCACCATCTTCCCGATGGGCCACGCCAACAACGGCATCGTCCACATCGTCGGACCCGAGCAGGGCATGACGCTGCCGGGCATGACCATCGTCTGCGGCGACAGCCACACCGCCACCCACGGCGCCTTCGGTGCGCTGGCCTTCGGCATCGGCACCAGCGAGGTGGAGCACGTCCTCGCCACCCAGACGCTCCCCCAGCTCCCCCAGAAGAACCTCGCTCTCACCGTCACCGGCGAGCTCCGGCCGGGCAGCAGCGCCAAGGACATCATCCTGAGCATCCTCGGGCGGATCGGCACCGGCGGCGGGATCGGCTACATCGCCGAGTACCGCGGCGACGCGATCGAGGCCCTGTCGATGGAAGGACGAATGACGGTGTGCAACATGTCGATCGAGGGCGGCGCCAAGGCCGGGCTCATCGCGCCGGACCAGACCACGTTCGACTACCTCTCCGGTCGGCCGTACGCGCCGAGCGGCGACGCTTGGACCGCTGCGATGGAGGACTGGTCGCGGCTGCGCAGCGACGACGACGTGACCTTCGACAAGGAGGTGAACTTCGACGCCGCGGAGATCGAGCCCCACATCAGCTGGGGCACCAACCCCGGCCAGGTCATCCAGATGTCGGCCCGGATCCCCGGACCCGAACAGTTCGACGACCCCGCCGAGGCCGGCGCCGCCGCCCGGGCGCTGGAGTACATGGGCCTCACCGCCGGCACGCCGATCACCGACGTCGGCGTGGACGTGATCTTCATCGGCAGCTGCACCAACGCCCGCATCGAGGACCTCCGGGCCGCCGCAGCGGTCGTGAAGGGTCGCCGGGTCCACTCCGGGCTCCGCACCTACGTGGTGCCGGGCAGCCACCGGGTCAAGGCACAGGCCGAGCTCGAAGGCCTCGACCGCGTGTTCCTCGACGCCGGCTTCGACTGGCGGGAGCCGGGATGCTCCATGTGCCTCGGGATGAACCCGGACACCCTGGCGCCGGGCGAACGGTCCGCCAGCACGTCCAACCGCAACTTCGAGGGCCGCCAGGGCCGAGGGGGCCGCACGCACCTGGTGTCGCCCACCGTCGCTGCCGCCACCGCGATCCTCGGGCACTTCGGCACCCCGGAGGACCTCTCATGATCGCCGTCGTCGAGATCACCGGAACCGCGGTCCCGCTCGACCGCAGCGACGTCGACACCGACCAGATCATCCCGTCGGACTGGCTCAAGCGGGTGGAGCGCACCGGCTTCGACAAGGGCCTGTTCTCGGAGTGGCGCGACGACCGCGACTTCGTGCTCAACCAGGAGCAGTACGCGGGGGCCAGCATCCTGATCGCCGGGCCCAACTTCGGTACCGGCTCCTCCAGGGAGCACGCCGTCTGGGCGATCCAGCAGTACGGGTTCCGGGCCGTCATCTCGTCGAAGTTCGGGCCCATCTTCATCAACAACTCGTCGAAGAACGGCTTGGTGTGCGTCGAGGTGAGCGCCCGGGTTGCCGAGGCATTGATGGCGTCGGTGCTGAACGATCCCGAGCAGGTCATGACCATCGATGTGCGAAACAAGACGCTCTCCGCTCCGGGTGCCGGGATCCAGGTCGAGTTCCCCCTCGACGACTCCGTCCAGCACCGACTCCTCAACGGCCTCGACGACATCGGGATCACGATGTTGCACACCGACGACATCGCGACGTTCGAGGCGGCCCGGCCCACATGGCTGCCCACGACGGCTTGAGCGCTGAGCTCGTCCGCCATACGTGATCTTTGGGGGTTCTCGTGCGCAGATGGCACGAACTCCCCCAAACGTGATCTTTGGGGTCAGATGACGGGCAGTCAGGGCCGAGGTCACGGCCGATGGTCCACCCCGAGTCGCGTGACCCACGTTTCGGGCGCCGTCGATGGTCCCGAGCGGCTTGACTGACCCGATGGCACCGGACCTGACGATGAGCACGGATGAGATCGAGGCGGTGCGGCGCGCCGGGCCCAGCCGCCGGTCACGCGCCACCAACCGCATCCTGCGGCTCGGTGCGCCCCTTCTGCTCCCCCACCGGTTCGACGCGGCGACCTTGACCAGGTCGCGCCGCCGCTTCGAGCTCATCGGACACCTGTCGCCTCCGGTGGCGGGAATGGCCACGTCGTTCGGCGAGCTCGCCGGGCGCCCGGCGCGATGGGACCGGCCGACCGCCGACTCCGACGAGCACGGCGTGATCCTGTACCTCCACGGCGGCGCGTACATCATGGGGTCGCCCACATCGGGAGCCGAGCTGGCCCAGGGCATGGCGCTGGCCACCGGGCGGACCGTGATCGGCCTCGACTACCGCATGGCCACCGAGGACAGGTTCCCCGCCTGGGTCGATGACGCTGAAGCGGCGTTCTCCGCGCTGGCCGAGACCCACGGCGCCGAGCGCGTGATGGTGGCAGGCGATTCCGCGGGTGGTGGCCTGACACTCGCGCTGCTGCTGCGGTTGAAGTCAGTTGGCGCACCACAGCCGGCGGCGGCCATGGCCTTCTCGCCGTGGACGGACATCCTCGGCCGAGGGGATTCGGCGCGGATCAACGACGGCAGCGACCCCACCCTCTCGCCGTACTGGCTCAGAAGCGTCGGGGCCACGATCGTCGTCGACAGCGGCGCCGACCCGGATGATCCCGAGCTCTCACCGGCGCTCGGCGACTACTCCGGATGCGCCCCCGTGCTCCTGCAGGTCGGCGACATCGAGATCCTCCTCGACGACGCCCGCTCGATCCGGGATGCCTACGAGCGGGCGGGCATCGATCACACCTACAGCGAGTGGCCCGGGGCGGGCCACGTCTTCACCGCGCAGTGGCGGCTGATGCCCGAGGCTCGGGCGGCACTCGCCGAAGTGGGCCGGTTCGTGAGGCGGCACAGCCACTGATCCTCCCGGCGCAGGAGTCGGTGTCAGCCGTGGTCACTGCGCTGGAGCGAAATCCGTCACGGCGTGGCGAGGATGATGTCGACGGCCTCGGCGAACGTCAACGCACTCGCCGTGGGCGCGTACAGCGCCTCGTCCCACCGGCGGTTCATCGTCATCCACACGCTTCGCATCCCGGCGGCGGTGGCACCACCGATGTCGGCCGGAGGCGAGTCGCCGATCATCCAGGCGCTGTCGAGCGTGGTCCCGCAGCGCTGCGCCGCCAGTTCGAAGATGGCCGCGTCGGGCTTGCGGAGCCCGACGTCCTCGGAGACCACCACATCGGTCAGGAACTCGCCGAGCCCTGTGCACTCGACCTTGGCCCGCTGCACGGGGCCGGCGCCGTTGCTGACCACGCAGACCGTCCAACCGGCGGCGCAGATCCGTCCCAGACCCTCGATCACCGTCGGCAGCACCGTGATCACCTCGGCGACGGCCTGGCGGTACTCGGCGTAGAGGGCAACCGGATCCCCACCGAACCGTGCACAGATCGTGGCGAACACCACGTCGCGCTCGCCGAGGCCGCCGGCGTCAACCTCCATGATCCACAGGGCATCGTCGAGGCCGAGGTCCCGCCCGGCGCAGTACCGCTCCAGCCAACCGCGCCACGCGCCGTTTCGATCGACCGTCGTCCCGTCGAGATCGACGCAGACCAACGGCGCCGGCAGCGACGACAGCGACATCTGTCGCCGTCAGCCCGAGACGGGGTTGACGCTGCGGACGCCGTCGATGGCGGTGATCGTCGCGGTCAGCTCATCGGACAGGTCGATGTCGGTCGCCACGACCATGAGCGCGGCGACGCCGTCGACCGTTCTGCCGACCACCATGTCGGAGATGTTGACGCCGGCATCGCCGAGGGTCATCCCGACCTTGCCGATCATGCCCGGGACGTCGTCGTTGCGCACCACCACCATGTGCTCGGCGGGCGTGATCTCGAGGGAGTGGTCATCGATCCGGACGATCTTCGGCGCGCTGGTCGTGCCGACGAGCGTTCCCGACACCACGCGATCACCGCCGCTGATGGTGATCAGGTTCACGTAGTCGCGGCTGTCGGTGACCGCACTGGCCCGGACCTCGATGCCGCGATCGCTGGCCAGCTGGTTGGCATTGACATACGACACGGGCTGGTCGCTGGTGGCGACGAAGAACCCCTTGAGGACCGACAACGTGAGGATGCGGTTGTCATAGGCGGCGATCTCGCCGGCGTACTCGATCTCGATCTTCTGGGCGACCGAGCCGGTGAGGCCGGCGAACAACCGACCGAGGCGTTCGGCCAGGGCCTGGAACGGTCGCACGGTCTCGGACACCTCGCCGGCCGACACGTTCACCGCGTACGGCACGAAGTCGCCGGCCAGTGCCAGCAGGACCATGTCGGCGATCGTGTCACCGGCCTTGTCCTGCGCCTCGACGGTGCTCGCCCCGAGGTGCGGGGTGACGACGACCTCGTCGAGCTCGAACAGCGGCGAGTCGAGGCACGGCTCGGACGAGAAGACGTCGATCGCGGCACCGGCCACGTGTCCGGAACGGATCGCATCGGCGAGCGCCTGCTCGTCGACGATGCCCCCGCGTGCCACGTTGACGATCCGGATTCCGGGCTTGGACCGGGCGAGCAGCTCCGCGTTGATCAGGCCCACGGTCTCAGGCGTCTTGGCCAGGTGCAGGGTGACGAAGTCGGATCGGGCCATCAGCTCGTCGAGGGAGAGCAGCTCCACGTTGATCCGCCGGGCGGCATCCTCGGAGATGAACGGGTCGTACGCCACGAGCTGCATGCCGAACGCCGAGGCCCGTTGGGCGACCAGCTTCCCGATCCGACCCAGGCCGATGATCCCCAGGGTCTTGTCCGCGAGCTCGACGCCGTTCCACTTCGACCGTTCCCACCGTCCGGCCTTCAGCGCGGCATGGGCCTGGGGGACGTTGCGGGCCTGGCTCAACAGCAACGCCATGGTGTGCTCCGCGGCGGACAGCGTGTTCGACTGCGGCGCGTTCACGACCATGACACCCCGTTCGGTGGCGTGGTTCACGTCCACGTTGTCGAGGCCGATGCCGGCCCGGCCGACCACGATCAGCTCGTCGGCGGCGTCGAGGACCTCCTTGGTCACCTGCGTCGCCGATCGGATGATCAGCGCGCCGGCCCCGACGATCAGCTCGGGCAGCGTCTCGGCGGTGAAGTCGAGCTGGATGTCCACCTCGTGGCCGGCGTCGCGGAGGCGCTGCAACCCACCATCGGCGATCGCTTCGGTTACCAGGACTCGAGCCACCAGCCGAGCATAGGTAACGGCGCCGAACACCCGGCAATCGCCGATCCGCGACCCGCCCCCAACGTTGGACTTTGGGGGAATTCGGGTCGTATGGGCCCGAGAACCCCCAAAGTCGGCGGTGCCGGAGCAGCGTCAGCCGTTGACGATCTGGATCCGCTCGAGGCCGTCGGGAAGCGGCAGGCCGAACACCTGGAGGTAGAACGACAACTCGGCCTCCATCGCCCGCTCGATGTTCTCGGCGCGGCGGAACCCGTGGCCCTCGCCCTCGAAGACGATCGATGCGTGCGGGACGCCGTTGTCGGCCAGCGCGGCGACGATGAGCTCCATCTGCGACAGCGGCACCACCTGATCGGCCGAGCCGGTCATGAGGATCACCGGTCGATCGAGCCGGTCGACATGGTGGATCGGCGAACGGTCCCGGTACACCTGGGCGTCCTCGGGGTACGGCCCGACCAGTCCGTCGAGGTATCGGGCCTCGAACTTGTGGGTGTCCTGGGCGAGCAGCTCGAGGTCGGTCACGCCGTACATCGAGGCGCCGGCGGCGAAGGCATCGGTGAAGGTCAGGGCGCACAGCGTCGTGTAGCCGCCGGCACTGCCGCCACGGATCACGCACCGCGCCGGATCGACCCGGCCCCGCTCGACCAGGAACGCCGCCGCGGCGACGCAGTCCTCGATGTCGGCGATGCCCCAACGCCCCCGGAGCTCGTTGCGGAACCGGCGGCCGAACCCGGTGCTCCCCCGGTAGTTCACGTCGCACACCAGGAAGCCCCGGCTCGTCCAGAACTGCACCTTCAGGGCGAGCGCGGCGCTGGCCGCCGCCGTGGGGCCCCCGTGGATCATGACCACCAGCGGTGGCCGCTCGTCGGGCGGGCCGACGAAGTCCGGGTTGTTCGGTGGGTAGATGATGGCGTGGGCGATGCGGCCTCCGGCGGTCGGGAACGTGATCGGGGCACCGGCCGACAGGTGCGCCGAGCTCACCCCGAGGTCCCGCGCCGGGCGCATCATCACCGGCGGAGCCGTCGCGCCGCCGCGACCGATCAGCACCGCGGTGATCACCGCCTCGGCGAGGAAACCGGCACCGATGAAGACCGCGTGACCGTCGACGGCGTTCACCTGATGGATCTGCGTGAACGGCACCGAGACCCGGTCGATCCGCCCCGAGATCGGGTCGTAGGTGCCGAGGTGGTCGATGCCGTCGGAGGACGCGGCGTAGATGACGCGGCCGTCCTCGAGGAAGGCGTAGCGGGGTTGGGCGAACGCCCACGCCGGCTCGCCGATCTCGAACGAGCCGGTCACCGCCGCCACCGGATCCCCGGCGGGGATGCCGGCCTGCGGGAAGTGGTAGAGGTTCCACCAGTCGGTGCGATCCGAGCAGAACCACAGGCGGCCATCGGCGTCCCATGCCGGCAGGACGATCGACTCACCAGGGCCGCCGGCGACGGCGACGGCGTCACGGAGACGCGGCTCCAGCCCCGACACGTCGAGGCGCCCCACCCACAGCTCCGTCGAATCCCACGGCATGTCGGGGTTGGACCACGAGATCCAACTCAGGTGCTCGGACCGCGCATCGAGGCGTGGCGAGGACACGAAGTCGGCGCCGGCCCAGAGCTCGATCGGATCCCCTCCGGTCGACGGGATCGCCACCAGGCGGTTCACGACGTCGGTCGCCGGCGAGTCGACCGCCGGATGGACCTCCTGCACGCAGATGATCCAGCGCCAGTCGTTGGTGACCACACCGTCGGCGAAGCGAACCGAGCCCGTCTCGCCGAGCGCGGTGAGGGGCACGGGGTCGAAGCCCGGGTCGATGCGCCACAGGCGCTGGTCGACGGCATCGACGTAGAACACGGTCTCGCCGGCGAGCCACCACCCTCCCCCGCCGTACTCGTGGACCCGACTGCGGGCCGACACGCCCTCGGGCAGGATCTCGGCGGTGGCGCCGTCGGGACTGCGGCGGACGATCTGGGACCGGCCACCCTCGTTCGGGCGCTGCTCGCTCCACCAGATGGCGGACTGCCCCTCTCCGGAGGAGCTGATCTTGACCTCCTCGATGCGTACCGAGGCCGCCACGACCCGCGCCGCGCTGATCGGCGTCGACCACGTGCCGTAGGGCGCGACCTCCGTCACTCGGCGGTGGCGAACAGCTCGGTGATCCGCCGCACGCCCTCGATCATGTCGTCGTCGCCCATGGCGAAGCTGAAGCGGGCGTACCCCGGTGTGCCGAACGCCTCTCCGGGCACGAACGCGACCTTCACCTGCTCCAGGGCGAGATCGGCCAACTCGACAGTGGTCCGGGGCACCTCGCCGCCGATCCGCCGCCCGAGCAGGCCGGACAGGTTCGGGTAGGCGTAGAACGCGCCCTGCGGCTCGAGGCAGGTGGTGTGGGGCATCGCCGAGAGCATGTCCCAGATGACCTTGCGGCGACGGTCGAAGGTCTCCCGCATCATGGCGACTGCAGTCAGATCTCCCGACACAGCAGCGAGCGCGGCGCGCTGGGCGACGTTGGAGACGTTCGAGGTGGAATGCGACTGCAGGTTGTTGGCCGCCTTGATGACGTCACCGGGACCGATCAACCAGCCGACGCGCCAGCCGGTCATGGCGTAGGTCTTGGCGACGCCGTTGACGACCAGGCAGGTGTCGGCCAGCTCGGGCACGACCACGGGCATGGACGAGAATCGGTGATCGCCGTAGACGAGGTGCTCGTAGATCTCATCGGTCACCACCCAGATGCCGCGCTCGACGGCCCACCGGCCGATCGCCTCGACCTCCTCGACGGGGTACACCGCACCCGAGGGGTTCGATGGCGAGACGAACACCAGCGCCTTGGTGGCCGGCGTGACTGCGGCGTCGAGCTGGTCGACGGTGACCCGGAAGCCGTTCGACTCATGCGCCTGCAGGACCTTGGGGACGCCGCCGGCCAGCGCGATGGACTCGGGGTAGGTCGTCCAGTAGGGCGCCGGCAACAGGACCTCGTCGCCGGGGTCGATGATGGTGGCGAACGCGTTGAACAGCGCGTGCTTGCCGCCGTTGGTCACCTGGATCTGGGCGCCGGACACGTCGTAGCCCGAGTCACGGGCCGTCTTGCGTGCGATCGCCTCGCACAGATCGGGCAGCCCGCCGGCCGGGGTGTACTTGTGGTTGGCCGGGTCCCGACAGGCGAGGACCGCGGCTTCGACGATGGCCTCGGGCGTCGGGAAGTCGGGTTCGCCGGCCCCGAACCCGATGACGGGTTCGCCGGCCGCTTTGAGCGCCTTCGCCTTGGCGTCCACTGCCAGGGTGGCGGACGGGGCGATGGCACCGACTCGTTGCGAGATGCGGGGCTTCGGGCTCGGACTCACTGTCGTGCCACCATTTCCGGTTCGTGGGTGATCGCGAGAGTCTCGCGTTCATTCGCGCAATCGATTCGCCCGCCCTCGGCGCCGGTTGGGAGACTGGATCCCGATGAGCGAGATCACGATCCCAGCCGGACTGCTGCCATCCGACGGACGATTCGGTTGCGGACCTTCGAAGGTCCGTCCTGAGGCTATCGAGGCGTTGGCGGCCGTCGCCGGTTCATATCTGGGTACCAGCCACCGTCAGGCCACCGTCCTGTTCGAGGTGGGGGCGTTCCGCAACCGCTTGGCCGAGCTGTTCGCTCTGCCCGACGGCTATGAGGTGCTGCTGGCCAACGGTGGGTCGAGCCTGTTCTGGGACACCGCCACGTTCGGCCTGATCGAGGACCGCAGCCAACACCTGTGCTTCGGGGAGTTCTCCTCGAAGTTCTTCACAGCGGCCGAGGCCGCGCCACACCTCGGTGAGCCGATGAAGGTCGAGGCGCCCGTCGGCGACCACCCCGAGGCGGTCGCCACCGTCGGGATCGACACCTACGCCTTCACCCACAACGAGACCTCGACCGGGGTGATGATGCCGCTGGTCCGTCCTGCCGGCGCCGATCCCGACGCGCTCGTCGTCGTCGACGCCACCTCGGGCGCCGGAGGCCTGCGGTTCGACCCCGACCAGGTCGACGTGTACTACTTCGCCCCTCAGAAGTGCTTCGCATCCGACGGCGGCCTGTGGATCGCCGTCGTCTCGCCCCGGGCCATCGAGCGGATCGAACGGATCGCCGCTTCCGGCCGCTGGACACCCGCAGCGCTCGACCTCAAGATCGCGCTCGACAGCTCCCGCAAGGACCAGACCAACAACACCCCGGCCCTCGCAACCATCTTCCTGGCGAGCCACCAGACGCAGTGGATGCTCGACCACGGTGGACTGTCGTGGTCATCGGGTCGGTGCGCCGCCTCGGCCCGGACGATCTACGACTGGGCCGACGCCCACGCCGTCGCCACCCCGTTCGTCAAGGACCCGGCCAAGCGATCCAACGTCGTCGCCACCATCGACTTCGATGAGTCCGTGGATGCGGCGCGGATCGCCGCCACGCTGCGGGCCAACGGGATCGTCGACACCGAGCCGTACCGCAAGCTGGGCCGCAACCAGTTGCGGGTGGCGATGTTCCCGGCGATCGAGCCGTCCGACGTCGAGGCCCTCACCCGCTGCGTCGACCACGTCCTCGAACGCCTCTGAGAACCTCGCCGCCATCCGATCGGGAGGAAATCCGGCTCGGTCGTGCAAGGTTCCGGCAGGGCTCGTCGTCAGAACCATCGATGGGTGAGATGATCTCGGCGATGGTGGAACACGGGTCGTTCGACGATCGGCCCCTCACTGCACCGATCACTGCACCGATCAGGCTGACGCCGGTCACCGATTCGATCAGCGATTCGACGTCGGCCATCGCTGCTCCGAACGCCGGATTCGCCGAGCTGTACCGCACCCACTTCGACGACTCGGTCCGGTTGGCCCGGTTCCTCACCGGCTCGTGGGACGAGGCGCGCGACCGGGCGCGGTCGATGCCCGAACCCGGCACCTCCGAGCTGGGTGGCATCGCTCGTTCATCGAGGCCTGGCGACACTTCACACCAGCCTCTCCGACCAACCCCGCTGAGCCAATCCCCGTGAACCAATCCCTCTGTACCGATCCGATCGAGGAGATCCAACCATGGAAGACGACTTCGCACGATCCGTCTCGGATGCGTTCCGCAGCCCTCAACCGTTCGGCGCGCCGGGAGCCGACTGGGACGACCTGTCGAACCGGATCGAGCGACGCCACCGTCGCCAGCGCAACATCCTGGCCGGGTGCGCCGTGTTGGTCGCCATGGCGACCGGCGCCAGCGGCTACGCGCTCGGCAACCACGGCGGTGGCACGCTGACCGTGAAGTCCGACTCGCCCTCGTCGGCCGGGGGTTCCGGGACCTCGGGTGGGAACAAGTCCTCGGCGAGCCCGATGATCGCCGACGCCCCCGGGGCGATCTCCTCCGGCGGCACGGTCTCCTCCGGCATGGGGTTCGAAGGCTCCGGGCTGAACGCGACGAAGCTCATCTCGCGGCGCACCGCGGCCGGCCTCGAGATCCGGTCGTGGCGCTCGTCGTTCGGGTCCGGACCCTCCGCGCAGCTCGGCAACCCGCAGAACCTTCCCGCCGAGTGCATCGCCACGGGCAACGTGATGTTCGCCGTGATCTCCGACGACGACGTCGTGCAGAACGGGATCCCGGCGACCGAGGCCACCCGTCCCATCACCACCCTGTCCAGCCAGGTCGGCATGACCGGAACCGTGCCGATCCTCAGCGTCACCGTCACGTCGGTGGATGAGGCCTCGGTGAGAGCGACGTTCCCCGACGGCACGGTCGACTCGATGAGCCCCGTGGACCACACGGTGATCCTGGCCGCGTCGGCGAGCGCGGACGACGTGAAGAACTGGTCCAGGACCAGGATCGAATTCACCGCCTCCGACGGCACCACCCGCGAGGTGACGGCCGACTCGGTCAACGTGATGACCATGATCGACCTCAGCCCCATGCCGACCGACACCACCGTGGCGGCGACAACGCAGGAGGTCACCCCGCAGCTCGACTGCTCGCCGCGGCTGCCCGCTCCGGGCGAGCAGCCGGCCGATGCCGGAGCGGCCCACGACGCTGTGGTCAGCGCGTTCACCCGCCTCTATGACCCGGCGGTCCCCGACGACCAGAAGCTCGGACTCGTCGATGATCCGGCCGGCGTCCAGGACGGGTGGAATGCCGCGCGCACCGGCCCCTACGCCGAGGCCGCCAAGGGTTCGAAGTTCAGGCTGCAGGACCTGGTCTTCACGGCTCCTGACGCCGCCGGAGTCAAGTACGACATCCTGCTGCCGGATGGATCCACCCCGATCGGCTCGCTGACCGGACAGATCGGCAGCGCCCACCTGGTCGACGGCACCTGGAAGGTCACCCGGGAGAGCATCTGCAGCGTGCTGTCGATGGCGGGGGGCGGCTGCACGGGGGATCCTGCGGGGACGGGCTCATCGGGCTCATCGGGCTCGTCGGGCTTCGCGAGCGGCAGCAACAGCGGGGTCGTGACCCAACCGGCGCCTGCCGTCCTCCCTGC
>Ga0315287_10001081_pt1 | contig 24670 bp, 12 predicted proteins | sample YL17G11_0_MG_FD_205037 | JGI IMG/M metagenome (GOLD analysis project Ga0315287, IMG submission 205037) | Sediment microbial communities from Yellowstone Lake, YNP, Wyoming, USA - YL17G11_0 | ecosystem: Environmental > Aquatic > Freshwater > Lake > Sediment | place: USA: Wyoming | collected... | reverse complement strand
CGACGTTGTCCGGGATTACGGCGCGGACTCCATGCGGTTGTACGAGATGTTTATGGGGCCGTTGGAGGCCAGCAAGACTTGGAGCATGCAGGGAGTGGAGGGCGTGTACCGTTTCCTGCAGAAGACTTGGCGCATGGTCGTGGATGAGGAAACCGGTCAGGTGTCACAGGCCGTGCAAGTCGTGGCGCCGGACGAGGCCACTGCCAGGCTGCTCCATCAGAGTATCAAGAAGGTAAGCGAGGACCTCGATAACCTGGCCTTCAACACGGCCATCAGCCAGATGATGATCTTCGTCAATCACCTGGGCAAACTACCGGTGCGCCCGATGTCCGCTATCGAGACCTTTGTGCTGATCCTTGCGCCATTTGCCCCGCACATCGCCGAGGAGCTGTGGGAGCGGCTGGGCCATACCAGCAGCCTGGCCTATGAATCCTGGCCTGCGTTCGACAGCGAGTTGGTCAAGGAGAAGGAAGTGGAGCTGGCCGTGCAGGTGGCAGGCAAGATCAAGGATCGCATCCTGGTGCCTGCGGACGCAGACGATGAGCAGGTCAGGCAACAGGCCCTGGCCAGCGACAGGGTCTCTGTCGCCCTGGCGGGCCGCCAGCCCAAGAAGGTCATCATCGTCAAGGGACGTCTGGTGAATATCATCGTGTAAATGAAACGCTAATCTTTCAGTCAATTTAGATGGGATGTCGGACGAGAGGCACAAAAAATCTCAGTTGGGCACACATGACATGAGTCCTCCCGCCTTTTGGAGGACTCGTATCACCAGAGATGTCTTGTCGCCCCGATGCTTTTTGAATAGTCCAATCCAAACGGCCGGATTAGACTATTCAAAGTGTGCCCAACTGAGATTTTTTGTTAAAAGCCAAGGCGGTTTGATTTCAGATCGTCCGGATTAGGGTATTGTTCCTTATGGGTACCGAGATAGAGGCCAAGCTCAAGGTCGAGTCGCTGGCCGAGGTGGAACAGCGGCTGCAGGTGTGCGAAGCAGAGTTTGTGGCCGAGCAACACCAGCAGGACGTGTACTACGACGATCCGCTTCGGGCCTTGGCAGGCGGCGATCGTTGCCTCCGCGTCCGGCACCAGCGGGTCGGCGGCGTGGAGGAGTGCTTCCTGACCCACAAGGGACCCAAGCTAAAAGATAACTTCAAGAAGCGGGAGGAGATCGAGGTCTCCATAGGCGACGGCCAGGTCATGGATCGGTTGTTGACGTCTGTAGGTTTCAAGCGGGCCTTCGTGGTCAAGAAGACTCGCCGCGTCTGGAGGATGGGCGGGTGCCTGGTGGCCCTGGATGAGGTGGCAGACCTGGGGACCTTTGTGGAGATCGAGGGCCCCGACGATCGAGCGATCAAGGCCGTACAGAAGGGCCTTGGCCTCGATGGGCTTTCACACGTCCCCAAGGGCTATGCCTCTATGATGTCTACGAAGATCAGGCAGGACCGGCCAAAGGAGTGACCGTATATGAATCCTGCTGACGGGACCATTGCGCTGATCGTCAATCCCAAGTCCGGCCACGGTGGACGCAAGCTCTTGTGGCGAGGCCTGCACCGATACCTGCTCGACCACCAGTTCGAGGTAAAGCTCGACATGACGACCTCGCTGGACGATGCACGCCGGCTGGCCCATGAAGCAGCAGCGGATGAACGATGCGCATTGGCGATCGTGGCCGGCGGCGATGGAACGGTCCGGGAGGTGGCCCAGGGCATGGCGGGGTCGATCAAGCCCCTCCTGATCGTCCCGTGCGGTACGGAGAACCTGCTGGCCAATGAATTGGGCTTCGACGAGAAGCTGCAGACGATCCTCGCCACTTTCGAGGAGGGTTTCACGCGGCCTCTGGATCTGGGCGTCATCAACGGCCGATGTTTCACCTGTGTGGCGGGCTTCGGATTTGACGGCGAGGTTATCTTTCGCGTCAGCCGGTGGCGAAAGGGACACATCGACTACTACGACTACCTGGATCCGTTGTGGCAGACCTTCTGGAGCTATCGGTTTCCACCGCTTCGCGTGGACCTGGACGGTCAGGAGGTCTTTCACGGCCGGGGTCTGGTCTTTGTGGGCAACGTCTCCCGCTATGCCCTGGGGCTGCACGTCCTGCAGAACGCCGACTTCGGAGATGGGCTGCTGGACGTGTGCATCTTCAAATGCGCACATCAAGTCCATCTGTTGAAGCACTCGGCCATGACGCTCTTTAAGCGGCACACCATCTGTAGAGATGTGATCTATCGCCGGTGTAGGCAAGCGGTCGTTGCGGCCGATAGTCCCAAGGTCGTCTGTGAGGTAGACGGCGACCCAGGGCCCGGCCTGCCTGCCCAGATCAACATCCTATCCCAGGCCCTCAAGGTGATGGTGCCTGAGAAAGGCAGGCCCGCAGGCCTGCGACGGAGCCTGGTCCGCGCGATCCGTTGATCTTTGCGATCCGTAAAAGATCTCGCCCTACAATAGGCTTGAAGCAACACCGCAATATGGTAGCCTAGTGGCCGTATCAGTCGCACTCAATGCCTTGTCCGGCACGATCGGGTGCGGCCCGGCAGTAAGGATGAATCGTTTTGGTCAGGGATGACTCACAACTCAAGACCGAGCCGCAACTCCCCCAAGGGGTAGGCGCAGGTACACCGGCAACTGCAGGCGGTCAAGGCGATGGTTGGATCGGACTGCTTCTTGGCCGGCTCCTGGTGGCCCAGTGCAGCGTTGGCCAGGCCAAGGCCGGGGCCGTACTGGGGCTTGCCGATGGGGCGGACCCTCGGGTCCTTGCAGCCTGTCCTGCGCCGGCGAGCGGTTCGGATACAGCCCAATGGTTGGCTCAGTCCGTGGCGATGGCCAGGCAGATCCTTGCCGATCCTGCCAAACGCAACGGCCAGTGGCAGGGCCTTTATCCTGCTGAGCCGGATCGCACGTTTACACTCCTGCTGTCGCTGAACCTGCCCCAGATCGGCCAATTCATCGAGGCCTTCGCCATTGAGGCGGCCGGTGTACCGGAGGCCCAGGTCTTTCAGCAGAGACTGACCCAGACGGCCAGGATGGTAGAGGCCTACGACCAGAAGGTTTCTGAGCACGGACCTGCGCAGAGGCTGCAGATGCTCAAGGCCGCCATAGAGGTCCTGACTGCGATCCACAAGCATCAGCGGTTCCTGGGTGCGGCCATGGCTTTCTGCAATCAGATGGCCAGCCAGTGGTCGTGCGAACGGGTCAGTCTGGGTGTGCTCAAGGGCCGGATGATCCACTTGAAGGCCATAAGCCACACCGAGCACTTCAGCCGTAAGAGCAAGATCATCCAGGACATTGAATCCGCCATGGAGGAGTGCCTGGATCAGGATGTGGAGATCGTCTGCCCTGTGGCGTCGCAGGCTACCTACGTGTATCGGGCGGCAGCGGAACTGGCCTCTCGACATGGTTCCAAGGCCGTTATAAGCGTCCCGCTGCGATGCGAGGCAAGGCCCCTGGCTGTCGTTCTGCTCGAACGTCCGACACCCTTTGATGATCAGTCTGTAATGGCAGCCAGATTGACCTGCGATCTGTGCGGGCCAATCCTGTTGAATCTCCATAGGCAGGACCGCTGGTTTGGGGCCAAAATGGCTGCACGGCTCCGCCGGCTTCTGGCCGTTGTGGTGGGCGCCCAGCATACCTGGGCCAAGCTCGTGGTTGTCTTGGTGATGGGACTGATCCTCTTTACAGTGTTCGGCAAGGGCGTATATCGGGTGCAGGCCCCGTTTGTGCTGGAGGCCACGGTCCAGCAGAGTATCTGCGCACCGTTTGACGGGTACATCAAGGACGTCAACGTAGACGTGGGCAGCGAGGTGAAGGCCGGGCAATCGGTGCTTGCCGATCTGGACACCGCTGACCTGAGACTGCAGTTGGCCTCTGCCAAGGCCGAGCAGGCCGGCTATCTCAAACAGGTGGACGCCTTCATGCGTGACGGGGACACGGCCAAGGCCCAGATGTCCCAGGCCGATGCTGACAAGATCAAGGCCCAGATCGATCTGCTCGACTATACCATCGGCAGGGCCAGGCTGGTCAGCCCCATCAGCGGGACGATCGTAAGCGGAGAATTAAAGCGGCAGATCGGCGCGCCTGTCAAGACCGGCGAGGTGCTGTTTGAGGTGACGCCCCTGGAGTCGTTGCGAGCGGAGTTGCTGATCCCGGAGGATCAGATCCTGGACCTGGCGGTGGGGCAGGAGGGAACCCTTGCCACAGCCTCGTATCCGGGGCAAAAGATACCCTGCGTGGTGGAGCGGATCAATCCCATGGCCGAGGTGGTCAACGGTAAGAACGTCTTCAAGGTTCGTACTCGCCTGGAAGAGGGCCGCCCGTGGATGCGACCGGGCATGGAGGGCGTGGCCAAGGTGACGGTGGATAGGCGTCCGTACCTGTGGATCTGGACGAGGAAGCTGATCAACTGGGTCAGGATGACGCTGTGGTGGTGATCTCGCAGCCGAGTGTCAATCTCATATGAGTGAAATCTTGTTGAGAACACTAGTCGTTTGGTTCCGGTTTGTCCGGATTAAGGAGATCGTATTCTTCCATGCCGTTAGAGCGTCCCACATTCCATGAGGCCTGGTACCGTGTGGCGGATCTGAGGGCCAGGCTCCTGTCTTCGGCCAAGGTCTACAGGCAATCCTACCGAAGCCAGTTGTGGTACGTGCTGGAGAACGTGGCCAACAATACCTACTGCCGTCTGAGCAACGACGGATATTTCTTTGTCGCCCTGTTGGATGGCCGGCGCACGGTCGCCGAGGCATGGCGGATCGCCAATGAAAGGCTCGGCGACGGGGCTCCTACGCAGGGCGAGGCCATCCAGATCCTGGGCCAGCTCTATGCCAACGGCCTGCTGTACGCGGACCTGCCGCCAGATGCCCTGATGCTGTTGAAACGCCATCAGACCCGGCTTCGCAGGCAGGTCCAGGGACAACTGATGAGCCTGCTCTATCTGCGGGTGCCGGTGTTCGACCCGGACCCGATCCTGGAGCGGTGGAAGGGCGTGTTCGGCCTGGCCTTCACTTGGATTGGGTTTGTTATTTGGCTCGCCCTGGTGGGGACGGGCCTCTATTTCATCATGGGCGATCTTGGGATTCTGGTTGCCCAGAGTACGGATGTGCTGTCGATCCGCAACCTGCCGTGGCTGTATCTGAGTTTCATCCTGGCCAAGGTCCTGCACGAGTTCGGCCACGCCTTTGCGTGCAAGAGATTCGGCCAGCTCAATCCCGGCGGCGGCCAGGTCCACACCATGGGGATCATGTTTCTGGTGTTCTTTCCCATGCCATATGTGGACACCTCCAGTACCTGGGTCTTTCGCAATAGATGGCATCGGGCGATCGTAGGCATGGCCGGGATACTGGCGGAGCTGGTCCTGGCTGCGGTGGCGGCGGTCGTTTGGGCCAACACCTCTGTTGGGACGCTCCACAGCGTGGCGTACAACCTGATCTTCGTGGCCAGCGTTTCGACCGTGCTGTTCAACGCCAATCCGCTGCTGCGATTCGACGCCTACTACGTGGTGTCGGATCTGCTGGAGATCCCCAACCTGGGCCAGAGGGCCAACGCCTTTTTGGGATATCTGGTGAAACGCTACGGGTGGGGGATCAAAAACACCTTGAATCCGGCCTATTCGTTCGGAGAGGCCTTTTGGTTTGTGGGCTATGGGATCTGCTCTGCGGTGTATCGCGTGTACATCTCCATACGCATACTGCTGTTCATGAATGAACGATTGCCGGAGACGCTGTTCTTCCTGGTGCCCCTCATGGCAATATCGGGATTGGCAGGTTGGGTCCTCGTGCCGGCAGGCAAACTGGTCAAGTTCCTGGCCACCAGCGGCGAGCTTGCGCAACAGCGGACGCGAGCAGTGGTCTCTACGCTTGTGACAACGGCCGCAGTGGTAGGATTGGTGGGATTGGTCAGGCTGCCGGACTACTGGCGGATCGAAGGGATTGTGGAACCGAATCAATTGGGTCTCGTCTATGCCGAGACCGACGGATTTGTGGAGGCGTTCCTGACCTCCGACGCTCAGGTGGGTCCTGAAGGTTCGGTCCTGGTCAAGGCCACTAATCCCCAACTCGAAGCGGAGAGGTTGCAGGCCTTGGCCGAGCGCAGGCGCCTGGAGGTCCAGCGACGCATAGCCCAGACCCAGGAGATCGCCGCAGTCCAGATCCTGGATGAGCAGGTCCAGGCCATGGAGGAGAAGATCAACCGCGTTCAGAGGCAACTCGCGTCGCTCAACCTGGAACCGCCTATGGCCGGTACTTGGGTGGCCCCGGACGTCGAACGCCTGCGGGGTCTGTACTTGCACCGTGGCGAGCGAATTGGGCTGGTCGGCAGTCTCGATGACCTTATCATCCGGGCCACGGCAGGTCAGAACGTGGCAGCGATGGTTTGGGAACAGGCGGAGTCAGTGGTCGAGATGCGGATCCCGGGGTATGCAGGCCGATGCCTCCACGGTCGGATCATCGAGGTCTCGCCCTCCGGACGGGACATCCTGCCGTCGCAGGCCCTTGGATTTCGGGCCGGTGGGCCGATTCCGGTAAGGCCGGATGACCCCAATGGCCTGCGCGCTGCGGAACGGGTTTTTGAGATCCGCATCAGGCCGGACAAGGACGGATTTGTCGATCTGCGAGCAGGCCATCGTGTGGTGGTTCGTATCCGCATGCAATCCAAACCGCTGCTCGTACAGTGGTGGACCACGGCCACACAGGTCTTGCAGAGAAGGGGCTTCCTCTGAGCGTTCAGCATTCCGCGTTCAGCGTTCAACAGTCGAGCAGGCCGGTTCCGCAGGGTCTGGACGCCTTCTGGCATGCGGGATTGGGGGGTGCGGATAGGCTCCGCCTTCGTGGATATCGATTCCTGCGCAGGGCGGGGCGGGTGCTGTCCCTGGAAAAGCGATTTGCCCAGATTAGCGAGGCCAAGCTCCGCGAGCAGGCAGAGTCCTTGCGGGAGACCTTCCGGCTGGGTCGTGACAGGCCTGCGGACCTGGAGATGGGCTTTGCCTTGGTCCGTGAGATCGCTGCCCGGCAGATCGGCCAGAGGCCTTTTCTGGTTCAGGTGATGGGCGCATTGGCCATCGCCGAGGGGTGCGTCGCGGAGATGTCCACCGGCGAGGGCAAGACCCTGACCGCTACGTTGCCCGCCACTATCGCCGGATGGCGAGGCAGGGGATGTCACGTGATCACCGTCAACGACTATCTGGCCCGGCGCGACGCGGAGTGGATGGACAAGATCTATCGCTTCTGCGGACTCCACGTGGGATTCATCGAGCAGGCAATGGAGGGTCCGGACCGGCGCGCCGCGTATCAGGCGGATGTCACCTACTGTACCAACAAGGAGGTCACCGCAGATTTCCTCCGCGATCGATTGGCCCTGGGTCGCCTCCAAGGGGAGACCTCGGTCCTGCTGGAGGAGTTGGCAGGGGGGCAGCCGGTCAGGGATGCCGTGGTGCAGCGCGGCCTGTATTTCGCCATTATCGACGAGGCCGATTCGATTATGATCGACGAGGCAGTGACGCCCCTGATCATCTCCGGGTCCGCTCCAAATTCCGAGCAGGTGGAGGCCTTCTCCCAGGCGGCTGAGCTTGCGGATCAGATGGATCGAGACACCGATTACCGGGTCAGCCTGCGACGGCGTGAGGTCGAACTGACCGATCCTGGCAAGGGCCGCCTGGCGGAGATGACCGGGACGCTGGGCGGCATCTGGAGGGTGGGCCGTTGCCGCGAAGAGCTTGCCGTGAAGGCCTTGCTCGCCAAGGAACTCTACGCCCGTGACAAACACTACGTGATCGACGAAGGCAAGGTGGTGATCGTCGACGACTTCACGGGACGCCTGATGCCTGATCGCTCCTGGCGTGACGGTCTGCATCAGGCTGTGGAGGCCAAGGAGCGTCTGGACGTTACGCCTCCCAAGGACACCTTCGCCCGCATCAGCTTCCAGCGGTTCTTCAGACTCTATAAACGCCTTTCAGGAATGACAGGTACGGCCCGAGAGGCGGCCGGCGAATTCTGGCAGATCTACAGCCTTCCTGTAGTGGTCGTGCCTCCGAATCGGCCGTGCATCCGAAGGCAGTGGCCCGACGTGGTCATGGCCACGGAGCAGGCAAAATGGGCCCGGATCGTCTCGGAGATCCGCCGGATTCATCAGGGCGGTCGTCCTATCCTGGTGGGCACAAGGAGCGTGCAGGCCAGCGAACACCTGAGCCGATTGCTGGCTGCAGAAGGGCTTGCCTGTCAGGTGCTCAATGCCGTTCGTCACAAGGAAGAGGCCCAGATCGTGGCGGGCGCAGGCCAACCCAGCCAGATCACCATCGCCACCAACATGGCCGGCCGCGGCACGGACATCAAGCTGGGCCGGGGCGTGGCGAAGTTGGGAGGCCTGCACGTGATGGCTGCGGATCGCAATGAATCGGGTCGGATCGACCGGCAGCTCTACGGCCGCTGTGCCCGTCAGGGCGATCCCGGCAGTAGCCAGGCGATCGTCAGTCTCGAGGATGAGCTGGTGACCCGCTACACCGGTCCTCTGGCCGCAGGCCTCAAGACACGGTATGCCCGGCGAGCAGACGACATTGCCTCGCCGGTGACGAGGTCTATGTTCGGCCTTGCTCAGTTCAACGCCCAGCGCACCGCCTATCGCCAACGACGGGCCGTGATGCGGACCGACCACTGGCTCGACGAACACCTCAGCTTCGCCGGCCGGGAATGAAGGCCGGCGGCGGAGCCGCAGAGGTTTCAAGTTTTAGGTTTTAAGTATTAGGCAACTGGGCTGGAAAGATGTCGGCTTTGGCTCCGAACTCCCATCACGCCGGTCGCTCGCTGATACCCAAGCCCGGACGATCGTTGAGGATCAACTTGCCGTTCTCCACAGTGGCGCCGAGAAACGGATCATTTGAGAGCAACAGGTTCCCGTCGAGATCCGCGTAGTCCACCAGGGGACTTAGATGGGCGGCGGCTGATATCGCAAGCGAGCTCTCGATCATGCACCCCAGCATAATCTTCAGGCCCAAGGCACGGGCCACGTGGATCATATTGATCGCCTCCTGGATGCCCCCAGCCTTCATGAGCTTGATGTTGATCCCATCGTAGGCCCCGGCCAATCCTGGGATGTCGCCTGCACATTTGACCGCCTCATCGGCGATGATCGGGATGTCCGCTCGCTGGCGGAGCCACGCGGTTTCCTCGATCATGGCAGCGGGCAACGGCTGCTCGATCAGTTCCACGCCCAGGCCCTGCAACCAGCGGATCTTCCGGATCGCCACCTCCTTGTCTCGCCACCCCTCGTTGGCGTCCACGCGGAGCGGCCGGTCCGTCACCTCTCGCACGGCGGCCATGATCTCCTCGTCGTTGTCCCGGCCTACCTTGATCTTCAGGACCGGGAAGTCCACAGCCTCCTTGACCTTCTGCTGCACGACCTGCGGCGTGTCTATTCCTATCGAGAAGGAGGTGACGGCCGCCTTGCGTTTGTCCAGCCCAAGCAGGCGGTGGAGCGGCACATTGAGCCTGCATCCCACCCAATCCAGCATCGCCATGTCCAGGGCGGCGTCTGCGCAGGTCTGATCCTTGACTATGGTCTGCCATTGTTGACGCATATCGACATAGTGAAACCAGTCGCCGGATTCGAAGATCGGTCTCGCCTTCTGGATGGCTGCCAGCGCCTGCTCCGCGGTCTCGCCGTAGCGGACATTGGGTGCTGCCTCACCCAAGCCATAGACGCCATCCCGCTCAATGCTCACAAATACGTTGTCCTTGAAATCACTCGAATTCCGGGAGATCGTCCAGGCATGGCGGAGCATCAGACGCCTCCGGCTCACTGTGAAGCGTGATAATCCCTTGACGCCGCTGTCGCTCGCCGCCAGTATCGCGGGCCACGCCACGCCAGCCGCCGCAGCGGTCTTCAGGAACTGCTTGCGAGAGATCATCATGCTGTTCCGCCCTAAACTCTTTGGACATCACACAGGCCTGATTATGCAGTCCATGAGCGGGCATAGCAAGCCTCTCGTGGGAGTAGTCCCGGAACTGGCCGTTGACCAATGGTGGCGCCCTGGGTTTGGTGGCATAAAGTACTCCTGTTGTCTGCCGACATTATCCGACCTTATCCAGCCCAAACAAGTTAAGCCCCTGCCTGCATGAACCGATAAACCCATCGACGGTTGGAGCCGTGATGACGACGCTGTCAGTCTTGACGACTGCGTCGGGTGTAACTGTGTGGCAGGGATTGTGTTATGAGAAGATGGAAGGCAGGCATCTTTGGAGCGGCTGTTCTCGGGGTCTGCATCTTTGGGGCAGGCTGCAACAACAAGCTATGGGACCCATCCCAGGTCGGTCGATTCCGTCCAACGCCGGCAGTCAATATCATACTGGACTCCCTGGGTGTAGCGGACGAGACGCCCGTGGCCTGGGAGACCGCCGAAGAGCCTCGGCCTAGCGACGTCCTGGCCGAGCAGGGCGATTACATGCTGGGTTCCGGAGATATCATCCGCGTGTCCATCTTTGAATTGTACGCAGAAAACCAGATGGTCACCAACGAATACGTCATCAATGAGACCGGCAGGATCTCGATCCCGGACGTGGGCGTTATTCAGGTGGCCGGCATGACCGAGACGCAATTGGAGGACCACATCCGGAAGACCCTCTCTCCGAACATCTTGAAGAACCCATCCGTGTCGGTCATCATGCTCAGTTCCCAGCAGCGTACGTTCGCCGTGATCGGGGACGGCGTTGATGCCCCTGGCCGTCACGTAATCCCCCGCTACGACTTCCGACTCACCGACGCACTGGCCACGGCCAGAGGCCCACGTCAGTTCAACGTCAGCAACATCTACGTGTCGCGATCGGTCAGAAACCAGACGCCCAAGGCTGCATCTGCGTCTTCCGCACGTGGCCGAAGCGGCGGGTCTCTCCTGGACCGGATTCCACCCGGCGCAGACCGCCAACAACGACCTTCATCTACGGCCGTGGCCTCAGCACAGAATACATCCATGCCTCCGTGGTCCAACCGGTCCATCGCTGCTGAGCGGGCCTTGGTGGGCATGGTTCCTTCGAATTCTGCATCCTCCTGGGTACGCGCCTCAAATCCGGTGATCTCATCCGTGGTTTTCCCCAAGGCATATGGATTGAATGGTTCGTCGGAGGTGATCAGTCCCTCCAGCTTTGAGAGGCTCGGTGCCGCGAACCAACAATCTTCGCAAATACAGGACGCCGGCCTGCCTAACCAAGACACCTATGTGTCACAGGCCAGGCAGGGCAGTCGGTCGGATGCACAGCAGGGCATGGACATCGACTGGGTGTTCCAGAATGGAAAGTGGGTGCCTGTGGCCCGAGCTGCCTCCAGGTCCGCCACACCGCAGGTGGACTCGCAGATGACCTATCCTGCCCAGGCTCCGCAACGCAGAGGGGCTGAGATTCCAGTTGGGATATATCCAGACACGACTGCCTCCGATTTGCTCAATGCAAAGGCGGCGACTAGCCGTTCGTATGCAACTGCCGATGGGGGTTCCGGAGCCGGCGGCGTGGAGTGGGTGTTCCAGGATGGTCGCTGGGTGCCGGTGGTAGGCGCTGGTCCAAGGCCCACGGCCCCACAGGCAGACGTACAGGTGTCCTATCCCATGCGGGAGCAGCAACGAGTTGAGGGCGATCGTCAGGTGGGGATTAATCCAGGATCGACGTCGCTTGACATTCCCGGTGTCCAAGCCCAGACCCGGGCGGCAACCGGCAATCCATATGAGGCGGCCAAAGGGGCCGCTGGTTCAAGCGGTATCGAGTGGATCTTCCAGGATGGACAATGGGTTCCGGTGCAGCGTGGGGGAACCGATACATCTCGCCAGTTGCCAACCCAGTTCGGTCCGAGCGAGCGGGTGATTCCCTTGGATCAAGCCGAACAGAAGACCGCCGAGGGTCCAACCTGGGAGGAGGCGATTCACTCCCGGTTGATCCGTATCCCGACCGACAAGTTGCTGGCGGGCGATCCGCGCTACAATATCGTCATCCAACCCGGCGATACCGTGCACGTGCCGGTGGACATCGTCGGTGAGTGCTGTATCATGGGCAATGTGAACCGGGCAGGTTATATCAATCTGACGGGCAGGCCCATGACGTTGAAGATGGCCATTGCTGCAGCAGGCGGACTGGGTCCGCTGGCCTTTCCCAGGAAGTGTGAGGTCGTGCGCCGCATCGGTGACAAACGAGAAGAGATCGTGATGGTGGACCTCGATAAGATTTCCAGCGGCGAGCAACCGGACTTCTTCATCAAGCCCAACGACCTGATCAACGTGGGAACCCATTTTACCGCCCGCTGGCGTGCGGTGTTGCGCAATGCCTTTCGCGCCACCTATGGATTTGGTTTTGTGTATGACCGGAACTTCGCCGATGCCGACTATGGCAAGGGTTGGCCCGATTGGTTCTAGCCCCACGTGGGATTATGGCGCACACAGGGATTCGTTCAGTGGACCGCAGGGAGGAGGCGTCCAAAGGCCGGTGGCTTGACCTGGACTGGCATATCTGGGTCCGGATCGGCCTCCTCGCAGGGCTTTTCCTCTTTCTCTTTCGGCACGAGATCGAGCGACTCATCTGGCGGTGGTCCAGCGATCCCAGTTGGTCGCACGGTTTTCTCATCCCCCTACTGAGCCTCTATTTCGTCAATCAACACAAGACCCAGATCCTGCAGGTCCAGGCAAGGCCCAGCTATCTCGGCTGTGTGGTACTGGTGTTCTGGATCGCAGTGTACGTGTTCAATGTGATCAGCCCTGCGGGATATGCATACCTCCGCTCCATTGCCATGGTCATGGCACTGGGAGCTGTTGTGTTGTTTGTAGGCGGCTGGCGCATGGCCCGGTATACATGGCTGCCGGTGGCGTACCTGCTGTTTGCAGTGCCATTGCCGGATCGCTACTACGTGGGCATGACCATGCCGCTCCGCATGGCCGCAGCCAAGGTCTCGGCGGCCCTACTGGATATGGTGCCCGGGGTGGAGGCAGTGGCTCGTGGCGCGGTGATCGACGTGGTGCATCGGGGTCGCGTGCTGGAGCCGGCCCTGGATGTGGCCGACGCCTGCAGTGGGATGCGGTTGTTGATGGCCTTTGTGGCCCTGGGCGTGGCGATGGCATATATCCATGATCGGCCTCTGTGGCAGCGGGCGGTGCTGTTGGTCTTAACCGTCCCGATTGCGATCCTGTGCAACCTGGTTCGCGTGACGGCCACGGGTTTCATCTATGTCCTGATCGATCCCCGATATGCACAGGGTGTGTACCATGATCTGCTCGGCTTTGCGATGCTGCCTCTGGCCCTGGGGATCTATGGCTTTTTGGCGTGGTTCACGTCCAATCTCTTTGTGGAACAGGGCCAGACTCTGTATCCTGACATCGTCGTTAGAGGACGCAGGCATGCCCAGGTAGGAGCCGAAGGGACGCAGGCGGCAGAATCCAGAACACGAATAACGAATAACGAAGAACGAACAACGAATCCCGAAGAACGAACAACGAGCGACGATCGACGAGCCGTTGTGCCGGCATTCCTGGTTTGTGCCGTGGTACTGGCCCTGTGCGGTGTGGGCCTGTCGGCAGTTGTGGGGGGGCTCGGCGCGTATCTAAAGAAGGAGCCGATGCCCCTGCGAAGGCCGTTGGACCAGATGGACGAGTCGGCCTTGGCCCCGTTTCGCGTGGTCTCAAGGCCCAGGATAGAGGACACGGATGTGCTCAAGAGCCTGGGTACAACAGACTATATCCAGTGGGTCTTTGAGGACACAGAGGCGGACGCAGCCCAGCCGGCTCGGTTGGTACTGGCCTTCGTTACGTACTACGGTCTGCCGGACCGCGTGCCGCATGTGCCTGAGGAGTGCTACCTGGGCGTTGGATTCCAGTGCCTGGCCACTGATCAGGCGATGCTATCGCTTGATGTGCCACAGGGCCGGACGAGCGTGGTGGCCAAGTACCTGGTGTTTGGGCCTACTCAGGTGGGCCCGTGGGGCGGCGCGGGCAATGTCCCTGTCCTGTATCTGTTCCGGGTCAACGGCCAATACGCGGCCAACCGTGATGAGGCCAGGATCGCCCTGAACCGGAACATCTGGGGCAGGCACTCCTACTTCTCCAAGGTGGAATTGGTGTTCAACCGGGACGCAGGCACACCCAGCAAATCCCAGGTGGTCCAGACGAGTCAGCGGCTGCTGGGGGTGCTGTTGCCGGTCCTGGAAAGGGATCATTGGCCCCTGGACGCCTTGAAACGTTGAATGCTTAAGTCGTTATAAGGTTAGATCATGGCAAAAAGAAAGAGACTCAACAAGAAGGTGGCTCTGATTGGCTCGATCGTGCTTTTGGCGATGGCGATACTGGCAGTGGCGGTCGTGTCCTACCTGAACCGAGATCCGCAGAAGTTCGTGAAAAAGGCAGACGTGGCGTTTGCCGCAGGCGACTACGACGGGGCTCGCCGCAATCTATCCAGGGCCTATGACATGGTCAAGGATCCCAAGGTCCGGGTGGAGTTGCTGTTCAAGCTGGCCCAGGTATACGCACGTACGGACGTATGGCCGAAGGTGATGGGCTGTTGGGAGCGGATCGTGCAGGAAGATCCGCAGAACATCAAGGCACGCCTGGCCCTGCTGGAGAACAGGTACCTGCAGGCCGATAGCCAAACCCGCCTAGGGTCCATAGACACCGGCGTTTGGAAAGACGTGGAGACCAGGGCCGCTGAGCTGCTGGAGATCGTCACCGCCAGCGGCGTGGCCGGTCAAGACAAGGCCCAGTGGAAGGTCTTCGACGATCCGGTCGGCGCCGAACCGATCGGTCTGTATCTGTACTTTGTCCGAGGCCGCTCTCTGTACCAACAGGCCAGCTCCGGCGCGGTGACTTCCCCCCAGCAGTGGCTGGACCGGGCGGAGACCGACTTTCGAAAGGTCTTGGATCTCGACGCCGCCTATGTGGAGGCGTATTGGTATCTGTCTAAGACCGCGGCGGAGCGGGCAAGGATCTTGGCCGCAGAGGGGAACGCCGACGGCAAGGACAAGGCCCTGGCTGAGGTAGATCGCATCCTGGGTGAGGCTGTCAAGGCGGCGGGTTCCCAGCCCCGAAGCCATCTGTATCTGCTGGAAAGCCGGCTGGACCGCATCCTTAAGAACGATCCCGAGGATTCCATTGCCTCCAAATTGGCACCTCTGGAGCCAAAGTATCTTGAATTGACCCGGTCTTTCACCACCAGCGCGGAGGTCTTTGGGTCTGCCGCCAAATTTTATCTGCTGCAGGCATACTACCAGGGTCCCTTGCAGAGATCCATCTATCTGGACAAGGCGATCGAAGCGGCCCGGATGGCGATGGAATCGGACAAGACCAAGGTCGATTACGTGTTGGCTTTGGCTGAGTTGTACTACCGCAAGGCTGTTTTCGTGGATCAATCCCAGGATGCGGCCACTGCCGGTGCTACTGCGAAACGGGCCTTGGACCTGCCGAGCGCACAGGAGACATCAGGTCCGCGCGCCTATGTCAACAAGGCCAACCGGTACGGGATCTACATGTTTCTGGCCCATTGCGGGATAGATCAGATCCTGGAGGCGGACGAAGGCCGGATCGATCAGGCCCGATCCCAATGGCTCCCTGAGACAGAGCAGGCCGTGCACCAGATCGATCAGATACTTGCCGTAGGGGATGATCCGGAGGTACTCAAGTGGCGTGGCCTCCTGGCCCTGGCCAAGGGCGATACGGAGCGAGCCTTGGACCAGTTGGTCTCGGTCTATGACAAGGGCAAGGCCAGCCATGCAAATCGGCTGCCTGATCCCTTGGTGGCCTATGTATTGGGCAAGGTGTTCATGGAATCGCCGGAACAGGGGCAGGCAGTCCGGTGTCTGGCTGAGGCCTTACGCGGGGGCATGGGATTCAACAGGCCAACGGCGATCCTGGATTACCTGGAACTGCTGGGCCGGCTGCAGATGTGGCCTCATGTACTGTCCAAGGCCAACGCCTACAACGTGGATGTGTATGAGAGGCTGTTCGGCACCAGCCCACGCAGTCGGTCGCTGCGGATTCGGGCCCTGATTGGGACCAACCGCATCGCCGACGCCGAACAGGAACTGGCCAAGTTGGAGGCCCGCGACTCGACCGCGATACAGCTCAAGCTCGAACTGCTGCAGGCCAAGGTGCGGCAGGTGCAAGGGGCTATGGCCTCAATCTCCGCCGGAGACGGTCGTGCAGGGACCCTGGGCGAGCCGGTGGTGTCCGCGGACCCGGCGGCCCAACAGTTCCGTCAGTTCCGTCAGCAGGAGGTGGATCTTGTGACCGGACTGTTGGATGTCGATCCCAATGCGGTCGGCGAGGCGATGATGCTCTCGATCTGCCAGACGTTGATCGACCAGGGCAAGATGGCCGACGCCAGACAGAGGGTGGATCGTTTCCTGTCAGCGCAGCCCCAGAGAACCGCAATCCTGTTTAACAGGCTGTTATTGGATGAACCAGATCCAAAAAATGTGACAGCAACTCGGCGCGATGAGCTGTTTGAACAGGCCGTGCTGAAGCTGGCAGATCCGGTGCGCAGGGCCAGCGAGCTGGGCGTTTTCTACCGACGCACCGGCAAGGCCCCCCAGGCCCTGGAGCAATTCCTGAAGGCCCTGGACACAGGCACGCAACAGGGGCAGGCCACCGGCAGATCGGCTATCCGGGCCCCTTACGAGCATCCCGCGGCACTGGCCGCCGGATATACCCTTGACATGGCCATCGAACGGCAGGATTGGCCTATGGCCGAGCGGGTCCTGGATAAGGTTCGCCAGGCCGATATCGACGGATGCAAGGGCAGGTATTTTGAGGCGCGTCTGGTTCATAGCCGCGGCGATGACCGGGAGGCCCTTGCTAAGATGAATGCTGCCCTGGAGCAACGCCCGATTTTCTCCCTTGGGTACTTATTCCGCGGGACCATACAGGAGGCCTTGGGCAATGAACAGGCGGCCATGGAGGATCTCGATCGGGCCTCTCAACTGGCCCCCACCAGTCCGACGATCGCCAGGGGATTGGCCGGTCTTCTATACAACCGCAACCAGAGGCTCGGGGCCGGGATCACCGAGGACCAGCGGGCAGAGGCCAGGTTGGCCATGGAGAAGGCCCTTCGGTTGGACCCATCGGACGCGACGCTATTGGCCGCGTATGCCGAACAGATCCGTTCCACCGAGCCGCTAAAGGCCCTGCATATCTACCAGATCATGCAACGTCGACAGCCAACCCTGCAAAACGCCGTGGCTATGGGCGCCTTGGCCACCAACCTGGCCGGCCGCGAGTCGCAGGCCACACGTAAGGCGGCCTTGTTGGACGTTGCGCGCGCGGCGTTTGACCAGGCCTACGCCATGGAGCCCAACAATCCGCTGGTCCTCCAGGGGTACTCCCAGTACTACCGTGCCATTGGACGGCCCGAGAAGGCCGAAAACCTGCTGTCGCAATCGAATGACGCCAAGCTGCTGTGGCGGGATTTCCTGCGGCAGGGAAAGATCGGCCAGGCCAAGACGGTCCTGGAACGGTCCTTTCGCGAAGATCCCAAGGACATCGATACCCTACAGGGCCTTGTCCTGGTGGCGGAGATGACCCGTGACGCCGATGGCCTGGAGAAGTACTCCGACGCCTTGATCGCGGGCCGCGATACTATGGCCCAACGGATCGACCAGATCGGTATGTTCCTGTATTCAGGATTGGTTCAACAGGCAGCAGCCAGGTTGGAGCAACTCAAGACTCGCTATCCGGACCAGGTCGAGGTCAGGCTGATCGAGGTGCGGGTCGCCATGCGACAGGGACAATTGACCAAGGCCATGGCTGTTGTTGACCGCATTCTTCAGACCGATCCTGCCAGTACGGCGGCGTGGTCCCTCAAGGGGCAGATCGACCTGTTGTCAGGTGATACGGACCGGGCGATCGAGGCATTGAGCAAGAGCAAGACCCTTCAGGACAGCGGGGATATTCGCCTCGCCTTATCGCAGGCGTACGCGACCGCCAATCGTCCCCAGGACGCGATCGTCGAACTGGAAGGGATGGTCGATGATCGCCCGACCACCTGGCAGGTCGCCTCAATGTTGGAACGGTTGTATACCGGCCTGGGCAGGACCGGGGACCTGGCCAACCTGTACGCCCAGTTGGAGCGGGTATTCTCCGACGACGTGCGTTGGATCAACCGGGCAGCGGCCTTTGAATTCTCACGGGGCGATTATCCGAAGGCAGAGCAACTCTACGCCAAGGCGTGCAAGATAAAGGAGGACGCCTACGCAGGTCAGTCGGCCGCGGTCTGGGGACACGACGGCGATTATGCCGCGGCCTGTGACGGATACCTCCAGACCCTAATTGCCGCGGCCGGCGACAGCCCCGACGGGCTCAGGGCCGCGATCCGCGAGGGGACCAAGTATGCAGGAGCAGACTTTGAGCCGATGGTCCTTTGTCGGATCGCTCAGGCCAAGCTCAAGCTCGGCGACCAGCAGGGGGCCGCAGAGGATTATCGCCTGGCGATCAAGGCGGTAGGGCCGGCCCCGGACCTCATAGGGACCTGGGTCCGGCGTATGGCCGCTTGTGTCGGACCAGACTGGGTGGCTCAACAGGCCAGGCAGATCCTTCAGGCAGATCCCAAGTCATTGGCGGTACACCTGGTCCTGTTGCACCTGGCCTCAATGCAGGACAAGTACGACCGGGCCATTGACGAGGCGAACCGGTGTCTGGCCCTGGCCGGACCGGATGGATCCGTGCAGCGGGCCTGCGCGGTACAGAAGGCGAACCTGCTGACCGTGGCGCATGATCGGACTTCCGATAACCGCTACCTCCAGGAGGCGATAACTCAGTACGAAAGTCTCCGGGTCAAAACGCCGACCAATAGCATGGTGCTGAATAACCTGGCCTATCTGTTGGCACAGGGAGGAGCGAGCCTGTCGCGATCGCTCGAGTACGCCAAGAAGGCCTTTGACCTGAGCCCCAACAGCCCGGTGATCATGGACACGTACGGCTATGTATTGTATAAAAACGGCCGCCATCAGGAGGCGATGGAGTTGTTATTGGCCGCCCGTCAGCAGTTTCAGATCGGTGACTCGCCGATACCGTCCGACGTCTATGAACATCTGGCCATGGTCCGAGAGGCCTTAGGAAACAAGGAAAAGGCCCGACAGGCCTATCAACAGGCCTTGGAGGCGGGTGAAGGGCGATTGTCGTCCCAGACCGAGTCAAGGATCAAGTCCGCGATGGGACGTCTGTCGCCCTGACGGGATGGGCCTTGGTCACCAGGATGGGGACCGCGACAAGAGGCCTGGTCTCTTAGGAGTTAAATGGTGCGTAGAAGGCACAGGAGTATGGCATGACGGAAAGAGGATCCTCAACACCCAGGGTCAGACCGCCCGTGGCCCTTATGCCCGCCAAGACGGGACTGACCCCCAAGGAGGTCTTGGGGATATTCCGTTGCCATGCGCTGCTGATCATCGCCTTGACGGTCGTGGGCTGCGCTGCGGGCGGGACCGCTTGGGGCCTGCTGCGAAAATATCTCCCCACGTACACGGCCCAGGCCTATATAGAGGTCCTCTCTCCGGTCCAGGACGATCCGACGGTCATCTCCACCACCCAAGTCAATAAGGACATACGATATACCAACCGCGTCACGATCGCCAGTCTCATCCGTGACCAGGGGAATCTCGAGCAGTTGCTCAAGCGAGACAAGATCAAGCAGACCCAGTGGTTCACCCAGCAGATGCGCCGGGACATCCCCACATCCATCCTCTATCTGATGAAGTACTTTGGGGCCTATGCACAGAGGGACGCGGACTTTGTCGCGATCTCTATGACCAGCGGGGTCGCCAAGGAGGCTGCCGACATCGTCAATGAGATGGCAGCCTTGTTCGTCGGCTCCCAAGGCGTGCAGAAACGAACGGAGGTCCAGGACTCTTTGACGCAGTTGGAGACCCGTCGCGTCCAGGTGCAGAGCGACCTGGACAAGGCCAACGAATCCTTGGACCGCGTGCGCACCAAGTGGGGCATCACGGACGTCTCAAGCCAGAAGGGCGCGTACCTGCACGAGCACCCGATTGTGTCCCGGTACAATCAGTTGCAGCTACAAGAGAGCGATCTGCTGCAGGCGATTAGCCAGATGGAGGCCAACCTCAAGAGCCTGGAGGTCCTGGCCACAGGGCCCATCAACGAACAGATCGAGCGGGCCATTGAGCGGGACCCGGTCCTGCTGGGCCTGACCGAGCAGATCGCCAGTTACGAGGCGCAACTGTCCGGCAAACTGGCCAAGTTCGGCGATAGCCACCGGGAGGTCCAGCGGGCCGGCCAGTTGATCAAGGACCTGCAGGACCGGCGGGCCAGACGCAAGCAGGAGATCGCCGACCAGACGCGACAGGCCAACCTCAAGGACGCCCAGCAGGTGCTGGCGGCCATGAAGGAGCGATTGGCCGAGTTGCAGGGCCTGCGTCAAGAGGCCGAGGCCAAGAAGAAGGACCTCGACATGGCCGGCATTGAATACGAGCGGATACTGAGCATCCGCGATGAGCGGATTACCATGCTCAACACCATCAAGCAGCAGATTGAAAAGATGCGGATCGTGCTCGACGATCCCAAGACGCCCAAGGTCGTGATCAAGGCCTTGGCCTTGCCGCCGTTGGAGATGAACGCCTCGCGTCACTGGCTGCTGTGGTTCCCAGTGGGCACCTTGCTGGGTTTGTTGCTCGGCGTTGCGCTGGCCTTTGCGATGGAACTGCTCAGCGACCTGCTCCGTACGCCCAGCGACGTGGCCCGATTCTTGGATCTGCCGCTGTTGGGTGTGATTCCGGACGATTCCGAGGACGACCTGCCGGAGGACGTGGACCTTTACCGGGTGGTGCAGCACTCCCCGTACTCGATACTGAGCGAGTCATACCGGAGGCTCCGCACCAATCTTGAACAGTGCGGGGCCAAGAGCCTGCTGATCACCGGCGGTGACGCCGGTGATGGGGCCACGTCGTCGGCCGTCAACCTGGCGATTGCCTTGGCTACCAACGGCAAGAAGGTCCTGCTGATGGACGCCAACTTCAGACACCCGAACTGCCAATCCATCTTCCCCAAGGTCACGGCCAATGGAACGGCTACGCCTTCCGGCTTTGGCCTGAGCAATGTGCTTATGGCCCAGTGCCCTGTCCGCCAGGCGATCCGTTCGGGCGGAATCCAAGGGCTGGACTTGATGGATACGGGTCTATTGCCGCCCAGTCCGACGGATTTGATGGCCAGTCCCAGGATGGCCGTCCTGATCAAGGAGCTGGCCAAGGTCTACAACCACGTTGTCATCGACAGTCCTCCTGTGCTTCTGGTCAGCGACGCCAAGATACTGGCCCGCGCGACAGATGCCACCGTGGTGGTACTGAGTGCCGCTTACACCCGGCGGGGTGCGGCCTTACGCACGATTGACGAGCTAGGGGCAGTGAAGGCCAACGTGATAGGCTGTGTGCTGTTTGGCGCCAAGGCCATCAAGGGCGGCTATTACAGAAAGCAATACAAGTCCTACCGCCGGTACCTCAAGCCGCAATTGTCCACGTAGATTGGGAGTATGTATGGAACGATTTCTGGTCACAGGTGGTGCTGGTTTCATCGGTTCGAACATCTGCCGCCGGCTGGTGGCGGAGGGCTGTTTTGTCAGGGTGCTGGACAATCTCCTAACCGGCAAGAAGGCCAATCTGGCCGGGGTCCTTGATGCGATCGAGTTTGTCGAGGCCGACATGGGCGACCCGGAGGTCGCGCATGCGGCCATGAAGGGTATTGATATAGTGTTGCACGAAGGGGCGCTGCCGTCGGTGCCGCGCAGCGTCGACGATCCAGCATCCACGCACCGGCATTGCGTAGACGCAACCTTCACTCTGCTGCTGGCTGCGAGGGAAGCGAAGGTCAAGCGGTTTGTCTATGCGGCCAGCTCCTCGGCCTACGGTGATACACCGACCTTGCCTAAGGTAGAGTCCATGCCGACAAGCCCTCTTTCGCCATATGCGGTCGGCAAGCTGGTAGGGGAGTACTACGGCTCGGTCTTCTCCAGTGTGTATGGATTGGAGACGATCTCTTTGCGCTACTTTAATGTCTTTGGTCCTTACCAGGATCCGACCAGCCAATATGCAGCGGCCATCCCCGCCTTTGTCATGTCGATACTCAAGGGTCAGTCGCCGGTCGTGTACGGCGACGGCGAGCAGAGCCGCGACTTCACCTATATAGACAATGTGGTCCACGCCAACCTCCTGGCAGCCAGGGCCCAGAAGACGGCCGGCGAGGTGGTCAACATTGCCTGTGGGGAGGCCATCACAGTCAATGCCATCATCGCCTTGATCAATCGGATCGTCGATCGGAACGTCAAGCCTGTTTATTCGCCGGCCCGAGCCGGAGACGTGAAGCACTCCCTGGCCGATATCACCGCTGCTCGGCTACGGATCGGCTATGAACCTGTGGTAAGCTTCGAGCAAGGTCTGCGACAGGCGATCGATTGGTATAGAAAGAATCTACTGTGAAAGCCAGCCATCCGCTGACGGTCGTCATGCTGGTGGACGTCATCCGCTACCTGCACGGCCAGGGCTAAGGTTGATCTGATCCAAGCTCCTCCTGCAGGGCCTGGCTGCGCCGTATCAGGTCGTCGCGCATAATCGGTTGTTGGGGCTGCAGTTCAAAGGTCCACTCGGTGCTGTCCACGATCCGGCCCGGCCAGAGGACCTGTGCGAGGAAATCAAAGGGAAAGGCATCGTACCACGGGGCCTTCAGTGGCCGGTGGGTGCTCAGGGTCTGGTACCCTTGCTTGCTGATCCGCACTGCGTAGTCGCCGTACCACTGGAACGTCATGGTTACGGGCGATAGGCCGATCTGCTCGTCGTTAAGGGATACCATCGCCCCCTGGGGCGAGGTGTTGACCTTGAGTTTGCGCTCCACGCACCCAGTTGCTATCGCGGCCGTGGCGATAAATAATCCGAATGTCAGTAGCATCTTCATTGCGGTCCTTTCCTTCTGGTTCCGGCTACACCGGGTTGAGGTCCTAGATTGTACAGCCGACGGTGAGGCTGAAAAGCCCCTAGTGCCGTTTCCACTGACCCAGTTTCGTGCCCTGTCCCCGGGATCTATCTCAGTTGCGGTCTGGTACCTACGAAGTGGGCTGACGCCTCTGCTACCGCATCCGCTCCGCAGGGCAGGGCTTTGCCGCAGAACGACACTGCGTCAGGTGCCCTGCGGCTGCTCCGCCGGCTGCTGGCCCCTCTGCAAGCTAAGCCACAAGGTCTCCTGCCTGGACCTCAGGGCTGTTCGAAGGTCCAGGCAGGAGACCTATGCCTATTCGAGCGGATCGAATAGGACATGCCAAGGGCTTGTCCAACCTCCCTTGGACAAGCAGGTCCTGTCTTGGTCCCCTTGAAAGCCTCTGGGGGACCAGGACAGGACCTGTATGGCCAGACCCGCGAAGGGGCCAGCGGCGAGCGGAGCGATTGCACGTCGCATGAAGGCCTGTTGTTTGGCCGGCGTGCGATGTGCCTCGCGGAGCCGCTGCGGTCGGGTGGGCGTCAGCCTTTCACGTTGGCAACGAAACTCACTTATTCGAAATGGCACTAGCTCGGAGTCTTAAGCAGGGCAATTGACAGGCCCGGCGATGCTGGATAATGTAGAGCTCGGTTGGAACGCCGTTTTGGGACGCCATATATGAAGATATCGCTGAACTGGATCAATGACTACGTCGACATCGGTCGTGACGCACATCGGATTGCGGAGATCCTGATGGATCGGGGATTTCCTTGTGAGGGTATCGAGGCATTCGACGATGATTGGGTCATCGATGTGGAGGTTACCAGTAACCGGGGAGATTGCCTTGGTCATATCGGTATTGCCCGAGAGCTGGCCTCGGCTGCCGGCAAGCCGCTCAACCTGCCCCAGATCGAATACCCTGAATTGGCCAGAGACGTCTCAACACTGGCCTGGGTCGATATCGCAGAGCCGGATCTGTGCGGTCGGTACACGGCGAGGGTGATAGAGGGTGTGAAGGTAGGACCTTCACCGGAGTGGATGCGAAGGCGCCTGGAGGCCGTGGGCATGCGTTCGGTCAGCAATGTGGTCGATGCCACCAACTACGCCATGATGGAGACAGGTCAGCCGCCGCACGCCTTTGACTACGCCAAGATTGCCGACGGCACGATCATTGTCCGCCTCGCCCGGTCCGGCGAGTCCATAGTGAGTATCGACGGATCCCAGTGCTCGCTCAGTCCAGAGATGCTGGTGATCGCAGATCCGAATGGACCGGTGGCTGTGGCAGGGGTTATGGGTGGCCTTGCAACAGAGGTTGGCGATCACACTACAATGGTGCTATTAGAGGATGCCCACTTTGATCCGGTCAGCATCAGGACCACGTCGCGGAGACTGGTCTTGCCTTCTGAGGCGGCGTACCGGTTTGGACGGATCGTAGATATCGAGCAGATCGACTGGGCCTCCCGGCGTACCGTACAACTGATCGTGCAGATTTCCGGAGGCAAGGTGGTCAGGGGAGTGGTGGATGCCTATCCCCGGCCGCGCAAGGTTCTCAAGGCCTTTCTCCGCCTAGCTCGTTTGAAGGCGGTGTTGGGGATCGAAGTACCTCAACCCCAGGTCATCGCCATCCTGGAATCGCTGGGATTCGATCCGGAGCCGGAAGGCGATCGGTTAGCATGTACCGTGCCCTCGTGGCGAAGCGACGTGTACCGCGAGGTAGATCTGATCGAGGAGGTTGCTCGGTGCTATGGGTATGATAAGGTACCC
>Ga0315287_10001080_pt1 | contig 24670 bp, 23 predicted proteins | sample YL17G11_0_MG_FD_205037 | JGI IMG/M metagenome (GOLD analysis project Ga0315287, IMG submission 205037) | Sediment microbial communities from Yellowstone Lake, YNP, Wyoming, USA - YL17G11_0 | ecosystem: Environmental > Aquatic > Freshwater > Lake > Sediment | place: USA: Wyoming | collected... | reverse complement strand
AGCGTTTTCCGTTGCAGCTCGCCCCGCAGCTGCCAGCCCGAGCGTCACGCCCGTACCCGCCGCGCCGAGTCCCGCGCCCGTCGCCGTGTTGAGTCCTCGGGAACCGCCTTCCTCTACCGGCTGCGCGGCTGAGAACCCGCCGCCAACGATTGCCCCCTGGGTCAGTGGGTTGGCCACGGTGGCCGCAGCGGTGCCCGCTAGACCTGCCCTCGTCGCGTTGGCGACCCTCATTGCCCGGGCCCCCTGCACCGCCGCGTTGGCGCCCTTGAGCAGCCCGGTAGCGGGCAAGGCGGTCTGCGCCAGCGAGCCTATCACGTTCCCCGCCATCCCGGCCCCGGTGTCCATCAGCGGCTTGTCCAGCTTCTGCCGCTCCGACACTTCGTCCTGAGACGCGAGCCCGAGCGCCTGCTTCACGCCCAGCCCGGTGTCCGAGAAAGACTTACCGATTCCCGCGAGCGTGCGCTCGACGCCTTGCGGGGTCTTAATCCCCGTGTCCCAAGGCCCGAACTGCAACGTGCCCCCGCCTTCCGACGGGTCAGGGGCGACGGGGTGCTTCTTCGCGTCTAGCGCCGCAGCCTTCAGCAACGCTAGTCCATCGATGTCCGGCGCGACTGCGTACTTGGCGTTCGACAACGTGCCCGGCTCCAGCCCATGCGTGCGCTCTAGTTCCGTGGCGTACGCCTTAAAGGCGTCGGTACCGGGCAGGATTTCCGCGCGGTACTGCTGAGGGATCTTATCGAGCGGGACCAGCGCCATTATTCATACTCCCACTGACCTGCTGCGTTGAGTTTCATCTTTCGCCCGTCGACGTCAGTTCCAATGCGAGTCCGACTGGACGGTCCGATAGTACCCTTCAGCACGTTTCCTATCTTGACGGGCTGGTTCTCGTTGATCTTCGCCTTTTCACGTTCCCACTCAACTCGGATCTGCGGGATAGGCATGTTGGCGGCGCGGGCCTTGGCGACGAACTCCTGCTCCGCAGAGACCTTGCGAGCTTGGTCCATGACAAAGTTGGAGATCGTCTCCATCGCCCTCGGATCCATATCGAGGTTGAGGTTGGCGTCTTGGAACTTTTGGAATTCGGCTTGCGTAAACCGCTGACCCGGGCCTGCGGCGGCCTTGAGGGACTGCATCGCACTTTGCACGGCCAGCTTATGGAACGCCTGCGCGGAGGCTACGTCGCCACCCGCGATGCCGTTACCGAGTTTATCTGCGTACTGCTGCGACGCGCCCAGGCTGAGAGCCACGTCCTTAGCGAACGCAGCGCCCTTAGAACGGATATCACCGGTGGCGCCGGTACGGAAGGCTTTTGCGTACTCCTGCAGCTGCTTGGTACGGAATACCAAGTCGCTCATCGTACTCACCTCTGCGTTCAACGCATCTTCGTACTTAGAGAACGAAGTGCCCGCGCCCTTGTCGGCTTCGTTCCTCGCTAGGTTTTGCTGTGCCGAAACTGACGGGGGCGGCGTAACCGGCATTGGCACCTGTGGGGTAGGCTGGCCCGGGGCGCCACCGGGCGCTCCCACGAGCGGCTCGGGCAGTAACCCACGCGTGGCGCCTTGCGACAGCGCCTGTGCCCCCGGGCTGCCGACAAACGCAGCGGTACCCTCTACCGGATCGCGTACCATCGGGCCCTGCGGGGTGTCTACCCCTACCGGCAGTCGGTCCTTCGGCGTGAGAGTAGGAGGTATGCCACCCTTCATCGGACCCACGGGCTGCGGAGCGTTGGGGTTAATGTTCGCCGGGGTGAAGCCCTCGTTCGGGTTCTTCAGCTCGACCTTCGGCGAGACAGCGCCGACGCGCTCGTTGCTACCCATGCCGCCTATGGCCTTGCTCATGATGTACGCGCGCATCTCCTCCGGGCTATCCTTCGGCATATTCTGCCAGTATTGGAGCGCAAACGCAGGATGTACCTGCCCCAGACGCACCACCCCTCCGATAGTGCGTTGTACGTCTTCCGTTGTAAAGCTGGGTTTGCGCAGCAACCCTGTCAGCTGCCCCGTCAGCGCGGCGTCCCAGTCGCCTAGCAGCTTCTGTTGATGCTGCTGGATAGAGATCGCCTGCTGCTGCCGCATGAGCAGCGCCTGTGCGACGATGGGCAGGTACTTAGCGCGGAGCTCTGCCTCTACGTTCTGCTGCCCCGCCAGCGCCCCTACGGCGTTGCCCATCGCGTTGCCGAACTTGCCGCCCGCCGACGGATCCAGGGCCCCTGCGGCGAACTTGAGCCACTTGGTGGAGGGGTCGACTATAGGCTGGTTGGCGAGTTGGTCGAGCTGGTCCGCGCCCGCGAGGCGCATAGAACTCAGCCCACCGTACCCGATGCCCGGGCCTGTGTCTTCGGTGTCTTCGGCCATGACGGAACCTTACGGGTTGATTGCCTTGTAGAGCCCGCCGATCGCAGTGAGCCACTGCAACGGGCTGGTACCTGCGGGGGCAGAGGTAGCGCTGGTGGACGCGGTCTGTCCGGTGGGGAGCTGCACGCCGTTGACGGCGGACTGCACCTTGCCCAGCTGGGTCCAGTCCCAGTTGCGTTGCGCGTCGAAGTTGGCGACAGACTTGTCGTACGCGGACTGTTCCAGGGCCTGTTGCTGCCCACCCGCCGCACCCAGAGCCGTCACGTCGTTCATGCCCAGGGCCTGCCGCATCTGCGCCAGGGCGCTCATACCCGTGCCCGCTTGGTTTGCGAGTTGCCCGGCCCCGAGGTTAGCCTGCACCGCGTTCGAAGCCGCAGTATTCGCCAGCCCTCCAGCCCCGATAGCGGCGTTCGCTTGCAGTGAGCCCTGCTGCTGCGCACGGTTGGCGTCTGCCCCGAAGATGTTCGCCGCCGTGTTGTAGCCCGACTGAAGTGCGTTCGACTGCAGACCGGAGATATTGCTCTGAGTGTCCCGGACGTTCTGGCCTAGGATTTGTGCGTTGCGCGTCGAACCGAACTGCCCCGAGCCGACGAAGTTGGCCTGGGTCTGCGGGATGATATTCTGCAGTAAGTTCTGGTTCCCTAGCCGACCTATCTCGTCGACGACGCTCGACGTATAGGGGCTCATGTACTTCTGAAATGTGCCCGGGTCGACCCAGCTCTGTGCGGGCCCCGCTACGGCATTCATCGCCGCCTGGCCCATCGCCCCGGAGGGATTGCCCCCCGCAGCGCCCACCGCCCCGGACCCGTACCCGCTAGAGGCCCCGAATGCCGAGCTCGCGGAGTCGATATACGGAGCGTAGTTGCCGACGTTCTGGTCCACCAGGTCGAAGGCGTTGCGCTGGGTGTCGTTGAAGTCCGCGACCTGCTGCCCAGGGTAGTTCACATAGGGCTGCGCAGCGATATCGGTCGCCTTGCTCGCCACACCCTGTATGTACGAATTGTACCAGTCCGGCAGAGTGCTCTGCGTAGCCTGGTTCGCATTCTTGGTCGCAGGCGACCCATCGGTTAAGAATTCGAGCGCCATTTCAGCGGCCTCCGCGGAAGTATTCTAGAGGGCTCTTAGCCCGGGGCGGGATGCTGTCAGCGGGGGCCCCGCGCTTGTGCTCCCGTACTCGTTGGCGCATAGCGTCCAGGGCCTTCGCCCCCGCAGCGTTAGATCCGTCCCCCAGGGCGCTCACCACGTCAGCGTCCATCACGTACTCGCCCGGGCTGAGGTTGGCTTGTACGCGGTCGTCTTGCCCTCCGCCGTTCCCGTAATCGACGTGCGATTGAGCGGCGGAGTTGAAGGTGGGGTGCTGCCCGCCCTCGGCGTACCCGAGACCCTTGCCGCCAGTGCGGACGATGCCGGGCAGCCCAGGCGCGGGGACGTAGCTATGGGGCGGAGCACTGAAATACGAGGCCATCTTCGCGAGCTGTTGGGTAGACATGTTCGCATTTGTGGGCAGTCCCGCCTTGAGCTGCGCGGCGGATTGGAACCCCGGGTTCACCCCACGCTTCTGCAACAACGCTGCCAGGAACCCGAGTCCGCCCACTCCCGCAAGAGCTTGATTCTTCGCCTTGCGAGAAGCCTTGAGCTCCTCCGGAGTCATACCCTTCTCCGAGGCCATCACCCGCGTCAGCCACCCCATCGGGCCTTCGTCTTGCGTGGGCAAACGGTCATCGTAAGGCGGACGGTGCAGGTCGGTTTGAACGGGCTCGCCAACGTCAGGGTCATCTTGCGTAGAAGGCCCTTCAGCCACGTACATCGGATCCCAGTACGGGGGCAGTCCTGAAGTCTCGTCCACTGCGCCGCCCTCGGCCATACCCGGAGGTCGCGCTGAGTTGCCGATCATCGGTGGACTCGCGTAGGTATGCCCGCCGCCCATAGCAGAGGGCTGCATCGCGGGGTGCGGAGCGGCCTCGTTGAAAGTGGCTGAACCTCCCATGTACACAGGCTGGTTCATGCCTTGCTCAGAGGGCTGCATCGCGGGGTGCGGAGCGGCCTCGTTGAAAGTGGCTGAACCTCCCATGTACACAGGCTGGTTCATGCCTTGCTGCGACCCCCAAGGGGCCGACTGTATAGGGGGAATAGTCGCCCTGGGCGGAGGAGTCATGGGGCCTGCGCCGCGTTGCTGGTTGAGCGCGAACGCCCCGCCGCCCGGCCCCACCATGTGGTTGAAGCGCGGGTCGGCTGGGTTGGGTGTCGAACGGAATCGATTTGCGAGTTGTGCTTGTTCCGCTGCACGTTGTTGATCCCACATCGACCCCATCTGCCCGTTGGAGTTGACGAAATTCGCCTTGTCCCTGGCCGCCATCTGGCCTTGGAGGGTGTCTTGTTGGTTCCACCATTGCTGGGCCCCGGTAGCGGGGCCTTGCCCGGCGTACTTACCCAGACCGTACATTTGATCATTTAGATCTTTAATCTTGTCTGTAGCGGCGAAGTGCTCAGCATTGGGAGGAGTATTTTCCTGAATGCGCAGAGCCGGTTGCCACTGAGCCATTAGGTCAGTATATGTAGGAACCACAGGACCTCCTTCAGCCATGCCGGTGATCTGCCGTGGCGGAGCCCCCGAGGGCAACGCAGGAACACCGGGCAAGACGGTCTGCCCGGGTTGTTGGAAGTAGTCGGGTAGCTGTCCGTAGCCGAACAGCGCGGCACTCGGGTCGTTCGGGTTTACCGCACCGCTCGGCCCCCGAGTGTGGTTCTCCCACGGTCCAGCGCCCGGTCCGGGGTGGTACACAGGAGCGAAGGTGCGCGCAGCCCCCATCTGCAAAGGCGACGGGGCCGGACCGGGCGTGGACCCTGTAGGGGGTGTGGAAGGATTACCGTTGTTAAGAAGAGGGGCCAAGACCGCAGGCAGGAAGGGTAGCGCATTCAGCCCGCCCTTAATGATCTTGTCCCACGGCAATCCCGTGCTAGGGTCGATCGGCGGAGTTACGACTTGCGTCTCCGTCATCGGCCCCTGCGGCCCGCCTTCCCAGTTCGAGTATGGGTCCGTGGGCGGGGGAGGGACCGTCGTCTCCGTCATTGGCCCCTGCGGTCCGCCTTCCCAGTTCGCGTACGGGTCCACCGGCGGGGGAGGCACTATTGTCTCGGTCATGGGGCCTTGGGGCCCGCCTTCCCAGTTTGCGTATGGGTCTTGGGTAGCGTTGATCTCGACCTTCGGCAGCTGTTCTGCAGCGACCTCAGATAACGGAGACGCGGCCTCCGCACTCAGGGCGGCGTACTCGGCCGACGTCATCGGCTGCCCCGCCGCATTCAGGTACCAATCGGCCATGTTGGCCTCGGGCAACGCGCTCGCCCCCGAGCCCACGACCCCGGCGCCCGTAAACAACTCGGGGGCGATGCCGCTGAACGCCCCGCCCAGCCCAGCCGCACCGGCGGAGCTGCCCGCGATGCCTTCTCCGAGCGCTGCGATCTGCTGCGCCGTGAGCCCAGCAGTCAGTTCACCTCCAATGCTACCTACGGCTCCGGCGGCAGCCCCTGCCCCTGCTTCAGCAGCTAGCGCCGCCCCGCCAGTCATCGCAGCTAGTACCGCCAGGAAGCCGCCACGCCCTGTCGACGTCCCCTTGCTGTACTTGGCTCCGGCGACTTGGTCGTACTCGGCTTGCTGACTCGGAGTCAGGGTATTCCGCCAAGCCTGGTACGGGTCTTGCGACTGGAACATTGGAGTCGTATCCGACCCCGCGTAGTCCATCGGGTTACCCGGTGGGGTATAGGTAGTTTGCAGCAATGCCTGATACGCCGCCTCCCTCGGAGTGCCGCTACCGACCGCCTGCATCAACGACGTTGGGTTGTAGTTCTCCCCCCATCCGGCTCCGGCTTGGTCTTGCTGGAGCCGTTGCTGCACTTCATCTAAATACTCAGGGTGAGCGTCTAGATAAGCGTTGATGTCTTGATCTTGCTGCGTTGACATAAACGAGCGAAGATCGCTTTGGTACGTGTTGTACCGATCCGGCGACGCATAGGCCGAACCGTAGGCGTCAGCGATGCCGTTCGTACCCACCGCGCCCAGGCTGGGGTCGCTACCCTTCGCGTACGCGAGGGTCACGTAGTCGTTATAATTCTGCGGCTGGATCTTACCAGCGAGCAAGGCTGCGTTGTATTCTTCAAGAGTCATACTGCTTCACCCTGTCACTTGACGGAACGCCAGGCCCCACGCCCGCCAGTCGGTATAGTCCCGAGGGCTGGGGCACCCTGCTTCCACGACTTCGGGGATGGCGTAGACTTGCTCAGCCCACTGTTTCCACTGGTCTTCTGCCGGAGGTATGGGTGCATTATACGCCGCCAGCTCATCGACTATAGTTGCCCCCCATCTGTAGAACGGGGTAAGAGACGGGTCCGGGATAGAGAGTTCAAGTGGCACGTTCGTCTCCCGGCTCCACAGTGATCAATGTGCGCCCGCCTTCAAAGTGCCCTCCTGCCACATTGGACCTCACCCGCAAAGACATCTCTCTTCGTTGCTCCCGCATACTGACGTATTGAGTGGTGTTGTCGAAAAGAAAAGGCTCGCTGTCCTTTACGGCGCTGTTCGCGTAACCTCGGCCCCGGACTATGACTTCCATCTCGCCGGAGCTGATAAAGTCGGGCTCAATACGAGTAATCCGAGTGCTGACATTGGCACCCATGGCAGTCTCTTCCACGGGGCCCCCGGTAGACCACTGGAAGTTGTTGGTCTCGAAGTAAGCCTCGACCGCCGTGACAGAGTCCGCCTTGATCTTGTCTCGTCCGTACTCGTGCTGCCAGAGCGTGGTGAGCTGCTGCGCTTGAGGGGCTGAGGTTAGCGTCCCTGTGGCAGAGGCGTCGTTGTTGGTGACCGTCTCGCCGTTCACAAAAGGCCCCCCTGTCACCGAGACCACACTCAACTGCCCTGTGAGACACCTCACGAGGAGCCCCGTTGCGCTGCTGGTTCCTCCGGTAATAGTTTGCCCCGCCGCGAAGGCCCCTATCCCCACTGTGTACGTGAGCAGTGTTGTGTCCCTTGTATCCTCAGCTTCCCCGCCTGCAGCTATAGGGAACCGAAATACCTGGGCTGAGTACCCCGCTGACCTCATGCAGCGTGTATCGTACCAGGTATTTTCCCGTATGTTAAAGATCACCGCTGAATCACATTCTGTATTAGTTCCGGAGGGGAAGAACCACCAGATCTCTCCGTACCTCGGCACTTTCAACGCCCAGACCTTCTGCGCTTGCGCATAGTTCAGATTATCGAAAAAGAAGTTCAAGCTCATCGCGTTGGGTAGCTCTTGCACCACTCCAGTGTACATGTAGAAGCGGTCGACCCCGGGCCAGAAGAAGACCCCGTCGTATTCCAGAATAGAGGACTTACTCAGAACCGTAATCTGGGTACTTACCGGGTCGTATTTCCACAGTGTAGTGCCGCCCACAAAACTGACCCGGATTAAGGAACACAAAGACCAGAACAACCCAGCAGGAGAGTTGGCCCCGCCGCGCACGGGGAGGCCTTTGACTATCTTTAAGGCGTCGACATTGACCTCGTTGGCGTTCGTGCCCGACCAGCCTGTGGCGACAGAAAAGTCGTTAGCGTTGCTGTTCTTGATCAGCCCGTCTGAGCCGTACACGAAGAGAAAAGGCTGCAGCACGCAGCAGCCCCCAGAGACCAAGATATTACCCCCTCCGTCAGAGATAGGCGTGAGCACCGCCACATCGTTTATAAGCCCAGAGTATACTTTTCCTGCAACGTCGCTAGCGATGGCATCCATATCCGGAGTAGCTGCGCAAACCAACACGGCGCCTCCGCCCCCGCCCGCATTGAACATCGCATCATGCTGCCAGTTCATGTTCGCGTTATACGTGAACCCCGCTGGGGTGCGTTCTATAAGCCCTCCGCCCGACCCGGTGGGGTCGAACTCTAGTCTTTGTATTCCCCAGTGGCTAAAGATGTGTGCGAGGTTATCCGTAGCGTTAGGGTGCACGGTGACCCCACAAACAGGAGCCGACACCACGCTGCTCATCGCTCGGTACCCGCCCATCTTCTTAGGCCGCCCACGCTGGAATCTCACCCATTGGGCTTCTTGAAAGTATTCGTTGTCCAGGTCAGTGCCATCCCGCTTTACGCCGGGTTTGCTGGTGAGGGTAAAGACGTTGGTTTTCACTTCGGCACCGTGGTTGCATCAGATCGACGCCCTGAATCTTCCTTGCTCAACCCCATGATTGAGTCGCGATAGAGGTTGCCCCAAACGGTGATCTTGTCATCGTTCTTGAGGAACGTAGATACTTCGAGCATCGTAGCGTAGAAGAGAAGCTGCGGCGCATTGAGCGTCATCCAGTTTGTCTGGTGCGCGGGACTCAGGGGGTCGCGTCGCGCGTGATACTTCAGTTCGAATTCGTACGCCGCGTCGGGCGTAGGGGCGAGGAAGAAGTGGTCGAAGTCGTAGTCTGCATAGAACCTCGGCTCTCTTACCTGCTCACGATCAGGCCAGAACCCGACGCAATACTCGTACGCCCGGGGCAGCACGTTGAACCGCGTCCCATCGCTCGGACGGGTTAGCTGTAGGCTGACCGTGTCGCGCCAGTAGGTAGGCTTGTCTAAGACAGGCGAATTGCTCGTCAGCACCCCCGTAACCACGAGCTCCGAACCCTCGGTCTTCATATCCGTAGCGACACGATTCTCCGCGAGCATGACCAAAGTAGGTAGCTGCGACAGTAAGACGGCGTCGTCCACACGCTCAGAATAGAGCAGGCAGTCTGCTAAGAGGGAAGTGTAGGTCTGCGTTGCCACGTCTGTTCCTTGCTAGATAGATCCTGCCGCCTGCAGGTAGTTGAACCAGGCGGCGTTGCCCACCGTCGGTACAGGGGTAGAGCTTATTACCTTACCCGGACTGCTGGCGGAGGTGGACCCGTCCGCGTTGGTCCACACTTCAGTGATAACGAGAGTCTTGCCTGAGTCGCCAATAACAGGAGTGTACGTCGAGCCCGTTCCTACCGGCGTGCCGTCCACATACCAGGTACGCGAAGTGATAGACCCGGAGCTCGCTGTGCTGGGCGTGTACGTTGTCGCCACTCCGACGGTAGGAGTGCCTATGATGGAGGGGTTAGAGGTAATGATGGGGGGCACGTAGTGCGCGAACATCATCCACTGCGACATCCACTTAGACGTAGGATCCGTGAGCGCGAGACTCGAAGCCCCGTTGGTCCCCGCGACCGTCATCCGTTGCTGCGCGACTGCCTTTTGCGGCGAGTCGGGGGCCATCGAGGTGGTCAACGCCCAGGACGCCGTCGCGGCGTTGGTCACTGTGCCCCGGTACCAGTCGACGGCGATAGATATACCGTCCGTCCTAGCTGGAGTAGTCAATAAGGCACAAGGAATAGAAGACGTCGTCCTGTAGTCGAGCCCAATGTTTTCTTCTGCTATGTACCCGTCACTACCGCATTCATAGCACACTACCGACATTGCTATGTCATCGATCAAAGCCCCGAACGTTGCGTCTATCTGGTGTCCTGCGCTACCTGATATCTCCGTCCAGTATAGATACTGAAGGATGAGTTGCCCGTCTGGGTCCGTCAGGTTCTGTGTGTTGACGTGGGTGAACGTACCGCCAGGGCTGCCGCCGAAGTCGTGTGTCAAGCTAACGAGAGGTTGATACGAAGGATGCTTAGTCGTGAGTTGTACGATGACGATATTACGTCCCGTAGGATTCCCCGACGGCATCAGGACTTGGGCTGAGTTAGCCCCGAGGGCCAGAACGGACCCTGTCAGTCCGTTCTTTGTCCAACTCACACGAGACTCCAAGCGTCAGAGCTGGGCGCGAGCTGAGTCAACACCACGAATTGATAACGTACGGGAGCGCCTCCTATAGGGGTCTTCGTCGTGGGGCCCGCCTGACCATTGATAGACGTGGAGGAGGTGGCTCCCGCGAATGTCGGAATCCCTGCCCCGTAGCATTCGAAGGCAATAGTGCGCAGCTTACCCGCCGTGACCGGCAGACTCATCGCCGCTACGGTGGGCACCGTGATAGCGACCACGCCCGCCGCGTTGATACGCATAACCCCCGTCCCGAAATCCGCAGCCACGAGCGCCCGGCTCGCTGTGATGTCTACGGGGTTCTGCGCGACCGTACCTGCTCCGGCTCCGCCCGGGACCACGCTGTCCACGTATGCTTTGTTTGCTAGGTCGGCGGCTACCGAGGGGGCTACGGCGTATTTAGGCTGTACGGCGAAGGTGGCGGCAGCGCCTGTGAGGGTAAGAATATTGGACCCTACAGAGGTAAACCCAATCTGCCCAGCAGCGGGCTGGTACACCCCAGTAGTTAGATCCCCCGCAAAGTTTAGCGGAGGCGCCCCCACTGTGCCTGCTTGCAGAGTGAGTACGTTCGTGGTGCCTAAGCTGGTCGTCGTAGCGTTGTAGACGTTTGTTCCATCGCAGAATAGAACAGCGTTCGTTCCTTGCGCCACTGCGAATACGTCCGGAGTTCCCCCCGCAGCAGTCTTGAAAGTTACAGTATGTGCCCCAGAAGTCAGATTGCTAACGTAGTAAACCTACACTACCGGAGGGAATACGACGTTCGCATTGCTGACGAGCACGCCTGTGTAGCGCTGCACAGTGTTCGCAGCTTCCGTAGGGGTCAGCGTGACTGTGCCGCCTGTGATATTCTTGACAAGAAGAGAAAAGTTAAACTGCGTCGAACGTCCACGTCCCACCGTATGCCACCCCGCACCTGAGCAGTGTACTCGAGCAGAGTCCGCGGGCTGAAGCGTAATTGTAGAGGCGTCGTCAATGGTCTCGGCCCCATCCGCAACTATAGCGAGAGCCCCTGTGCCTTGATTGCGCACGTCGAAGTAGAATCCGTCTCCTAACCCTGCGGCAGGCGGGAGCGTGTAGGTTCCCGTCCCGCTGTCCCAAACTAGAACCTGCGCCCGGTCGGCCTCGACTATCGTCACCCCTGCACTAAGAACATGTACAGGTTCAGAAGCCGCCAGCATAGACCCGATAACGGTCAACCCCGACCCTGCCAGCGAAGCTGCATCTGCGGCATTCACTACTGAGCCGAATAATATCACCCGCCACGTTCCCGCTTCGGTAGAGTTGTCCGTGATTTGGAGGTACTTGACTTCCCCTACCGCGACGGTAGCTATCGCGTTGAGGTCGAAGTCCTGCACCGTGAAGGCGTTGGCCCCCACATTAGAGATCAGGAAGTCATACCCCACACTGGCCGCATCCGCAGCGGGCATGATGATGCCCCCGCCCATGCTAGACGTCACGTCCATGGTTCGCGCTGCAACATCAGTTGCAGTAACCGAAGCGCTAGGCCACTCCAGTTGTACGGGAACAGTGTCGAGCGCGACTGCTCGGTAGGCGACCTGAGAAGCCTGTATCGTAGAGCCGCCAAAAATGTTGACAAAAGAAGTCATGATAGCGGCTCGTCAGGGCGCGGGTAGCGCAACACGATGTTTTCCGACTTCCTCGCGGGCAGTCGGTACGGATCCAGCACGTCGCGGCAGTCCACGCAGACGCGCAATCCGGGGGCGTTGCCGTCTGCCATGAGTTCCGTAATGCTGTACTTGAGCTTACAGCGGTCACATACGCCGATCGCTACCGAACTGAGGCCTCGGGTGTCTAGGTAGCGGCTCATGCTGCTTACCGAGTGTAGGCGCGAATGTTCGGCGCTAGGCGCATGGGGGCTCCATCTATCTCGGCGTCTTGCACGTCGCGTAGGATGGAGGCAGCAGCCGTTAGAAGTTCTGCGTAGCGACCTTGTGGGATCAGCTCCTTGGGCAACTCGAGACACATGCGCGTGGCCAGCTCGCTGATCACCGCGTCTACCCAGCGCTGGGGCACGTCGAGGGTGTTGGTCAGCGCCCCTACGTCCTGAATCTGCCGGTGTCCCCAGATAACACACTGGTACTGGGTAGAGTTCGGCGCCACGGGCCAGAGCCACAAGCGGGCTTGTGTAGCTTGTTTGTCGAACCAGTACTGAAGCGGTCGAGAAGCGAACGACTTATTCGGCATCTGCACGTAGTCATCCCGAGCGATCTTAGACATCGGGATCTCAGTCGCCCCGCTGCAGAACGTGGCGTCGGTCGGCGCAACTACGGACCCCGTAGTCTCACGCAGACGCCAAAACCCCAAAGTCACGAAGACGTCCGCATCTATACAGACGCGCCCCGTCGCGCTGAGGGTGAAGGTCTTTGTGCCGTATTGAGTCCAGGTGACCCCGGTGGGGCTGCCTTCTAGCACGTAGGTGTACGTCCCAGCGGCAATCTCTAGGATCGCCGAGCTGATCAATACAGCTGCTGCAGGGGTATATGTGGCCCCGCCCGCAATGAGCACATCTGCAGGCGTGGAGGTGACGGTACGCAGCAGCGCGTTTTCCAGGTCCACCCACCCTACGTCTAAGTCCAACGTAGCTGCGCCCGCCGTGGTGGGATAGCTGGCCTTGCCTATGCACCAGAGCTCCATGCCCTTGGTGACGAAATTGGAGAGAATCAGGAACAGGTTCTCTTTCGCCGACTGGAGGATTTCCCCGGTCAGCGCGGTCGCGAGGACTCCGCAGCGTCGTGCTGCGTGCTCGATTACCGAAGTCGCATCTATTACGGTGCGGCCTACTGTTCCTGACGTGGTCATCAGCGGATGCCCTGAGTGACGACTTGCAGCCTACTGGTGGTGGCCCCGGCGGTCTGGTTCATGCGCACAGCGAGAGCCCCGAGAGGCAGCGCCGCCGCTATGTTGACCGTGGCACCCACGAGCGTCGCTACTGGGATAGCGAACGCCACAGGAGTCACAGACGCATCCAGCACGTTGTCCGGGGTCACTTGCACCGTGACCGTAGCGCCCGCCCCCGGGGTCAGGTAGAGCCCGAAATTCGTACCTACCGTCCCTGCGTCCAGCGGCAACCACGCGGAGGCCGCAACCCCCGTTACGGAAACGCTTGAGCTCCTCATGGCTTACACCTGCGTGACGCCGTACGCCCCGATGCGCGTGGCCTGCGGCCCGCTACCGATTGCCGGGATCGCGATGCAGGCGATGAGTCGCCTGGTACCGTCCGCCGCCGAAGCCGGGGTGTAGCACCCGCGCACATCGGTGGTGGAAACCGTCGCCGGGCTGGTGACGTCCGCAACCACGAAAGTGCCTGCCGCGTCCGCCAGAGTGGTCGCCCACTTGATAGAAACGACGTAGCACACATCCGTCACTCGGACGGGGAGGCCCAGCTTGTCGTTGAAGCCCGCCGTGAGGTTGTTGAGGCCTGCGGTGGTGTTGAGGTTGACAATCGCGGTCACGATCTTGAACGCCTTGGTCGTCGCCACCGTGCTGGTACTCGGAGCCGCGAGGTTCTGAGTCATCGGCTGTCCGTACAGGTCATAACCCTGCACCTGATAAGTCGCGGTGTTGGCGCCAGCGGCGGTGATGGTGACGCACCGGGGAACGTCCAGGACGTACCCGAGCGCCCCCGAGGGCAGCGTCACGCGAGTGACGCCGGTACCCGCCGTGAGCGTAAACGAACCGCCCGAAGCCGGGTTCTGTGAGCTGGCCAGGCCTGCGGCCTGCAAGGTGAGCGGGACGACGTCCCAGATGAAGACGCGGCCCATAGGCCCGACGCCTTGGCTCATCGGTGCGGGGTTGCCGTCGCTACCGAAGAGAGGATTGGGACCGACAGCCGGACCCAAGAAGAGGTCATCACTGATCTGCATTTAGAGCTCCTTCATGAAAATTTGCTCTACTAACAAGAAGAAACACGCCCCGGGGCTAGTGGGCTCCAGGGCGTGTCAAGGCTGATCACTCACTGATCAGAGGAGAACTACTTCAAGCACCCTGCGTACCGAACGCGCAACGCGCGTCGGTCCAGCCCGACTCGCCGCGCAGCGTGGCCTTGTAGCGCATGCTGTCGGTTTCGAAGTCGCCTTCCATGCTCTTGGTGAGCCGGCGACGCCACAGCCACTTCAGACCTTCCGGCGCGTCGGTGGTGAGCCACCAGGCGGTCGGGGAGGTAAGACGGCTCAGGACCGCCGCGTCTTCGACGAGGTTCATCGACTTCACCGGGTTGATGTCGTTGTTGTTCGTACCTGCACGCAGGACGGACTTCAGCAACACTTCGGCTTGGAAGATATTCGACGGAGCGATGACCAGCTTCTTCGGTTGCAGGCGGATCTTCTTGCCGTTGTTGTCGACGGCCGAGCGGACCATGATCAGCATCTGCTCCAACGACGTCTGGCTGAGAGCAGCCGGGGTCGCCAGAATATTGCTGAACGTGCTGCCGATGATCGGGTGGCTGGCGTTGGTGAGGCACACGCCGTCGCCGCCGACGTAGGAGCCGTTGAAGGCGCGGTTGAACTCGTTCGCGGCCTTGGTCTCGACTGTCTCGACGAGGGCTTGCGCCAGGTGCTTGGCGTAGGTGGCGCCGATGCGGATGTGGTCTCCGTCTTCGACGAGCACTTGCGTCAGCGCGTAGGCCAGTCCGTAGACCTTGTACACGTAGCGCTTCTGGAAGAGCACGCCGCCCGCTTGGTAGGTGACGGGCATACCGTCCGGCAGTTCCGGCGCAGCCCCGAACCCGAACAAGACAGGCTCTTCATGGTACGCTCGAGGAATGCCGTCGTCTTCCCTGAAGACCTGCTTCCACTCGTCCTTGCGGAGATCGTAGACGCCGTCGAAAGCCTTGTTCAGAATCGGCTCGACGATGGCCTTGAAGTCCGTACTCCGCATTGGAGCTGCGCCGAGCGCGAGCCCGGTACGGAACATGTAGCCCGTGAGGGCTGCGTAGAGCGGCAAGAGCGCCGCGAGCAGGCGGACCTTCAGGGCCGCGCCAATTTGCTTCAGATTGAAGTTCATGGTCATGGCTCCTTAGATGGCGACCTTGCTGGTGATGTACTGATGGCGCGCGATCTGCACTTGGCAAATCGTGAACGCATCGCCCGGGGCGTTGTCCAGCTGCTGACCGAAGCCAACGATACGGAACTGAGCCTGCACACCCACCGTTGCGACTGTGGACGACAACGTCGCTTGGGAGCGGCCATTGGAGTTCGCGGTAGCGTTGGAGATATCAGCCTGGTCGCCGATCGCGGTTTGCGCGATGGAACCGTCGGACTGGACTTCGTAGACGTTGTTCGGGTCGTCGTAGACCCACGCCACGATGTTCGTTGCTCCGGCGGTGCCCGGCCAGTAGTTGCTGACGTTGGGCTTGCCGGTGGCGTCGATGTACTCGCAGCCCGCGAAGACCCCGAGCAGGTCGGCGGCGGCGGTGCCAGCGGTAATCGTGCCGTTGGTGTTGAGGATGACGGGCTGGCCTTCGTAAATGGCCGTGCCGTACGCGGCGGCGATCGTGTACTTCTTGGCGCGGTCCAACCCGATCGGGTTATACGCGGGGCGGAAGCCGAACGGTGCGGAAACTGCACTCATTTCTGTTCACTCCTGGTAATTGAGGTGGGGACGACTAGGCGAATTGCGGTGCGCTGCGACGTTGAGCGATGTCGTCGAAGCCTTCAATCTGTTCCAGCTCTTTACCGTGGGAGTCCTTCTCGCCGCGCACGAGTTGAGCCCGGAGGCCTTCCTCTTCGCGCAACGGAGCGTCGTGGTGGTACTCGCGCATGATCTGCTCGTAGGCTTCCTGGGGAATCTTGAAGAGCAGCATTTCATTGCACGCAACAACTCCTGAGTACTCGCCCGTCGTCATGCGATGTCCGGCCATGGAGGGCACTTCGTCAGCCATGACAGGCTGATACCCGAGGCGCATACGCTTGTGGATGGGGTCGTAGTTGTTGTTGCTAGCGAGCCAGCAGACATGCCAGCCAGGGATGTTCGGTGCGGTGGGCAGAGCTTCTTGCTTGAATTCATCGCGCAGGAGACGTGCACGTTCCTCAGGGCTGATCCCCGAAGCGTCTTTCTCACGCTCGGCGTCAGCGGTCACGGAACGAGAACCGCGAACTTCTGCGGCGGTGTCTTTGCGAATGCGGGTGTCGGAGTCGGTAGCCATTGCGGCCTCCTATGATCGTGGACAGGGCTCAGGTCTACTTGCGTGCGCAAGTCGAAGTCAAGTGGATCGCAGTGTTTACGTCCTCCCGCTAGAACCGGTCTTCCGGTCGTAATCGCGGTATTGACGGATCATGTCGTTACGCTGCTTGACGTCGTTCCACATTCCCGCATCTTTCAAAGCCTGCACTCGGTCGGGAGACAAGGTGTACGCAGCGCCTCCGGTATTGCCGGTAGAGGCTTCGCGTCCTGACCCTGTTACTACGTTCCGACTAGGCTTGTTTCTCGCTGCGGTATCGTTAGCGGGGAGTATACCCGGTTCAGGCGTGCCCGGGGATGCCCGGTGGGGCAGGTACTTGCCCACGCGGGTGCTGAGCTCTTGCCAGTAGCGTTCGGTGTTCGGAGCGTAGCCCTCGTCGGCCAGCGCTTTGTCGAGCGTGAGCGCAATACGGGAGTCGACGTCCTTCCCCTGCGGGTCATACCACTTGTTGTCCGCCATCCACTTCTGCGCATGTCGTACCAGGTCCGGATCCAACGGCGGAGCTGTGCGTTGCGGCTGCGTGGTGTACTGTTGGCGGATGTTGGTGAGCTCGCGCTGACGCTCACGTGCGATCACCATGCGCTCCGTAAACTCGGCTACTGCCTGGCCGTCCTGGCGGGTGACCGCTTCGCCCACCTGGGACTTGAAGGCTTCGTAAGCCTGGCCTGCTTGGTTGATGGCGTTGTCGAGCTGGGCGAGCTCGGACCCGCTGGTCTTACGCTCGATGAGCCCCATGCGCTCGCTAAGAGCCTGGTTAGCGCGCTGGGCTGCGGCCAACTGGGTACGCAGATTGTCCTCACGGTCCCGAGCGCGTTGCTGTTTGTCCTTGCGTTCCTGGCGACGGCGAGCGCGGATAGCTTCTCGTTCGTCCTCAGTGGCGGCCTGGGCTAGCTCTTGCTGCTCCGCGACGGTACCTGCGCCGCCCGTTACGGGGCGCTCGTCTTCGTCTTCATGATCGTCCTCGGCTCCTTGAGCAGAGACATCGCCTATTGTGACACTGCCGTCAGGGTGCTCGTGAAGGGGAAGATCGTCTTCAGGCGGGGCGGAGGATCCGCCCGGGGTTTGTTCGGTGGCCATGACTGCGCTCATCCTTTACAGAATGTAGGTCCGGACCGTCAACGGGTCGCCGGGTACCTTGGAGATAATCTCGTGGTCCGAGAAGATGACGAAGATGACGGGAGCGTCATTCTTCACGGGGATCTCAATACGGTCGCCGCCCCAGCGGGGCACCCGCACATAGTCGCCGGGCTGCACCCACGCGCCCTCGGGCCAATCCTTCATGGTCTCGCGGTTCTTGAATGCGAGGGGACCCATGGAGACAACCTTGGCCACTTGGTTGTTCCACTTGACCGTTTCCTTCGTCTCTTCGACGAGAACGATACCGCTCTTGGTGGTGTTGGCGGTGCGCCGGAGCTGCACCAGGATGCGCGCCCCGAGGGGTACGCTGTTGGGGTCGACGTCGGGGAAAGCGTCGGCGAGGGCTTGTGCGCCTTCGGGGTCGAAAGAATCAGAGGCCATAACGGCTCCTTAATGAGTTAAGAAAGAGTTACTCGCTGGGCTCTTCGGCCTTGGGCTCTTCGGCCTTGGGCTCTTCGACCGGCGCGTCCACGAGTTCGATCTTGATCGCGAACTCGTTCAGCAGCGTCTTGGCGGAGTTCCTACCCCAACGCGCCATGGCCATGTCGTCGACGGTCTTCCAGTCCTCGCACTCTTCATGAGTGGTGTTACCGTTCGACCACGTGATCTTGAATTTGCTCATATATCTTCCTCGTCTGCTGTTCTCATGATGACGCGCAAGCTCTCCTGCTGCGCCTGGTTCTCCTGCCACTGCCCCAGAGTCCTCATGAACTCGGGATAGTCGTGCGGAGGGTGCTCGAACACTTCGTGCTGCAGCTCCGCTTGGCGAGCCTTCAGACCCGCCATGAGCTTCTGCTCGGGGGCTAGCGCCGCCATCTCAGCGCTTCTTGCCCTTCATCGCGCCGCCCCCGCACATGCCGGGGACGCCGTTGTTGTGCCGCGCGGTGACCAGGGGGGACTGGGACGCGCCGCTAGGACGGGGCACCATGCCGCTGGAGCCCACCGGGGACGCGACCGAGCCGCCCCGGGCGAGGTTTTGCGGCACGCCTTGGCCCATGGCCATGCGCTTGTGCTGGTTGATTGCTGCTGCCATCGTCTTCTCCTACAAAGGTTAGCTGAACTCTTCTTGCTGGACTAGGAACGCCACGATCTCTTCTTCCTCCGCCCTGCGGCGTTTCCGCTTGGCCTCTGCCTTCGACTCCGGTCGTGGGGCCGGCATCTGAAGCTCTTTCAACATCTCTGTGACCAGCTCAGGGATAGTCACCTGGCTTTCAGCCGGAAGTTTACCCTGTTCCTCCTGCTCGACCGGGGGCAGAATACTGGGCGCGGCCTCGGGCTTCGGGGGCAGGCGGTGGACCTTCGGCTTGCGCGGTGCGGGAGCGGGCACGGCTTCAGGCTCAGGTTTCGGCTTCTTCGCTTCCCACTCGCGTTCGTAGATAGCGATCAGGTCAGCGCGGGAAAGCTGCGAGCGCCCCTGAGGGATGTTGACTACGGTGGCGTCTTGGCTGTCCAGTAGCAGCACCGTCTCATCGACTGCTACATCGTACGTGGCGGGTACGTGGATAGCAGCATCCTGCGAATCCGTAACTGTTACGGTCTCGTCTACCGCCGCCGTGACGTACAGCCCCGCATCTTGCGAATCCGTGAGTGTGATGCTCTCACTCGTTGTGACGTTGAACTCCGCTATAGCGCTTTGTGAGTCTGTGAGCGTGACCTGCTCAACTACGTCGGCATCTATTACGATCGTTACACTGGCGTCTTGGCTATCTGTGAGCGTAACGGACTCGTCGCGCTGTACTGAAAATTCCGCTGTAGCGCTCTGGGAATCCGTGGCGGTGATTGTCTCTGCCTGCGTAACGACGAATACCGCGACACCAGTCTGCGCATCTGTTAGTGTGATAGTCTCCGCTTCAGATGCTGAAAACGTGACTATAGAAGATTGAGAGTCCGTGAGCGTTACGCTCTCGTCTTGCTGCACAGAGAGCGTCGCAGTGGCTGTCTGCGCATCTGTCAGCGTGACGGTTTCAGCCCGTGCTACGGAAAAGACCGTCTGCACCGTCTGTCCGTCCGTGACGGTAACGGTTTCAGCCCGAACTACCGAGAAGTCTGCCTGCGCCGTCTGCCCATCCGTGAGCGTTACGGTCTCATCCCGCTGTACGTTGTATACGACGCCCGTCGTAACCGTTGCGTCTTGGCTGTCCGTGACGGTGACGGTCTCTGCACGTACCGTCGAAAAATCTACCTGCCCCGTTTGTGCGTCCGTGACGGTGACGGTCTCTGCTCTCGTGCTAGAAGAGAATACCGCTGTAGCCGTCTGCGCGTCCGTGACCGTGACGGTCTCGCCTTGCGTGACGCTGTAGCTGTTAGAAGTGTCTAGTTCTAGAACCAAGTCGCAGAACGCAGACGGCGACGTACTGCCCCAAGCGATAGACGTGCCCGTCTCGCCGGAGTCAATGGTCATCACCTCCAGGCCTGAAGCCGGGGTGTTGTAGCCTACGTCGCATCGTTCCGTGTAGGCGGGGGTGCCTCTAGGGGTGAGCGCGGCGACGTTGGAGGCGTTGAACACCGCGCCAATGACGGCGTTGGCGGTAAGCGCTGCGGAGCCGAATACCGGGGTCGGGGTGGTTGTTGTAGCCTGGTTGCTCTGTATTGCGCTTTGACGGGAGGCGTTGCTGCCCACCCGGGTCATGCCCGTCACCTTCAGGACGGCGAGACCACCCCCGGTCGTCGTTCCTGGGGCGTGCGTAAATACAGTAGAAGACGCCGCACCTATCAAGGCGGTGCGGATGTAGATCTCCATCGTATCGGCGGAGGTCGCCTTTACGGAGGAGGTAATCTTAGTGTAGGTACCGCTGCTGTTGTTGTCGGTCGGCGCTACGGAAGCTGTACTTCCCGAGTTAGCGACGACGATAACGATGAGGTCGCCGACGGCGGGCGTAGCGGTGACGGTCTTAGTCCCGCTCGCCGTCGTGAACGTCGCAGTACCGAGTAGGGTTACTACGGCAGCCATCAGTACCCTCTCAGCTTACGCACGCGCCCCGTAGGGCGCTCCTAGGTTCAGGCGGCAGTCAGCGTGTACACCACGTTGAGCGTGTCCAGGTTGGCGACGGTCTTGGCGCCTCCGGTGAAGTCGCCCGCCGAGAACAGGATGCCCGTGGTGTCGTCCTTCGTGGCGGAGCCTCCGTTGTTGATGAAGCAGCCGTCGGCGTTGCCGCTGGAGGTGATCGCGAAGGCTTGGGTGGGGGAGGTGCTCACCTGACCGGACGCCGCGCCCATCGTCACGTCTTTGCGGTTGCCGGTGTAGGCGGGGGCGTTGGTGCCGCCGCGCTCGGTCCAGCCGCCGTGCGAGCCTTGGGTATCGCCTACCACCGCCGTGCCCGCGCCCTTAATGCCCATGCGGATGGTCTGTGTATACGTGGAGCCCTTCAGGTACTTGTCGAGCAAGTCGTTCTTGCCCACGTTGGTGAGCAGGTTAGGGAAAGTTTCCGTCGGGCTGGCCTCGAACTGCAACGGGCGCATCAGGGCGGTTAAGCGCTCTTCTTCTTCACGATTACCAGCTTCCGTGGCCGCATTGCGCGCGTTCCACAAAGGCATGAATTCGTCCATCTTTTCCGGGATCGGGCGGAGGTGCGAGACGGTGTACTCGCCGCGTGCTTTGGTCATGGTGTCTAACTCCTAGAAAGGATGTGGGTGGCGGTAGTTTACTCTTCTTCCTGCTCGATGGACTGCAGATCGCCGGTGTGAGGGTGGCGGTTAATCACCCATTTCTTCTTCTTGGGAGGAGAAGTGCCGCCTGCGATCTGCTTGTCTGCGGACTCCGACGCCGACGCATTCTTCTGCGTAAGCAGCGCTTGCATCAAGTCGAACTGGCGCTGTACGTGCCCCTGGTACGCCTGGAAGTCCTGCTCCATCGCTGCCTGGTCTGCCTCACGGCCCGCAGTAATCTCCGCGATCATCAACTGGGTCTGCTGGGCCTGGGCCTGCCGTGAGGTCTCGGCGTCTTGCTTCATGTGCTCGATGATCAGCTGGATACGCCGATTCTCACCCTCGGACTGCTCCGCCAGCGCTGCGTTGTGCGCGGCGACTTGCATTTCTTGCGTGTACCGTGCGGTGTCTGCTTGAATCTGCGCAGATTCGAGCATCGTCTTGCGATCTGCTTCGGACTTGTCGCTTTCCGCCTTCACCTGCGCCATCAGCCCGTCGATCTTCCGATCCTCCTGGTCCTTCTGTGCCTGGTACTTCAGCTTGTCCTCGTTAATCTTCAGTGAGGCTGCGGCCTTCGGATCCGGCGGGGGTTGCGGCGCAAACTCCTTAGCCGCCTTCAGCGCTTGCTCCAGCAGCGGCATGAGCGGAGCGAGCTCCTTGGCCAGCTCCTGATCAGCGAAAGAGGCCCCTTCGACGGATCCCTTAGCGCCCATGATAGCCTTTGTGGCCTCGATGGCCGCGAGGGAATGTTGTTTGTAGAGCAAGAGTAGGTGATCCTTCACGTGCTTCAGCAGCTTCGGCATCGCCGGCATTGCCATCATCGGGTTGGAACAGAAGATCGGGCTCACCAGGAAGTGCACGTGGGTCTTGATGTGGGCGAGGTGGTCTTGCTGGGGGTACGCCTTGAGTTCGGTGTCGTCCTTGGCGGATTCGACGTTTTCGACGATGTCGGAGAGCTCCTTCGCTTCCGACGGGACGTTCATCACTTCTCCGTATTCCGGATAGTGAATCAGCTGCATAGATCGCGCCAGCAACTTGTCGAGCTTGAAAGCCTGCGGGAACTTCTCGGCCATCGCCAACGCCGCTTGGTTCTGCGCGTAGCGCTGAGCGTCGCTGAAGATATTGGGATCCGAGACGGGCATAACGTCCATCGGGCCGTCAAAGTCCACCCGCTTCACCACCAGGCTACCTAGCTCCTCGATGGTCTCCTCGTCTTCGAGGTAGGTGGCGTTGATCCGGTGTAGGATCTCCAGTACGCGGCGCTGGCTGTTGTGCAGCCGAGCGTGGATGGCGCTGTACGTCATCGACCCCTGCTCGATCAGCGCCAGCGCCGTCCCCACGGGCATGTCGGAGCCTGCGTCCTTGATCGCTTCGTTGGCGGTGCCTACCACCCCCTTAGCCTGCTCGGTAAGCCACTGGAGCACGTTGAAGAGCATCGGGGAGGGGCCGTTGAACGGGTACGGCATCGCCACCTTGCGGATGTCGTCGACGTTCGGGGGTGCGTCGAGCACCGTGAACTCGGTAGGCTCGGCGCTGACGTTCTTGCCCGTCTGCCGCGCGCCCTTGAGCATGATGCCCCCGGCGGTGTTCTGTAGGTGGGCGCTGTCCAAGATGGCCCGCAAGGCTCCTGTGAGCGCCCCGCTCAGACCCCCGATGATATGCGCGAGGCCAATCTTGTACGCGCCGCGCCACGGGATGAACCCGAACTCGACCATCCAGCAGAGCGTGTCCGGCGACTTCTTATCATCCTTCTCATCCCAGTTCCGGTACAGAGCCAGCACCTGCTTGGTGTCGTCGTCAATGGTGAGGATGTAGCCGCGCTGAGCGCCCTTGCTGACCTTGTCCTGCTCGATCTCGAGCTCGCAGTAGCATTCGTAGACCTTGCGTAACCCATCTTCGTTGAGCCCTGACTCCTCCTTACCTTCGACCTTGGCGCTAGCCTTGCTCGCCTCGGTCTGATCAGGGGAAAGAGCGCCCGCGCTCATGACGCTGGTCTCACGGTACAGCCCGCTGGCAATACGCCCCTTCAGCGCTGCGGTGGTGAGCAGCTGGACATGGGTCTTACGCTCGGCGGTCTCAAAGTCGCTCGCCGCGAAGGGTAGCAGTAGGTCATCGACCGGAACGAACTCGACCCGAGGGCGTTCCACCCGATCATCGTGCCAGATTTTCAGGTACTGGCTCCCGCCCAGCGGTACCTGTGTCAACGTCTGCTCGAGCTCGCTGCGGTACTCCTTAATCTGGCGGGTGAGCTGCCAGTTCATGTAGGTCTTCTTGCGCTCGGCTTTCTGCAGCTTCTCGTCAGTGACGGGGCCGATAATGGCGGTCTTCACCGGGCCGTTGGGCGGGAACAGCTCCTTCATCGCCCTCGCCGAGAACTCGATGCAGCCCTCGATGAGCACGGGGTGCACGGCGCGGCTAGCGCCGTCGAAGCTCGCGCCGCCCGGGGCTTCGTTGCCGAGGCCGGTGCGCTTAATGCCCTCGGCGTACTGCTCGTCGCGCTTCTTGCGGCTTTCCTTGTCCCGCTCAATAGCGTCGAGCATCGTGGTGGAAAGCGCAGCGAGCATAGAGGAGGGTAGAGTCTCCGCCAGGTTGGACATGAAGCCGCTGTCTTCCTTGGGCTCCTCGGGCTCGTCGAACGTGACCGTGGCGCTACCGTCGGCCTGCTCCTGAAGGTCTTTCACCTTATCGTGAATACCCGGCGCGATGAGCTCCTCGCCCATCTCTGAGTCTGCGAAGTCCGTCGGCGGGACCGCGCGGTCACGCTCGTCAGGGTCGTTGATGGGGTCCATTCGCTATCCTTCGAGTCTGTCGAGCAGGAACTGCCGTACGGTGGGCGGAGTATACGCCTGGACTGAGCCGCCTGCGGCGTAGTAACCGGGCAAGGCTCCTCTGTAATCGCTTAGCAACTGTGTCAGTTCGTCTTGCGTAACGTAAGCGGGTACGGGCTTCTTTCGCAGCCGCAAAGATATCGCCAGATCCCCCGACGGATCTATACGAACTAACCCCGTGTTACCTAAGTTTCCTACCTGCCCCCACTCCCCGCTTTTCACAAAGTCCTGCACGTGGGGCAGGTACTTCTCGACAGGTGCTGCGTTCTGCTTGCCCTTAATCTGTATGATGTCGAACGCGGTAGGGGTGCCCGCCTTGAGGTCGCCCAGCTTGTTGCTGCGGCTGGGTCGCACCTCGACGGTCACGTGCGGGTTATTCTTCGCGTCGCGGAGACTATAGATCTGCGTACCGCGACTAGCGACGTCGTCACAGTACCCGCCTACGCAGTGGCCCATTGCGTCTCCCTCGGCGTTGAGCCCCGCCTCAAGTTGGTTCCGATTGTACTTCTTCAAATAGTCGCCGACGGCCTCTTCAGAGGAGCCGAAAATCTCACCTGTAGAAGCAAGGTCTGATGGCTCGCCTACATGATACCCACGAATCTTAGAATTGTTACCGAAGTGCGCATGCTCGTGCAGCTTCACTCCCTCGGGCAGCTCAGTCAGGTTCGGGCTCCCCAGCTTCACCCACTTCAGTCCATCT